>Ga0326728_10005463_pt1 | contig 35600 bp, 27 predicted proteins | sample MB3enrmetagenome_FD_207602 | JGI IMG/M metagenome (GOLD analysis project Ga0326728, IMG submission 207602) | Lab enriched peat soil microbial communities from McLean, Ithaca, NY, United States - MB31MN | ecosystem: Environmental > Terrestrial > Soil > Wetlands > Peat | place: USA: New York...
GCTGCATCAAGCTTATCGCCGCTTTCCTTGAGCATTTTTTCGGCAGTAAAGATCGCCGTATCTGCCTGATTCCGGATCTCAATTTCTTCTTTCTTCTTCTTGTCTTCGGCTTCGAACTGCTTTGCAGAGTTCATCATCTTCTTGATATCTTCCTCAGAAAGTTTCTTATCTCCTTTGATAGAAATCGCCTGTTCATTGCCGGTCCCAAGATCCTTTGCTGATACATGAATAATACCATTCGAGTCAATATCAAAGGTGACCTCAATCTGAGGGATACCCCGGGGCGCCGGAGGGATACCGGTGAGCTGGAACTTTCCTAAAGTAAAGTTATCCTTTGCAAGGGCGCGTTCACCCTGTACAACATGAATCTCGACACTGGTCTGGCCATCCGCTGCTGTCGAAAAGATCTGGCTTTTACGGGTAGGAATGGTGGTATTTCGTTCAATAAGTTTTGTTGCTATGCCGCCAAGTGTTTCGATACCGAGTGTAAGCGGCGTTACATCAAGAAGTACTATGTCCTTGGTCTCTCCGGTCAATACAGCACCCTGAATACCTGCACCAAGTGCCACGCATTCATCCGGATTGATTCCCTTATCAGGCTCTTTGTCGAGCAGTTTTTTTACTGTCTCCTGCACAAGGGGTATACGAGTTGATCCACCAACAAGGAGAACATGGTCGATGTCCTTTGCACTCATTTTTGCATCGCTGAGCGCCTGGTTCACCGGCCCGACTGTAGATCCCACGAGATCTCCAATAAGCTGTTCGAGTTTTGAACGGGAGAGATCGATATTGAGGAATTTGGGACCGGAAGTGTCGGTTGTGATATAGGGAAGGTTGATATTTGTGGTCTGGCGCTGAGAGAGCTCGATCTTTGCATTCTCAGAAGCGTCGCGGAGACGTTGCATGGCATATATATCATTTTTAAGATCGATTCCCTCTTTCTTTCTAAATTCATCGACAAGATAATCGGTAATTAGCTTATCGAAATCGTCACCACCGAGGTGGTTATTACCTGCAGTAGATTTAACTTCAAATACCCCATCACCAAGGGTAAGGATAGAGACATCGAATGTGCCACCCCCAAGATCATAGACAAGAACCGTTACATCCTGTTCCTTGTCAATGCCATAAGCAAGGGCGCTTGCTGTTGGCTCGTTGATGATGCGCATGACTTCCAGACCAGCTATCTGTCCTGCATCTTTTGTAGCCTGCCTCTGTGCATCATTAAAGTACGCCGGTACAGTAATGACCGCTTTTGAAATCTTTTCCCCTAGATATGCCTCAGCATCCACTTTGAGTTTCTGGAGGATCATCGCGGAAATTTCCTGCGGGGTGTAGTCCTTATCGCCAATTTTTACTTTCTCGGATGTTCCCATCTTCCGCTTGATCGATTGGATTGTACGCTGGGGGTTAGTAACAGCCTGACGTTTTGCAAGGCTTCCCACAAGTCGTTCGCCATCTTTGGTAAATGCAACCACAGACGGGGTAGTTCGAGCTCCTTCACTATTAGGGATAACGATAGGTTTACCCGCCTCCATAATCGACATGCAGGAGAATGTGGTTCCAAGATCTATACCCAGAATTTTCTCGTTTGCCATATGAATCAATGCTCCTATATTTACGGCTCAATTTTTATTATTCAACGTCCATTTCATCGTTTGTTCTGTTTCCTTTGGATACTGCAACTTTTGCGTACCGGATCACCTTGTTATGCATACGATAACCGGGAGAGACTACGTCCACAACGGTCCCTTCTGGATCACCAGAAGGAATATGTGCAACCGCTTCATGTTCACCTGGGTCAAACGATTTTTTCAGTGCATCTATGGGCGAAATACCGTGTCGTGCGAGAATTCCGCTGATCAGCTGGTGAATCTGTTCTACACCAGTACGAAGATGATTATCATCAGCCTTAAGGGCCCGGTCCAGGTTATCCACAATCTCCAGGATATCAACAGCAAACTTTTCGTTTGCATGCTGCACCAAGGCCTCATGATCCCGTGTGGTTCGCTTCCGGTAATTGTCAAAATCTGCAGCAAGCCTAAGATACCGGTCGTTTAAATCCTCACACCGTTTTTTCTGCTCCGCGAGTTCATCACGTTGCAGTGGTTTGGATGCTTCCGGGTTCTCAAGCGTTCCTGCAATTTCATCACGCACAGGAGCGGTATCGAGGTCTTCCATAGTTCTTCCCATTCGATGTTCCAATATTTAATGAATTGTGGGTCTATATAATTATTGTGCAAGGATCACCGACTGAATCTCCTGAAATTGATAGTATTAGCAAAAGCGAATTGATATTGATCGTTAATATCTCAATCCGGACAGTATTTCATTTATAAAAAAGTTGAGCACAGCATTCAGTTACCTTATAAAAATTGTATAAATTCCCATTACATGGATTTTTCACCTACTGCATACCTTTTTTGGTCACAATCAGCATACAATACAACATGAAGTGGGCGCTTCTTTCAGTATGGGATAAATCCGGCATCGTAGAGCTGGCACATGAGTTGACCGAAAACAAATACAATATCCTCAGTTCCGGAGGAACAGGTTTGACCCTTGGTGAGGCAGGTATCCCTTTTACCGAAGTATCGAATTATACGGGTTTTCCTGAAATGATGGACGGACGGGTTAAAACACTGCACCCTAAAGTTCATGGTGGTCTCTTAGGAAGACGTCAAATTGACGATGCGATCATGGCTAAATATGGGATTAACAGGATTGATCTTCTTGTCGTGAATCTCTACCCCTTCGAGCGTATGTCTGCTGCATCGATGCAACTTGACAAGTTGATCGAATATATTGATGTTGGAGGACCGGCAATGATCCGTGCTGCAGCAAAAAATTTCAAGGATGTTGCTGTCGTAGTTGATTCGGCTGATTACCCCTCAGTCATAAAAATGATCAGTAAAGACGGTTTTTCACCGGAACAACGATTGATGTTTGCAAAAAAAGCGTTTGCCCGGACTGCTGCCTACGATGCCGCCATCAGCAATTACTTGTCAAATCTGGATATGACCTTTCCACCCACCCTGTCCCTCCAGTTTTCCAATGGGCGGATGCTCCGGTACGGGGAGAACCCGCACCAGCAGGCTGCTGTGTATGGTTCAACTGGCATCGCAGCAGCTGAACCCCTCCAAGGCAAGCAGATGTCTTATAATAACTACCTGGATGTTAATGCGGGTACGTCACTTTTAGCAGAATTTAATGAGCCTGCTGCCGTAATTATCAAACATAATAATCCCTGTGGCGTTTCTGTCGGGACAGATATTCTTGACGCATACCTGACTGCCCGTGAAGTCGACCCGGCATCTGCTTATGGATCTGTTGTTTCTCTCAACCGCGAAGTCAATAAAATGTGTGCAGATGCGATTAACTCAACCTTTGTCGAGGTTGTTGTTGCGCCATCGTTTACCCCAGAAGCGCTCCATGTGATGAAATCGAAAGAGAATATGCGAGTACTCATTCTTCCGGAACGGATTAATGCCGATGAAGTCCGCACTATTGACGGGGGCATCCTTATCCAGCGCACACCTCCTTACCAGGAAAACTGGAAAGTAATCACCAACCGTGACCCTACTACCGATGAAATGCAGGCACTGCGTATTGCATGGAAAGTTTGCAAACACACAAAAAGCAACTCAATTATATTTGCTGATCAAAAGCGTACGCTTGGTATAGGTGCCGGACAGATGAGCAGAGTCGATTCAGCACGAATCGCCATTGAGAAAGCTACCGCCCCTCTTGCAGGATCTGCTGTCGCCTCTGATGCTTTCCTTCCCTTCCCGGATACTCTGGAAATCGCCGCAAAATCCGGAGCTACAGCACTCGTACAACCTGGCGGATCTATCCGGGACAAGGAAGTCATTGACGTTGCAAACCAGCTGAATATTGCTATGGTATTTACCGGTGTCAGATATTTCAAACATTGATAATTTTTTGGTATTTTTCGTTTTTAAGTAGAATAATAAGATAATTATTTATTCTGCGAAGTTACTATCACCTATTTATATCGTTTGTGGCTTTCACAGTCATGGATGGTTCGGCGGGATTATTTGAGGTGAATGAAATGGATTATGGAACTCTGATTGGGAATTCCTTTGCCTACGTAAAGGAAGGTGTAATTGACAAGGTGAACAAGTGGCTGCTTCTGATTATTGCCACACTTATCCTTTTCATCCCCCTGATGGGATACATATTGAGCATATATCGGGGAACCAACCCCGCTCCCGAAGTGGAAAACTGGTCTAAACTCATCGTCGATGGCATACTGCTCCTTATTGTTGGTATAATTTATGCAATACCGGTTATTATCCTCGAATTCCTCACGATAGGTATGGCCATTGCAACCATGAAAAGCAACCCGGCCAGCATGATGACAGCGACGGCTGGTGCAGGTATTCTTGGGATACTCCTGGTGATCGTTGCCATTCTTATATGGATTATCTCGCCAATCGGCATCATCCGGTTTGCACGGACTGCACAATTTGGTGAAGCGTTTAATTTCAGCGAAATTCTTGCAACAATAAAGAAGATTGGCTGGTTATCCTATATCCTGGCACTGATTATCGTCGCTATTGTTGTAGGAGTACCAACGCTCATTCTCTGGGCAATCTGTACGGCGCTAATAATTGCATTACCCATACTGGGATTAGTTATTGCGTGTATCATTTTCCTCATTGTTGTACCAATCCTTGCGATATTCGAGGCCCGGTACCTGACCCAGGTTTATGAAAGTGCCGGGACAGCATAATTTTTTATATATTTTTATCTTTTACACGCTTCTTTTTTGCATCGAAAGTATCTAATTAACATCAAAATTCCAATTGTTGGTTTCATTATGGATATTCTATCAAAAATAGGAGAAAAATTCCCTGCGGTTTATCACAGATTATCTCTGCACTGCGCCAAGGTTTGCCTGTTCCACGGTCTTTGCATACCGGGCAAGGACACCCGTTAGCGATCGCTCAATGGGTTTCCATGAAGATTTCCTCGATTCAAGTATCTTGGCATCTACCAAAATGTCGATAGTTTTGGTAAAGAGATCGATTGCTATCCGATCGCCATCACGCACAAAGGCAATAGGTCCTCCGACGGCAGCTTCAGGAGCAACATGGCCTATGCAGGGACCCCGGGTTCCCCCGGAAAAGCGACCATCGGTAATAAGGACAACACTTTTGTACCCGATGCCCATCAACGCTGATGTTGCGGATAGCATCTCCGGCATACCCGGAGCGCCACGTGGTCCTTCATTCCTGATAATTACGACATCCCCTTCAGATATCTGCCGGGAAAGGATGGCTGCCATTGCAGATTCCTCCCCATCAAAAACCCGGGCCGGACCAGTATGTATCCATATCTCTTTTGGTACAGCAGCGGACTTGACGACAGCTCCATCTGGTGCAAGAGTCCCAAAGAGGATACGTAGTCCCCCTGCCGGGCTTACCGGTGACTTCAGATCCCGGATAACTTCTTCATCAGAGATAATTGCTTCATGCGCGATCTGGTGAATGGTTACCCCGGATACGGTGGGACAATTGTCAAGATGTTTTTCAAGCCGCTTAAGAACTGCCGGGATACCGCCGGCCCGGAACAACGCCTGCATTGAATGGGGACCTGCGGGAAGCATATAACAGAGGTGAGGAATTTCATCGGCTATACGATTAAAATCTGCAAGCGACAACGGCACCTCTGCCTCACTTGCAATTGCCATGAGATGGAGTACGGTGTTGGTTGAACCGCCAAGTGCCATATCCATGCGGATAGCATTTTCAAGGCTTTTTTTCGTAACGATGTCACGTGGCGTAATATTCTTTTTTACCAGAGGAAGGATTGCTTCCCCGCTTTCTCTGGCAATCCGCAGTTTTCCTGCATCCACAGCAGGAATAGCGGCACAACCTGAAAGCGACATCCCCATGGTTTCTGTCATGCAGGCCATGGTGTTAGCAGTGTAGAGACCCTGGCAGCTACCACATCCCGGCATAGCACAACATTCGATGTCTCTTAAAGACGCCTCGTCCATCGTTCCTGCTGCAACTTTTCCCACTCCTTCAAACACATCAATGAGGGATAGATCTTTTCCTCCCATGCGTCCGGGAAGCATTGCTCCCCCGGTAACGATAATTGTCGGAATATTTATCCTGACTGCCGCCATGAGCATTCCGGGAACAATCTTGTCGCAGGTCCCGACACACACAAGACCGTCGAAACGGTGCGCCTGTGCCATAAGTTCAATAGAATCGGCGATATTTTCCCGCGAAGGAAGAGAATATTTCATCCCTTCATGTCCCATGGCTATGCCATCACAGATGCCTATAACACCAAATTCGAATGGAACGCCCCCGGCCGCAGCAATTCCTTCGCTGACCTTGTCCGCGAGCTGACGTAGGTGAGTATGGCCAGGCACTATAGTATTATACGCATTAGCAATGCCGATAAACGGGCATTCCATCTCACGATCAGTCACACCGAGCGATCGCAGAAGCGAACGGTTTGGAGCCCGTTCGTACCCTTTCCTGACCTTGTCGCTTCGCATATCCGTCATTACCTGATGATTATGCCGCATAATTCATGAATCTGTTGTCGCATCTTGTGCAACCTGCTCATATAACATTATTTTTTTCTCAATAAATTCAGTAAAAAAAGCTGCGTGACGGTATAAGATAGACAAAACTTTTCTGATTATCTCAATATGATATAAGAAAAAAAGAACGTCAAACCTTCCCAACAAGAAAAATTACCGTTTCTTCCGCATATGAATTACAGCATAGACAATGCCGATAATAACAGCGATCAGCACGGTAATATCGATTGGGCTCGAAACAATCGCCTGGATCCCCGTGAGGTTTGCCACATCTATCGTGACTTTCATGGGATCGGAGACGTAGGTATCATCGATAGCGTCATTGTACCGGATCTCCGAATCAAGTCCATATTCCTTAATCGTCGCATCGCTTGCGACACTAATCTGGTACGTAGCTACTGAGGTCTGCCCGGGTGCGAGATCACCCAGATAGGCTATATCCGAAGAACTGGTGAAGGGGGTCACCACGCTGATGCGTGCCTGAGCGCTTTTGATCGTGGAATCACCAGTATTCTGGTATTCCACCTGGATGGTCTGCCTGCTCCCCGGGCTCATCTGGATGGGTGGAGACAGGATAGCAAAGTCCACTTTGTTACCAACGTTAATGCCGACTGTCTGGGTAGTTGAATTAATAAAATCCCCTTCCTCGTTCTGGTAGACAACGACAACATCGACCGGATAGGTCTTGTTGATGGCCTCGCTTGCCACCGCTACTTTGTACTGGCAGGACACCGTACCACCGGCAGGGAAATCCCCTACATATACGCTGGTATCAACGGGACTCACCGGGCTCCCGGTATCCTGAATGATTTGTACCGTCGCTTTGGAACCATCGAGTGACCCGACATTTTTGATGGTCAGGTTCACATACCCCTCTGCACCAGCGACCAGTTGATTGGATGTCGCTGAGAGAACCTCTGGGATCACCTCTGACTTGATGACCAGCGGAACCGTGATCGTTACGTTGTAGGGCAAATAGTAATACCGGAGAGTATCGAGGCCAAACTGGTCGATACGGGAATACTGGGTATAACTTATATTGAGCGGGATCTGGTACGTACCGCCGGCAGCGTCGGCGTTTACTTTCGCAGAGAACATAGCCGTAGTCTGGGATTGGCTGCCAATATCCCCGACCATCTGGGGATCGGATTTTATGACAATAGGAGCGTCACTCGCTTCCATCGCAACAGTAACAAATTTTGCTGTTGTCGGAGCGTCCGCAATATTGACAAGGTTAGAAGCGATCTCATAACTCGTACTTATCCCGGTATTTTCTATAACCACCGGGATCTGGATGTCGCTTCCGGCAGTATACTGATCCGTACCTGCGATATATGCTGTCAGGTTCGGATTGCCATCGAAATATTTTGTCCCGGCAAGAGCCGGTGCCATGAGGCAGGTGCCGAGTATAATCAGGATAATTAAAGGGGCCTTTATCGATGCCATCGGAGAGTCTCCAGTTCAGTAACAAAAATATGATGCAGTATTGTGTGTTGTTTGGTTATGTATTTGCTTTGAGATTCTGATGAAACCATCGGAATGAGGATGCCGGAAAACCCAGATAATCCGTTTTTTCACCCCTTTTTTGTGAAGCTGTGAAAAAGTACCTCTCTTTTTGAAGGGATTTGAGATCGGGTTACTTTTGTTATATAATATTAGTAGATTATTGAAGGTAATGTAACAGCATTCTGGATCTTTATCATGCATACATAAATAATAATAAAAACTGTACAAATCAATAATGACAAAAAAATTGTATTATGTAATATTGGCGTCTGTTATCATTCTGACGCTTCTTGTAACCGGATGCGTAACGCCTCCCAAAGCAACAACTTCGTCATCAGCTTCCGGGAGTTATTATGCCACGGCTTCACCAACTCCGGAAACTTCAACAACGAATTCCTATGTATCAGCAGCCACACCCTTTGCAACCAGCACACCAGCTAGCCAGACTACCACCGGACAGTTACCATACAGTAGATTTGTAACCCCTACACCAAATCCTGCTGACCAGTCTTGTCTTATCTATCTCAACACGACATACACTTATGGCTATAATAGTAATGCAGTTTCATTTAACCTGAAAACTCCCCCGATGTATATTAACTATTCAGTTGTTCCATTCAATATTACAGTAAATAAATATGTAAAATCAGGACAGGGATCCAATCAATGGGAAACCCTTCAGTACTCGGATTTTGCCCCCAATTCATGGTTTGAAATAACCGTCCAGGATAAGACGACAGGTCAGGTCTATCTTGACGACGGATTTGGACCATACAAGAACCCCAATCCTTTGAGTGTTTATCAAACTGCGACGCTCGGCCCCATCCTCAATTCCGGTAATCTCCTCATACAGATGACCGGACAAAACATCACGGCAACAACTGGGATCTGGGTAAAACCCGTAGGTAATATTGATGATCCACAAAACCAGACATTCCCCGAATGCACATTCTGGAACGGTCCTCAACAGAATTATTTAGTGACTTGGACGCCAACTCCAACACCCACGTGGACACCAAATAACGTGCAAACACCAAATTATTAAAATATATTTTTTTTATTTTTTATGCCTGAATTAATTTTTACCTCACTGATATAACGGTGAGATATTTAAGCGATGAAAACGATGTAAGTAAGGCAGTCAGCCAAAAAACATTAGTCCCGGTGGGGTAGTGGACATCCTAGAAGATTGCGGATCTTTTGACCCGGGTTCAAGTCCCGGCCGGGGCGTTTAAACAGAGTAACATTTTAGCTCTTTTTCTCTTGATTGAAACCATAAGGACAGGGTTTCTGACTACGGTGCTTTTAGTCTGACAGGGGATTATCTTTTGTACCCGAGAATGAACTCATGGGCTGCCTGGAGGTCACGCAAACGCATATCGATAAACACGCGGCCTTTCTCGGTCGGGACATATACCTTCGATCGACCACGGGTTTCCATAGTGACAAGACCAGTATTTTCGAGATTATAAAGATAAGAATAAACACGGGCCAAAGGAATCTCCACATGGAACCGGTCCGAGATATCTTTGAGAATATCAAAGCCTGATACCGGCTGCTTCAGGTTCATGAGGATCAGCTGTTCGAGAGAATGTTTGACAACAGAATCGACAATATCCTGTGATATAATTCCGGCAATACTGGATCCCCGGGATACCGCAGGAAATGCGATTACATTCGTAGTATTTGAGATAAAAATGATAGATGGGATGATTGCTGATATCTCCTGCATGTATTCATCACTAAGAACATGCAAATCAAATGCAATGATACCAGATATTGATACAGGGGAACCCTTGATACTTATTATTGTACGGAGGAGTGCTAGTACTGACTGTAAATCGCACCGACGGGAAAAATCAAAGACAACATGGATTTTGATGTGATTGGAGGTCTCCTGATAACAGAGCTCGTTAAGTAATGCTATAAGACCATTCACTCCATTACGTAATTCGTAGAGAATTATTTTTTTCTCTACTATCGCTTTTTTAAGGGGCGATACGAGATTGGTTGAATAGTACGCATATATAACCTGATCCTGTTCTTCAAGTGCGTGTGAGATGAAATGCTGGAAAAAAGTGAACCGGTTGACACCATGATCATAGGCAAGGAAAGAAATATCACGTAGCGAACCCGCAAGAAAGACCGTTTTTGGGGAAGTGAGGCGGGGTTTTACGGATGAAAGATCCATGATATTCACCTTGCTTTTACGTTATGGGTGCTCCAAATATATCTGCTGGTGGTTATAGTTCAGATAGATTTTCCGTGCCAAGACCAATCCATACCGGTTCTTTCGGCCATGTCCTATATTAATGCTGATAGGTAATTGGTTTGCAATATGCCCTAATAAAAATACGTGTATAGATCTTTGGGAATTACAATATCAATCCTTTACGCATCCTACGGGTGGATACACCATCTGATATTTACTTACTACCAATTACCCATGACAATATATATCAGCGGTTTCATATTTCAGGAAAAGAAATTATAACTGACTCTTTCAAAATGTAAATGATCACGAAAGGAAACCGGGGAAATGAACCAAAGACAAGAATTTCATCTGTGAAAGTACATAATTAAACCAATAATTTCTCAGGCAGATTTTATGGCTAACCTCCGCATTCAGGTAGTAGAAGACGATGCAATCATAGCAATGGAGATCGCAGAACGACTCAAGCGCATGAACTATGATGTCACCGGCATAGTTGCAACCGGGGAAGAGGCGATTCGTCTTACGGAAGAGAAAACCCCGGATCTCATTCTTATGGATATCCGGCTGCGAGGGGAGATGGACGGAACGGAAGCGGCCACCCGGATTACTTCGCACTTGGATGTTCCGGTCATTTATCTGACCGCTTATTCAGACTATGAAACAAGGGAACGGACCCACCAAATTTTTTCCTATGGGTACATCATCAAACCATTCAATGACCAGCAGTTACTCTGCGCAATTGACATGGCATTTTCCAACCATGCACTTCACAGAAAGGTAAAAGAAAGTGAGGAGAAATTCCGCGCCCTGTTTGAGCATATTAGTGATGCATGTTTCCTGTACGAAATTTTATCTGATGGCACACCCGGCCGTATTGTTGAGGTGAATGACGCTGCCCTGTCGCTCCTTGGTATGTCTCGCAATGAACTGGTGGGAACAGCATATCCGCAGTTAAATGACATCTGCTGCAAGAGGGATTTCCCGGATTTTATGCAAAAACTCCTGCAAGACGGGGATGTCCGGTATGAGATGATCCTTGCCGGAAAAAATGGCCGGCGACCATATGTAGAAATCAATGCCCATTTCTTCAATTTTCATAACCACGGCATGGTAATTTCCTTAGCACGGGAAATTAAGACCTAGACGCAGAAATCATATCCTTTTTTTAAATAAATGTGAAAACATTGCAGGTTACACGGGAGATCTCCCCAGTTTTAATAACAAAAAATGAGGCAAATACCGTCGTGCCGTTGTTAAGGTAGTTTCATAATTTGAAACATTGGCTCTGTTTATATATTTCTCACAGGGGTATTTGTTAATCGTGTTATTAACAATGACAGCAAACTCCGTATTTTATGATTCTTCCTCGTTAAATGATGCTCGGAACGTTAATGGCCGCCAGGATGCCGCCATAAACCGTCCGAGAATTCTCATCGTTGAAGATGAAGCTATCTGTGCTGAGGACCTCAGGGAGATCCTGGAGCAGTCCGGCTATACGGTTTGTTCCATTTTTTCAACGGGGGAACAAGCCGTAGCAGGCTTTTCGGTTCTTCAGCCGGATCTCGTACTGATGGATATCGGTCTAGGAGAAGGAATAGATGGAATCCAGGCAGCGGCACAAATCACATCACGACTCCCCATACCTGTTGTATTCCTCACGGCATACCATGATACTGAGACGCTTGCCCGGGCAAAAGAGATAAATCCGTATGGGTATCTGGTAAAACCATTTTCAAAAGAAACAGTCCATACGACGCTCCAGATAGCCCTTGCAAAAAACCAGCACGATAACCGGATACGTATGGTATCAGCATGGCTTGATATGACGTTCCGGAACCTAAGCCGGGGCATAATCACGCTGGATCGGCAAGGAAAGATTATCCTGATGAATTCCTGTGCCGAAAATATAACCGGAAAAACCCTAGACTCAGTGTTCCAGGTTCCCCTTGATGATATACTCCATTTCCATGATGCAGCCCTAAACCAGCCGTATATTCCGTTTATGCCGGCTGTGCTTTCTGACGGGTTGATTGCGACATTTCCCTCGGATATCAGGCTTGTTGCAAATACTGGTGAGATGCGCCATATAAAAGACTGTATTCTCTCACCGATCCAGGAAAAAGATGGATCTATTCAGGGAGCCATTCTTATGTTCACTCCAGAAAGTGCACATGAGATGTCATCCGGTTCTGTTAAAAGCCACCTCCGTGACGGGAAAAAGATTCCGGATAGGACCCTGCATATCCTGGATATCAATGACATGATTAAGATAGATCAGACTCTTGAACGGGCGACGCTGTGTATCCTCCTTGGGAAATTTGAAGAGGCTGAATCCATCTTCGCATCCCTGATTTTGCAGAATCCTAATAACTTTCAGATCTGGCACAATATGGGAAATGTCCTTATAAAACTCGGGAGGCACCAGGAAGCGTATCAGGCTTTTGATAAAGCTCTGGAAATTTGCCCTGATTCAACAGAAACCCAACGACGTAAGGCAGATGTTCTTGCTATCCTATCGATGAAAAAAACGCGACGATAACGAGGACCGAGGGTTAAAATGGCATATGGAACAGAAACGGACAGTCTGGTAAACCGGTCCCCCACGAATGTTATGAGCACTTCCCATGAATGTAAGGGGCGGGTTCAACCGAAAATCTTTATTGTTGAAGACGAACTGGTTTTTGCCGACGACTTAAAGGAGATCCTTGAAGGACATGGATATTCGGTATGTGGTAGTGTTCCAAAAGGTGAAGATGCACTTGTGTTGATACCGGAAAAAGCACCGGACCTAGTTCTTATTGATATTGTTCTTGCTGGTAAAATGAATGGGATCGAATTGGCTGAATCACTCCAGGCCTCTATGGATATCCCGTTTATCTACCTTACGAGCAACAGCGAAGATGAGACCATTGCCAGTGCAAAATGTACCCGTCCCTATGGATACATTCCTAAACCGTTCGATGAACGCTCCCTTTTTTCAACAATAGAGATTGCCCTGTTCAAACATCAGACCGACAAACAGATCCGGGAAAGTGAAATACGGTACCGGACCTTTGTTGAAAACATTCAAGGCATCGCATACCGGTACGACAGTAACCAAACCCTTGAATTTTTCCATGGTTCCATTGAAAAGATATCAGGGTATCCGGCAGCAGATTTCATTGAAGGCAGGCTTGCATGGGACGATATCATCCATAAGGATGATCGCAATACTTCAATTTTCCCGTGGAAAAATGACGGTACTCCCGTCATAAAAAACCAGTCACGGGAATATCGTATCGTGCGAAAAAATGGAGAGATCCGCTGGATTCACGATCAGACACAGATAGTGTACCGGACCTCCCCATTATTACCCCTCTTTGAAGGTGTGATCTATGATATCACTCCGCTTAAAGTTCTTGAAACAGATCTCAAGAAAGCCTGCGATATCCGGACACTCATCCTGCTCATGAGTGGACATTTTTTCCGCCGGTTTGTAAAGAACAGTATGCCGGGGAACAGCACAAAGTATCAACATGAACTCTTATCATCCCTTTCAGAAATTCTCGAAGGCGTCGGGTATGAAATGGGGGTGCATATGATATCGCTTTATCAAAGGACTGCTAATACCGAGGGTCTGCCACAGATATCAGAGAAGCTCAGATGTTTCCACCCCAATCATGTTCCTCCCGTTGATGTGCCAAGTATCAGTGATTTTCCCTTACCACAGAACGGAAATCTACGGTTCAAAGACCAACTATTCAAAGGATTGCCGGTCTTTGGGACAATCGACCAATTTTCCTCCGCAGAACGACAATTTTTCCCGGACCCGTCAGTCACTTCAGTTGTTATGGTACCGGTCTTTTGTGAAGACCTGTTCTGGGGTTTTATCCAAGGCATATATTTCAACGAATATCATGACTGGACAGATTATGAAATCAGCTCGATGCAGATCGCCGCAGATGTTATTACAACCATTATGGAGTCTGGTGCTTACCGGGAAGATTCGCCCCGGCTCGCGAGTACATTACTTTTAGGAAGGGAGGAAGAAATTCAGCCCCCGGACGCACTCATGGAAACGGCAGTTGATATGGTTTTTGTTGCAGACTCGGGCGGAAAAATCCTCCATATGAACAGGACCGGCTTAACGTTTTTCGGCATGGAAGGAGAACCACAAACTGATGTACCATCCTTTGAGGCATTTAACTCATTTATCAAGGACCATATCCTTACATTCCTAGCCACATCTCTGGCTCAACCCGCTGACAACCCGCTGGAACTTGAACTTCTCATCAGAGAAAAAAGCGTTTTTCTCGAAATTACCCTTTCACCGGTTTCCGGAAGCCAGGACAATCACAGGTTATTTATGGGGATTGCCCGTGACGTCACCCGGCAGAAGAATTTCCAGAAAAAACAGCATATGATCCAGAAAAAACTCCAGCTTATGCAGAAAATTGTTCGCCATGATCTGACGAATCAGATAACGGCAGTTATGGGTTACCTGTACCTGTTGAAAAAAGATGCCACCAATCCGGAATTTCTTAAGCTTATTGAAAAAGAAGAACGGATTGTCGACACCATCAAAAAATCTCTGAGTTTTTCCAAGGTTTATGAACACCTCGGCGATGAATCTGCGGTATGGATCGATGTCACTGAAGTTTTTTCTGCAGCATGGGCAAGTCTCGCACCAGAGACAGTTCAGCTGCATCTTCATGTAACATCCCTCGAAGTATTCGTCGATCCGCTATTCAGAAATGTTATTTTCAATCTTCTGGATAACTCCCTGCGCCATGGAGGGAAAAATCTCTCGTCATTACAGGTTTCGCTCCGCCATATCAATGGTGAAACCGTCATTGTGTACGAGGATAATGGCGCAGGTATCCTTGCTGAAAATAAAGAGAAGATCTTCAACCGGGGTTTTTATGTCAATAACGGTTTCGGACTCCTGCTGAGTCGGGAGATATTGTCCCTGACGGGATTAACTATACGCGAAACCGGTACACCCAGTAAAGGAGCCTGTTTTGAAATAACGGTACCGGCAGGGATGTGGCGGTTTCCTGGTGAGAAGACATGAGTGATGTTGATCTCCAGACATTTCGCATACCGGTAAATGACAGGAAAATATCTCACATACCCAACATGTCAGGATGATACTCCATGAACACGGAAAGACAGACCAAAGATCATACCTCCCAGTTACAGAAATATCAAAAATACTTTCTGGTTCCGGCCGTTTTCATAATCCTCATTATTGTTGTTGCGCACCAGATGGCATCTGCTGATATTTTGCAGGTCGGAACGCTACTCGTGGCAGTTACCGATGCCCACAACGGTAGTAGTCTCGATGGTGCGGCAGTCTATGTTGATGGAGGGTATGAAGGTGCCACTTCCGATGCGGATGGAGCAGGGACAATGAATATTTCCAATATAAAGCAGGGTACACACACCCTGCGAGTGACCAATACCGGCTACCGGCCATTTTTAGAAACATTTACGTATCCCAATGGACCGGAGATCCACATAAGCCTGTCAGACAGCCCGCTTGTCGCTCTGACCCCGGAAAATAACAACAGTCGTGGACTTAATATTGTTTTTGTCCCTTCTTCGACCTATTTCCGGACATCGGATGACTCAGTGATCGGTACCGATACATATACAGATAATGAAACCCTGTTTCGGGAAGACGTAACCCGTATTATTAACGATACATTCGATAACCTTGGGGCCGTAACAGATCCCGCCCTTCCCCTCCCGCAGAATTACCAGGGCAGGTTAAACTTCTATTATTATTTTGATCCCACAAGCCCTGCCGATGCATTTTCTGGATGCGCCGGGAGTATACCGGACTCGTACTGGGACAATGTAACCTTCAGCGATCTTTCCGTTGTTCTTTACCCCCTTTATGATGGCCAGTATACCAATGTCTCCTACCAGCCCATTGGCTGTTATGTAAATTCCGGCACCGGGCATAAACAGATGAAAGTCCCGGCAAACCGTGAGACCCTTGCCTACCATGAATCAGGTCATGGTCTCTATGGCCTTGTCGACACATATTGCGGGGACACCGATTATTTTGAAAATGATCCCTATCCCAATATCTGGTCCACCCAAAACGGGTGCATCGCCAGTGCAATCGCGGGTAACCGCGATCCTTCAGGCTGCCGCCAGGTCCAGTCGGACCCAGGCGATGCCTACACCTGCACAAAGAACTTCTGGCGCTGGGATCCTGATCCAGACATCATGAAAACCGGCGAATACGGCATGTTTGGTGCAGCATCGACAGAACGCATCGCGTATATCCTTAATAAATCTGAAGGGTGAAGTCAATGAAACCACACATTTTAACTTATTGCTGCCTTTGCTTCGCGATCCTTATCTGTCTGGCGATGCTGGCAACAGCAGCGACAACGGCACCGGATTATGAAAAAATCCTGCAAATCCACATAAGTTACCAGAACAGTAAATACAATTTGATTTCACAGATCGTAACCTACGGCAGACCGCCAAATCTTGCCATTTTGAGTGGGCCTATTGAAGGGAATATCACGGACGAAAAAGGAGCACAACTGGCGGCATTTTACCTTACAGATCCGGGATTCGCCGAAGGAGATATCGTTACCAATGCATCGACCGGTTCTGTAATACCCATTACAGAACACCAGTCTTCAGGAACATTAACCCTTAATCTGCCTGTTTTTGCTGATATGCAGACTTTTTCCCTGTTCGATACCCGGACCGGAACGCTTCTGGTCTCTTCAGATGTAAGTTCCGCATTTACGGTATTCTGTCTTGGTTACCCTAAAGACCCGGACTGTCTGGCAAAGGGAACGGTTTTATCCCAGACAATTCCTCAACCAGACAGCCGGCTGGTGATCCTGAGTGTTCTGGCAGCTGCCATTATAGCCGCTGGAGGTATTTTTTACTTGACACGACGGGAGAAGATGCCACGGTCTTTACCGGTAACAAAACAAACTGTACTCGTTGTCGATGATTCACCGGATATTATCGATGTGGTTTCATCTGCCCTTATTAAAAACGGATACCTGTGCATCACCGCTCCCGGAGGAAAAGAATGTCTCGATATCCTTAGCATGCAGAAACCTGATGTTATCCTACTTGACGTAATGATGGAACCGCTTGATGGATGGTCAACGCTCCGGCAGATCAAGAAAAATCCAGCGACAAAATCCATCCCAGTCCTGATGCTTACTGCAAATCATCTGACTGCTCATGATGCTCGAGAATATCACATCTGTATCGAGGATTATATCCAGAAACCATTCCATGAAGAGGCATTGTTTACTGCAATCGAGCAGATCCTGTCACGGAAAAAATCTATCAGAGCATCCCTTGCCATGGCAGAAAAAGCCGGAGTCGACCGGGAGAAATTCTGTCAGCTGGCATCACTGTCAACCCGGGTTCTCGTGGATAAGAAGATCATCAGTATTTTACAGAAACCCGATGATGAATTTTTCATGGCTGGTACTGTTGAACGAGAGACCAGAGAAGTAATATCCGAGATGATCCGGAATACCCGGGTAAAAGAGATCCAGATGGAAGAACTCAAAGTTGAGATAAACCGGGCGTTCACCCGGAAGGGATTTGTTCCACCGTCATGGTAGGAAATATGATTGTTTGGGGTGATTTCATGGAGACTATGAAGGACACAGAACTAAACAGGCTTTTAATCTGTGAACACGGAATTCTTTTACTCGGGAAGTTGTGATATGGCACTTGGAAAAAAATCGGTTCCGGATAACCTGCGACATTTCATGATATATTTTATCGTTTTTTTTGCCTGTATCCTTCTTGTCCTCACTGCACTCTCGTTTGAGGATACAAAAACCGAGATCCAGTCCTCTACGAGCATGTATCTGGGAAGCGCTGCATCCAGCATTGCTTCCGTCACTGACTGGGATTACATCAGTGCCATTACACCGGGCAGTGAAAGTTCGGATCGGTACACAAACCTGGTGCAGGTTTTTAAAACCACAGAAACCCGTTACCCGAATATCAATAAAATCCTCGTTATTGAAAAGAGCCCGGCCGGGTATGAATACCTGGTTGACAGTGCTTGGGGCACGCCAGACGGCCATGCCATAGGCTCACCGTTCGTAGACGAACCGGCAAACTTCGATATTCTATACAATGAAGGCATTCCGTACGGGACTCTCCCTACCAACAAATCCGATTCCCTAATTGGATCTGCACCTATCCGCGATGCAAACGGCCAGGTTAAGGCAATTGTCCTTATCACATCTGACAGTTCCGGTTTTATGAATTCAATGGACCGGATCAACGAGATGCAGTTTGTCCTTTTGATCATCCTGCCGGCCCTTGTTATTGTAACTGTTTTCCGCTCTGAAATGCTTCTTGACCGGTTACGGAAATCGATCCGGAAAAGTGAAGCTGAATATCACTCAGTGGTCGAGTCAACCAATGATTCGATCAGTATTGTCGACCGTAAAGGTACCTACCTCTTCATGAACACCCGATATCGGGAGGATCTCGGACTCTCGCCCGAAACAAAGAAAGGCGCAGCACACCGGGATTTCCATTCAGAACCCCAGACAAACCAGTTTCTCGACGACATCAACAGGGTATTCGACTCAGGGACAATGATGAATAAGGAACTATCGTTAGGGAAGAAAAGTCTCCTTCAGGTCATGAACCCGGTCATCGATCCGGAGTCCGGAACGGTACTTGCTGTCACAGAAACACTGCGGGATATTACCGACCAGAAAAACGTTGAGCAGGCGCTCATTGATAATGAACAACGCTACCGGGTTCTGCTGCTGAATGCTAACGATACTGTCGTTATTTTTGAACCATCGGGTGATCAGCCTGGCAGGATAACCGAAGTAAATGCCATGGCAACCACCATGTTCGGCTATAGTACTGACGAAATCCTCCACATGAACGTTACCGAATTCGGGATATCTAAATCCGATGAAAAATACAAGAGAATTTACGAAGAGCTCCTTACGACATCCCATGCCGTCTTTGAGGCAGAGATCCGGAAAAAGAACGGCCAGCTCCTACCGGTTGAGATCAGCATCCGGCTTTTTACGTTCCAGGAAAAACCGACGGTTCTTGCAAGCATCCGGGACATCTCCCAGCGTAAAGCCACGGAAAAGGCGATTCAGGAATCTCTCCTTGAGAAACAGTTACTGCTCAAAGAGATCCACCACCGAGTAAAAAACAACCTCCAGGTCATTATCAGCCTTCTCAACCTTCAGTCAAGGTACATTACCGACCCGGCGATCTTGTCAGTCATCATGGAAAGCCAGCACCGGGTAAAGGCGATGGCACTCGTACATGAACAACTCTACCAGACACGGCGGTTTGCTGCTATCAACTTTAAGAATTACACCCAAGCCCTTACCGGTAATCTTATGAGTTCCATTAATGCTCCTTTCCAGAAAATCGAGATGAATATTGACATCGATGAGAATATCTGGATCAATATCGATGCTGCCATCCCATTGGGACTCATCCTGAGCGAACTTGTCTCAAATTCCATGAAATACGCATTTCCGGATGACAGTAAAGGCAGGATAGATATATCCCTGAAACCGGATGACAACGGGAACTATGTCCTGATTGTCAAAGACAACGGTATTGGCATGCCGGCAGATTTTAACTGGGAACAGGCACGATCCCTTGGTCTTCGCCTTGTCAGTATGCTCACCCGGCAGATAGAAGGGACAATACACCGGCTTCCCGGAGAAGGAACAGGTTTCCGGATTGAATTTGTGCCAAAATGGGGCGGTCAGGATGACGGGCCAGGTCCGGATCCTGATCACTCTGGCTGAATCTTCATTTTTTCAATTTCCAGGAACATCCCAGATCTTTCAATATTTGTTTCACACGATGATTTTAAAGAAAGGATAAAAAAAGATAAACGGGGTTTATAATGCCGGCTTTGTTTTGAGTGCGGCAACCAACAGGTTTACACCGGCTTCGATATCCCGTATATCCAGTACCTCAACAGGAGAATGAATGTACCGGGTGGGAGGACTGATGGTCGTGCTCGGGACACCCCCACGGGACAGGTGGATGGAGGTAGCATCGGTAGTTCCTCCGGTACCTACTTCGACTTGGACCGGTATTGAGTGTGTATCTGCAGTATCCCTGAGCCACTGGACAACTTTGCGATTTGCGATCAGACCCCGACCGCTGCTGTCAACAATAGTAATAACCGGGCCTTTTCCCATTTCAACTGCCGCGTCTTTCATATCGATGCCCGGATGATCCCCGGGAATGGTAACGTCGGTTGCGATGGCCCAATCAGGATCGATAGTATAGGCACTGGTTTTTGCGCCTTTGAGACCCACTTCTTCCTGGACGGTGAAGACAGCGTAGATAGTAAAGGGCGATTTTACCTGCTGCATGGTCTTAACAAGCATCGCAACACCGGCACGGTTATCAAACGCTTTCCCGGTGACGCGGTGATTGGCAAGCTCGGTGAACTCACGATCAATCGTTATCGGTGTCCCGACCTCAATACCAAGCTCTGCCACATCATCGCGGTTATTGGCACCGACATCAATAAACATTTCATCGGTTTTCACGCCTTTCTTGCGCTCCTCCTCATCCATCATGTGCGGAGGTTTCCCGCCAATAACGCCGATCCGGTCTCCTTGTGTCCCATGGATAATGACCCGCTGGTTATAGAGTGTGGGTGCATACCAGCCGCCGAGCGTGATGAACCGGATAAAACCCTTATCGTCAATGTATTTGACCATAAGTCCGATCTCATCCATGTGAGCGGCAAGCATCACCTTGGACTTATTACCATGTTTAACCGCGATAAGGTTCCCCATGGTATCTTCAGTGATTTCATCAACGTGTCCTTTCAGTTCTTTTTTAATCAGCGCAAAAACGCTGCCTTCGCTGCCCGATACCCCGTGGGCATTGGACAATTTCCGTAAAAGTTCTTTTACCATTATTATGCTCCTGCTGCCATTCTGATCCGATCTAGAGCCTTTTTAAGGTTCTCCCGCGACGCTGCATAACTCAGCCTGGCATACTCCGGCGCATTTTTACCAAATGCCGATCCCGGCGTCACAATTACACCCCGGTCAATGACCTTCTGGATGAGTGCCGGTTTCATAGGGATAAATGCATAAAACGCGCCTTCGGGCACAACCAGCTGAATCCCCATTTCAGCAAGACCTTTACAAATCAGATCGCGTCGTGCATGGTACTCATCCCTCATCTTGTGGACCCCTGTCTGGTCGCCGGTGTATGCTGCAAGTGCCGCATATTGGGAGATTGAGGTAGCGCATGCTTGGCAGTACTGGTGTATCTTGAGGCACTGGCCGATGATTTCCGCAGAGGCCGAGAGGTACCCGAGCCGCCAGCCTGTCATTGCGTAGGTCTTGCTTGCCGCGTTTATGGTAATCACGTTGTCACCGAACCGGGCAGCACTCACATGCTTTTTGCCATAGACAAAATGCTCGTAGACTTCATCGCTGACAATAGTGACGCCGGCATCATCTGCATATTCCACCAGTGCTTTGATCGATTCCTTACTTTCTACAGCACCGGTGGGATTTGAGGGGGAATTCAGGACAAAGAGCCGGGCTCCGTCCATGAGTTCTTTTGCCTTTTCGATGTCGATATGGAAGGTGTCATCCAGCGGTACCCCGACCGGTCGGCCACCGGCAAGGGTAGCGAGTGCTGCATACGAAACAAAGCCCGGATCAGCACAAAGGACAATGTCACCGTCACTCACCAGTGACTGCATGACAATATGGAGTGCTTCGCTTGCACCAGCAGTAACAAGGATCTGGTCGGTATGATACTGCAGATCGTTTTCCTTTTTGAACTTGGTACTGATCGCTTCCCGTAGCTCAGGAATGCCCGTATTAACCGTATATCCGGTTTTTCCCGCTTTGATTGCGGCAATAGCCGCATCCTTGATGTGCTGTGGTGTATCGAAATCCGGCTGGCCAAGCCCAAGGTTGATCGCCTCAGGCCCTGCCGCCTCAAACATCCTGCGTATCCCGGAAATTTCAATACCTTTTACCCGGGGTGAAAAATGTTCTTCCATGGTCTCTCACCGTTACCTCAAATTATTCAATATTTGCGTGCCGGTTCTTAAGCGCGGTTTCATCGGTTTTGGTAATCTCCATGAGCCGCGAGATGACCGCATCGGAAAGGACCATCGAAGCCGTCTCAAACAAAGTACCTAGTGGGGCAAACGATTTATGATCGCCGAGCACCTGGCGGATTTCGAACTCCACTGCGTCATCCTTAACGTCGTCACGCTGATTTTCTATGATTACCTTACAGTCGGCAATCTTTCCGATACGGGAATCTGCATTCGAGGTGATGAGGCAGATATGGGCACCGATCTCTTTTCCGGTCTCAGCGATATCGGCAACTGTTTTTGTCCGGCCGGATCCGGAAAAGATCACAATGACGTCCCCTTTCTGGAGCGCCGGGGTAATTGTCTCTCCTACGACATATGACTGGAAGCCAAGATGCATCAGCCGCATAGCAAACCCTTTTGCCACAAGCCCCGATCTACCTGCACCCATCACGTAAATACGCCGTGCATTCAAGATCTCGGTGAGAAATGCATCAATGTCCGTATCGGAGATTGAAGATGCAATAGCCCGGATCTTTGATGCCATCAGCTGCATCATTTCCTGAACCCTGTGGTTTTCCATCCTTCTCGATAAGATGGTGCTATCCCATAGTAGAAGAGAATTTCGTACGATCCATATTGTTCGTTCCTGGAAATAACGACAGGACACAAAAAATCTCTAAAAAATGTGTTTTAGTCGCCTAATGCTATGTAATGGATACTCTCACCACAGGAAACGAGTTTTGCATTCTCCATGACAGAAACTGCACCATGGCCGCCGCAAATCCGGCAACGTTTCCCGTGCGCAGTAAGGTGTTCATCGGTCTTTGCTGCCAGTTCCAGCAGTGCCTTTCTTTCTTTGCGCGCGAGGTCGCTGTCAACATTGACAGAGGTGACCAGGAAATCGGCCAAAGAATTGTATCGTGCCCGTTCCGGGTTAAGACTCGCAAAATTAATGACCGCATCAGCCGTGAAAAGCAGTCCCTCCTTCTGGCAATACAGGTAAATCTGCCCATGGGTATGGCCACCAAGTCCTTCGAGCACTTCAAGACTGATATCGCCAACGGTAACCGTTGCGAGCACGGGAAATATGCTCCGTCTTTCTGTCCCGGCGTGGGGAAGACAGGTAATCTTTTTTGATGCATGGAAACGGGAGAAGAGGTTGATCATTTTGGTGTAGAATGCTTCAAGAACAGAATGTTCACTCCGCGAACCATACGCTCGGTTGCTAGTTTTTATAATATCCCGGGTGCCGGTATGCATGAGAGCATCCGCCGGGAAAAACCCTCCTGCACCGCAATGATCGGCATCCGCGTGGGAGATAATGATACAGGTGAACTGGTCTTCGTTCCCGAGACCAAAGTACGAAAACATTGCCATGACATCATCGTGATAAATGCCGTAGCCGGTATCGATCATCAGGGTTTCTCTACCAGCTTTCAGGACATAGATGCTTCCACCGCAGGGCAGCTGGAAACAGAAAAGATCCACAAGCGGCGTTACCGTAATCTTCTGTACATCGGCATAAAAATTCTTCCCGGTCGTGGCATGTAATGTCCTTCCAGTCTGGAGGACACTATCGAAAACCTGTCGGGGGTTATTCCCCCGGTTCATCAGTTCCTGGGCAATATGGTTGGTATCAGCAAGAAATGAAAGCAGGAACTCATTTTCGGATTCGCCAATCAGGTCCCGGATTTCCTGGGCAAACCGTACATAGAAAATAGTTTCGTCAAGGTTTTTACCAGTTGTATCGTATTCCAGGATTTCCAGATGGTACCGTGATTTAAGGGTATTTAGGAGTTGTTCGACTAATGCCGGATCCTCAAGGTTAAGGCTGAGGGTCAGTCGATCGGGATGACGTCCTGCTTCATCAAAATCAATAAAACCAATATTTGCTCCGGATTCTGTGGTATACTTAAGAAAACGGCTCAGTGATCCCGACGTATGGGGAAGATGAACATAAAATTTGAGAAAACTCGAAGGTTTCAACGAGGTCTGAAGATACCCGATTGCCGCCAGGTCCCGGGTGATCTTTGTATATTCTTCTACAGTTGAGGTCACTTCATAAAAAACCGTGCAGGGATCTATACGGCGGTCGTACTGGATGCGGTTGATATTGCCATTGTACCGGGTTATAACACCGGCGGCTTTTTCGAGTGAACCTGGTTCGTCGGGCATACGAGCAATAAAACCATATTTCTTCACAGGTGCCAAACTCCGTGCGCAGGACTAAAATAGGCTCACTGTTTCAATATAGGTTACGGTGAAAAAAAGGAATATCTTTCCGCTATCAGGTTAGTTCTTTTTCTTTTTCGCCGCGATAATCAGGACTGCACCGAGTATACCTGCTATAGCAATGAGGGGAGAAATGGCCATACCAAAGGGAGCTTTTACCATCTCCGGTGAAATTTCGGTCGGTTTGTTTTCCGCTACGACAACATCCATGGATACGGTAAGGTAACCGGGGGACTTTATATCAATATGGTGTGTCCCGGGTGTCACTCCATTAAGCGTTAACGGTGTAGTCCCATCAGGCATTGAATCGACATAGACTGAAGCACCAGTTGGGGTTGAAGAGATCATCAGGGATCCCGCATTCGGCACCGATGGTGGGGTTACCTGAGGCATTGCAGGTGTCCCGGTTACCAGGGCTTGTTCAGGGGTGATCGTTGTTGTTCCACTGGTCGCTAATGGTGTAAGATTTGCATTGGAAGCAACAATCGTCAGCGACTTGGACAGGCTGCTTTGGAATAGGGGGCTGCTGAAAGTAACGGTATAGGTCCCCGGAGACATATCCACATGGAACCCAAACTGGAAGTAACCGTTCGCACTGACCGGTGCTTCGTAGGAATGCACCAAATTTCCGGAGGCATCCGTCACCTTAATCTCAATGGTGTTTGTTGCCGCATCTACTTTTCCGGTAAGCTGGACATAGTCATTGAGTACTGCAGGATTCGGCGTAATGGCGGTATAAAAGCCGGGTTGCCTGAGATAAATAGAAGTAGATGAATTGATCATCGGGTTACTGATGTCAAAGACCGTAAGTGTATACCGTGACGGATTCAATTGGCTTGCACCCGGTGTCAGGGAAGTGTCCCAGATAAAATTCCATGTCCCCGATGAATCCGTATTAACGGTTTCCCCGGTACCAGCCAATCCGTTAAGGATATAGGGAGGGACTCCGGCGGCGGGAAGGCCGGGGCCGGTAAGCACGATCACCGTGGTGTTTCCCACATAGTTTGTGCCGTCAAATATGATACTGTCTCCGACGTAATAACTGCCATCTCCCCGGAAGGAGATAGACATAGACCCGCTTTCACCGGATACCGGAACAATACATACAATCAGGACAATGAGAAGGAGAAGGCCGGATATGAGCATCGGCACTTTTTTTGAACACATTTTTTTTCCTCACCTAAAAGGAATATCTTCATGAGAGAATAAACGTTGTTGTCCTTTTTTAAACAAAACGGCATTTTGCGAGTTATGGAACCGACTAAATTATGTCGAAAAAGTGCACTCATAACGAAACTATATGTAGAGTCGAGCGAAAACCCATAAACAGAGGGGTTACCGTGACTGACGTCATCCAGGCTACAAAAACCGGAAATACGCAGCTTAAAAATAAAATATCCCAGATATCGCGCGAATTTTCCTACGACGAAACCGCATATAACCTTCCGATCTCGTTTGCACTTACGGGCGTAGCGGTCCATGACAAGAATTCTGCTGCCGACGTTTTTGCAAAGACCGGAGACAACCCGCTCGTGGCATCCGAATGCCTGCTTGCAGAAGCTACCGCAGCAACCGGAAAAGAACCTGCCCCGTTCACCGGATTTATCAGTGACACCGTGATCCGGAAACTCGGCTATTCACTCGTTGACGGCAGCATTCTTGGACTCGCACTTATCGTCGGTACTCCGGAAAGCGCCGGGAGTGCGGCTGCCATATGTCGTGAGCTCCAGGAAAAATATATGCTTACGTTCCTTGCCGGCGGTGTTATTCCCATACTCTCCTCAGCAGGCGTGAAACTTGGCCTTGATTACCGTCTCATCCCCCTTGGATCCAAGCCCATCCATAGTGTCCATTTTGTCGATATCGTTGCCCGGGTCGCCATGATGTTCGGTGGCGTTTCCCCTGGTGACATTAGTCGCCTCCTTACTTATGCCGCAGAACGTGCAAAAGCGATTGTCATTGTTTTTCCCGGTTTAACTGACGAAGAAATTGCCTTAGTCGACGGCATGAGGGTGCTCGGGTTCCCCATTCTCACACTAAGTGGCTATGAAGGCGGGGAATGGACACCAGCCACTCCTGATACAATTGTTCGTACCGGCATGGACCTCAAGGGCATCCGGGTAAACGTCACTGCCATTCCGATTCCTATGGGTTGTTCTCCTGCGTTTGAGGGGAAAAGTATCCGGAAAGAAGAGATGCAGGTAGAATTTGGCGGCGGTCGTTCACCGGCCTTTGAACTCTTACGTATGAAAAATCCCGGGGAAATTGAAGACGGGAAAGTAACTGTCATTGGCCCGGAAATCGATGTTATGAAAGAAGGTGGTGCCTATCCCTTGGGCATCATCATCGAAGTGACCGGGAAGTCCATGAAAAAGGACTACGAACCGGTGCTTGAACGCCGTATCCATAATTTTGTCAATTACGGGGAAGGATCCTGGCACGTCGCTCAACGGGACCTGATCTGGGTACGGATATCAAAAGAAGCGTTTGCAAAAGGCGTGAAGATCGAGCATCTCGGAAAACTGCTTGCCAGTAAGTTCCGGATGGATTTTCCCCTGCTCCTTGATGCCGTTGCTGTCACGCTCACCACGGATGCGGAAAAAGTCCTTGTAGGAAAACGGGAGGCAGAGAGTATTTACGCCGAACGGGACGCCCGGATCAAAGGCATGAAGGATAACGATGTGGACACTTATTATTCCTGTACGCTCTGCCAGACTTTTGCCCCGAACCACGTCTGCATTATTACGCCGGAACGGCCTGCACTTTGTGGAGCTATTAGCTGGCTTGACGGAAAGATCGCGTTTGAAATGTCTCCGTCTGGTGCAAACCAACCGGTTGAGAAAGGGGCACTCCTTAATGCCCAGAACGGCGAATTTGAAGGCGTCAACAAGTTTGTAAAAAAAGCGAGCCACGGCGAGATCGAACGGTGCTCCCTGTACAGCGTCATGGAATTCCCCATGACCTCTTGCGGATGCTTCGAAGCTATCGCCCTGATGCTCCCTGAAGTCAACGGGATTATGGTGGTCAACCGGGAATATAAGGGCATGACACCCTCCGGCATGACCTTTTCAACCCTTGCCGGAACTATTGGTGGGGGCGCACAGAGCCCGGGTTTTGCCGGTATCTCAAAGAATTATATCTTGTCGGACCGGTTCCTCCAAGGTGAAGGGGGAATCGAACGCCTTGTGTGGATGCCCTCACAGCTAAAAGAGGAACTCAAACCCCGGCTTGTTCCTCTGCTGATGGCAAAGGGGCACCCGGATCTCTTTGACAAAATCGCGGACGAGACTACGGCAGCGACGATTGAAGACTTGACAGACTTCCTGACCCGCGTTGGCCACCCGGCCCTTGCGATGAAACCGTTGATGTGAGGCATGAAATGATTCCTGACCCGAATTTTGCCTGGACTGGAACAGTAGGTGAAGTTGTCTTAGGGGCTACCCGTCCTGACGGTGGCACGCGGTCGCGGTCATACCGGATTGGCGGCGGAACCACCCTTCCTTTCATGGAAAAAGAACAGAAATCCCCATCGCCGCTTATCGCATTTGAGATCTGCGATGACTCCCGGTACTGGTCTCCCATTGTCAATGATTTCTGCGGCGATCTCATTCACGATCCGGGTGCATGGGCAAAAACAGCAGAAACCACCTATGGCGCCGATCTTGTCAGGTTGTGCCTTACGAGTACCAGGCAACGGGATTTTTCCGATATAGATTCATTGGGAAAAATAACAGAAAAGGTTCTTAAATCGACGACGCTGCCGCTTATTATCGAAGGCAGCAACGAACCGAAGATCGACAGTGAGGTCTTCCAGAAATGCGGTGAGGTCGGCCAAGGTGAACGTCTTTTGCTTGGCACTGCTGAGGCTGGAAGGTACCGGAGCATCGCCGCTGCGGCTCTTGCCTATAACCACGCGATCATTGCCCAGTCTCCAATCGACATTAACCTCGCAAAACAGCTCAATATCCTGCTGAAAGAAATCGGCGTGTCCCGGGACCACATCGTTATCGATCCGTACACCGGTGCTCTTGGCTATGGTTTTGAGTATTCATTCTCGGCCATGGAACGGATACGGTTCTCTGCACTCAAAGGCGACGTCGATCTGGCAATGCCTATGATCTGTGCACCTTCGGATTCTCTGACCATCAAAGAAGTCCGTGAAGCAGATGCAGCGACCCGTGATGCCATTGCCGTGGAATGGGAATTTACCACAAGCATTGCCGCAGCGATCGCTGGAGCAGAGATTGTCTGTGTCCGGCACCCGAATACGGTGAAACGCCTGAAAGCTGCATTTGCAAGCCTCAAGGGAGGTGTCTAGAAATGCCACTCAAGGCCTTGGATATTTACAAGCTCCTGCCAAAGAAGAATTGTAAGGAATGCGGCGATCCCACCTGCCTGACATTTGCCATGAAACTTGCCGCGGGAAAAGCAGATCTGGATCTCTGCCCGTATCTCGACGACAAAGCAAAATCAGTGCTCGGTGCAACGACCCGGCCCCCGATTAAACTCGTAAAACTCGGAGTGGGCGAGCGTTCCTTTTCTGTCGGCGAGGAATTTGTTCTTTACCGGCACGACAAGACTTTCTACCATCCTCCGGGGATCATGTTTACGGTTTCTGATACCCAGAGTGACGAGGAGATCGCTGCTGTTACCGCAAGGGTAAAGGATGAAACACTGACCCGCGTCGGCGCTGAACTGAAATTTAACGGGACGGCGATTGTCAATACGACCGGAACCGTTGAAGCCTACGCACGGGCCGTTGCTGCTGTTGAAAAAACAGCCGGTCTTCCCGAAGTTCTTATATCGGATAACCCGCAGGCCCTTGCTGCGGCTCTTGTCCTCTGTGGCAGTTATCGCCCCTTAATAAGTGCCGCAACTCCGGAAAATTATAAGCAGATGTGTGCGCTTGCAAAACAGCATGGTTGTCGTCTTGTTGTCCGGGAACCTACCCTTGAAGGGCTTGCCAAGCTCACCAAAGACTGTGCCGCTGAAGGGGTTTCGAATGTTGTCCTTGACTTAGCGTCAAAGAGCCTCGGGGACTATCTCTCCCGTTCGACCGCCATACGGCAGCTTGCTATCACCCGTGAAGTCCCGGATCTGGGCTACCCGGTGTACCTGGATGCAACGGCATTTGAAGATCAGGATGCAGCAATTGCTCTTGGCATCGTCAAGTATGCTTCTGTCATAGTCACCTCGCCGCTTTCACAACCCTCGGCTAAGGCTGCTCTAACCCTCCGCCAGAACATCTATACCGACCCCCAGAAACCTATCCAGATGAACCCAGGTCTTTACCGGGTTGGTACCCCGGGTAAAGATGCACCTGTGCTCATGACGGTGAATTTTTCCCTGACCTACTTCACACTCCAGGGCTATCTTGAGTCCACCCGTATCCCCTGTTTCATGCTGATCGTCGATACGGAGGGGCTCTCAGTACTCACGTCGGTTGCTGCTGGTAAACTCAACGAGTCCCTTGTCCGGGATGCCATAAAAAAATTCGGGGTCGAAAACGAAGTATCCCACCGGAAACTGATTATTCCCGGCTATGCAGCGCCTCTTTCGGGAAGAATTGAAGAAGCCACCAGCTGGAAAGTGCTGGTGGGACCCCGGGATGCAGCGGAGATCGGCGATTTCCTTGTACAGGAATGGAAACCCTAAATGCGGACTGTTACCTTCCTTCCCAGTTACCATAAGATAGAAGCTCCCCGGGGCACGACCATCCTTGATGCAGCACAGCGTGCCGGCATTAACATGAACGTTGTCTGCGGTGGCATAGGAAAATGCGGGAAATGCGTGGTCTATGTCCAGTCCGGGAAAGCCGAGTTTGATAAACAGAAATTCGGCCGGTTTTTTACTGATGATGAATTGAAAAAAGGCGCCTGTCTTGCCTGTGTTACCACGATCCAGGGCGACCTCCAGGTTATTATCCCGGAAAGTACCCTGATCCAGGAACAGAAGATCCTCGTAGAAGGAACGGAGATGGAGATCGAGTTCCATCCTTCTGTCAAAAAATACTATGTCGAGCTCCAGCCACCGACGCTTGCCGACCCGTCACCGGACCTCTCCCGTCTTCTCTGGGGCATCCAGAAACGGGGTGGACCGGTAGCTGAGAAAATGTACGCACCTCTTGAGGTGATGAGGAAGATCCCGGCACTTCTCCGACATAGCGACTGGAAAGTTACCGGGACCATTGCGCTTGTGCCCGGAGGGTACCGGCTTATAGATATCCAGGAAAATGATACCTCACAACGGCTCTATGGAGCAGCCGTGGACCTGGGGTCAACGACAGTGGTTGCGTATCTCTGGGACCTGATTACCGGGAAAATTGCCGCGGTTGCCTCCAACTACAACAAACAGATTAGCTGCGGAGAGGACATTCTTGCCCGGGTGAATTATGCCCAGAAAAATGGGATTGCAAAACTCCAGTCACTTGCTGTTGAGAGTATCAATGCCGCATTAACCTCTGGTGCAAATTCTGCCGGCATTGACCGGGAAGATATTTACGAGGTTGTAGTTGCAGGAAATACCGTTATGACCCATATGATGCTTGGTATCGACCCGGCCTATATCATCAAGGAACCCTATGTACCGGTGGTCCAGCGGGCTCTTTCGGTGGCTGCTGCACGTATCGGGATTACCTGCAATGACAACTGCGGGCTCTTTGCCTTCCCGGCGGTGAGCGACTTTATCGGCGGTGATATTATTGCCGACATTCTTGCCTGCGGTATGAGCGAGAAAGAGAATATCTCCCTCCTTGTCGACATCGGTACGAACTTCGAAGTGGTACTGGGCAACAATGAATGGATGTTTTCCTGTGCAGGAGCTGCCGGGCCTGCCCTTGAAGGCGGAGAAGTGCTCTTTGGTATGCGGGCAAACCCCGGCGCTATAGATAAGATTACCATTGATCCGGTAACGCTTAAGCCGACCTATTCCACGATCAACTGCATCAAACCCAAGGGTATTACCGGTTCCGGTCTTATCGATATTCTTGCTGAGTTATTGTCTGCCGGGGTTATCGACCGGACCGGACGGATCAACACGGAGTATGAGGATTTCCGGATCCGGACCGGTACCCATTTCCCCGAGTACGTGATCGCCTTTGCAAAAGAGACCGATATAGGTAAAGACATCGTCATCACGGAAAACGACATCAAGAACCTGATTATGAGTAAGGCCTCCATCCACGCTGCCTGTGTGACCCTCATGAATGAGGCGTCGATTTCCCGGGTTGATATCGATACCATCTATTTTGCCGGTGCCTTTGGCAATTATATCAATAAGAAGAATGCGACGGTTGTTGGTTTAATACCCGAGATCGACATCGACCGTATAAAAAATATTGGGAATGGGGCGGTTGCAGGTGCAAACTTAGCGCTCATTAACCGCAGGCAGCGGAAGCTGCTCGATGGTATCGCCGGCCGGATCGCTTATATTGAGCTTAATGCAGAGCCCTCCTTTATGGACGAGTATACGTCAAGTGCGTTTTTACCTCACACAGATCTTTCTCTTTTCCCCCGGGTCCAGGCTATGCTCGATTCATTACGCGAGAAAAAGGAGGAGACCTGAAATGGCAAAGATGATAGCACCACCCTATTCCCGTGCTACTGGTGTAGGTGCCCTCCCGCATACCGACCCGGTGCTTGCGTGTGATGATGTTCTGGCAGTATTTCCCTCATTTCCCTATGCCCCGACACTTCCTGACCGTGGGCTTCTGGAAAGTATCGTTTTCAATGATGCAGCACAGCTCCCGGGGCAGTTCATCCGCGAAGGAAGATTGCTCTATGATAGCAACCGGGATAACACGGCCGCGATGGAACAGGTGTACCTGGATTTTGTCGAGGAGAATTTTTCTCCGTACGGTCTTGATCCCGCACATGCATCCGCATTTTGTGAGATGATGACCCGTGATTTTTCTCGGGCTACTATTCTCAAGTGCCAGGTAACCGGGCCGGTTACTTTTGGGATGCAGGTCGTGGATGCAGACAAACGGCCTATCTACTATGACGCTCAGCTCGCTGACGTGCTCTCGAAAATGATTGCATTGAAAGCCCGGTGGTGCGAGAACGAGATGCAGGTGCGGACCGGGATTAAGGAGACGTTAGTGGTTTTGAATGAACCCTATTTTGCCTCGCTAGGCTCTTCTGTTGTGCCGCTTGACCGGGAGAGCGTGAAGACCGGCTGGGAGGATATCGCATCTCTGGTCAAAGGCGGTCTTGGGGTACATTGCTGCTCGAATACGGACTGGGAGTTTATCATCAGTCTCGATCCTTCCGTTATCTCACTTGATGCCTATGTGACGGCAACGCAATTCCTGCTCTATGCTGACGCTGTTACAAAATACATGGAACGGGGCGGTGTCATTGCCTGGGGGATAGTACCAGCCGAATACAAACTCTTTGCCGCTGAGACGGTTGATTCGCTCTATGCACGATACCTGGCGATACGGACCCAGCTGACAAAGCGTATTCCGGAGGTACTGTTCGATGCCCAGTCACTCATTACACCTTCCTGCGGGATCCGGTTCGCCGACCGGAATGGTGCAAACGAGATTCAAGGTGCTGCTGCAGAGATTTCCCGTCGGATCCGGGCTCTTGCAAACCTTTCCTAAGGCCCGATACCATGTCCAAACGCCCGTTTACTATTGCACTCTCAGGAAAAGGCGGTACCGGTAAGACTACGGTAAGTTCTCTTCTCGTCCGGTCTTTTATCGATGCCGGCGAAATACCGGTGCTTGCTGTCGATGCAGATCCTAACGCAAATTTCCATGAGGCTCTCGGGGTAGAAGTAAAAGAGACACTCGGTAGCATGCGGGAAGAAGCATTTTCCCGGAACATTCCTCCGGGGATGAATCGGCACGATTATGTGCGGTTCCGGTTCCGGCAGGCGCTGGTGGAATCCAACGGTTTTGATCTCGTCGCTATGGGCCGGCCCGAGGGTACCGGCTGCTATTGTTTTGCAAACGATTTACTCTCTGAATGCATGATGCAACTCGAACGGGAGTACCATTTTATTGTGATAGATACCGAGGCAGGGATGGAGCATATCAGCCGGGGCACCATTGGAAAGCCTGACGTGTTGTTAATCGTCAGCGATCCAGGGGCACGAGGACTGCGGACAATTGCCCGGATCCGGGAGATCGCTACACAACTCGGGCTTGAGGCATCGCGGATTCATGTTGTGTATAACCGGTACAAAGCCGGAGCAGCCCCAGTGGATATAGGAAACGAACTTCCCATTGCGATCATTCCGGAAGATCCGGCAGTAGAGGCCGCGGATCTTGCGGCTACACCGGTATCTCAGATCCCGGAGTTAAGCCCTGCACGACGTGATGTCCGGGCTCTTGCCGAAAAACTGATAAAAATAGCGCGTGATAGACCGGAAGAATAAATCTATTTATCCGTTTCCGGGATTGAATCCTTTCTTTTATTGAAAATTTTATTCAATAATACATTGTTAACTGGTATTTTTTGCTAAAAATTATAAATCAAGCAATGAGAATAATGAAAGCCCAATAGCAAAAAAAGAAATTCCAGATGTCATAATATTTGATGAAAGATGGCTTACAATACTAAAAATCATATTAACCAAACTTAAGTTGTGTTGATAGTTTCCTGAAACCAAATCTTCAACAACTCCCGTAATAACTACAAACAAACCAATACCCATGAAAAAACAAGCACACCAAAATCGAAATTTTCCGGAATTTGAAAGGTTTTTGTATTCCATAATTACGATTATTCTTTATTGAATTATATATTACGGACTCCCCCGCAACAAAGAATTGTCTGCCTGTGGCGGTATTTCGACTTGTGGGGGTTAGGGGGTGTTATCCATCGCGAATGATAATAGAGATGTCTGTGTAATATGAATTAGCTATGGATAAATGCCAAATAAATTTCATAAAAAACTCCTATGATTATTACTAAAGCAAATAATCCTTGTCCAATAAAACTGATAATTGGTAAAAAAGCGGCGATTAATAATCCAATACCTCCAGTAATGCCTAAAATAAGAGCAATTTGCCACTGTTCCATATTAATAAATTATCAGTGCGGCATTATAGACTTGTTGGGATTGAGGGACGTTTTCATCGCAAATGATGATGGATTATCTATTTTTGATGAGATTTGTCTTTAAAAATAAAAAAACCAGATAAATCTATTATTTTAGTCGATAGGATGTGATTCTCTTGAATCTTCCTTGTGATATTGACGTTTTGATACAATACCACAATATTTGCAGATAAAAGTATCCTCATAGATTCCAACAATTATTGTTTGTGAATATCTCCTATCTTGATAGTGAACTGTACGTCCAGCATAATTACCGTACTCATCTGTATGTTCGGAATGACCTACGGGTTCTCTTCGACTGAAATAATCGGTATGGCTATTTGAACTAATTCGCGATGTATTACTTTTCTTTAAAGCACCTAAGTTACCACAATGAGGACATCGTGCATGATATAACCAACCTATTGCTACCACAAATAGCCCGATAAAACCTAAAATTGCTAAATTCAGATTACCTGCCAAAAATAGAATAATGGCAAAAATAATATCAGTTATCAATAATTTCAATAGCCATTCTTCATTTATCGAACGAACCATATGCGTTGATTAACTTTTACATAAATGAATTTTTTCTTTTACATTTAAATGTCATTTATGTAGGCTCTGTAGAAATCCTTCACTAAACTAGGTTCTACCGCCGACCGAAAGATCTAAGGTACAGTGCCTCCTTACCTTGTTATGCTACTAACGAATAAGGAGGCAAAATAATGTCAGCAAACCGGTATATCAGGTTTGTTGAATTATCCTCTGGATTGATCAGAGATTCCAGAATTCCATTATTCTCGTCAAAGTTCTCCCCAAAAACCTATACTCAGCACCAGTTACTCATTCTTCTTCTCCTGAAAGAGTATTTATCCGAAGATTACCGGGATATTGTTGAACTTACTGAGATTATGGATTCAGTCAGAGAGA
>Ga0326728_10005464_pt1 | contig 35599 bp, 39 predicted proteins | sample MB3enrmetagenome_FD_207602 | JGI IMG/M metagenome (GOLD analysis project Ga0326728, IMG submission 207602) | Lab enriched peat soil microbial communities from McLean, Ithaca, NY, United States - MB31MN | ecosystem: Environmental > Terrestrial > Soil > Wetlands > Peat | place: USA: New York...
GACAGCCCTATGGCCTCTTCGCGGGTAAGTCTGTACATATTGAGCAGTTTGTCATTTACGTCGACGACCCGTCCGTTCACGTCATGTACGAAGACCGCGTCGTGGATGCTGTTGAAAACCGTATTCAAGTAATCCTTGACCGCGGTCAGTTCCCGATCGACCCGTTTTCTTTCGGAAATATTACGGACTGTCGCAAGGATATAGTCGGCCTCCGGCAAAGGGAGCTTCGTCAGGAATACCTCGACGTCGAATTCGAAACCGTCTTTGGGTCGTCTGCCTCTGCATTCGAGTACCTCGTCCTGGCCCCTCATGACCCTTTTCCAAATTGCGGACAGATCCGGGCGGCCTTCAGGTGTGGTGTAATCCGGAATAATCGACAGGGCTTTGGCCTCCTGGCGCGTAAGCTTGTACATGTCGAGCATCTTATCGTTAACATCCACGACCCGCCCGTTCGCGTCATGTATGAAGACCGCGTCGTGGATGCTGTTGAAAACCGTATTCAAGTAATCCTTGGTCGCGGTCAGTTCCTGCTCGACCCGTTTGCGGTCGGTAATATCGCGGGTTGTTGCAATGATGTACCTTTCGTTCCCGTCTGCGGCAAGGTTTACACTCACCTCGACCCAGAAGAAGTCCCCTGCACTGTTCTTCTCCATCCATTCAAACAGTTGGGGTGCTTCTCTTGCGGCGCTGACAATACGGCGATTGGCTTCCTCTCCCATGTACGGGAAAAGTCCGGCGCTTATGTCGCCCCATTTCATTTGGGTGAGCTCATCGACCGTGTAGCCGTACATCTGATGCATCTTTTGATTGGCGTCCAGGATCTGAGCCGTTTCTGCGTCGAGAATGAAGACAGCGTCGCCCAGGGCATCGAAAATAGCCCGATAGTCGATTACCGACTCAGACCGGCTGCCTCGTAGCGGGGGGAAGTCGGCCCTCGATTTCATGCGGGTACGCATACTATTCAATCTATACTATTCAATACTGTTGTCCGTTTTCTGTCAAGCCCATCGTGCCGTCTCCATCCCTTGTCTTTGTAAGTATCTGTAATTACGGCCGTTTGCTCACGTCCCTGTCATTTTCCGGTCCACCGGAGTACGGTCCTGGTAAGGATAGGAATTTTACCCGAATCCCGGATATGGGAGCTTTAGAGCCGCCATCTCCATGAGACAGAAATAAACGACTTCGATGCCCCGGTGAAATCCGTATCCTTATGTCGAAAAATCCGCAAAAATACGGATGACTCGGTCTGTTCCACAATAGTACCCTTGTCAATAGAAATAGAATAAGATAATAGTCAAGAAAACGAGAAACGGAAGGGTCATGAAGGCCGTTGTTCTGCGTGGTGAATAAGGGACAATGATCGCAAAGAACCTATGCCTGATCACTCGACCCCTTGGGGGAAAAGGCCCAAAATGCCGGTTTAAGCAAAAGGAGATAACATGAAAACGTACCAAATGTTTGTGGGAGGTAAATGGGTAGACAGCCTTTCCGGGGCAACGTTCGACGACATGAATCCTTATACGGGGGAGCTCTATGCAAAGGTGGCAAAGGGAGATCCCCGGGATGCGGATCGCGCGATGGCCGCAGCGTATGCGGCCAGAAAGGAGTGGGCCGCCACTCCGGCCGCTTCTAGAGCGCAAGTCTTATTCAAAGCAGCCCAGGCTCTGGAAGCGAGCAGGCAAGAGATTGCGGAGGTCCTGACACTTGAAGGGGGAGGCACCTTCGGCAAGGTCATGTTCGAGATATCTCAAACGGTGGACCTTCTGGAAACTGCCGCAGCCGACAGCAAACGTATCCTCGGAGAGACGTTTCACTATGATCCAACTAAACTCTCCATAACTATTAGACGTCCGAGGGGCACGGTTGTCGCCATCTCCCCGTGGAATTTTCCCCTTATTCTTTCCATGTACAAGGTGGCCTACGCCATCGCCACCGGAAATACCGTGGTCCTGAAACCTTCGAGTGAGACGCCAGTTGCGGGCCTCAAAATTGGAGAGCTTTTTGAGAGGGCCGGCCTTCCTGCCGGCGTGCTCAACGTAGTAACCGGACCGGGCAGCGTTATCGGAGATGCGCTTATCGACGACGATAGGTGCTCATTCGTGGCCGTCACCGGCGAGACGGTGACCGGAAGACATGTTGCCCAGAGAGCTGCCGCCAAACTAACACCATACACACTCGAACTGGGCGGGAAGAACCCCGTCATCATCCTCGCCGACGCCGACATGGAATACGCTGTTAAGTCCACGATATTTAGCGGATACCTGCACCAGGGCGAGATCTGCATGTCCACGGACCGGGTCATCGTAGAGAAGGCCATCGTCGAGGAGTTCACCAATAACTTAGCCGGTTTTGTTGCGCATCTTCCCGTTGGCGACCCCCGGGTTCCTACCACCTTTATCGGACCTATTATCAATGACACGCAGATCAAGAGTATCGACGATCATGTCAAAGATGCCGTGGCCAAGGGCGCCAAGCTGCTCACTGGAGGCACTTATGAGGGTCGACTCTACAAACCTACCGTACTGACGGGGGTTACCCCCGCCATGAAGATTTACTATGAGGAGACGTTCGGCCCTGTTGTCTCGATCATTCCCGTCAACGATGAGAAGGAAGCCCTCAGTGTTGCCAATGATACGACCTATGGGCTTTCGGCCGGTATCATCACCAAGGATTTGCAGAAGGCTATCTTCCTTGCCGAGGGACTTGAGGCCGGAATGGTCCATGTGAATGATGGTTCCGTCGATGCCGATGCCTGCGTTCCCTTCGGCGGTTGTAAGGCGAGCGGGATCGGCCGCGAAGGAGGGCGCTACTCGGTGGAGGAACTCACGGAACTGAAATGGGTGACAATCCAGAAGACAAAGCGGCTTCTGCCTTTCTGAGCCGCCTCCATCAAAATTATGCTCGCTAATAGCAGCTGCGGGGCTGGCATAGGCCGGCCCCTTCTTTTTGTACCTTTACTCCCTGACCTTACCTGCTCATACGACAGGAGAAAAATAAATGAAAAGGGGCCACGATCACTCGCAACCCCTTGATCTTATTTGGCTGGGGGAGAGGGGGTCGAACCCCCATTCACGGAGTCAGAGTCTAACTTAAATGGCATTTGTCATACATCGCCAGTCGATGACTTCTAACGCCAGATCGGAGGAAATCAACCGAGGGGCGCTAAGCCCCTCGGTGTTTCTTCTTCCAATGACCCCTCTACTTCACAATTCAGTTCACAGCGTCTATAGACCCTCTCGCTGCCAACTTTGTCCCCCATGAAAACCATGGTGATCCAATAAATTGTCATCCCGCTGATACCGTCAGTCTATTCCATGGAAAGTTAATTGCACTTTTGGAACGGGCACTCCTGTTATGCCACAGGGACTGGTCATCCAGACCGCGAAAAAGGGCGTGGCGAGCCTCTGGCGGTGGAACCTTTCTGAGCGTCTAAAGACGGCTGAGTCTTCCCCCCAAGAATTGACCTACAAAGAAGGAACCGGCAAACAACGGAAATGTGATATTCTGCCAGCCCACACCTGACAATAAGCGCAGAGCGATCATGAGGGGCACCGGTAGATGAACGGCGAGGAACCATTGGCCGGACATTCTCCGTGTGCGTGCTCGCCAGTAACCGAAGGGGAGGTTAAGCAGGATAACAACTCCTGCGAGGAGAGCAAGATTCATGGAGCAGTATTGAAGTATACTACATCGGCGTGCATAAATCATAGGTAACGCTGAGGCGCTGGAGAAAGCGCACATCTGAAAGACCATTATCCGCCTATCTGTCGTTGCAGGAATCCTTCCCGCCAGGACGCACTCAAGTTTTTACACCGAACCTAGGCAGCACATACCTGTTGAGCACGTACCACGCAACCACAATGGCGATAACTACGATCAAACCTTTCATTCATTTCTCCTTTTAGTTCCTGGCGCATAGTCTATAACTTTAGCTCCGCTTGCTCAACACCCTATATAGAGACCCCATCCACAGGATTTCATCAGACGGCAGAGGCCGCGCTGCAGGATGGATAAGACGGTTGAGTACGGCGAATAGGTGAACTCGTGTCGCATCGTAGGGGTATACACACCCACGACCGATATGAGGGGCGTGGCAAGGCTCTGGGGGCGATGTGGAACTCTCAGAGGAGACTACTTCACTTTAACTGGCTTATGTCTTCCTCAAATACGAAATCAGCCCGATACAGTCCTTTGCTCCAAGACGACCCATTGCCATTGTCGCGTAGACGGCGTTCATGATTTTCCCGTCAGGATTAATCACGAAGCCGCTTGGCTGAAGGTATCCTTTTTCGCCCTCATAGAAACAGCCGGTCTTAGAGGATATCTCCTTTGCATTAAGCCCATATGCAAGAGGGAAGGAAATCTTGAGTTCGTCTGCCATCTTGCGGGTATCTTCGAGACTGTCCACAGACCCGGCTATCAGTCCTGTATCCATCTTCCGAAACTGGTCGGCGGCGTTTGTGAAGTCAACTAACTGTTGACGACAGATCGGTCACCAGTGACCGCGATAAACGAGCAGAATGCGCCAGCGTTCACCCATGTCTTCAGGAAAAACTATCCTTTCCCCGTCGATCACATTGAACTCAAGGCTGGTAAAGCGGTCTCCCGTATCCAACAGCCTTACTGCTTCCCGCGCCATACTGCACCTCCTGACATCATTTGACCTTCCTCTCTTCTAATTTAAGCCCCCGGATGCGTATTGTCTAAACGGTAAGATCGCCTTCGGTGTTCCGGGGGAAGGTAAATGAAAAGGGGTCACAGTCGCCTGCAACCCCTTGTAATTATTTGGCTGGGGGAGAGGGGGTCGAACCCCCATTCACGGAGTCAGAGTCCGTTGTCCTGCCATTGAACGATCCCCCAGAAATCATCCGGGTCTTTTCTAGACGTTACCAAAATAACCTGCACGTGTCAATCTTTTTGGAAAGGTGGTCAGGGCAAACGCATTTGGAAAATCCCCTTCGCCTGAAGGAGACGGGACACGTCCCTGAAACACGCATCACGAAGCGACCGCTAATCAGCGTTCGCGGAGCCTGAAGCGTCCGCCTTTTGAAAAAAGGCGGTGCTGCGAGCGCCCGTACCCTCTCTTTCTCTACGTCTCGCAGCAAGCTGAAGCGAAGCCTTACGCTGATCGGGAGCGTAGTGCCGGCGTGTGAAGGGAGCGTGTCTCGCTCCTTGCTACATGCTAGAATTCAAATGCGTTTGCCCTTGAAAGGTGGTGCTTTCATGAAAAACGGTCGGGGCCGGATGGAGCGACTGATTCTATGGCCTATCCCGGAATGAACATGCCAGTCCTGCCGGACCCCTCCATCCACCCTTTCGGCCCCCGCCCTTAGAGATATTCCTTGACTTTTCTCGTCATTGCATCTATTTTTCTTTCGGTCCCCGAAAGAAAAATAGATGCATAGATGAGCTACGGCGGGGGCCGAAAGGTCATAGATGGCAACAAGCAAGAAAACCGCCTCCGGACGCCCCCACAGGTCTCACCGCCAGGCCCTCAGCGGCCTCGTAAGCCTTTTCGAGTCCCGCGGCTGGCTCAACCGCAGGCTCAAGGTCAGCCGGGGCGGTATCTCCTACAGGGTCTTCTGCAGCGTCACCCATTTCGAGGTATACCGCATCAACGAGAACGCTCACGTCAAGCCGGGCGTCCCCGGCTGGCCCGTATGCGCAGTCGGGCCGGGGCGCGTCTTCCACGACTCGGCGCTCTCCCCCTTCCCGTCTGCCGAGCCTGGACCGGAAGAGTGGCTCCGCTACCTGTCTGCCGGGGACTTCGAGATATTGGCGGAGCCCGCGTGAAAAAGCAGATCGTCGTTTCCGGCTCGCTGGCCTACGACAGGATCATGGACTTTCCCGGGCACTTCTCCCACCACATCCTCCCGGAGAAGATACATGTCCTGAACGTCTGTTTCCAGGTGGACGGGGTGAAGGAGAAGTTCGGCGGGACGGCGGGCAACATCGCCTATGCCCTCACGCTCATGGGCGAGACGCCCCTGATCTCCGCAGCCGTCGGCGGCCTGGATTACCACCGCTATTTCCGGTGGCTCGAAAAAAACGGCATATCGACAGAGCACATAAGGATCATCGATGAGGAGTTCACGGCGGGCGCCTACATCACTACCGACCTGGCAGACAACCAGATCACCGGCTTCCACCCCGGCGCGATGCGATACACCTCCGACCTCGATTTCGACAAGCTGGCCCCTGAGCGGACGATAGTCATCGTCTCCCCGGGCAACCTCGAAGACATGATCCGCTACCCGAAGCTGTGCAGGGAGAGGGGGATCGACTACATCTTCGACCCCGGCCAGTCGCTGCCGATGCTCGCCGGCGCCGACCTTGTCGATGCGATCACCGGCTGCCGCGTCCTCGTATCTAATGATTACGAGCTCGACCTTATAATGAAACGGACCGGCCTCGGCAAGAACGACCTTATCGAGCGGGCCGGCGCCCTAGTCGTCACGATGGGCGACCTCGGCTCGAAGGTGTGCGCCAGGGAAGGCGACATCACCATCCCACCGGTCAAGGCAAGGCAGGTGCTCGACCCCACGGGGGCGGGCGATTCTTACCGGGGCGGGCTGATCTCCGGCCTCATCAAGGGGATGGAGATAGAGGCGTGCGCCCGCATGGGCAGCGTCTGCGCCTCCTTTGCCGTGGAGTGCTATGGCACGCAGGAATACAGATTTACCGCCGACGAGTTCAACGAAAGGCTCGCGACCTGCGGCTGCTGATCCGCCGGCCGGATCGCCGGCCGCACAGCCTCCAACAGCCGCGCGGCCCCTATCCGGCCTGATTCGGCCCCTGCCCCTTCCAGTCACGCCCGGCGCTTGTCAGCCCTGAAGCAGCTCCCCTTCGTCTGCTTCGCGTAGAGCTTCATCTCGGAGACGGCCTCGGTGATCTCGCCGTAATGGGAAAACCGGCGGTCGATGTTGGTGGTGATCCCGATGGAAAGGGTCATCACAGGGAACGACCTGCTGTTGCCCTGCCTGTCGAGGGCGACGATGCCGCACGCCTTCTCCGATTCGTCGTAGAACGTGCCGATGATGCGGTCGAAGGTGGCAATGGCTTCCGCCGCGGTCGCCTCGATCACGTCCGCATCCATGATGAATATGAAGTCGTCCCCGCCGATGTGCCCCACGAAGCTCCCGTGCTTCTGCCTGTTCTTGACGATGTTCAGGATGAGCCTTCCGGTCATCTTGATTACCTCGTCGCCTCGCGCGAAGCCGTAATGGTCGTTGAAGGGCTTGAAGTTGTCGAGGTCCGCGTAGCCCACGCCGAAGGAGGCGTTCCTGTCTATGAGCTTCTGAATCGCCCTGTTTATCGAGATATTGCCGGGCAGGCGCGTGAGGGGGTTGACCTCGACCACCCGCTCCGCCCGCACCACGCAAAGCTCGGCGCGCGCCCTCAAGTCCCTCTCGAGCTGCGACTTCCAGACGTAGTCCTCTATGAGGACGTCGCCCCAGCGGGGCAGCGGGACGGAGTCGTCGATCAGCGCGAGCGTGGGCAGGTGCGTGAAGATGGGGTCTTCCTTAATCGTGTTGAGGGCATCTACCGTAGCAGGGTCATTGGCGGAAAGGTCTATGATGATAAGATCGGGTATGAGGGAGTAAATGTAGTCGAGGCCCGCCTGTATGTTCCCCAGGGAGATCGTCCGGCAGAACCCTTCCAGGAGCCGCTCCACTATGGCGATCAGCGCCGCATCGCGGGAGATATGGACTGCGCTCTTCATTATCCTCGTCCGTCAATCCTTCTTTATGGAGACCCGCGAACGCGCTTGCTGGGCGAAAGGGCTAGAACGAAAGGTCCGCGGCTTCCTCCAGGAGGTCCTCGGCCTCCTTCAGCACTTCTTTGATATCGTCTTCCGTCAGGCCGAGGGTATCCCACGCGTAAGGGGAAAGGGGCGGCACGCACGTATCCCCCGCAAAGCCGAACCCCCTCGCCCGCAGAATGATATCCGAAAAATGGACTATAGCCGTTTCCATGGGGGCCACCTTAGCGAGGTGGGGCCTGTGATGGAACCCTATGACATCGATGAGGGGCTTCGGGAAGCTCCACTGCTCCGTTACCCAGGCGCCCACCGTAGCGTGGGTCGTGCTGAAGAAGTCCGGTTCCACGTCGTACACTGTGACGCCTTTCGTCTGGGCCCCGTCCATCACCTTTGCGTACTCCTTGGGAAAGTTGAACACGAGGACCATCTTGCCGATGTCGTGAAGCAGGCCGAATATAAAGAGCTCCTCCGGGTCTTTCAAGCCTTTTCTCCTGGCTATGATGCGCGAGAAGATCGCACAGCCCAGGGAATGGTCCCGCAGGCCGATCATCGCCTTCTGCATTAAGTCGAAAACGGTGACGCCCACGAGGAGGCCGCGCAGCACGTTCAGGCCTAGAAGCAGCACCGCCTGATTGACGGACGCGATTCTCCCCGGAAAGCCGTAGACGGGGGAGTTCACCATCTTGAGCACCTTCGCGGCCAGCGCGGGGTCGTGCGACACAAAATCGCTGATTTCGCCTAGCGAAACGGCCGGCTTCCCGACGATCTCCAGGAGGCGCTTTGCCACCGACGGGATCGTCGCGAGGTTTTGTATCGTCTCTACCCTATTCCTCAGCGCTCTCAGATCCATCGTTCCCGCAAAGGCCCTCCAGGTGCTCCCTGACCAACTGCTTGAGGACATCCATATGGGGTGCCGTCTCCGCGTTCTTGAAGCGGGCGTCTAGCTGCGCTAGCGCCTCCGTCCTGCCGCCGGAGAACGCGGCCGTCGTCCCTTGCACATCCGCCTCATCGATGCCCATTTTCCGTATCTTCTTGATCAGCGCCTCGGTAAGCTCCGTCCCATCGCTGAGCACCATCACGCCGTTCTTATTCAGAAGGGGACGACTAAGCATCATCCCCGGTGTAAGACTGCTGGTCAGGATTCGTGCCATCTATGCCCTCATTTTCGCCGTGTGCGTCGATTATACCATAAGTTGCAATGATACTTGAAGAAACACCTCAGGCCTAACCTTCACGGCCGGACATGCGGCTGCCCGGGCGCGCATTTTTCGCCCTTTTTGTCGTCGCTGGACATCAAATTGCCCGCCCATTATAAAATTCCCCACCGGAATAATCAATGATATTTTTTATCTTGTCTTACACGGCCGTAGGCTGGTCCGTCGTCTCCGACGTAAGGATCTCGCAGATGTACCTGTATGCGGAATAGAGGCTGAAACAGAGGGAGATGTAAATGATGACAAGGCCTGCCGTGTGGAACGACCGGCTGGCCCCGAGGGGGAAGAAGATGTAGACAAGGTCCGGGCTCGCGGCAAGGGGTATCATCTGGAGCGGCCCGCCGAAGAGGACGCACGCTATGCCGACGATCTGGAGCGTAGTCTTGAGCTTGCCCGTGAAGGACGGGTAGATCGTGACGCCCTCCATCGCATAGAAGGACCGCAGACCGTTTATCAGGAACTCGCGGCCCACCATCACGATGGTCACCCACAGGGGCACGAGCCTGTAATAGGAAAGCGTAATCAGGACGGTCGATATGAGGAGCTTGTCCGCTATGGGGTCCAGGTAGACCCCGAGGCGCGTCTTCATGCTCATGCGCCGCGCGATCAGCCCGTCCAGGCCGTCGGTGATGCCCGCGACGACGAAGAGGACGCACGACAGGAACCGCAACCGCTCGTTCTGCATCGATATGAGGCAGATGATGACCGGTATGAGGAGTATTCTTACCAGACTCAGCCTATTCGGAAGCGTCCAGATGGATGTCTTCTCGTCCCTGCTTTTCATGGTGATTCTTTTAATCTGGCGTAGTAGAGCTTGACCCTCTTGATGTAGCTGATCGTCTCGTTGATGGGAGGGACGGCCATGCGCTCCATGACCCTCTGCGGCCCGGCATTGTACGCGGCGAGCACAAGCTCCAGGTCGCCCTTGAAAAGCTCGTAGAGGAGCTTCAGATACCTCGCGCCGGCCCGGATGTTCTCCTCGGGATCGAAGGGGTTGCGCAGGGCCAGCTCTTCTCCGGTCTCGGGCATGATCTGCATGAGGCCCCGTGCCCCTTTATGGGAGACGGCGGTCGGGTTGCCCTTCGATTCGGCGAGCATGACGGCCTTCACCAGACGGTAGTCCAGACCGTTCGCCTCGGAGTGCTGCCTGATGAGGCGGTCGTAAGTGGTGCTGCGGAGCAGCGCCGTGGAGGGGACGGCCGGGTCGTCGCTTTCCCGGTCCTTTATCAAAATGTGGTAGGTCTTTCCTGCCGCCGGCCGGGTATTGGCGAAGTGGTAGACACCCTGCTCGTCCACGTAGCTGTAAACGGCGCCCATCGCGGACAGGGGTACAGCGATCATGGCGGCGAGAAAAAAAACAAGCCTGAGCATATCCTTATTCTCTTAAAATAATGGCGGATTGTCAAGCTCGCAGTTATGGCGTGGGCCAATGCTGCGATCTTTTCCGGTGGGCCGGTCCGGCAAGGCATGAAGGGCCGCATATGGCGAAGGAATGCCCTTTATCTTAAATCGTGCCGGCCTTTATGGTCAGAACATGCCTTGCCCTGCGGTCGACTCGTCCTTTTCGCACGTTCCTCTCGATTCTTCTGCGCATCTCCTACCGTCCGTCCACCGCGCGTTCGAGAGGTTGGCGCCTCTGAAGTCCGCCCGGGTGAGATCGGCGCCGGTGAGGTCAGTCCGGGTCAGATCCGCCCCGGACAGGTCGGCTTCAACGAGGTCCGCCTTGGTGAGGTCCGCACCGATCAGTTTGGCATTGGAGAAGTTGGCGCCCGCTGCCTGGGCCGCGCGAAGGTTGGACCTTGACAGGTCGGCGCCCGACAGATTGGCCGAGGAGAGCCGTGTTTGGAAGAACGCGGTATTGCGCAGGCTCGCGCCCGACAGATTGGCCCGCGAGAGGTTGGCCTCGGAGAAAACCGTGCCCGAGAGTCTCAGGCCGGAAAGGTTTACCTCAGGCAGCTCCGCTTTGCGGAGATCGCAGAAGATGCACTCTTTCGTGCGGGTGAGCTTATCCATATCTTCCTGCTTGAAGGCGAAAGACGTGGACCACGTAAGGCTTGACAGCGCGAGGGCTGCATAGAGGACGGAAAGAAACATACCTGTTTTCATCGTATAACCACCCCTCCGCTTTCTTTCGCACGTCTTGCCGGGAGCCGGTGCCCGCTTTTTGCCTGATTCACTCGAAACCACCTGCCTGGCGCAGCAATTCCGCTACGTCCAGGTGGTTGTTGTGTATGGCCCAATTCAACGGAGTATGGCCCTCGTCGTCCTTGGCGTTTACCCTGGCCTTGGCGGCCAGCAGCAATTCCGCTACGTCCCTGTAACCCCCCTCCGCGGCCATGAGCAGAGGCGTCGCGCCGTCGCTGGTCCTGATATTGACATCCGCCTTGTTCGCCAGGAGCAATTTCACGATGTCCGCGTAGCCCTTTAACGCGGCCCAGTGCAAGGCCGTCGCATCGCGTTTGTTCGTGGCATCGACCTTCGCCTTATTCGCTAATAGCAGCTCCACAACAGCCGTGCGGCCCCCGGCCGCCGCGGCCTGTAAGGGCGTAGTGCCCTCGTTGGTCTTGGCCTCGATATCGGCGTCGCTGGCCAGGAGCAATTCCGCCACTTCCTTCCTGCCGTAAGCCGCCGCATAGTGCAAAGGCGTCGCGCCGTCTTTGTCCTTGGTGAAAACCAGGGCGGCGTGGCTCCTGAGCAATGCCCTGACCTTTTCCAAATCGCCTTCCCTGACCGCGTCATGGATCTCGCCGCAGAAGGCGGTACTGCTCCAGGCCAGCGCGGCCAGAATGAGGGGGATGAGCCTGAGAGCCGCGGAATAGCGCAGCCGGCCGATAAAAGTGTACGTGTTGATCATGGTTCCTCCGGCGGCTTTCGGTCCCGCACCGAGGGCGGTCCCGGCCTCTCCACCTGGTTGGCCTTGAAATAGTAGAGGTAATCGCAGCAGGCTGGGCAATGGATCGAATCGGTAATGCTTCACGTACGTGCCGGGACAACGCGCGGGCGGACAACGCGCCCTATGCTTTCCCTCCTCCCCTTTGCAGGGGAGGAGGGAAAGCCAAATTACATATCAAGCTCTTCTACCACGCGTATATCCACCTCAGCCAGAACCTGTCCTGCTGAGGCATGTTCGCCGCCATTATGTCGTGCTGCCACTTGAAGGTGAGGCAGCCGTGGGGTATCTCGTAGGTGACCGCAGGGCCGATGGACCACTCCCTTTGCGGTAAGCCCGTCTGAAGACCCGTCAGAGGGTCGTAGGCCGTTTGGCCGTACTGTTTGTCCCTGGTCGTTTGATAGATGATATTGCCGTTCGCGCCGAAGGCCCATTGCTTGTTGGGGTGATAGCCCACGAGATAGTCAGCGGCGACCTCCTGGCCGGAGACATAGCTCGTAGCGGTGTTGACCGTATTGAACCAGTACATCATCTTAGCAGAGACCTCGAAGCCGGGAAGGGCCGAATTCTTGTCGCCCAGGTAGGTGACGCAAAGTAGTGGATCGATCGACCAGTAGTTGTGCCCGGCGTACGCCGCGGCGGCGGTAAAGTTGCGGCTGCTGGCGCCGGAGCTTCCACCTATGGTCGGGTTGAACCCGTTCCAGGCCTGATACGAGCCCGTGGGCGCTACAAAATCGACGCCGCCGGCCATATGCAAGGTCGGCCCGAAGTGCCAGGCTATGCCGGACCCGAATTCGATGTCGCCGACACTAGTGGTGGTCGTGGGGAAGCCTCCGCCGTAAACGGTGCCCCCGCCTATGAAGGCTGGTAGATTAACCTGATTGCTTACATGGGCATACGAGACGGGAACGATGACGTGCCAAATGACGTCGCCGCCCAAGGCCTTAATCTTCGTCACCCTGCAGAAACGGAAGACGTTTATGAGGACATCGACGCTTGTGTTCAGAGAGGCACTCTTGCCCGCCACGGCGGCCCATGCTTTGCCGCCGCCGTTACCATTCATCTGGCTGGAGCTGACGTATCCCAGGTAGTTGAGGTATATGTTCGTCCCCGCTGGGGGCAGGGCGCCCGACATGAAGTCCTCGACGCCAGGCGGAACATGACCGCCGTAACTTTCCATCGCGTACGCGGGCAGAGCCTGGAAGGCCAACCCGATAGACAAAACAAATGCCGCAAAAAACAAAAGGCTGCGTTTAGCTTTACCCATATTAAACCCCTCCTTCAAAATCGCAGAATGAATTTAGTTCCCAAAATAACCCGATAGCGCCCCGGTGTGTCCAGGCATCCGATGCAACTTGCATCTGTTGTGACGGTGTTTCCCTCTTCCGCATTGTGCATTTGCCACCCGCAAATATTTGACCACCCCCCTTTTTCATAATTGAACTCATTAAAATTTCTTAATCTTATCTACCAATGGGGGCGCGTGTCAAGAAGAAAATTAACAAAAGTGAAAATAATCTATTTTAATTATTTATTTATGCTTTGACAGTCTATTGTACTTGAGCTATGATCGTTAAATAAAGGTCTTATCCGGCAAATATTGAGTAAGGAGGTGAGGATGTCATAAATAGGCCGAGTTTTGCCGGTTCATCCGGACCGGTCTGAGGGCAACTTTTCTTTTCTAGGCCCGCGGGGGCGCGGGAACTTGGAAACCAAAGGAGGGGCAAGGCTATGGTCTCGTTGAACGTGAATGGAAAAAAATACAGTATCGACGTGCAGGAGGACGTGCCTTTGCTGTGGGTTTTGCGCGACCATCTCAAGCTTACCGGTACTAAATACGGGTGCGGGGTGGGTGAATGTGGGAACTGTACTGTACACATTGACGGACGTGCGCAGAGGTCTTGCGTCGTCCCCGTTGGAGACGCAAAGGGAAAGAAGATAACGACGATAGAAGGGCTGCCGAAAGACCATCCCGTAAAAAGGGCATGGATAAAGGAGCAGGTTCCCCAGTGCGGATACTGCCAGCCGGGCATCATCATGCAGGTCTCGGCCCTTATAGGGGAGAGCAAGAGCCCGGATCCTGACAAGATCGTCGCGGCCATGGACGACGTGCTCTGCCGCTGCGGCTCGTACCCCCGCGTCAAGCGCGGTATAAAGACGGCCGTTGAAATCGTCAGAAAGGAGGGCAAGAGGTCATGAAACTATCGATATCCCGCAGGGATTTCCTGAAAGGATCGGTGCTGGCCATCGGAGCATGCCTCACGCCCTTCGGAACGCGGCTTTTGAGCGGCGCAGAGATGAAAAACGGGTTCAAGCCCACCGTATGGTACGAGATCACCCCGAACAATATCGTGACGGTCTGGATACCGAGCTCCGAGATGGGCCAGGGCACGTGGACGACCCTTGCGATGATCGTTGCCGATGAGCTCGAAGCGGATTGGAAGCAAATCCGTATCAAGCAAGCGCCCGCGGGGGAAGCCTTCAAGAACCCCATAACGCGAGACCAGCTTACTGTGGCGAGCGCAAGCGTCAGGGGTTACTACGATATCCTGAGAAAGGCCGGCGCAGCCGGGCGTATGATGCTCGTCAAGATTGCGGCGGGACAGTGGAAGGTGCCCGAAGGCGAGTGCCGCGCCCAGAAGGGCTTCGTTGTGCACAAGAAAAGCGGCCGGAAGTTGAGCTACGGCAAGCTCGCCGAAAAAGGGCCGGCCGTTGCGGTCCCACAGGAGCCGACCTTAAAGAAGGAGAGCGAGTTCACCTACATAGGAAAGACCATGCCCAGGATCGATATACCGGATAAAGTCTCCGGCGCTGCAGTTTACGGCATAGACGTTTCGGTCCCCGGCATGTTATACGCCTCTATCGCCCGCCCGCCTGCCTACGGCGCAAAGCCTGTGAGCTTCGACGAAAAGGCTGCAGGCGCGGTCAAAGGCGTACAGAAAGTAGCCCCTATACCCATGGGTATAGCGGTGTGCGCCGATTCGCTTGACGCTGCATGGAAGGGCCGGGATGCTCTCAAAGTCCGATGGGATAAGGGCGCCCTTCCCGACATGAACGATGATTCCATAGAAAAGCACTTCATGGAGGAACTGGACAAACCCGGCGCGCCGGTAAAAAAGGCCGCAGGTGCGAAAGAAGCCCTCGCCTCTGCCGCAAAGAAAGTCGAAGCCGTATACTTCGTGCCCGCCGTCGCCCACGTGACCATGGAGCCGATGAACTGCACGGTCCACGTGCAGAAGGACATCTGCGATGTGTGGGCCCCTACACAGGGCCCGCTGGTGGCCAAGATGGTCGCTTCCCAGGTAGCGGGGATGCCTCCCGACAAAGTATTTGTCCACACGTCGCTGCTCGGGTGCGGCCTCGGCAGGCGCGCGGCGCCCGATTTTGTCGTCGAGGGAACGATACTCTCCAAGATCACGGGGAAACCCGTTAAAGTCATATGGACCAGGGAAGAGGATATCCAGCACGACATCTTCCGGGCCCCCACCTGCCACAGGGTCAAGGCCGGCCTCGATGCCGAGGGCCGGCTCACCGCATGGTCCCACAAGGTAGTCACAGCCTCCCTCCTGAAAGACATCTACCCTGCCGGGGTGGTCAACGGGATCGACTTCATGAGCCTTTGGGGGCTTGCCGATTTTCCGGGCTCACCGGATAACAATAACATCGCGTACGAGATACCCAACTTCGACCTGGAGTATCTGATCGACGATCTCCCCATTCCCGTCGCTCCGTGGCGCTCGGTCCAGAACGCGCCGAACGCGTTCATCACCGAATCGTTTATCGACGAGCTGGCTCACGCCGCCGGTAAGGACCCTGTTGCCTTCCGCCTCAACCTCTTGAAGAACAATATGCGCGCCAGGCGCTCGGTAGAGGTGGTCGCGGAAAAGGCGGGCTGGGGTAAAGCCGTACCTGCCGGACACGCAAAGGGCATTGCCCAACACTCCTGTTTCGGCAGCTATGTCGCCCAGGTTGCGGACATTTCCGTAAACGAGAAAAACGGGACGATCAAGGTCCACAAGGTGTTCGCGGCCGTCGATTGCGGCCTTGCCGTGAATCCCGACGCCTTGCGAGCGCAGATCGAGGGAGGCATTATCATGGGCCTGAGCACCACCCTCAAGGAGCGCGTCAGGTTCGCCAATGGCGGTGCGAAATCAGCCAATTTAAGCGACTACAAGATATTGAAGATGTCGGAAATTCCGGAGATCGAGGTCCATGTAATCAAGAGCGCGGAGAAGATCGGGGGGATGGGGGAGCCGCCCGTCCCGCCGGTCGCCCCTGCAGTCGCGAACGCCTTTTTTAAGGCCACGGGGGTGCGTATAAGGCGTCTTCCTCTCGATCCTGCAACCGTAATGGAGGCGATCAGAAAAAAGGCATAAGATAACTAACGAGGGGGACGGAAGTCAGGCATTTCTCCGGGCTGCCCGTCCCCCATCTTATTTCTTCTTTTTCCGATGAACGAGGTGAAAATGCCGACGGCACCGAGGACTGCCGCAATGGTGAGCACGTCCCGAAAGGCGCTCACTATGGCTATTTTCTTCATCACAGGAGCGATACACCCCTCGGCCCTGCAATCTGCGTAAGAGGCGACCCGGCTTGCAAAGAGGCCGCTCACAAGGGCGATGCCGGATGACGAGCCGACCTGTCTCGTCGCAGCTATTATGCCCGATGCCGTCCCGAGCCTGCGTGATGGGACCGCATTCATGATGGTTTTGTTGTTCGGCGGTATGAAAAAGCCATAGCTTATCCCCACAGCGCAGATGCAGAGCGCGATTTCGAGGTGGGTCGGTTGCCCACCCAGTCGTCCGAGAAAAAATAGGGACCCGCAGGCAATTGCCATACCGAGCGCCGACAGGGGCTCGGGGCCGATCATGTCGGACACCCTTCCGCTTAAGGGGGAGAGCAGAATAAACGGAATGGGGAGCACGGCAAAGAAGATGCCCACCGAGGACGCACTATATCCCAGTCCGTCGGCCAGATAGAAGGGCAGAAGAAAGACCGAGCCGGCCAGGACGGTCGCGTGAAGGGCGCCCGTGAAAGCAGCGCCAGACAGTGCGGGGTTCCTGAAGAGGGAGAGGTCGACGACCGGCTGATCGACCTTTCTCTCGATGCGGAAAAATACGGCAAGCATCGCCAGGATAGAGGCGAGAAGAACCAGGTTGAGGGGCGAAAAGAAATTCCATGTCCGTGTGAGGTTGAGAAAGAGCGAGACCGCGGCAAGACAGCAAAAAAGGCTTATTGCCCCGCCTATATCGAAGCGAAAGGCGCCGGTATGGTCCTTCTGCTCTTTTACGAGGAACCCCGCCATAAGCATAGCCGCAAGTGCGATGGGCACCCTGGACAGGAAGATGGCCCTCAAGCCCAGCATGTCGAGCACTGCGCCGCCCATGATTGGTCCGAGTATGAGGCCTATGGCGCTCGCGCTCGCAAGCACCCCTATCGCTCTGCCCCGCTGGTCCGCCGGGTAGATAGCCGCGACCATTGCGGTCCCCAGCGTTATCGTGCATGCGGCCCCGGCCCCCTGCAAGGCCCGGAATATTATCAGTTGAAGCACGCTCTTGGAAAAGGAGCAGAGGACGAGACCCAGCGTATAGACCGCAAGGCCCAGCATGTACACCATTTTTCGACCCAGAGCGTCGCCTATTCTTGCAACGCTCAGCATCAAGCTCTGGCTTGTTATCAGGTAGATGACGTTAACCCAGCCGATAGAAGCCGTGTTTGTCTTGAGGGTGGCGGCGAGACCGGGCAGGCAGACGGTGAGAACGCTTATGTCGAGGGCTTCGATAAGGTTGCCCACCGAGAAGGTGAGGAGCGCAAGCTGCTTATACCTTTCGCCCGGGTCCCTCATTTGAGCGTGTAAAGCCAGCCGCGCCGATACTTCCCTTTTTCCAGGCGCTCCATCAATATCGTCCCGGACCTGGGCGGGTACAAGAACACGGTGACCGGATCAGACGGTGCACCGAATTTGAATACCACCTTCCTTCCTTCGATGACGCCCCGGATCCTCTGCCAACCGGGCTTTTCTTTAAAGACCGGTCCCCAGGAATAGACCGCCTCGACGAGGTCGCTGCTCAATCTTTCAACTACGACCGTAGTTGGCTGACGGGTGCCTCAGCATATTTCGAGCTCCCCCTGCCATGCGCCCGCCATACGGGCAAACGGCGGGCCTACGTTCGGTCCGGCCGGCTCAACCCTCACATCGTCCGGCAGGGGCGTAACGAGGCTGTTCCCTTTAGCGTGCCCGTCGCTTATGAAGGAAAGGGCGAAAACAAAAAAAGCGACACACGATACAGGATGCAACAAAAATCTTCTCATTTCGAAAGTATAGCCGTTTGTCGTCACGTATGCAAGGCGGCCGCACATTCGTGCGGCCGCGTTACGAGGCGACTTTCGTCCCTCCCATCTAGCAGTAGTCTTCCGAGCCCTCCGGCACACCTTCCGGGCGAATCTTGAACCAATGAAGCGTGCGATCTCTCCGAAATCCCACTTTCCGGGCGAGATTCATTGCCTTGGTGTTTGCCTCCTCGATATGGACAAAGGGAAGGCCCCCTTTCCTTCTAATTTCCAGGGCAATACAGATGGTCATATCGTACGCGTAGCTCTTTCCCCTGTAGTCTTCGACGACGTGGAGTACTCCGATCGAACCGTCGTCCTGGGTCATGAGCCAGGCCACTGGTTTTTCCGATTCGTAAACGGCGGCGCTCGGTCCGGCCAGGATGCGGCTTCGAATGTATTCGGCCCTCGTCACTTTCCGGTAGACCGAGTGCTCGTATATATAATCGGCGTCGTCCGGCGACAACGGGACGATATGGGGGAAGCGCTTTCCGGATAAGTCGACGCCCTCAGGAAGGAAGAGCCGTACCATGGAGAGGTGCCACTCAATTTTTCTGCCCGCGGTCAGGGCGGGGAGCATCCAGTCTTCGATAGCGGCGAAAGTCCGGTCCTCGGGTGTCAGCCGTCTCAGAACGCCCTCAAGGTCCCGTTCATCCGAGCCGCTGATATAGACCCATAGGCAGTCGCTCTCTCCCCGCATAAGGACCGAATTTCCTATCCGTTCGAGGCTCCTCACGGGATTGTCCTTTATGAAGTTGAGCATATTGATGTTCTTGACCTCATTCTCCTCGAGGAATGAGATCAGGTCCTTTTTTGTCCCTGCAGACATGCCCTTTTTCGGCGACATTCTTCCTCCTCGGTCGGGCGAATGCGACACACCCAAAAAACATGCACCATCTCTATATTATAATTATAAATTACGTCATGCACCAAAGGGCGCTAATGATGACCTCATTATCTGCGCTGATGTCGTGGCACGTTAATTTCGACTAACCGTTAACAGAGACTGAGGCGGCCGCCATGCAGCGCTGTGGTGCAGCTTCCTATTGCCCTATATAGGCCGGAAAGAGTAAAGTATTCAAGGAATCGATGTAGATGCAGTCTGCACTCGGAATTCTATATGTCGTCGCAACGCCGATTGGAAACCTGGGCGACGTCACCCTCCGCGCCATAGAAGTACTGCGCGACGTTGACCTGGTGATCGCCGAGGACCGTCGCAGGGCCCTCGCCCTCCTTTCACACCTCGATCTCCGCAAGCCCATCGTCACCATCAACAGCTACAACGAGTCGAGGAGGGCACGCAGCATCGCCGGCCAGATCGCCGAAGGCAGGAAGGCAGCCCTCATCTCGGCCGCAGGCACCCCCTGCATCTCCGACCCGGGCGACAGGGTGGTCGCGGCGTGCGTCGAAGCGGGGGTCGAAGTGCGGGCCGTCCCCGGCCCATCGGCCGCCCTCGCTGCCCTCTCCGTCTCCGGCCTCTCCCCGGACAGGTTCCTCTTCTACGGCTTCCTGCCGCAGAAAAAAGGCAAAAAAAGAAAGCTCCTCCAGGACCTCCTTGCCGGCGCGTTCCCGGTAGTGCTCTTCGAGTCGCCCCGCCGCGTCAGGGAGACCCTCGCAGTCGTCGCCGAGGTCGCGCCCGAGCGGAAGGTGGTCGTCTGCAGGGAGATCACGAAGGCGCACGAGGGGGTGCTGAGGGGGACGGCCGCAGACGTAGCCTCCGAGGTCGCGGCGTCAGAGACGCGGGGCGAATACACCCTTATCGTAGACGGGAAAGGAAGGCAGGCGCCGCCTTGATCCCGTAAAGCACCAGGAAAAAAGCAAAGTTGAGCAGGACGATCGTCGCGCCGGTGGGCAGGTTCAGGACGAACGACAGGAAGATGCCTGCCCAGACAGACGCCACGGCCGTAGCCGCAGCGAAGACGAGCGTCCCCTTAAAGCTCCGGGCTGCCTGGAAGGCGCAGAGCGCGGGGATGATGAGCAGGGCCGAGGTGAGCATAATGCCGACGAGCTTCATGGCGAGGACGACCGTGACCGCCGTGAGCACGGCGATGAGCGCGTTGATGCGGCTCGCCCTGACGCCGGAGGTCCGGGCGAACTCCTCGTCGAAGGCCAGCGAGAGCAGCGCGCTGTAGCGCAGCGCGATTACCGCAAGGACTACGAGGGAAAGCAGGGCGGAGACCGCCACCTCACCCGTAGTGATCGAGAGTATGTTGCCGAACAGGTAGCTGAGCAGGTCCACGTTGAAGCCCCCCGCGATGCTGGCGAGGACGACGCCCCCCGATATGCCGAAGGCGGATACGATGCCGATGGCCGCGTCGCTGTAAACGCGCGCCTTTTCGGCCAGCTTCAGGATGGCCAGCGCGCTCAATGCCACGACGGGCATCGATACGTAGATAGGCTGCACCCGCAAGGCCAGGCCCAGGGCGACGCTCCCGAACGTGACGTGGGCGAGGCCGTCGCCTATCAGCGAGAGGCGCTTCAGCACGAGGATGACCCCCAGACTCGCGCAGAGCAAGGCGATGAAAGACCCCGCGACCAGAGCGCGGAGGATGAATGAATATTGCAGGAAGTCGAGTATGTCCATCGTTACACCGGGCAGACGGCCGGCATTTCCATGATCCCCCTATTCATGCCTGTGGCAGATAAGGTGCTGAGCGAACACGCCAAACAGCTTCGTCATCTCCTCCGAAAGGCAGAACTCGTCGAACCCCCCGTAAAAAATGACCTCCCTTTCCAGGTAGAGCAGCTTCTTCGCGTACTTGCCGATGCTGCCCGTGTCGTGGGTGACCAGGAGCACCGTCGTGCCCCCCTCCCGGTTGAGGCCGGAGAGGACATCAAGGAAGCGCTCCCTGATCTCCGGGTCGATCGCTATGGTGGGCTCGTCCAGGATGAGCAGCTCCGGCTCCTTGACGAGGGCCCTCGCGAGGAGGACGCGCTGCTGCTGGCCGCCCGAAAGCGCGCCTATCAGCTTATCGCCGATGCTTGCGATATCGACGAGCTCCATCGCCCTCTGCACGGCCTTCCGCGCGTGCGAGCGGCCGCGCCCGCCGTGGCCGCCGTCGCCGCCCACCCTTTTCGCAACGAGCCCCATCGCCACTACCTCCCGCACCGTTGCCGGGAAAAAGCGAGCGAGGGCCGCGTTCTTCTGGGGCAGGTAGCCGACCCTGTGCCAGTCGCGGAAAGTCCCTGAAGGCGCGCCGAAAAGCGAGACCTGCCCCGCTGCCGGCGTCTCCAGGCCGAGGATCAGGCGGACAAGGGTGCTCTTGCCCGACCCGTTCGGCCCCACGAGACCCACGTAGTCGCCCCCGGCTATCGAGAAGGAGATGTTCGCCAGCACGGGCTTCGTCTCGTAGCCGAACGTTAGGTTGTGCGCGGAGACAACGTCTACCGGCATTGCAGCCCCATGCGTAGGTTCTTGAGGTCGCTTTCCATGATTGCGATGAAGGTGACGCCCTTCTCCATCTGGTCGCGCGTCACATTATGACCGCCGTTCAGGGGCAGGAGCGCAGCCCCGGTCTCGCTGGCGAGCGTCTCGGCCATCCTGGGCTGGATAAGCTCCTCGTAAAAAACGTACTTGACGCCGCTCAGCCTCATCTCTCCAACGAGCCAGGCGAGGCGGCTCACGCTCGGCTCCGCGTCGGGGGTCAGACCGTATACGGAGACGTACGTGAGGCCGTACCGCCGGGCCAGGTAGCTGAAGGCGTAGTGGCCGCCGTGGACGAAGAGGCGCGTGGTACATGAGGCAAGGCCCTTTCTGAATTCCTCATCGAGGGCGGCAAGGCGCGCCTTGTAGCTTAGGGCGTTTTTCTCGTAGAAGGCCCTGTTCGCCGGATCTCTTGCAGCGAACGCCGTAAGGATGTTATCGACCATGACCTGCGCGTTGCCGAAATCGAGCCAGATGTGCGGGTCCGCCGAGTGGGCGGCGCCGGCGTGGGCCCCTTCAGGGGCGGGCACGGCGCCTGTGCCTGTGCGGGCGCCCGTCTTTATGCGGCTTTCGCCTGCGCCCTGCGTCTGCGGCTGCAATGCTATGCCCCGGCTCGAATCGACGATGAGCGGCCCGTCCTTCCCCACGCCCTTCACGAGCACGGTCGCCCACGGCTCCATAAAGTCCCCCGTGTAGACGAAGATGTCCGCCTTGTGTATCCGCATCAAGTCGGCCGGCTTGGGCTCGAAGCTGTGCGGCTCGACGCCGGGGGGCAGAAGCAGGGAGACCTCCGCCTTGTCGCCGCCGATGCTCCGCGCGAAATCGTAGAGGGGGAAAAGCGTCGTAACGACCACGAGCCGCCCCGGCGCCCGCTCCGCTGCGGGTCTGCCGGCTTCCTGGCGGCTGCACGCACAGCACCACAAGAAAGGGACGGCGGCCAGGAGAACGAGCGCTATCAAGCAAAGGGAGACGGCGGCCGTTTTCCTCAACCTTTGTCCCTCCTTTCGCAGCACTCGCGGCAAAGGCCCTGCAACTGCAAGATGTGGGAGAAGAGTGTGCCCTTGATGCGCTGCGCCACCTCCCGCTCCAGCGCCTCGGCCGCGCAGAAATCCACGTCCTCCACCTTGCGGCAGGAGAGGCAGACGAAATGGTGGTGGTGGCGCGGGTTTGTGCAAAGGTAGTAGTAGAGCTGACGGTTGTCGTGGAGGACGCGCGTGACGACGCCGCCCGCGGCCAGCTCGTCGAGAATGCGATATACCGTGGGCAGGCCGACGTTCCCTGCGCGCACCCGCACCTTACGCCATATCTCTTCAGGCGAGAGGAAGGTGGGCGCCTCGGTCATGACGAAGAGCACGGCCCGTCGCCTGGGGGTGGCTTTCAGACCGAGCCCCCTCAGCAACTCATCGAAATTGCGTTCCATAGCAATCGCGGCCCCCGGTCGGGTCTAGATAGAAATGGTTTCTATTTAACTAGTGTAAGGCGATATGGGGCTGCTGTCAATAATATAAGGCCCCTCGATCACGGAAAAATCTCCCCGTCAGAAATTACCCTCCCGGGATTCGAGGAAAGGAGTTACAGGGCTCTGAATGGATCGGAATGCATCAGGAAAGGAACCGCAGGGCAAGGGCGCAGGCAAGGGGAATCGAGAAATTGTCATCTATGAACATAGTCGAAAAAAGCTCGGCTGCCGTCGCCGCGCACGCTCCTCCCAGGGCGGCCAAAGTCCCGAAGTGAAAACACGTGATGACGATCATTGCCGAGAAGAGGAAAACGGCCGTCCCCTCCAGCGATTTTCCGCACAGAACCAACCCGCCCCACCTCGACCCTATCATGGACGACAGGGGGTCTGAAACGATGAGAACACACATCGAAGCAAGGGCAGTCGACCTGTCAAAGAGCAGTATCGTGAGCAGGCAGGAGCCGACGTAGAAAAGGGAACCCGTCGGCCTCTTCGCCTCTTTCTCCTTGAGCCGGCGCGTTACGAAAGATGGAGGAGTGAAGACACCCTTAAGCCGCAGGGTATCGCAGACAGCAAGGAGCAGAAAAATAACGGCTCCCAGGGTCAGGGCCGCGCCTTTGCCCCAGGCCAGATACGTTATGGGTATGACGGCCCCCAAAAGATGGAAGAGTGTTCGGAGTAAGGGCTGTTTAGCTGCCATCTCGACTCCAACGATCAACCCTATGATTTTACAAACAAATCAGAGTTTGCTGGAAGAAGAATATTATGCATGATGTCATTTCGGCCGGGTTAACGAGGTCGGTCACACCCAGCTTTATCAATGGGCCGGGAGATTTTCGACGGGGCACCCACCCGACGTAAGGAGGGTGGGTCGTTCGCGTTGTTTTCGACGGCGCGCACCGGAGGCGTACTTCTGTTGTACGTCGAGGACGCTGCGCCGAGAAAACGACGCGAAAGGCGCGGAAGGATCCCGGCCCCCGATCACCATTAGCCCGAAATGTTGACATTTCGGGCTAATTCTTGTACATTTTATACCCATATATCCCTATGGAGAAACCCAAGAGTAAGGACCAGCTCTACCAGGAAGCCAAGGAGGCGCACACGTCCCTCGACAGGAGGCTGCAAATGCTCCTGCGCAAGCCGTTTTTATCGGAGGACGAAGAGCTCGAGGTGAGGGTGCTGAAGAAGAAAAAACTTTACTATAAGGACCTCATGGAAGGTCTCAAGGATAAGGATCAGGGACCGACATGAAGAAGAACGGCGCGCAGATATTCGTTGAATCACTCAAGATGGAGGGGGTCGATACGATCTTCTGCTACCCCGGCGGCGCCGTGCTCCATATAGCGGACGCCCTCTACGGCTGCGGCATCAGGCAAGTCCTGGTGCGCCATGAGCAGGCGGCTGTCCACGCGGCAGACGGCTATGCCCGCGCCTCGGCGCGCGTGGGCGTAGCCCTCGTTACCTCCGGCCCGGGCGCCACGAACACCGTGACCGGCATCGCAACAGCCTATATGGACTCGGTGCCCGTGGTCGTCTTCTCCGGTCAGGTAAACACCGCGCTCATCGGCAATGACGCCTTCCAGGAGGCCGACATCATCGGCATCACGAGGCCCTGCACGAAGCACAACTACCTCATCAGGGACGTGTCCGAGATGACGCGCGTCATCAAAGAGGCCTTCTATATCGCCCGCTCCGGCAGGCCGGGACCCGTGCTCGTCGATATACCGAAGGACGTCTCGGCGGCCCTGGCCGACTTCAGGTATCCCGATAAGGTCTTCGTCAGGGGCTACCAGCCGAACTACGCGGGCCATCCGGGGCAGATCAAGCGGGCGATGAAGCTCATCGCCTCCTCGAAAAAGCCCGTGCTCTACACGGGGGGCGGGATCATCACGTCGAACGCGTCGAAGGAGCTGACTGCCCTGGCCGAGCGGCTCCACATCCCGGTCACGAGCACGCTGATGGGCCTCGGCGGCTTCCCCGGCAACCACCCCCAGTTCCTGGGCATGCTCGGCATGCACGGGACATACACGGCGAATATGGCGATTACAAGCTCCGATGTCATCATAGCGGTGGGCGCGCGGTTCGACGACAGGGCGACCGGCAAGGTCGATGAGTTCGCCCCCCACGCGAAGATCATCCACATCGATATCGACCCCACCTCGATCAGCAAGAACATCAAGGTCGATATACCGATAGTCGGCGACGCGAAGAACGTGCTGCGCCGGATGCTCCAGATAGCGGAAGAGGAGAAGGAGACCTTCGCCGGCTTCAGGCACCACATAGCCGACTGGCTAAAGCAGGTCGAGGAGTGGAAGACGAACTTCCCTCTGAGCTACATAAGGAACGGCACGCTCAAGCCCCAGTACGTCATAGAGCGGATTTTCGATCTGGCAAAGGGCAGGGCGATCATCGCCACCGAGGTGGGCCAGAACCAGATGTGGACGGCCCAGTTTTACAAGTTCCTGGTGCCCAGACAGATCCTCACCTCCGGCGGTCTCGGCACGATGGGGTACGGCTTCCCAGCGAGCATCGGGGCCCAGGCGGCTTATCCCAACGCCCTCGTCGTCGATATCGCGGGCGACGGGAGCATCCAGATGAACATCCAGGAGCTGGCTACGGCCGTCCAGTTCGGCCTCCCGGTAAAGGTTGTCATACTGAACAACGGATGCCTCGGCATGGTGCGGCAGTGGCAGGAGCTTTTCTACGGGAAGCGATACTCCATCTCGACACTCGAATGCATGCCCAATTTCGTGAAGCTTGCCGAGGCTTATGGCGCGGCCGGGTACGAGATAGAGCACGAGAACGAAGTGGACAGGGTGCTTAAGAAAGCCTTTTCCAACGGCAAGCCCACCCTCATCGACGTCCACATCAGCCCGGACGAGGGGGTCTACCCCATCGTTCCTTCCGGCGCAGCCCTCCGCGACATGCTGCTCGTATAGGGGGAACCATTGAGACATATTATCTCGGTCCTTGTTGAGAACGAATTCGGTGTGCTCGCCCGCGTGGCCGGGCTGTTCAGCGGGAGGGGGTTCAACATAGAAAGCCTCTGCGTGGGCGAGACGCAGGACCCGGAGATGTCGACGATGACCATCGTCACGACGGGCAGCGACGCGATACTCGAACAGATATTCAAGCAGCTCAACAAGCTGGTCAACGTCATAAAGGTGACCGATTTCAAGGACACCGAGTACGTGTCGCGAGAGATGGTGCTCGTCAAGGTAAACGCGGAGGAAAGGACGAGGGAGGAAGTGCTCCGGATGATCGAGATATTCAGGGGCAGGGTGGTAGACGTCTCGTCCAGGTCATATATTGTCGAGATAACGGGCAACGAAGAGAAGATCAAGGCGTTCCTCGCGCTTGTACGGCCCCTCGGGATAAAGGAGCTCGTGAGGACGGGCTCCGTTGCCATGATAAGAGGCGAAAAACCGCCCAGGTCGAAGGATAGACAATCGAAAGGAGGAAGCGATGGCGAAGGTGTACTATGACAACGACGCGGACCTTGGGGCCCTGAAAGGCAAGAAGATAGCCATCATCGGGTACGGCAGCCAGGGGCACGCCCAGGCGCAGAACCTGCGGGAGAGCGGTCTCGACGTCATCGTGGCCGAGCTGGAGGGCACGCCCAACTTCAAGCTCGCCAAGGACCACGGCTTCAAGCCGATGTCCGCTGCCGATGCCTCCGCCAAGGCCGAGATCATCCAGATACTCGCCCCGGACCAGGTGCAGGCTTCGCTGTACAGGGACCAGATCAGGAAGAACCTGACCAAAGGGAAGACCCTCGTCTTTTCCCACGGCTTCAATATCCACTTCAACCAGATCGTCCCGCCGCCCGATATCGACGTCATCATGATCGCACCGAAAGGGCCGGGCCATCTTGTCAGGCGCGAGTTCCAGAGAGGCGCCGGCGTCCCAGCGCTCATCGCCGTTTACCAGGACGCGTCGAAGAAGGCGCGCAAGAAGGCCCTCGCTTATGCAAAGGGCATAGGCGCGACGAGGGCGGGCGTGCTTGAGACAACCTTCCAGGAAGAGACGGAGACGGACCTCTTCGGTGAGCAGGTGGTGCTCTGCGGCGGAGTGACCGAGCTGATAAGGGCGGGCTTCGATACCCTCGTCAAGGCGGGCTACCAGCCTGAGATAGCCTATTTCGAGTGCTGCCACGAGCTGAAGCTGATCGTCGATCTCATCTACGAAGGCGGCATAGCCAACATGCGCTACTCCATCAGCGATACCGCCGAGTACGGCGACATCACGCGGGGCAGGCGGATCATCACGGAAGAGACGCGACGGGAGATGCAGAAGATACTCGCAGAGATCCAGTCGGGCGAGTTCGCGAGGGAATGGATACTTGAAAACGCGGCCGGCAGGCCCGTCTATAACGCGCTGGTCAGAAGGGACAAGGAGCACCTTATCGAGAAGGTCGGGGCCGTCCTGCGCTCGATGATGAGCTGGATCGGGAGAAAGGATTGATGGCCCTTCCCATAGCGAAGGAAGGGCTGATCTTCGTCCTTCCTTGCATCTTCCTGGTTTTCCTTTTCTACTATCTGGGGGTTTACCCCCTCCAGGCCCTCGCCCTTTTCTTCTGCCTTTTCTTCGCCTTCTTCTTCAGGAACCCTTCAAGAAAGGGGACGGCCGGAAACGGGGAGATCCTTTCGGCCGCCGACGGCCGGGTGATGGCCGTTGAAGACCTTTACGAGAGTGAGTTCCTGCGCCAGAAAGTGAGGCGGATAAGCGTTTTCATGTCCGTCTCCGACGTGCACGTCAACCGTGCCCCCTGCGACGGGAGCGTCGAGAGAATAGAGCACAGGGACGGCAGGTTCAAGCTCGCCTTCAGGAAGGGGATAGACGAAGAGAACGAGAGGAACTATATAGTCTTCCGCAGGAGCGACGAAAAATTCCTCATCGTCCAGATCGCCGGGTTCCTCGCCCGCCGCATCTTCTGCTATGTGAAAGAGCATGACCGGGTGGCCAAAGGCGAGCGCGTGGGCATGATCGCCTTCGGCTCGCGGGTGGACACCTACATGCCGACCTGCTATACTCCTCTAGTGGAAGTCGGCCAGAAAGTAAAGAGCGGGCTGACAGTGCTCGCCAGGAAGGAGGAAGGCGATGAAGAGAAGAAAGCGTAAGGGGGTCTATCTTCTTCCCAACCTGGTCACTTCCATGAGCCTCTTCGGCGGATTCTACGCGCTTGTCGCCGCCGTGGACAAGAAGTTCGTCCAGGCGGCTATCGCCATCTTCGTCTCCTGTATACTCGACGCCCTGGACGGCAGGCTAGCCCGCATAACGGGCTCGACCAGCAAGTTCGGCGTCGAGTACGACTCCCTGTCGGACGTCATCGCCTTCGGCGTCGCCCCCGGTTTTCTTGTATACATGTGGGCATTGAAGGGGTACGGCCGCTTCGGGTGGCTCGCCGCCTTTCTCTACGTAGCCTGCGGCGCTCTGCGCCTGGCGCGCTTCAACGTTCAGGCGGACACCCTCCAGAAAAAGCAGTTCCTGGGCCTGCCCATCCCTGCTGCCGCGGCCACCATAGCGGCAAGCGTCCTGTTTTTCGGCGAGCTGAGCATCCCTTTACAGGTGAAAAAGATATTCGTCCCCGTCCTCACGTATGCCCTGGCGTTCCTCATGGTGAGCGGAATAAGATACGCGAGCCTCAAAGGGTCAAACATCTTCCGGTCGCGCCATTTCGACGCGGTAGTCCTCGCCATATTGCTGTTCGTCGTCGTGCTCATCGAGCCGGCGATAATGCTCTTCGTCATAACGATGGCCTATACGCTTTCCGGCCCCGTCGCGTTTATCTTCAAGCGGCGGGCGGCTGTGGAGGAGGCCCCCCGATCCCAAGAAACTTGAGGATCTCCCTGTGGTCGTCAATGACTATGCCCGCTGATATCGCCCGGTTTTTGTAAGCCACGAACCTCACGCCCGCAGACCTGGCCGTGTCCAAATCTATCTCCGAATCCCCCACGTAAAGGATCGCTTCCGCCCGCACGCCCAGGGCCCCCATTATCTGCATGACCGATTCGGGGTGCGGCTTCGGCCGGGCGACGTCAAGGGCGGTCACGACCATGTCAAAGTAAGGCCCAAGCCCGAACCTTTTCATGATGTAGGGCATCGAGGTCGTCCTGTTAGTGCTGATCGCCGTCATGACGCCCCTCTCCTTCAACGCGGAGAGCGTCTCCAGCAGATGGGGCTCCATGACAAGGTAGGGGACGAAGTCCATGAAGTTTATCTGCTCCTTCAAGAACTTGAGCGCCCTTGCCTCCCCTTCCGGGTCCTCCTCAAAGAGACGATGGATGCTCTCCGCTACGGTGTGCATGTGGCAGTAAACCAGTTCCTCCTCGGTCAGGGGTCCCCTCTCCGAAGAGAGGGCGATGTGATCGTAGAGCATCCGGTTCGCCGCCAGGGAGTCGAAAAGCACCCCGTCACAATCGTAAATGACGCAATCGATCGGCATAAATACCCCTGGTCCCGTTAGCGAAAGAATAGTCCCGGTCTCTTTGCGGGACGCACTTTCTGCGGCGACAAAAGTTTATCCGTAACAAGAGGCACAATCAAGGGGAAAGGGAGCAGGTATCCCTCAAATCGCATTTCTTTGTGCTTATGCGGTCCGGTTATGTTACAATAGCTCTAACGATCATCAGGAGGCGTGCATGATAAACGTGCAAATCCCCGGCTGGGGCGAACTCGCGATAGAATACGTAATGGTGGATTTCAACGGCACCGCCGCCGTGGACGGCAAGTTCAAGAAGGACGTCAAAGAGGTAATCGATAAGATATCGCGGTACGTCAAGGTCTTCATCATAACGGCGGACACGTACGAGACCGCCGACGCGGAGCTTGGCGCCTCCAGCGTGACGTTCATAAAGGTGGGCAAGAACGCGAGCGGAGAAGAGAAGGCAAGGGTCGTGAGGGAGCTCGGACCGGAGAAGATCGTCGCCATAGGCAACGGATCGAACGACGCCCTGATGCTGAAGGAGGCGGCCCTCGGCATAGCCGTGATGGGAGATGAGGGATGCTCGACCGCCGTTATCAAAGAGGCCGACATTGTCGTGACGGATGTCATAAAGGCCCTCGGCCTGATCGTCCATCCCGAGCGGCTGGTCGCCTCCCTGCGCGACTGAAGAAGGCGCCCGAAGGCGCCTGCATGGCCCGACGACGCCCTCTGCGTGCGTCGGCCTGATTACTAAAAGCCGCCTTTCGTACAAGCTGTTCGCAGCAACTATATTGAAATCGATGACGGATGCCGGCGAGCTTGACGCGCCCTTTTAGGGAGTTTCCGTGAGTGGATAGGGCCCTTACAGCAGGGGCGCCTCCATGATCTCTACGGTGAATTCTTTCGGTTTCGATGTGTAAGTGCCGGGGAAGACAACGGAAAACGGGATGGCCTTGCTTTTGTAGAGCACGAAGGCTGAAAGGCTCGACAGGCGGAAATCGGCCACCTTCTTGTCGATCTCCGGGGCGCTCATATTGCGCACCTCATCCGGTGGAAGCGCAAGGCCGGCAAGCGCGAAGCGCTCGCTTATGACCTTGCCGCCTTCGTCGAACAGCCTGGCTTTCAGGATCGCGTATTTCCTCGTTTTCGTGGAGCCGTTATAGATAACGCCCTTGATGAGGAAGACCTTGCCGTCGGCGATTACTGTCTCCTGCCCCTCCACATTCCGCAGGCTGAGCCACTTGTCAGAAGCCCCCATGTAGTTTGCCCAGTATAAATAGGCAAGCCCTGCTAGAATAACGAGCAGGGCGGCGATACCGGCGAAGAGCGGCCCGGCTTTTCGCTTCTTTCCCGCAGCGGGCCGCGCCTTCCTGGGGGGTGTCATCCCGGGCAGTACTTCGTCCTCCGGGACCGGCTGCTCGTAGGTGAAGACATGACCGCAAAGGGAACACCGCATCTTCTGATAGGGAGGCTTCAGGCGCCTCTCGTCGATGCGATATTTTCTCTTACATGCAGGACACGTAATAATCATAAAATATTTGGAGGGGGGCGGCGCCCCCCTCCCCCGATCTATTTATTCAGTCTCTTTTTGAACTCGTCTATCAGCTTCGGGACAACCTGGTTATAGTCGGCCACTATGCCATAAGAGGCGACCTTGAAGATAGGGGCCTCCGCGTCCTTGTTGATGGCGACGATGCAGTCCGACGTTCTCATCCCCGCGAGGTGCTGGATGGCGCCCGAAATACCGCACGCAATGTAGATCTTAGGCTTTACGGTCTTTCCTGTCTGGCCCACCTGGTGCTCCTGGGGTATCCAGCCTGAATCCACGGCCGCGCGCGACGCGCCCAGAGCGCCGCCCAGGGTATTGGCCAGCTCCTGCAGGATGTTGAACCCCTCGGGCTTTCCAACGCCCCTTCCGCCGGAGACAATGATATCGGCCTCAACCAGGTTGACCATCACTTGCGACTTAATGAACTCCAGGACCTTTGTCCGCAGGTCATCCTCTGCGACCGCCACCGTCTCTTTGACCACTTCCGCCTGCTTCGACGTGTCGCGCTCCGCCATCGCGAAAACCTTCGGTCTCACAGTGGCCATCTGCGGCTTCGTCTTCGTATTGATGACGCTTACCAGGTAGCTCCCGCCGAAGGCGGCCCTGGTCATCTTTACGGCCTTATTCTCGCCGAGCTCCAGCCCTATGGCATCCGACCCAAGGCCCGTTTCGAGGGTGGCGGCGCAGACGGCCGAGAGGTCGGCCCCCTGGGTCGTCGCCCTGTAAAGGACCAGGTCAGGGTTATATTTCTTCATTACCTCGCAGGCCGCCTTCCCATAGGCCTCGCCCCTGAACGTCTTGAATGGCGCCCCGTCTACTGCGTAGACCTTCGACGCGCCGTAGTAGCCCGCCTCTTTCGCAAGCTCGTCCGTGTTCTCCCCGATGACGAGGGCGCAGAGGTCAGAGCCCAGGTCACCGGCGAGCTTCTTCCCGATGCCGAACAGCTCATAGGCCATAGGCGTGAAAGCGCCTTCCTTGTGCTCCACATATATCCATACGTCTTTATGATCGCTCATACTCGCCTCCGATTATTTTATCACTTTGAGATCAAGGAGCTTTTCTACAAGGAGGTTGCCCACCTCTTCCACGTCGCCGGAAAGCATTTCGCCGGCGGACCTCGGAGGGGGTGTAGTAAGCTCGATCACTTTAATGGCTGCGCCTTCCACGCCTGCCTTTTCCTTCGCCGCGCCGATCTCGTTCGTGTCCCATACGGGTATCTGTATCTTGGCTGCCTTCCTTATGCCCATCAGGTTGGGCAGCCTCGGCTCGTTGATCCCCTTGAGCACCGACACGACGGCCGGCAGCTTCGCCTCGACTACCTCTCTGCCGCCCTCGATGCCGCGCTCTACCTTGATCTTCTTGCTTGCTTCGTCGATCTCCACGATCTTGCCGACAAAGCTGAGCTGCGAGTAGCCGAGCCTCGTCGCCAGCTCGGAGGCCACGATGCCCGTATTGCCGTCGGTCGCCTGTTTGCCGCACAGGACGACGTCGGCATCGCCTATCTTTTCGATTGCTTTTGCAAGCACATACGACGTCCCAAGTGTGTCGGAGCCGGCCAGGGCTGGGTCGGTGATCTGGAAGACCTCGTCAACGCCTAGGGCGAAGGCGTTCCTCAGCACGTCCGCGGCCTTCTCCGGGCCCATCGATATCGCCACTATCTGGGCGTCATACTTCTCCTTGGTAAGAAGCGCCTCCTCCAGTGCAAACTCGTCGAAAGGGTTGGTAACTGAATCCATATCCTCTCTCTTCAGGGTGCCTTTCTGGAGGTCCCATTTGACTTCGGCTTCTGTGTCGGGAACCTGTTTTATGCACACGACGATCTTCACGGAGTCCTCCTTTCGGATATATTATTCACCACGGTACGTGGGTTTGCGTTTTTCGAGAAACGCCTTCATCCCTTCCTTCTGGTCGGCCGTGCCGAAGCAGAGCCCGAAAGCTTTCGCCTCCAGGTCAAGACCGGAATCGATGTCCAGCGAAAGGCTCTTGTTGACGCACGTCTTCGCAAGCCCTACGCCGACCGGCCCTGCGGCAAGGATCTTGGCTGCCAGCTCCTGTACGGCCGCCGCCAACTGCCCGTCGGGGGTCACCTTATTGATGAGGCCCATCTCGTAGGCCTCCTGGGCGCTTATGACCTTCCCCGTGAAGATAAGCTCCTTGGCCCGCGCAAGGCCTGCAAGCTTGGCCGTCCGCTGGGTGCCCCCGAAACCGGGGAGGATGCCCAGCGTCACTTCGGGGAAGCCCATCTTCGCCTTTTCCGTTGCATAAATAATATCACACGCCAGGGCAAGCTCAAAGCCACCTCCAAGGGCATAGCCGTTGACTGCCGCGATCACCGGCTTGTCCATACGCTCAAGTAACAGCATGGCCGCGTGCCCCTTCTCGGAGAAGACCGTCCCCTCCATGGGCCGCATCGGCTGCATCTCCTGAATGTCTGCACCGGCGACAAAAGCCTTGTCGCCCTCGCCTGTCACGATCACCACCCTGACCGCAGGGTCGGCGGCGAGCGCTTTCGCCGCTGCCGTCAGGTCGTCGAGGGTAGCCGAGTTCAGCGCGTTGAGGGCCTTCGGCCTGTTGATCTTGATGGTGCCTATGCCGCCTTCGACCTCCAGGATGAGGTTGTCGTAAGGCATATTACGCCTCCCTCTCGACCACCATCGCCATGCCCTGGCCGCCGCCTATGCACATGGTCGCAAGCCCGTACTTCAGGCCGAGCCTGGGCATCTGGTGCATCAGCGTGACGATGAGGCGAGCGCCGGTGCAGCCGATGGGGTGGCCTATCGAGATGCCGCCACCGTGGACGTTTGTCTTTTCCATATCGAGCTTAAGCTCCCTGATGTTCGAGATCGCCTGCGAGGCAAACGCCTCGTTGAGCTCGATCAGATCGATCTTATCGACAGTGAGTCCCGCCTTCTTTAACGCCTTCTTGACCGCAGGCACCGGACCGAGGCCCATGTACTGGGGGTCGACGCCGCCTGCTGCCCAGGAGACGATCTTTCCCATAGGTTTCATGCCCAGCGCTTTCGCCTTGTCGCGGGACATCAACACGACCGCAGCCGCCGCGTCGTTGAGGCCGGAGGCGTTCCCCGCAGTGACCGTCCCGTCCTTCTTGAAAGCGGTCCCCAGCTTGGCCATCTTTTCCATCGAGGTATCCATGGGCCGCTCGTCTACTTCGAAGACAATGGGGTCTCCCTTTTTCTGAGGCATGACGACGGGGACGATCTCCGGCTTGAGCCAGCCTTCCCTGATGGCCTGGCGCGCCCTCTGGTGGCTTATCAGGCCGAACCTGTCCTGCTCCTCCCTGCCGATGCCGTACTTGGCGGCGATATTCTCAGCGGTCACACCCATATGGTAGCCGTAAAAGATCTCCCAGACACCGTCGAGGACCATAAGGTCCACCGCCTCGGTATTGAACATGCGGGCACCGAACCGGAGCGAAGGGAGTGTAAAGGGCGCCAGGCTCATGTTCTCCATGCCGCCGGCCACGATGACCTCTGCGTCGCCCGTCATGATCGCCTGGGCGCCGCTCACTATCGCCCGGAGGCCCGATGCGCAGACCTTGTTCACCGTAAACGCGTTTGTCTCCTTCGGCACGCCTCCGTAAATAGCGGCCTGCCGGCCCGTATTCTGCCCCTGCCCCGCCTGGAGCACGTTCCCCATTATCACTTCGTCTATCTCGGCCTCTTTGAGGGAGCTGTCGAAGTCGTAGTACTTACCTTCGAGTTCCGTATCGAGCTTGCCGCCGAAAATCTCGGGCGCGCACTCTTTGTCCTTCGACCTGGACGGCCTTATGCCTGCCCGCTTGATCGCCTCCTTGATAACAAGGCCTCCGAGCTTCACCACGGGCACATCCTTCAGGCTCTGCCCGAACTGGCCGACGGCGGTCCTGGCGGCTGAAACTATGACGACCTCTCTCATGGATCACCCCTTATGGTTTGTTAGCAAAAAATTTCACATACTTTTAACGTAAACAGGAGATTTTGTCAATCCTTTTAATGCCGTAGCAACAGAGGCAAGGGTACGGGGCAGACTTACGGACGCCGCCTCGTCGCTGCGGAAGAACTTGACAGCGACAAAAGCAACTTATAGCCGCAGGCGGCCTCCAGTCATCTCAGGCAGGAGGTCAGGCGCAGGCGGGGCGGCAGGCGGCAGCCCCGACTTCGCCGCAGGGCGCAGGGCAGCAGCCGACCTTCCAGCCGCCGGCCCCCGGCGCTCAGGTGCAGGCTGTACAGCAGGCACCGGGCAGCCAACAGGCCCCGAACGCCCGGGTCCAGCCTCAGGAGCCGGAAGGGGTGCACTTCTGAAGTCGCCCGTCTCCCCCGCGCGGCCGTGCGTTACGATACCGCGCTTCCGTTCGGGATGTCCTTGTCGGGCGTGATGAGCACAACGGCCGTCTTGTCTTCGCTGGAGGCGGCCAGGAGCATTCCGTGGGAAGTGACGCCGCGAAGCGTCCTCGGGGCCAGGTTCGCCACGATGACTATGCGCTTGCCCACGAGCTCTTCCTTGCTGTAATACGGCTTTATGCCCGCGACTATCTGTCTCTCTTCGCC
>Ga0326728_10005468_pt1 | contig 35569 bp, 34 predicted proteins | sample MB3enrmetagenome_FD_207602 | JGI IMG/M metagenome (GOLD analysis project Ga0326728, IMG submission 207602) | Lab enriched peat soil microbial communities from McLean, Ithaca, NY, United States - MB31MN | ecosystem: Environmental > Terrestrial > Soil > Wetlands > Peat | place: USA: New York...
CACAGCGGCGGCCAACAACACCGCCATCAAGGTCAACATACGGATCTTCATAAATCGATCTCCTTGGTGATGACAAACACTAAACTGTGGCTGGGCGCAGAGCCCGAGGGAGAAGTACGACGGTAAGAGATGGTCGTTTCTATATTTAGGGCGCATGGTGCCGGAGAAGCTCGAAGCAATTAGGGGATGACTCTAGCAGATGAATATTACGGGACGGTTAAAAGGCGGGATGATGTCGTGTGAAAAGCCAGAACCTAGTGATTGAGTATTCAGCTCGGAGAAAAGCACACTGAACCTTATGGCCGACACTAGAGACTCGAGCTGTTGGCCTCTACTGTAAAAAAATCGAGGTCAGTTAGCTAAGTACCTTTGTTTGCCTTGCGTTTCAGTTCACTACTCGTCACCAAAACCCCTATTTTGGGCTCGTTTTGGTGACAAGTTGATGACGAGTTTCTATCGAGTACTTCCCCTCAATCACTGACTAAACTCAAAACCAGGGGCGAGGAGGCGGCGGGGCCGAAGTTACCTCCAACTCCACTGTCTTACTTGTCCAACGTAAACTCATCTACCTTGACGCCCGTGGCGTCGTAGGCGGAGAACTTCAAGTGGTCTCCCTCAACATCTACCACCTGATACATCTGTGTATTCTCTCGCACTACCTCCATCAGTTCGGCGTGGCGATTGCTGACCTTGTACATTTTGGGACCGCTCACGGAGATGACATAGACGGTGCCGTTGGCCGCCGGCTTACTGGCCGTGATGCGCCGGGTGCGGGCGTAGCAGTGGTCGTGGCCCATCAGCACCAGGTCCACGTGATATTTGTCGAAGAGTGGCACCAGCGCGGCACGCATCTCGTCATAGTCGCGGTCCTTGCCCACGGAGTAAGGGCTCTGGTGCTGCACCACGATCGTCCAGCGATTGGGATTCGTTTTCAACAGCTCTTCCAGCCACTTCAGTTCGACCGCTGAGACCCGCTCGCGCTGCTCCGGAAGGTAGCTGTCGTTGGCCCAGACGTTGGCATCCAGGGCGATGAATCGCACACCCTGGTAATCCACGTAGTAGCTCTGCCCGGGAGTTTCTGCGATGGCGGGACCGTTGGCGGGAAGGGTGAAGTTCGCCGTCCACAGCGGCGCGGCAAAGATGTTTTTCACTTTGCCATCTCCGTCGCCAGCGGATACCGCAAGGTGCAGATCATGGTTGCCCACTACGGGCAGGCTGGGCATGGTGGCGGCGATGAATCCGAGGCTGTCATGCCACTCGCCCCAGAGTTTGTCGTCAAAGCCTTCGGCCACCAGGTCTCCGGCGTGCACAATAAAGCGCGCGTCAGGCGCCGCCGCATAGGCCGCGCGGATGGTGTGCGACCACAGCGAGTGAATGCTGTTCTGCGCGTCGCCAACGTAGAGGAAGCGGAAGGGCGCGGGCTTCTCCTGGGCGGTGCGGAAGCCGTTCCACTCGCTCCACGCGCCGTCGCCGCCAACGCGGTAGAGGTACTGGGTACCGGGCTTCAGCCCCTTGAGCACAGCGGAGTAAGAAAGCTTCAACTCGGTGTTGGCAACGGCCTTGGGCGTGGCCGGCACGGTAGCCGCATCCTTAAAGAAGTTCGGGGCCGCAGAGGCCACCGCAACCTGCACCGCAGGCGTGGCTTCGGCCTGCGCGCTGCGCCAGGTGATGGCCATGGAGTGCGCCGGGTCGGCCGTCAGGGTCAGGATGATGCGCTGCGGCTGCGTGGCCGTCTGCGCGGCCAGCGCGGCGGAAAACAGCACAACAAGTGGAACGAACTTCAGTGCCTGCAACATACGATAAATCGTGCGGATGGTCATTTCAGTAGGATTCCCCAGCTTCACGGATGAAGTGCGTGTCGAGTGGTGGAGCATGCAATCTGCCCTGGCGCGGACAAAAAACACGGGGCACATGCGATTTTCCGCATGTACCCCGTAGCGTCTAATCAGAGGATACGTGTCACTTGCTCTTGGTAAAGGTGTACTTCACGCCACCCGCGTAGGTGGTGCGATAGTACTCGCGCTGGTTCACGAAGGCCGTGCTGCCCGTGTAGTAGCCGAAGACCTCGTTATTCAGGTTGAGGCCGTAGGCCATGAAGGTGAGGTGCTGGTTGACCTTGACGTTGATCTGCGCATCAATCTGTGTGTGCGCCAGGGTGTAGATGTCGCCCTGCGGGCCGTGCGGGCCGAGACCGCTCACGTCAGCTCCGGAACCCGATGCCAACAACGAGGGCGAGACGTAGGCGTACTGATAGATGCACGGACCGTTGTAGGTGATGCCCATGCGGAACGATACGTGCTTGCTGTCCCAGGTCGGGCTCAGGTTCCAAGCTGTAGGAGACTGCTGCAGCAACGCCGGGCTGTCTGTGCGCAGCAGCAGACCCTTCTCCTGACTGATGATGTAGCTGTAGTTGGCTGATAGTCCCAGGTGGCTGAGCGGACCCGCCAGGAAGGTCAGGTGCTGCTGGTAGTTCGCCTCAAAGCCGTACAGGTAGGCGTTCTTGCCGTTCACGGTCATGGTCACGGAATCGCCGGGGTACTGTGCGATCACCGGGGCCAGCGTCGGCGGCAGGTATCCGCTCGGCAGTGAAGAAAGGTTGATGCTGCCCGGGATGGTTGTTGCCACCTGCGGCGCGGCAAGCTGTTTGAAGAAGAAGCCCGCCTGGAAGATACCGACCGGCTTCAGGAACTTCTCGTACAGCAGGTCGTAGTTGTTGGCGTGCTCGGGACGCAGGCTGGGATTGCCGATGGCGACCGTGGTGGGGCTGGCCGTGTCATCCTCCGTCACGTAGGGAACCAACTGGTAAGCATCAGGACGGGCTACGCCGCGGGCGAAGACCGCGCGCAGCGAACTGTCGTGAGTAAGCGAGTAGCGGAACTGCGCGCTGGGCAGGTAATCAATGTAGCCGGGATTGTTGGTGACAGGGGTTGAGATGCCGCAACCTTCATAGGCAGTCGTGGGGCAAGAGCCACTACCCGGAAGCAACAGGGTCACGTTATGGCCCAGCGTGTCCATTTGCGTAGCTTCTATGCGCAGGCCAGTCTGGATATGCAGCTTGCCGAGGTCAATGGTGTTCATCACGTAGCCGGATGTGATGCGCTCGATGATGTCAAACTGGTTGGGCGCTCCGGCAGCGGCCGTCTTGTATCCATCCAGATCGCCGCTCAGATTCTGCAGTACATAAGCCTGCGCCTTGTTGAAGTTCGACACCGGGCCGAACTTGCCTCCAAAATAGTGTCCCTGGTAGAAGTCGTTGGCCTGGAAGCTGTCCTGCAGGTTGGCCATCAGCAGTCCTGGGTTGCCTGAGGTGGACCAGCCGTCATATACGTTTTCCGTAGCATCCTGGTACTTGTGTCCGTTGCGGAACTTAAAGCCTGCCTCAATGGTGCCATGGTGGCCGTTTGTCTCATAGCGCTTGGCATAGCTGGCTGCAGCCGTCAGGTTCAACTGCGCCGTCAGGCCCGTGCTGGTCGTCAAATCCTTCAGCGCCCAGAGTTGTGCGTTCTGCAATACCGAGCCAGCCGCGTCACAGAGTCCGAAGGTCGGGTAATTGGTGACGCCCTGCGGAACGTAGTTGCAATAGACCTTGGGGCCAATCCAGGCAAAGTCTGCCTTGGGGTTGCCCGCCGAATCCACTTCATAAGAACGTGATGCCGAAATTTCCCAGTTAATGGTGGTCGTCGGACGCACGTGATGCCCACCCAGCATCAGTGACCCGACGCTGGCGTTAGGACGCTTGCTGGAGGTGTAGAACTTCGGACTGCTGGAGGAAGCCGTCGGGCTCGGATCGGTGGGCACGCCGCCTACTAGGGAAATGGCCTTCGAGACTGGCTCGTAGTACCACTTGTCGCCCCAGTCCTTCAAATCGCTGTAGATGCCGTGGGCATAGATGCTGCTGAACTCACCCAGCTTGTAGTCGGCGCTGCCGGCAAAGCCGTAGCGGGTGCGATAGTAGCGGTACTCGCGGATGGTGTCGTTGTCGTAGAAAGGCTGCGCGAACGTGGAATAGGGATCAATCGCGGGCTGAATGTTGTCAATGCCGCGGCCGTTCCAGTCGTAGGTGCCGCCAATCAGCACGCCAAACTTTTTCTTCGTACCAAAGCGCTGTCCGTATGTGCCACCGAACTGCGTCGAGTTGCGGCCATTCATGATCTCGTTGCGGCCAAGGTTGCCGTAGATGTTGACCAAAGGCTGGTCGGTAGCCGTCTTGGTACGCAGATCCACCGAGCCGCCGATGCCGTCGCCATCCTGACTGGCCGACATCGTCTTGTTGATCTCGACCGACTCCACAAGGTCGGCAGGGATCACATCCAGGCGAACCTGGCGGACGGTGGGCTCCGGCGAAGGGATGGTGATGCCGTTGACCGTGACGTTGGTCAGGCGGGGCTCGGTGCCACGCACGCTAATGTATTCGCCTTCGCCTTCCGTACGCAGCAGCGTGATGGAGGGCAGGCGGCCGAGTGCATCGGCGACGTTGGCGTTGGGCAGGCTGGTGATGATCTCCGCCGGGAGGATCTGCACGATGTTGTCGGCGGTGCGGGTGCGATTGATGGCCTCAAGTTCGCCGTTTTCGCGCTCGCTGAAGACCGTGATTTCGTCGGCCTTCTGCGCCACCTTGATGGCTGCCTGCACATAAACTTTCTGGCCCGGGGTCACCGTAATTTCCTTGGAGTACGGCTCAAAGCCCACATAGTTGATGAGCAGCGTGTAGGTACCCGCAGGCACAGAGGTGAAGGTGAATTCACCCTGCGCGTTCGTGGTGGTCTGGCCGGCCTTCGGCAACAGTTCCACCTGTGCACCATACACAACAGCATTTACGGTATCCGTCACGTGGCCGCTTACGGCGCCCTTGCCGCTCTGCCCAAAGACGGAGGAGGAAAGTACTGCAAGGAAAAGTACAGTGATGGCTATCATTCGACGCATAGGATGGTTCTCCAATGGCGCACGTGGCGCGCATAATCTTGCAAAATTGCAGGTATCTCCTGCCCCCGGACACACACAGGCATCAACGGCGACCAAGAGTGCGTGACTTGGTTTGGCCATCCCCACAATGCAGTTTGATGCCTGTGAATAGTGCGATTAGAGCAGGCGATTCTAAAGTCAATCTAAAGAAGCCCGTCCCCAGGCGAGCGTTTCACGAAGAATTCACATTACTCGCCTAGAATCGGGCCATGCGGGTCCTCGTCGTCGAAGACAAGCGGAGCATGGCCGATCTGCTGCGCCGCGCCCTGGAGGCGGAGGGCTACGTTGTTGATGTGGCCTACGACGGCGAAGTAGCTCTGCGGCTGGCCCTGGCTCACAATTACCAGGTCATCGTGCTTGACGTTATGTTGCCGCGCAAGGATGGCTTACAGGTGGTGGCCGAGCTGCGCAAGCAGCGCCGCCGCACTCCGGTGCTGATCCTCTCGGCCCGTGACGCCATGAGCGATATCGTCCACGGTCTGGACCTGGGTGCGGATGACTACCTGACAAAGCCCTTCGAACTGGATGTGCTGCTGGCGCGGGTGCGCGCTGCCGGGCGTCGATCCCCCGTCCCGGAGGCTCAAGTTTTGCGTTTCCAGGACCTGAGCCTGAACGCTGATACGCGGGAGTTGCAACGCGGCAATCGGAGCGCCTCTCTGACCCGCACCGAATACGCCCTGCTGGAGATACTAATGCGCCGAGCAGGCACCGTGGTTCCACAAGCCGTGCTGATAGAAGAAGGCTGGGGCAGTGACGCCGAAGTGAACGGGGCAACCTTGTACGTCTTCATGCGCTCACTGCGCGCCAAGGTCACCAAACCCGGCGAGGTGAATCTTCTCCACACGGTCCGGGGTATCGGTTATTCATTGCGCGGGGAATCATGCTGATTCGTAACCGCTCAATCTCCCTCCGTCTTACCATCTGGTTTCTGACCATCTTTTTTCTTGGCTGGATGCTATTCGGCGCCGCCATGTGGCTGGACCTACGCCATTCCCTGATTACCGTGCGGCGACAGACGCTGGAGCATCGCGTGGACCGGTTAAGCCAGGTTTTGCTCGACTCGCAGCCGCTGCCCATGGCGGAACGGACACGCAAGTTTCATCAGTTTGCCAGCGCTACCGGCGACGGACTCATCGAGGTCTTTGACGCGGAGAGTAAGCGCTTTTACCCTTCGCCATCATCTACCGCCCTGTCTTTTCCCTGGCCGAAGGTCGCATCGCTGAGCTCGGAGCAATTCACGAATGCCAGTTTTTCCGGACAGCCATACCTTGTACTGGTGCGGCCGGTCGAACTGGATGGCCAAGTGCGATACCTTTGTGTTGCCGCTTCGCTTACCAACAACCGGGCGCTGTTGCAACGCTTCACCATCGCGCTGCTTGCCGCCGCACCAATCTTATTAATCGCCTCGGCCGCCGCGGGATACTTCATCAGTCGAAAGGCGCTGGTGCCGGTGGACCGGATCACGGCCACCGTGCAATCCATCAGCGTTTCCAATTTAAGCGGACGTCTGCCGGCGCTCAGAACCGGCGACGAGTTGCAGCGGCTGACGGATACTTTCAATGCGGTGCTGACACGCCTGGAAGGGGCGGTGAGCCACATCCGGCAGTTCACCGGCGATGCATCGCATGAATTGCGTGGGCCCATCACTTACATGCGCATGGTCTCTGAGCTGGCTATGCGCGAGCCCGCCATCACGGACGAGAGCCGCAAGGCATTTCAGGATGTAGTGGACGAAAGCGCCAAGGCGAGCCTTCTGCTGGAAGACATGCTGACCCTGGCACGCGCCGACTCAGGAGATTGCGATGTGCCACTGGAACCGTGTGATCTCACTGCGATCATGAATGAGGTGTGCGATAAAATCCGCCCCCTGGCGCTGGCACGGACTCACACATTAACACTGGCCATGGAACATGCCGGTCCTTCCTATGTGCTGGCCAACGCATCAAGCCTGTCACGTCTTTTTTGGATACTGCTGGACAACGCCGTCAAATACACGCCGTCACCCGGCCACATCGAGGTCACGCTAAGCAATGAGCAGACAAATGTAGTAGTTGCCATCAAGGACAACGGAATTGGGATACAGGAGGAAGAAATCCCTCTAATCTTCCAACGTTTTTACCGCACCGATCCTTCGCGCAGCCAGGTGGACGGCAGCGGTCTGGGGCTCGCCATAGCCAAGTGGATTGCCAGCGTTCACCATGCGGACCTGACGGTGACAAGTGCAATCAACCAGGGAACCACCTTTCGGATTTCCCTTCCAAATATGACGGCCCCACGGACATACCAAGATGTCCACGACCTTAGAGGTCTACACGATTCCCATTGACGCCCGTCGGCGGGAAGTTGCGGAAAAGCTGGATAGTTTGGTGACGAATGGTGACGAGTTGCAGGATGGGTTACAGAATCTGCGGATGCCTACTACGCAGATTCAATGACTTAGAGGGGAAAAATGGTAGGCACGAGGAGACTCGAACTCCTGACCTCTACCGTGTCAATGACGGGCTAACCAGTAGAATCAACAACTTACATGACACGGGTCGCAATCCTAAGTCATTGAAAACACAGCTTAGGCACAATAAGACATCGCTTATTGTGCCCGAACTGTGCATGAACGTGAAGGTCTTGGCGTTGATGCCGTGACTACGTGCAACACGCGCCACCAACGCTCCCGGTACTATCGTCTCCTCCACGATCCACAGCCACTCCCTTGCACGCAACTAGCGTTGTCGCCGAACTCAAGGAAGCCATCCCCGCCTCGCGGACCTCGTTCGTCCACAAGCACAGAATGCCTGCTCATCAGTAACAAGTCCAGACGGCCCTCACCGAAGCCTTACCGAACTTCAGCAGAACATCAAGACCACCGGGAATGTATACATGCAGCTGGTACCGATAAGTATTGCGGCAGCGCTTAACGCACGACTGAAGCTGCGTTCAATGCAACCAACAGCAATGAAGGTGATGCCCATACTATGATTACATTTGAAGACACCAACGAAAAGCTGCTATTGTCATCCCCCTGGGCGAACATCCTTAGTGAGCCGCCCTGTAGGCCGCTCTCATCATACTTTTCCCAAGCTACTGAGAATCTTGTCGACAAGTAGTTTCGCCGCATCCTTGGATGGTGAGCAGCGGTAGATCAGATCGACAATTTCCTCATATGCTCGCCGTTTTGCTGGACTCACACTCGCTAGTGAACGATTACGATGACAATCGGTCGCGACCTTTGATACCAGCCCTCTGGCTTTATCAATCCTTTTTTGCAACTCTGCGCTACTATCCTTAACCGCAGTCCGCGCGGCTACTCGTCCTATCTCTTCAAGCGTTCTCTCACATTGATCGAGAAGCTCCTGCTTCTGATTCCTAGTGACGGCGCCCTGACGGATGATTGAGACATCGTGCTGCAGCGAAGTGAAAAGACGGTCAAACTCCCTTAGAGCATTTCTCCGAATCGAACTCACACGACAGCGCGAGGCAATTTGGCGAGTGATCGGTGAAAGGTGGTTCAGGAGATTGTAGTAGTGAACGTTCTGTTCGAAATGGTCCCTGCGGCCATTCGGCGTAATCCTTCGGTCTACTATGTGAATTTCTCCAACAGTCCACGAATTGAATCGTGGCTCAGGAAAGAGGTCGGCAAGCAGCGATCCATCGCCAACCTGAATATTCCCGACCCTTAGGCGTAATCCACGAACTCCGCTACGCTCTGGTACTGCTCCGAGGTAGTCGTGATGGAGTATCCAACCCACTGCTGCAATAGAACCGTCGACGGCCGGCAGTTCAAATAGCTCTAAATCGGAATAGCGACTCACGATATTATTGCCCATTTCGCAGATGTCGCGATGTGAACGGTAGATCTGGCCTTCAACTCCATGTATTTGTATCTTGAAGTCGCACATTGAAACATGAGGCGAGAGAGCATTGTTTATGCGTTCGGCGAACGGGAATTCGGGCGAAAACGGTACCGGTGCCACTTGAGCCAAGTAAGCAGTTATAACTTCTGAATTTAAGAGAATATCATTCTTGTGCCGAATGACGTTCTGCAGTTCGACTTCAAAGAAGTGTTCTGGAAATCCCTTAGCTTCAACCTTTCGGAATGTGACCGCGTGGTTTACTAGTTCGCTAAGATGCCCATGAAAGCCAGGTGTCTTCAACGCTTGCTTAATCTTCTTGCCGTCCCATTTCAATTCACAAACGTTCGCTTCTCCGAGCGTCCGCGACCTGAAAATCAATTCTTGACAATACCCGAGACCTGCTAAGCGACCAACACCCCGAAAACCTCTCGCGTTCGAATCTCGCTTCGCGCTAGCCCCAAATGCGGTTAAGCGTTTGAAGAATTCATTCTCGGATATTCCTGTTCCATTATCCCGTATCCTTATTGAGCGGCTTGTCGGATCAATCGTAATGTCCACTCTACCCGCACGCGACGAACGCAGTATCCCGCTCGTGACTGCATCTTCGATAGAATCACTACTGTTCTGGGTGTACTCGCGGAAAATACTCATTGGATCTACGTACATGGAGCTGCTCAGCAACTCCATAATGTCTTTTCCAACTACGACGGTCCCGACATGGCTTTGCCACTGTGGGTCAACCTTGCTGATTCCAATCAGTGTAGCTGTGCTCATCAAATCGCTCTCTTTCGTGCCCGCCTACCTGGAGACGAAGTTTACTGATATATGACTTCGTGGAGACCAGCATCCTCTACACGCTCGTCATCCGGAATATCCGATTCGTCACCACTTACTGCTGAACTCCAAATCCTAACTTCTTCTGACTTCGAAAGCGGAACATAAAACGGTAAAAGGCTCTTGAGATGCTTGTTGCTGGTTGCCGCAGGCAACAGGTAAAAGTGCCGCGGGTCGCGAGATGATAGGAGACTTTTGAGCTCAGTTTTGTCTGATGCGGACAGCGTTGAAAACTTGCGCACAAATTCGTCATACTCTGGACGTCCATCCCTCGTCTCATACCAGTCGCGGTTAAAAATGAAATGATGCGGCCGAAGCAGAATGGCCTCAAATTCCTCTACCGTATTCCCGAAAGCGCGTCTGAAAAACTCCGGATTTCCGCTCACAACACCGTGAGTTGCTTGAAGGATTATCTGCATTGAACGGAGCTGGTAGCGACTCCACTTCTCGCCAATGTGGGATCGGTCTGCGAGATCGGTCGGCTGGTACCTCATGGGAAATGACCAAATCCGAATGCCCAGTTCTTCATTCAGTTTCACATTCAGCAACATGCGGGCATAAAGATCAGCGGGAGAATCATGAAAGTTGTACAGCATGTAGTTGGAGAGCTCATTCAGTCCAAATTCATGCGCAAAGCGAATCGCGGTCTCATACGGAGCCCTCAAACCTAAATGGTCAAAGGCAATCCGCAAAGGCCTTATGCAAATTGTCGAGAGTTCACGGAGATAGCTGCGATCCTTACACAGTATCCGAGCATCAACCCCTTGATTGAAATCCACCCGCCGCTGAACAGAGACCCTCCCGCGTTTCAACAAAGCCCCAGGCACGAACCCAAGATCACGTATTTCAGCAATGATCTCTCGGAATCGTGGTGAAGCAACAATGTTGTTATCCATCAAAGTTAAATCTTTTCGCGGCCCATATAAAGCGTCGACAGCCCTGACCATTTTTGTCAGAGGTGGGGCATCGCGCAGATCGCCTTCAAGCTTAGGAACACCACAAAAACTGCACTTACGAATACATCCGCGAGAAGCATAGGCGAAGTAAGCGTCTCGCACTGGATATTTGTATGCGATCTGGTCCAAGATTCCGTAGTCGGGAGTGAGGTCCTCAATCGGCGTTCCACTGTGATCATCCGCATAGAGTTCTTCCGCAAATTCATCTAATTGAAGTGAAGTGGCAGGATCCTTCCCCAGGAGGCCCTTGATGAATCGAACGCCGCGCCAGCGCGACTCTGCATTGAAGCGATCAGGCATCAGCGATGCTGCAATCCCACCAACAAATACCTTATCTGCCTGCCCATTTGCGACATACAGAGCGAAATCAATGCTCTCCGCGATCTTGGGGTATTCGAATGAGAATAGCGTCGTTACGTAGATGCGGTCCCAAGCTGAGCCGAGTACGCTCAGGTCCTCGCCTTTAATGAAGCGGACGTTATCACGCTTGCCGCGAGGGCCGTGATACTGAGCTATTTTCATGAGCCCCAATGGGGGATACTTGTTCTTATATCCAGGCTCGATCAGCAATATATTCTTATTGGCCATTACACGATCCTCAGTTGACGGCTGGTACGCCTATCCCGGATATACGAAAGAGCTGAAGTAACTCCTCCTTCACCGCCTAATCCCCTAAGTGGGCCATTCGAACTCCAGTCAACCTCTTGCGCAAACTCGGAGAGCTTGGTCGTGAAGTACTTCTTGTCGCACGGCTGCCCGGAAGACTCTTGATACAGATCTCCGGCTATTCCCATGAGAGCGTACACGCCAACTCCCTTTGTCACGAGATGGCTTCGTGGGGCGTCCCATGCTTCCTGAAGAACAACTGATGCTGAGCACCAAAAATCAAGTAGAACTTGAGCCGCTGTATCAATAGTGCCCTTACGGAGAATCCGGGTCTGCCCCAAAAACCTTTTAATCGCCTTTTGCATCGTTCTCAACGATGCTCGTCGCATCAGACCAGACGTGCTGGCTCCACCTAGGTCGAGTTGCCTAAACCATGGAGATTCGGGATTGTTATTTAGGTGTAGTGCAATGAACAACTCAGGGCGCTCACTTGCCAGGTCACCTGCCAAGGTTGCGTCGTGAAAATCCAGCAGGCTCGTGCTCAGTCCCTTTGCTTTCGAGTTGATGACACTGAAAACCTCCATCTCTTCCTTCATGGTTAGTCCGACGAAACACATGAACGGAAGAGAGATGTCGAGGTCATTCAGATAGCCAAGCCGGTGTTGGCAATCAACTTGGGCAAGCACTTTGCCTGCTGCTCGAGATATCTCTAGACAAGCTCTGCCATCTGGGCACTCGATAATTTGCCATGTATTGTCCAGGTTGGGCCTGAGATTGAATGTGAGTGGAATCGTTGCGCTCTCAGGGCGCTGGATATACTTGCGAAAGTCCAGACTGTGTTGGGGATTGAACCGCCGCTGATAGCCGCGGCCTGTATCTTCATTCAGGACATCCGCAAAACTTATTGATACTAATATACTTGCAGGCGCAAACCCAATCAGCACCCGCTTGGATGCTGAATACCCCAACTGGCCGATGATCCTGATTCTCTCAGACATTTCTGCACTAATCATTGGACATACTTGCATCCATTTACTGCAAGTTTGCCATACAATTAGCGCAAGTCAAGCAAAAACATATATCCATTCACGGGATTGTTCTTATCTCTGGCTCTTGTCGAGCTTCTTCAAAAGATGATGAGCTTTAGCTTCGATCTTGCGCAACTCAAATACGATGGTTGACCTAATTTTCCCGTCGGATTCCACGAGGTAGTTCTCCACCTGCGGACGCGTAATCCACTCTCGAAACTTCTTTACTGCCTTCACATGGGCGCTGTCGCCGCCGGCTTCGGCAGCGGTGTCATATGCCTCCTGCATATCCAATGTTCCCGTGGCAAACTTCTGCAATGCCTTGGGGGAGCTACAGATGACCGGAAGCTGCTCCCTGAGATCAACGGCTCTCTCGATTTCCTCAGATCGTATCTTCTCAACAATTAGCTTATCGAACTTTGGATACTGTTCTCTCGCCTTCCTGATCTTATTCGATTTCAGATACTCGTCGTAATAACTCCAGCGTTTAATATCTTCCTCGTCATTGTCGATCATAAATTGATATGTATCTATTAAATGCTTTACAAGCTTTGTAGAGATTCCAATTTCTGCTGCTAAAACCTTGATATCGGTGTGATGGTTCTTAAATCTTCGGTACAGAAAGCCTGCCTGCTCATAAGGAACCCAGTCCTTCTTTCCCTTTATGTGATATTGACCTAACAGGGCGAAGACGAGGGCCTCGTCAATATTGCTAGGCAAGACACTACATTTTACGTATCCCCACTTCAAAGGATCTGACTTTGCTAGAAATCTATAAGCGGCTAACCGGCTGTTGCCTTCCAGAACCTCGAATGTTTTATCGCGCACCACCAGAGGCTCAATTAATCCCCCGTTTTGCTTGATATCCTGAACAAGCTCCTTAACGTGTTCCATCTCCAAGAGACGCCGCTGGATCTCCTCTTGGCTTGGTACGTTACCCTTTCCGCGGAGGACGGAATACACTCTCGGATTATCGGGATAAAATATCAGCTTCGACTGTTCTAGATATTCCGTACGAGTTGCAACTTCCTTCCCGCGAATCAAAATTGTGCCTTCGACTACCTTGCCAACGGCCGTGGCAGCTGCACCTTTATCGCCCATTCTCTCCCCCATCCAAACCCAGTATCTCTTTAATCATGTCACCAAATACGTACGACACCTGGTCTTCGTATTCCTGCTTGGATATGTCTCCCTGGCCTAACTTTGCCGCCATATGCTTTGCTGCGAGGAGTACATCTACCCACTCATCAACGGTATCTGCTGCTATCAAGTTTGACACTACACAGGCCTTCTGCTGTGAAATGCGATGAATCCTGTCCTGTGCCTGCAAGTAGTCATCTAGGCTGAACGAGCGGTCGAAAAAGATAGCATGGTTCGCAACAGTAAGAGTAAGCCCCTCTTTTGCCGCAGGTGGAGTCGCTACCAAGATGCTGCATCCCGCGTCCGTCTTGAACGTCTTGATTGATTTATTGCGCTGATCATAGCCCAGTTTCCCATGGACTCGAACTGCGTTAAATTCACGGAGTTCCCTCGCGAGCCAGTCAACATTGTCGGTAAAGGCGGTCCAAACGATGACCTTTTCTCCCGCGGCAACGATGTCAGTAATCAGTTCTACGAGAACTGGAAACTTTCCTGGCACAGCATGGTAAGAATCGTCAATAAGCCGAGGATTCGAGGCGACCTGCACAAGTCGCAACAATCTTTTTAGTATCTCATCAGCGTCATCCAGCTTGGGAATTCCACTTTTTACAACTATGGCTCTACATTCCGTTTTAAATCGATCGTATATGGCCCGCTGCCGCCACTCTAGCTCAACGGAGATATTCTGCAGACGTTTTGTTGGAAGTTGAATATCTGCAGTTGCCTTCGTCTCTCTGACGGAAAACGCGTGTATCTTGCCAAACACAGTTGCCAAGTCGCTCGCAAATGTCGCTGCCTTTTCGGAGTCTGACGCTAGATCGTTGCTCAGATCGAGTCGCTTCTTGAATGAAGCAAAGTCTGTCCCCAGAGCCTCTCCGTGATCGAGAAAGTATATCTGACTCCACACGTCATACGGTCGATTTGCTATAGGTGTTCCCGTCATAATGATCCGTCGTACAAACCCAGGTGCTAGATTGAAAAGTACCTTCGCAACGCTTGAATCTGGATTCTTGATCTTGTGGGCCTCGTCTAGTATGACGGCTACCTTGCGTGTCTTTTGGAATAAGACGAGTCGCTTAAACTCTGACTTGAGTACCTCGTAATGTGCGAGATATATTCGCGCGGGACTATTGAATGAATAAAAGTTGGCGCGGCGGTCCTGATTAAGTACTCGCGGCTCAACATGGCTGTGTATTGCAAGCTCATCCCGCCAATTTTGAATCAGGGCCTTCTTAGTCACGATCAGCACTGAATCAGCAACACCCGTAGAAAGCCAGTAGAGTGCTAAATCTACACCAATCTTGGTTTTGCCAAGTCCCTGCTCATGGAATACCGCCCCGAAGCCCAGATCCTTCAGTTCATTCACCGCTTCAACTTGGAAGGAAAATCCATGGTGCTTGCAAGTGAGATTAGGTTCTCGCTGAGCTTTGATCGTCATATCAGTTCACTTGGACGTCGTCAACAATGACCACAGAAATTAAAGATGGCTCTATCCCGCGATTATCGATGATTGAGTTAACTAGTCCTAGCCCTCTCGCCCTTGCTTGCCAAGGGACACCAAGAATAAGCACCGGATTGGTCTGCAAGCACAGAAAGCGGATGAAGTGAGCTAATTGCATGTGCGTATGATTGGTTTCAAGATCACCCGCGGTCTTGGCTTCTCCTATGATCGTTGTTGTCAGAGGTGCATCAATCGCAAACAAATCTGGTCTGTAATCACCGATCAGTGGTGGCTTGTCGCACCCGATGTAGCCAGGCATATCATGACGAATGGCGACTGATTGAATTCCTTTGTAATGTGCGCGGACGTATCTCACGATGCAGGCGACAAGTTCAATGTGCTTGATGGATTCCGCCACGTTAATCCGATTTCTCCCCGGACTTCAATACGCCCTGAAGAGCATCTAACGCCTCGTTAAGTAACTGTGCGGTCTCCCCGTCCGGGTCCTTTCTCAGTTTTTCTGCTTCTAACCAAGGCAATTGGTAAACAGCTTGTGTCAGCGCATGTGCGAGCTGAGAAAGATTGGCGTCGGACAAGGCTTTCGACAAGGCAGGCCTTTCAAGCAAGTCGGCGGCCTTGTGTGCGTCATACTTGATGAAAGCTTCTTTTGTCTTGTCATTACGCAAGATGCGAGGAAGGAGACGAACAGTGTTCAACGGAAAGAGTTTTTGGTCACGTATCCATTTAGCAAAATCTGTCAGGGTAAACCCAGCTTCAGCGATTGACTGTTTCACATTGGGTTTCTGCAACTCGACGAAACCGCTGAACCTGCTGGTATCAAAACTACCTTCTTGTACGACCGGACGGTAGTAGCTCTCCATATCAGAGAACGCGTTTATACTCTCTGTTACCTCTCGCTCATGCCCGCCGCAATATTCCACCAACATTGCCAACGGTAGATTCTTTTCAATTCTCAGGTTGTACAGATATTTGGCTTTGGAATAGGGGTCCCACTGACGCGTGCCCACGAGATGGACCTGTAAGCGGATTGCATCGATCTGGAAGTCCTCCATGTTCTCATAAACAAGCGCTGGAATGTGCGTCCAGGTTCCCTTAACTTTCTCACTGTGGAACTTCTTGTAGAGAGCTACACGCGTGTTGCCCTCAATACAAACGATGTGCTTCTCTGTCCGGTTGAGAATCACTGGTTGAATGATTCCGCCGTTAGTTTGGATAGAGTTTTTGAGCTTTTCGAAGGTCGCGCTGTGGTCACCTTCCTCGTCGCCTGCAGCGCCGAGTGCTAGATAGAACTGCTCAGGCGTTGGATCCTCGCCATACATCTCCAAGAACTTCCGTATACGCGGATTATTTCTGTCCAGATGAATATCTGCAACTGGAACAAGCTGCAAAGTCCCAGTTCCTGTGGCTGGTGTTGCCATCGGCTGCTCCTAACATAGGTACTGATGAGTGTTAAGTGGAATTCTTCCACGGATCGCGCTGAAGAGATAGGCCCAGCAGCCTCCGCACGTGTGACCGTGATCACACGTGACTCAAGGTTGTTGTGGCAGCACAAATCACAATAAAGGGCGTTCAAACTCGGAACCCAACATCAAGCGGCACCTATGTTGATATCTCTTTCTGTTGGCGTCGATAACTGAATAGTAAATAGGCGCCAACTTGCCAAAGGACCCAAAGCGTGCATCCAGACAGCGCACAGCATACAGAGATATATTGCCTCCAGATAGTCAGCGCACCAAAAGCTACGTAACCGGCATTGATGAAACCTAACATCACGACTTGCCAAAAGAATGCGCGAATATGGAAGTACTTAGGCTGATCCATGTTCCGTGGCATCTTTAGATAGGGGGCCAGATCGGCCCCAAGAGTCTCCGCCCGATTTGCAAAATAGTTTCGAATACCATTCACGGTTCTTGCGTAGAGAGTGGCATCCAACGCGGTATTTATCATCGAGAGGAGCATCAAGGTTCCGAGCAATCCAATACCGAGAAACACAAGACCGAGAAATGGGGGCAGATCAAGCAGCCCAATTTGTCTCACGGGAATAGCCTGTGAGGGTTCGCGGAGAACGAGGCCAAGAACAGTTAGCGGTACGGCAGCAATCAATAAATAGAATCTAAACTGCTGCCGAAGGCCGTCTTGGGAATCGAAGTGGGCGGCCGCAATGCTCTCGTACTCTTTCAACATGAATTCATCGTTTACATTCTTCTCGCTGATCTCCATGATGTCAATTCTGATATACAGATACTCACACACGCAAGCTATTTCCAAGTGTTTGGACACTACCCACTGTTGGCAGTCGTTGCGTTCGCGTCCTGCTTGACTTATTCTTGATAGTGCGGAGTTTGCATTTTATACGATAGAGGCGCCAGTGAATAAAACGATAATCAAGCAGGAACCCCCGACGTTAAAGAAACTGCCGATCATTAAACTTGTTCCAGGCGAACCGATCCTATCCCGCGAATCGATTGACAAGTACAAGAATCTCAAGTCCGGCGCAACAAAGCCCCCGAGAGTAGTGACGGTGGGAGAAGTTTTCTACGTCACCAATGGTAATCACCGCGTAATGGCTGCCAAGGAACTCGGCCAAATAGATATCGAATGCGAAATCAGACCCCCAAATACACGCACCTGCAGCGCCGATTTCGATCAGGATGACTGTAAGCGCGCAATCAGGTTGGGGCTTCAGGGATTCGAGGGAATTAGAATCGTGCCAACAGATGCGGAAAAGGAGAAAGCCTGCGCCGAAGAAAATGAGGATGACGCTTTCTTTGATGACCTTGAACTAGAGTAGGACGATGAATGCTGTGCTCGCGTTACAGAGGACGAGCCACATCCATGAGGGTACTACTTGCCTGCACTCAGTGCACTATCCTTCCAAATGCATACCATTGTCACGTGCGAATTCTTTGAAGTACTCAATAGCTGTTCTGCAGGGAAGCTTCTTGAAGAAGCTCACGCTTTCGCCGTATGACTCTGGCACCTCGAACAGATCATGCTGGAAGAGATGCCCGAGACCCCATTTCGACTCCACACGATGGCGCCCGATATACAATCCAGCATGCTTGAATCGACCGCCCATGTTGAAGTAGAAAACCATGTCGCCTGATTCGGCGACAGATTCAACGATTTCCGTTACCAGTTGCTTTTCAAGCAGCCAATGCGCGAATGTCGGCCCCGCATAAACTACATTGAAACCTCGGGCCGCAATTGCAATGTACTCTGGATTCTCTGTAAACCCAAGCACGTACATGAGACATGTATATCTTTTGATCGGGATGGGTGAGGCGAGGAGGACCATTGAATTCGGCACATCTCGAGACGTAGCATTGAACAGTGCTAGATACTCTGATTCGCTCTCAGCTTCAGTGACGTCCTGTAGCCTTTTCCTAAGTGCCGCGTTTTGATCTTGTCCACTCATCGCCTAATTATTGAGGAACTGCACCGGTTGATCAGAGACATGCGATTCAATGCGTCCTAAAATCGTTGTAAGGTGTAGAGAGAACGACTGCGCAGTAAATCTCGAGCAACGCTTGACGGTTCTGATCAGCTTCTTCGACATAGCGGTACTCCATTGCCCGAATTCGTTCTTTGGCAGCCGTGAAGGCCGCAAGGAACACTGGATCAAGAATCAGGTTTGCACGGCTGTCCTCATCTGCACGATATGAGGCAACTACTCTCCCAGTGGATTGCCTCGCAAGTTGGAATGCAAATGATGCCTGCCTGTGGGTTGCACCTGGACGACAGTGACGACCATAGCGTGCGCGCAAGCCATTTGAGCGTCCAACGTATAGATGCCGACCAGCCTCAGAGAATAGGTAAACTCCGGACGTCGGCATTCCAATTGGCAACTGCCCATACCTTAGCGGGACCGCTGTGAGCAGGCACTGGAGCTTCGGGGCCAATGTATCTACTAAAACAGCGAACTTCGGATCCATCAGTACCTCCGGTTTCGGTTGGCACCGGCACAGCATATTTACAATAAAGATGACGGCGAAGCCCGGCTCGGCTTCCAATATCCAGGACTCCTGCCAAGCTATACACTTGAATTCTCGGTTTCCAGAAAGGAGTGAACTATTCTTGCCAGACTTTCAACATTCGTAATTATCGTCGAGACGTCCAATGTAAAATCAAAGATCATACCAAACCATGAGTATGTCATTGATTGAAACCGATCTTAGCCTTCTTCCTGCGATGACACTCGGAGCTAACTTTGTCCCATCCGAAGCTGCGGAGCGTGCCTGATCACTCTTCACCTGTTGCGTCATCAGATCCGCCATCCAAGTCTTCCTGCTCTTCTTCCCCGTTATTGACGCTCCAGTCAATTTCATCATCAACCTGGCCAGAATAATTGGTGCTCTCGGAGACGAAAGTGTCCGGGTCGAGCACCCATCGGTCAATGTTTTCGTAGTCAAGACATAGTCGACCCTCCAAATAAATGGGACTATTCTCGCTGTCTTTCCTCGGCCAGTAAACTGCTAATGGAGCGGTATTCATGTACTGATACACCTTGACGACTTGTGGAACTCCACCGATCGTCTCAGAGTGATTTGCGTCCCTGAGCATGTCGCGCACGATCTCAAATGGCTCAAAATCAATCGATGATGCTCTCTTCGCAGCTAGGCATTCAAACAAGCGTTCCCGCGCTATAGGCGCTTGATCACCTGCAAATGCAATCTGGCCAAGCGACCTCGTCCCGGTTCGTGAGTGCTCGCGCCGCAACCTCACCTTCCCAAATTCCTCCAAGTAGCAAGCCCACGACGCTGGGTGAGCCTCAAACTTTCCTTTTTTCTCGCTATAAGAGATTGTCCATAGTTGGAAACGTTTTCTAAACCACGAGTATCCTCCGAAGAGAAAAGTTGGTCTCCGAAGGTCCTCAAAGGAACCATGGATCAGCGGAGATTGGCTTCGTTGCGTGTACATCTTATCGAATACCTTTAGCGCATGTTGCTTAACCGCCGAGAGCTTAACACCTCCGCGCCGCGAAGGCGCGTAGGCGTCGATAGAACGTCCGAGCTGGAGCATCATTGGAAATGCTTGGCCCGTGTCGCCCGCAAAAGATATCGCACAGTCCGTACGAGAAAGTGAAAGAATCTTCGGGCAAGCATCGAAGTTGAACCCGTCACCAGACAGGCGACTATCAGAAACAAATACCAATTCTTCGAATTTTGAGAGTTGGCGTATCCATGCAATCGCTATGGTCATAGATCATCCCCATGTCTCGTGTGCTCATCTAACCTGCGGCGCATAGATCAGGTAACAACTCCTTGAACGCTCAATATATGACGGCTTCGTGTTCGAGCTCAAGCATGTAGCTTCCCAAGAAGTCTTGACCTGCTGACAGGCTATACTGCCACAATCTCAGTTTCCAGAGGAAAGTGGCTCCTTTTCCCCGGCTGTCACAGGTGAGCCGTTCCCGGATATGGACTGTAGGAACGTCCGATGCAAAAGTCAGAGATCACACCAAACACCGAGTATGCTCTCAGAGAAAAGCGGGAGGCCGGGGCGCCTCTCCAACGTATTCGGATCATCCAACACCTTCGTCGTAACAAATGGAAGGCGCAGTGGATTGACCCGAATCCAGGGCTGACAGACTACGTGGAGTCCTCCCAAGTGATTTGCCTCTGGAAGGAACACAAGGCATTCCTGAAGGAGGAGGAGAACGCCGAGCGTCTTCGTGAATACAATTCTCTCCACGGCTACGAAGGTGACTCCCCTATTGATAACGCCGTCACTCAGGTATTTGAATCGGTAGGCGAGCACGTCCAGTGCTACCGAGGTGTCCTGTCGGGGGCACCGGAAGCAATTGAGCGTGTGAAGGCCCGCGCTAACGATTCGAGTACATCTGAACCGTACACAGCCTACAGGGATCGCAAAGGAATTCTTCATTGGCCGTTCGACGCGGCTTTTGAACTGGCGCGTAAATTCTGTGGCGCAGAACCATCTACTGTTCTTTCCGGCGTTGAAAGTACCGAGCGCGAATGGTCTATAAAAGCATCTCGACCTGGTGACGAGTACATCATTCCATTGTTGAACCAGTATCGTGCCTCTTGGGCGCTGATCCGGCAGTGGACTGGCCACGATCCGGCAGTTGCCGAGCGCGAAGCTCACATCCAGAGGTTGGAGCGATTGGTGTGGGATGCCGTTTATGCCCTGCAGAAAGCTGGGCTTGACAATGAAGCTGCCAAGCTTCGCCGGGTTCTTGAAAAGCACTAAGAAGAAGCGATGCAATGGGTGTTGGGGGGATGAGCGGCATTCTCAGCGGCTCGTGTGCCCTCGCGCAAGGACGAGTCTGCTGTCGGAATCCGGGTTGATAGCCCTACAGTCGGCTCCAGCGATATAACGCGGCCTGAAGCCCGCCACGCGCCCGGAATCGAACTGTAGGGGGATGGGCTAGGCCGGCGACGGGGCTGGACGGTGCCCCCGGTTTCTAAGTCAGGAACAATCTTTTGCACCACCATAGTGCACCATCTCCAGATGTACACTCTCCACTGGTAGCGAGGCCGTCGCAGAAAGACGGAATTCCTCTTTTACAAGGCTCGGACTGGAAGGTACGCCCCATATGACGCTCCCGGATTGGCTAAAGGAAGCACTGTCACATTTTGAACAAAAGAAAGAACCCCACAACGAGGCACAGATTGTTGACGCTCTGGATAGTGCCCGAAAGCCTCAAGGCGACCTGTCCGACGAAGACTTCAAAGCGTATGTCGTCGAGAGGTCGGCCTTTTTCTTCCGGGCGCATGCAGGTGACAGGAGTGTTTGGGGTACTCGGTTTGGCCCCATGGCTGAGTGGACGATGGCGGATGGGACGGCAGGCTGTGAACCGAATATCGCGAAGTTCGATGGAAGTGCAGTCTCCCATTGGGAGGAGCGAGCCCATTTCGTTGAGTCTCCAGTAATGAGAGCCCGGTACGCTGACCTGGCGTGGGACTTGGCTCGGACGATAACTGGCAAGCGTCCATCATACAAACTTGCTCAGATTGCCATTGATGCTTATCTACAGTCAGTCAGCCAGCATTACTTCACTATTGAATTTGAGGCGATAATGTGGCTCAAGGGAGCACTCGATCTGGCCTTGAGCATTAGGGATAATGACCGCATTGGGCGAGTCGTTTCTGAAATTCTTTCTTTCTCTGCGCATCTTGCCTCAAATCAGCAACATGGAGTCTGCTTCATCGCCTTCGATGAACTCTACGGAAAGAAGGAATTACTGACTCCAGAGCAGGAGGCAGGAATTATCGCCGACTTGGAAACAAACTTGACGCGCACTTCAGGCAGCCCTTCCCCGACATTTGACCCTTTCATAGCGGAAGCGGTCGCCGAGCGACTGGGTCAGCACTATCGGCGTGTCAATGACCGTGCGAGTCTTGTGCGAGTAATGAAGGCGTATGGCGATGCGGTAGTCCTTCTGTCCACGGATGCTGCGCCCATGCTCGCAACAGCGTGGCTTCAGAGAGTTATAGAGCGATTTGAGCAGGAGGGGATGAAGGAGGAGTCTGAACAGATTCAATTGATTCACGCAGAGAAGGCAAAGAACATCAGCTCGGATTTCAAAGAGTACGCGGCGACCGTAACGATTGAAAGAAGCAAAGTGGAAGAGCAGGTCGAACTGCTCATCGCCGGAGACTACAGGTCAGCTCTGCTTAAGATCGCTACGTTCTTCCTTCCCAATGTGGAGTTAACACGGCAGTTCTTGGAGAGAATGCGAGTCGAAGCTCCAATCATCAGCAGCATCACCATCGATTTTGTTGCAAGAGACGGTCATACAGGAGCGAGGGTCAACTCCGGCGATGAAGATGACTCAGGTCGTCTTCATATGCAGTTGGCGCGTTTGATCGGCATCTATCAACCGCTCCTCCGTGAAACGCTCGAACGCCTGAAAAGTCGGTACTCACCCTCTGTCGAGGACATCCTTACAGTGTTGAAGGAATCTCCGATCTATTCACAATTTGACACCCGGCTGCTTCATGACGGTCTTGACGCATACCAAAATGAGGACTTCGTGAAGGCGATCAGTGTTCTCGTGCCGCAAATTGAACATTTGCTTCGGAAATTCTTGGGAACGCTGGGCATTCCTTTACTGAAGCCTGTTCGTAATCATCCCGAGATCATGGACGCTAAGAGTCTAAACGACGTGCTAATAGACGAGCGGATGAGGCGGGTCCTGACGGAACGCCTCTGGAGATACCTGACGGTGCTCTTTATCGAAAAGAGAGGTGGGCTCAACTTGCGAAATGACCTTGCCCACGGACTTTTTCCAATGGAAGAGTTCAACCAGCAGGTTGCTGACCGGGTCTTTCATGCGATCCTTGCGCTTAGTTTGGTACGTGCCGCTGTCACAGATGTTGGGGAATCCAGCCACTCTCCAGAACAGCATGCTGAGCGAGGTGAGTCTTGACCGACGCGGTTTAAGTCTTTCACCTTACCCCCTTGCCTCAATCCCGCCACCACTCCAGCAACATCTTGCTCCAGCACATAAGCGCACAAGATACGCCCCAAGTTCTGCCTGTGATTGAACCGCATACGCTGTCGCTCTTCGATGATGACGAGAAGCGCGACTGGATCAGCCATGTGGTGGATGAGCTGAAACAGCGCTACGGCAAGACCGCGGTGTACTTCGACGGAGTACAGGTTGCGCTCGATTCGGCACCAACCAGGATCTCCTTCACATCCATCCCGGACCTGAAGGACTTCTAACCAGGGAATGAACGATAGAGGAAGCAAGGGCCTCCTACACCCCAGAGCGTGGATTGTCGCAGAATTGAGCGATAAATGTATCAGCCATCACATCCGCCCCACTGCTAAATCGATAATCTGTCCGAAATCCAACCAGGAAAGGGATGTCAGATGTCGTTTGGGGCCCTGAAGTCATATTTGATGAGTCAACCGACCGGTGTTATCAAAGATAAAGCCCATCTGGAACAGCTCTTGATGCCGGCGTGGGATGACCTCGCTGGTAGCGGTGATGGTGGAATGCAGAGCTACAAGCTAAAGAACCGGGTTGAGAAGCCAACTTGGAACCCTCCCGTTCTCAGTTTCCAGATCGAGAGACACGGCGCGACAGTAAACAGTTCCATCTATGCGGAGCTGCAGTTGTGGGAGATCGATTGTGAAAAGGCAACGGCCAGCTACGACCAATACAGTTCACGCCGCCGCCAACTGTACCCGAAAGCGCCTGCTTTGAAGCTTTGGCCGGTGGCCCATGAGATCGCGGAATCAATCAGGAAGGGGGCAGCAGACAAGCGGCTCAAGTGGCTCTCCCCAACGGCAGCTAAACTACTAATCTCGGAAATCCTTCCCGATAGTGCCGCGGAAACGCGTGCAGGACGTCGGAAGAGACTTTACGCTATCCTTCTTCAGGAATTAGCCGTTGAGGGATGGGAGAAGAGACCAGGCGCGCCAATCTTCGAACGAAAGCCCATAGAGCCTGAAGACGCCAACTGAAATGCTGCGACAAAGGGGGGCTTTGAAGCCCCCCTCGTCTATCCGATTTTCTGTTGAAATTGGCCATTGCGGAGCCCAGAGCAGCTAAAAGCGATCGCTATACTAATCAGGCAGGAACGGAGCACTCAACGTTTCTTCAACCGGGCCCTGCATCGACCCGTCTTATAACCTCTGCCAAGTCCTCCCCAATTTCAGACACTTAGGGCCCGGTTTTGGCACTCCGCTCCAATCTCAGACAATAGAACTAAACCGGAGTCGCCCGCCTGACCAGGCCGGCTTCCGATACAGGGAGGTCTCCTCCTGGCCGAGTAGCCCGGCGGAGAGGTGGAATATCCAATCCTCATCCTGATTTGACCCCCCATAGGAGAAAGTGTGTCTTGTTAACTAAAGAGAAGAGAGAGTGCTGTGAAGTGAATGACTATAGCGACTGGTACTCCAGGATTCCAGAGAATGAACACCGCGTCATGGATGCCGCTGCCAGATGGCTGCGGCCGATCCCATGGCAGTGGTTCATAACACTGACCTTTCCATGGAATGTGCGGGATCAAACCGCGGACAGGAAGTTCAAGGAACTTATCAACTTCCTTGAGAAGAGCCTGGGGACATCGGTTTGCTTTGTCGCTGGGAAGGAATCCAAGCCAAAGGTCGACGGTATCAATGTACCCTGGCACTTCCATGTTCTGATGGCATCGCATGCTTCCATCCCAAGTAGCGCCATTGAGTACTTCTGGAAACGTCTGGTTGGATCGGGACACTTGCGGGAAATCGATGGAAAGATCGAATCAGAGAGCATTATGGTTGAGCCCTATAACGAGAATGAACGGGGCCCAGAATACTGCCTTAAGACAATGTGCGATCTGCGTGCCGACTGGCTTTTCCGGCGCCTGGAGCTCTTTATTCCCAACTTCGGTGGCCCCAGTAAGCCAAATCATAGGACATTTCGGGCTGCGCGACGCGCCAAGGAACAACAGGCGCGGTTTGAGCCGAGCCGCAGACTGGCGGCAGCCCTCCTGAGGGATGCCGCCTAGATCCAGATTGCACCTAATGTTGCGAATGTTTTGGCGGTTTTGTCGGGCAATATATATCTCAATGCTGGGAAATCATTGATGCACCACCACGGATATCGCTGGGCGGTGTGGACCAGTAGGCAATCATCTATCTAATAAATCTATGCGAAATAGATCCATTGCATCCGACAAAACTGACATAACTAGCACTATGGCGATTCTGTCGGGTTTGTAGGGTAATTCAGGAAGCCAAACTATGACACAGATGTTGGTTCATCCTTGGTCTGGCCTTTCTTTAGGCGATCGAGTACCTGGGGATTGATTTCATACTCCTCAGGTGGCCGCCCGTTCGCTGGATCTAAGAAGTAATACTTAGAGTCTATATACTTCCTGACCCATTTAAAGTCCATCAATATCCCGACGACACGACGCGCACGCTCTGGGGTAGCGATTTCTCTCCCGCCATTTCTATATATGTCTCGGAGATGAAATATTCCATTCTCATCCCCCAGCCTCCCAGCCTTGATCTTCTTGGTAAGGCCGTGTGCTGCCTTTATGACAGGATCTTTCTGAGCACCATACGCTCTGATTGCGTGCTCCTTCAAAAAGCTGCACCACTTCGCAGCCTTCTCGGCATATTTCAAGTTGATCGGGCCGACATGCGAGTCCGATAGAGAAAAGAGGAGTGCGAGTGACGGCATCAGGCTCCTGTACTTGGAAAAGTGTGATTTCAATGGTGCAGACAAATCATCGTTTTCCATGTCCACCGTCATAAGGGACTCGAGCCAAACCTTGAAATACTCTTGTGCTTCTGGACTGAATCCTAGATGTACAGGCTTGAGTGGATCCAGGTTTGCTATCCAACCATATGCGCTCTCCGCCTGCTTGAATGCCGCTTCGTCCCGGCGGCGATCGTCATAACGCCAACCTTTCTGTTTATCTGGCCAGACCAATAACTGGAATCTCTGAATCAACCCGTCGTTCTCAAATCCATCCTGTATTGCATTGGCAAAATACTCTTCCAGACGTGACGGCTGGATACCGCCAAATAGTGAAACGCAGCAATTCTCGACGTAAATTGATCCACGGCCAATTCGATCAAGGGTGAAATGCGAATCACCATTCCAGCATTCCAAATAGAACGCCCTTTCGGATTCTCTTCCAATCTTCTCAAGGCTCGTCAGCCAGCCGGTCAGTTCATCTCGGAGTACAAAGATGCCCCCTGGATTCTGTTCAAGCAGTTTGTGCAGGCTCTCGAAAGTGGCATCCGTCGTGATCAGACGTTTCTGTCCGGGTGCTTTTGGTTCTGATGGCAATTCGGGCAGAGTCGGTTCTACCTTCGTGCCCTTTTGAGTATCCAGCGGGGCTGTCTTCTTACTCACTTTCAATTGGCGTTTGAATTCACTATCCAAGTGACTACAAGTGAGTGTCCATTCTCTCTTGGCTTTCTCATAATCTCGGTTCTGGGCCTCGTATTCCTCGCGCCAGACCTTCTCCACGGATTGTGCAGCGGCCGTGACAGCCTTGATAACCGGACTCTTCATCATTCCAACATCGGCCACGATCGCTCCCCATAGATTTGGCACGACAATCCAAGAGTCGTCGAGCTCCTTGGGCTGAATAACGGCGCGGCGGCCACACACACCTGCTAAGGTGGCAACGGCAACGACCGCTGGAAAATCCATTGGGACCTGCATTCGATCTGCTACGTCTGTCACCATGGGACGGATTGATTCAGGGAGAATATCGGAATCAAATGGTGAGACCTCAGGAAGTTTGCTTCCAATTTCGACTGGGTCTTCCCAGCCCTCAACTGGACAATCCGAGTACGAGCTCATCCCCCAACCTCTTTTAGCTAGTGGCCCCGACGCATAGCGGACTTCTCTAATCACCGCTTACGCCTGAATTCATAATAGGAAAGTGGACAGACATTCCATGTGATCGCCGTCACGCGATGACAAGCATGACATCACCTTCTTATTCTTGTTTTGTGCACCCGGGTATTTTCAATATCCCGAACATTCACTCCAGCCCACATCACACCATTAAGCAAAGAGCGATTGTTGAGCGCAATCAGCGGTATTTGTAGGATTGTCACGAATTACAGCGACCGCTCGGCATATCTCAACACCCACCGTCAGTTTCTTGTGCCCAACATCGGCAGATCGAACTGAACAACAACGACATCAGGACGCCGAACTCAACGCCCATTGGGCATTCCAGAGAGTGGCCCTGATAGGACAAATACCTATGTATCTGAAACCAACGCCCCAACGGCGATGCGTCTATGCTCAAACTGCAACTGTAACCTTGGATCCGGCCGACAGGGCCGGATTCAACTCATCTCTGACCGGCAGAATCGTCTGCATCAGCCTTCTGGTTGATGATGGACGAGGAGTCTCAGAAGTGCGTCTAGTCAACGACGGAGATGAAAAGAAGATACTTGAAGAATATTGGTCAATTGTTCGCCCGACGGATGTGCACATTGGAACTGGCATCTCCGGGGTGGTCCTTCCCTTCATTCGGCAGCGAACCTGGATTCTAGGCGTCCGTTCTGGAGAAGTGATTGATCAGTATGAACAAGCTGGTCACGAGATCGATTTATGGGAGATCGCTCTGCCACCCGCCTACCGCGTCCACAAGGCAGCCCAGCTTCGGGGTATACTCCCGAAAACTGTCAGCATCGCATACCAAGAGGCCATTGAGGGCTACTGGAGGTGCGGTGAGCTAGCTCATATAGCTTGTCTGTGCCAGGATGCGAACAGGGAGGATTACGCGTTCCACTATTCTCTTCTTCGCCGCCCTTTGCCAATGCGGTTCGTGAAGCTTGGCATCTCACTATAGCGACAGGCATTGGCCCGGTGCCATGGTGAAATATGGCGTCAAATTCCTCGCTCGGCACCTGTTTAGGGTCATTCCTATACTAATCAGGTGGGAGAGCTCATCTGCCTGACTTCCTAGCCTTCCCTGGCAGATCGCTCCGGCGCAGCATTCGCTGTGCAGCTCGGCCACTCGGCCATTTCTGGATCGCTATGCCCACTCACCCTTCCGTACTCCTGTTCACCGACAATGACGTGCTCAGCGCTCTTCAGCTGGACCCGGCTGACCTGGATGCACTGTGTGCCCAACGGCAGCTCCTACCGATCATCATCCGCGGCAAACGCCGCTTCCTCCGCGAGGAAATCGAACGTCTGGTTAAGGTCTATCAATCCGTGCAACACAGGACGCATCATGAACAAACTGATCAATCGAACTAAAACCACCCTGCACAATACCCCTCGTAGCGAGCCTGCACCGCGCTGCCAACGCTGGATCGCGGAAGGCGAGCTCAAATGCTCCGGCCCGGGATGCGGCAAGCCCATCCCGGCCGGATACTACGGCAGCAGTAAGACTATTTACCTTTGCTGCCACAACTGCCAGTACAAGTACAACCTATTGCACCGCGAGAAGGTGCGTTGCGTCTTCTGCAAGAAGATGTACGTACCTACCAATACCGGCATAAATGCTCGCTTCTGCTCGAAAGAGCACTTCGCAGAATACCGGCGTGCGGAGACAGACCGACGGGCGGGCCGCTTTGCTAAGGTCTTCGCTGAATTCATGGAGGCCTACGGTATTCGCTACTACTCACCCGGCACGCAGAGCACCACACGGAACAACCTGATTCCGTTCCTGGAGTTCCTCAACAACTTGAAGATCCGGAGTCTCAACTCGGTCACGCCGCGCACAATCACGGCATACCAGGCTTCACTTCAGAAGCGCGGACTTAAAGCAGTGGATCGCCAAATGGGAACGGTAAAGCTGTTTTTCGACTGGTTGACCTATGAGGACCGGCGCAAGGCAAGTCCTGTCATCACGAAACTCCACCTCCAGCGGCGCGGCAAGCGGTTGCCACGCCCGTTCACGCCGGAGGAGCTGAAGCTCATCTGGCAGGTGCTCGAAGCGAATGGCGATCTAAACCTCATGGTAGCAGTGTCACTGGGGGAGCACTCAGCCCTGCGCATCGGTGAAGCCTGTAACGTTCGCATTTCTGATCTCAACCTTGATCAGGGACAGGAGGTCCTGATCCGACTCCCCGTGAAGACACAACAGGAGCACGTAGTTCCAATCTCGGACCGGACCAAGCAACTTGTGATCCAGTTGCTGGCTCAGCGAGGCCAGTACGATCACGATTTCCTGCTGACCACGCCGAACGGGATTCCCATGAGCAAATTCAACCTTCGAAAGCGTCTGAATAGACTGCTTTGTGGCCCCGGGAAACTTGCGAAGTTCAGCTTCCATCGCCTGCGTCACCGCGCGGCCACCGCCATGCACCGGGCTGGTGCCGATACGACCACGGTAATGCGCACGTTCGGATGGAGGAATCCGTCAGTAGCACAAAACTACATTGAGGTGTTGCCGGCCGAGATCCGCGAGAGCTACGACCGCGCAACCAGCGGCACTGCCGAACGGGAGCGCCCCGAGTCGAAATTGGTTTCGATGGAAGAATTCTTCGCCTCCGAGACCAACGCCGCCCCAAACCCAGAACACACTAACAAATAGACGGAGTTGCGGGAAAGCAGTGTTTAGTGCCACTTTCGTAACTCATTTCAATACAGGAACTTACAGCTATGAAAATCAATGAATTTGTCTCTAGCCTTCAGGCTCGTCAGCTCTCACCCAGCACCATCAACGCCTATCGCCGCGAGCTCGAACACTTCCAGCGCTACCTCAAGGAGCACCATCTGCGCATCACCTCGGTCACCCCCAAGATCGTTGATCAATACATCAGCCGCAGCTACGAGGTGACAGCTTCAAAGCACGCGGCGCTTCGGCGCCGCATCTCTGCACTCTCAACCTTCTTCGAGCACCTGCAGTACATTAGCGATGGCCGTATTCGCAACCCCGTCAAGGTAATCCGTCGGCCGAAACGCCAGCCACCGAATCCCAAGCCCGTGGACGATGTCGTCATACAGAAGCTGATAGACGGCATTACCGATCTCCGCGACCGCGCGATCATGATGTTGTTTATCTCGTCAGGCCTCAGATTGTCTGAACTGGTCAGCCTCAATGTCGACTCTATCCAATTAAGTATCACGGAGTACTCAGGAGGCAAGCAGGTGGTTGGCATCGGCCGCGTCATTGGCAAAGGAAACAAGGAACGCGAGTTTCTCGTAGACCTAGCCACCCTCAGAACCCTCAACGAATATCGCAAGGCTCGCGGGAACGACAACATCCCAGCGCTCTTCCTCTCCAACCGCAAGCAGCGTATCAGCACACGTGCCGTCCAACGCCTGCTGCATGCCTGGTGCCGCAAACTCGACCTCCCGATGATTCACCCGCACGCCCTGCGCCACTCGGCGGCCTCGACATGGCACCGCCTTGGAATGGATACCATGGAAATTGCCAAATTGCTCGGGCACAGCTCGGTTGCCATCACCGAGGCTTATATCAAACCCGACCTCCAACAGCTGCGTGCCCGCTATTTCGCTGCCTTAGAGCAGTTCAGCGGCGCGACACCACAGCCAACCCTGCCGCCTGCATCCGGTGAATAACGCTGTAAGCACGCAAGGGTGGAATTCCTATACTAATCAGATGTGAGGCGGGTTGCAGTTCAACTAGCCATCTAACCCGCCCCGTTACCTGCCAGGCTAGCTTTGGCACTGCACCCTATCTCTGCATAATCAAAGTAAAGACGCCCACCGTCTACAACATTCACCCTTGAGAGCACATTCAATGAACGCTACTGAACCCAACTCCCCAGAACGCCTCTTCACCGCCGACGAGGTCGCCCAACGCCTCGGCGTCAGCGAGCGCTGGGTCCGTGATCACGCCACCCGGCGTAGCCCCAGGCTCCCCGTCGTGAAGCTCGGATCACTCCTCCGCTTCTGCCCCGCCGATGTCGATGCGTTCGTCAGCCGGCAACGGGACGATCACTCCGGCACGTCACGCCGCAACTAACACCAGTCAGTTTATTCAGGAGACATCCATGCCAGCAGTCGTCGACAAACCCCACACCCGAATCCTCACCATCAAGGATGCCGCCAAGCTGCTCCACGTCACGGCACGCAAGCTTCGCAAGTGGTCGGACGAGGGAACCGAGTTCCATTTCGTGCGGCACGGAACCATCGAGCTCGTTCAAATCACTACCGGAGTATATGGGCTGCCGCCTCAGCCGGAAGAAAAGCCATCGCGCCAAAATGGAACTGTGCCGCTGGCACGTTTGCGGTCCATGCCACGCGAGTATACGGTCTTTGCCCCCGGGCCACTCAACTGGTAATTTCCTGTCCTCTTCACCAATACACGATTCAAAGGAGTCTCTATGTCAACGCTCAGGATCAGTGGAAAGAACCTCGCTCACTTCAACCTATCCACCTGCTGCATGCGTGCCCTCTGGTACCTTCTCCAGATCGGCTTCCGTCCCCCATTCAATATCTTCCCGGGAATCTTCTCCACATTTGACTCAATGCAAAAGAAATTCGTGCGCGCGCACCTCGATACGAAGGGTACGTTGCCGCCGTGGATGAAAAAGTTCAAAGACGGGATCGAGCTGGCCAACACGCCGTACAAACTTACGTTTCTATACCCTGATACTGACATTCTGGTGACCGGCATCCCAGACGAGGTGCTGAAGAAGAAGGATGGCTCCCTGCTGCTTCTGGATTACAAGACCGCCCGTTACTCGAGAGGGCAAGATGCCCTTTTGCCTATCTATACCGCACAATTAAACATATACATTGGACTGCTTGACATGCTCGGACATGGCACAGTAACCAGTGCAGGGCTCGTCTATTTTGAGCCCACCGAAACGCGTACAGGGAAGGACGATGAATGCTTCGTCGTAGGGTTCAAAGCAACTGAAGTACCTATAGAACTTGACCCAAAGTTAACGCCAAAGCTTCTGAAGGCTGCCCGCAAACTTGCTGATCAGCAAACACCACCAGAATGCAAAGGCCACTGCAAGGACTGCGACCTCCTCGACACTTTGTTCGCTGTGTATGAGAGCGGCAAGTCAAATTCCAACCCTAAAACTAAATACATGGATGGTCTATCGGGTCAGATCTTCAATGCCTCCGAGCAATATTGGAACCGCCGCAGGATACAGGATCTCCTTTTGAGAGCCGCCAATGGAGCAACCGACACGACAGAGCCCAGCTTGATACTGGATTGGGATTTCTTCTAATGCGCCATCATCGAGCTGCCCGTCGGGGCGAGCTGATTTCTTTCATCTCTCCCGCCCAGGCGGAACAGATATCCACCCAGCTTCGGCTTTCGGGCAACCAGGACGCAGCCGATGCAGTACAAATATCGGCAGCAACTAGCCTGTCCTTGAAAGAGATTCTGTTGCTGCGGTGGGAGCACTTCAGCGCCGATCTCGATCGTCTTCAGATACCAGCTTCGCGAAGCCGCCCTGCTGTCATAGACCTACCACTACAGGTGATTTCAATCCTCCGCCGGCGCAGTTCACGACAAGCCGGGCCGTTCGGGGCTCTGACCTCAATTCGCCTGCTGGCCAAGGCTGAGCACAACATCATCCTTGCATTCTGCCGTACCTGCATTCAGCTGGGCCTCGGCGCCCTATCGTTCTCTTCGGTCAAATACAGTTATTCGTAGACGCGTTCTAGCGACTCCGTATGACCATTCTGTTCACTCTGCACAGCATCTAACTCTCTGTTCGTACTTTAGCCAAGAACACACTTTCAGGAGGTTCTCGCCACCTTGGCCATTCAACTCAGTATTATCCTGCCCAGTCTCAGATGTACTCATAACTGGGTCAACACTCGCACCTTTACGACGGAACTACTGGAAGGCACTCTCCGTCTCATTGCCCTGTATTTCATGGCTACAGGGCTCATCGTCCTATTTTATCCCCTGATCAGCATGCTATTCGTTTGGAGCCACCGTTAATCATGTTGCCTGACGTTTCGCCGACTCATACCAGAGGAGGCACTACTGTAATTGTCCCCACACTAGCTGCCCTTGAGCGTTTTGTAGAAGCCGAAGATGCAGCACCTTTCATCGGATATTCTCCCCGGCACCTCAAGAAGCTCGCTCGAGAGGGCATGATTCCAGCACATCCGCGCGGCGACGGCCAGCGTCGCCGTTGGCTGTTTCTACTGTCAGAGCTTGATGCATGGATGCGGAGCCGGGTAAACTCCGCCTGCGACCCGTGTCGTGTGCCAGGGAGCATTCAGTAAATGGCATCACGGCAACGGTATCAACATGGCGCGCTGATCAAGAAAAAGCGCGCCGATGGCCACACCGACTGGGTCCTGCGATACAGGGTCACATTGCCGGACGGCAGCCGCGTACAGCGTCAGGCTGTCGTAGGCACGACCGAGCAATACCGGACTGAATCGCAGGCCCAGAAAGCTGCCAACGAAGTTCGTGTTGGCGTTAACAACCAGCAGCCGTCAGTCGCGGTTCCGACCGTTCGGGATCTCGCCTGGCATTTCAAAGACCGCGAACTCCGGGAAGAGAATACTAGGCGTTCGTGGTCAACAAAGACGAACTACAAGGACATGATCAACCAGTGGATTCTTCCTCGGTGGGAATTGACGCCTTTGATGGAAATCAAAGCCTACGAGGTCGAGGAATGGCTCGAATCGATCAAGTCACTGGCAAATCCCACGAAACAGAGAATCCGCAATGTCTTCTCGGTCATGTTCAGCCACGCCCAACGGTTTGAGTTCGTGCCGGTTGGGCACAACCCCATCAAACTCGTCCGGCAGACCGGCAAACGGAGCCGCATCCCGGACATCCTAGACGCGAGCGAAATCCACCAGCTCTGGCATTACTCGGAACCGCGAGAGCGCGCTGCCATTGCCAACGAGTTTGGCAACGGACTGCGCGTAAGCGAGGGCTTCGCACTGAAATGGATGGATATCGACTTCGAGAACGGAACCGCCTCAGTGACCAAAGGCATCGTCAAGGGCCACCTTGGCGATGTGAAAACCGAGGTATCGAAGAAGCTGGTTCCACTTCATTGGTATCAAATCGAAGCCCTGAAGGCATGGCGCGCGGTAGCGCCTTACCCAGAGGACACCGACTGGGTCTTCGGGTCGCACCGCACCAAGGGCCGGCGGCCGTACTGGCCGGACATGGTCCTGAAGCGTTGTATCCGCCCACTCGCGGAGAAGCTGGGGATCAACAAGCGGATCGGCTGGCACACCTTCCGCCGCAGCTACGCTTCGCTGCTTGCGAGCAATGGCGCCGATGTAAAGGTCGTGCAGGAGTTGCTCCGCCATGCCAATGTCACAACCACCCTCAACCTGTACGCCCAGGCCTTCAGCGATCAGGCCCGCAGCGCCCAGAGCAATGTGATTGAGTTGATGAAACAGACACCGGTGAAGCCCCTTCCGCAACTGGAAGAGGACAAAACTTCGCTTATTGTGCCCTAATGTGCCCGGAGAGAACGATGGGATTTGACTCTAAGTGCTTGAAAAGAATGGTAGGCACGAGGAGACTCGAACTCCTGACCTCTACCGTGTCAAGGTAGCGCTCTAACCAACTGAGCTACGCGCCTTTATTGCCGGCTGGGCATGGTTTGCGGCCAGTGCCCATAACATCCGGAACCAATACAAAACGATTGTAAACTGCCGAGCGCGGCAAGGGCAAATCCTGCACGGAGTGCCGGGTGCCGTGCCACCCTCTGCATGATGGCTGTGTTCGATGATGGTGAGTTCGATGAATAAGCTGCGTTTAATTGGCGTCGAGAGTTGCCGTGCGCAGTGAGAGTGCGGCAGGGGATGGTATATGCCTGTCATGGTGTTGTTGCGCTGTGTGCCGAATCAGGAATCTCCGCATTAGGGAGATGAGAGCCGATTAATGCTACGTCTGTACTACTTCAGAGATTAATAATCTCTGCGCTTGCGTGCATTCTGAGAATTCCATCAGAAGCACGGAGCGAACAATGCGGATCCTTGTAGTGGAAGACGATGCTGCACTGGCCTCATACATACGTAAGGGCTTGGAGGCGGAGCATTACGCGGTGGACGTAGCGTTGGATGGCGCGCAGGGCGCGGCGATGGCCTGCGGGGTGGACTACGATCTGCTGATCCTGGACCTGAACCTGCCCAAGATGGATGGCATCAGCCTGCTGCGCGAACTGCGTCCGGAGAAGCCGCAACTGCCCGTGCTGGTACTGACGGCGCGTCCGCGGGTGGAGGACCGCATCCAGGCCCTGGACAGCGGCGCCGACGACTGCGTAAACAAGCCCTTCAGCTACAGCGAGCTTTCGGCACGGGTACGGGCGCTGCTGCGCCGCGGTCGCCCCTCGGTGGAGAGCGTGCTGCAGGTGGGTGATCTG
>Ga0326728_10005471_pt1 | contig 35537 bp, 30 predicted proteins | sample MB3enrmetagenome_FD_207602 | JGI IMG/M metagenome (GOLD analysis project Ga0326728, IMG submission 207602) | Lab enriched peat soil microbial communities from McLean, Ithaca, NY, United States - MB31MN | ecosystem: Environmental > Terrestrial > Soil > Wetlands > Peat | place: USA: New York...
CTGAGCGTTCTTCAGCACGAGCATATCCGCCTGGTGCCCGTTTCAGGATTCGACGCATACGCTCAGTCCATCCGCGCAGAGCTTGGAATATAGCTCTCGCAGGCTGCGCTCAAAAGCGGTTCGACGGAGCCCACGGGCTGTCATTCTGAGCGAAGCGAAGAATCTTCGCATTTCGTCCTCCAACGCCGGGCGCATAAGCCAACTACTGAGATTCTTCGCTTCGCTCAGAATGACAGGCCTGTGGAGATGATATCCAATTGGCATGAGCGTTCACCTCAAAGTCGAATGTTACTCCGGCTACAAGGCCGACGAACGGCCTCTGCGGTTTTCCTTCCAAGACAAGCCCGGCGGACGCGTCTTCGAAGTCAAAGAGGTCCTGGATCAGTGGTATGGCGTGGACTATCAGTGTTTCAAGGTACTGGCCGATGACGGCAATTTCTACATCCTTCGCCGTCAACAGGCGGAGGATATCTGGCTGCTGGACTCCTTCCGCTCCTCTCAGTAGGCGAGCTCAAGTCCGACCCGCCCGCTCATGACAATCCTGGCGAGAAATGATTAAATAGATGCCTCTAAAGTCGGAACCAGCCTCTCGGTTCTGGGGAAGGGTTAGGGGGAAATGCACAAGGGCGAAAACGTGATCTCTTTCGCGCTTGCCGTGGTGGTGGTCCTGTCCTTTGTAGCGGTCCAGCGGCAGTGGAACCCTGCCAGTCTGAAGGACATGGCCTCGACCGCGGAGGACTTCATCCTCACCAGCGCCGGGATTCGCGGTCAAGTGCCGGATTTGGTTGGTTACGAGCGGCTGAAAACCTATCGGCTGGAGAATTACCGCGCCGCCTTATATCGCCGCAGCCCCGCCTCACTGATCTTCGCTCCGGGCCGCTTTGTGGTTTACAACCGGGAAGATCAACCCGTCTTCAAAATGGAAACCCTGGAAGGTTCGAAAGATTCCTGGACGACTCTTTGGGACTTCAATGGACGGCACGGGCTGCCGATTCCCGGCAGCAGGAGCCGTCCGGAATACGCCCGGAACATCACCGGCAGCGGCTTGCCTGACGTTGTGATAGGTCAGTACTCCGGCGGGGACCACTGTTGCACCGTGGCCACGATCATCGAATTAGGCAGCGACGCGGTATCCGTTGTAGGGCGAATCGAGGGTTTGGACGGCCTACCTTTCGAGGGCTTGGAAATTCGCGACCTCCGCAAGGACAGGAGTTGGGAATGCGTGGCCCATCGCCCCTACATGACAACTTGCGGCGACCAGGCCGAACCGGCCGACGTGCTCTCGGTCTACTCATTCACCGACGGGCACTACGTTGACAATACCGCCCAATATGAAGACTACCTCACCGGCGTGTTGAACCAGAACCTTACGAAATGGCGTCAGGAAAAAAGTTTGTCGCTTGGGCTGTTGCAGACTATGGCAGCCCAATTCGCGCAGCTAGGCCGCAAGGATGAGGGAAAGCGTTTTTTTGCGATGAACTTCAATCGCTTCCTGCCTAACCTTCAGCAGAGGAATATTGACCCCAACGTCTGCCTGGATGACTTGGAGAATCTCATGAATCGCCTGCCGGCTGTTCTGCCGACAGTCAGTCAACAGTCGAGAGTCGAGAGCCGAGAGCCGAAAACGGCGAGTCAACAGTCGACAGTTAGCAGTCGATAGCTTGCCACTTATCACTCGTCACTGCCCTTACAGCACCGGCTCGCTCCAGTTTTCGAGGATCTGCTTAATTCGTCCCAGGAATTTTTCGGCCACGGCTCCGTCGATGACGCGGTGATCGTAAGAAAGTGAGAGGTAGGCCATGGCGCGGATGGCGATGGCATCGTCGCGCACCACCGGGCGTTTCTCGATGGCGCCTACACCCAGGATAGCCACCTGAGGCTGGTTGATAATCGGCAGACCGAACAAACCACCGAAACTTCCGGGATTGGTAATAGTGAAGGTCCCTCCCTGCACATCATCCACGCTCAGGCGCTTGGTTCGCGCCCGCTCCGCAAAGTCCTGAACGGCGCGCGCAATGCCCAGGAAATTCTTTTCGTCCGCGCGCTTGATAACGGGCACGATCAGCCCTGCCTCGAGCGCCACGGCAATCCCCACATTGACGTCACGTTTGTAGATAATGTTTGTGCCGTCAACCGAGGAATTGATGACAGGAATGTCTCTGATCGCTTCGACAGCGGCGCGAACGAAGAACGGGGTGTACGTCAGCTTCAAGCTGTTTCTCCGCTCGAACTCATCACGATCCCGCTCCCGCGCCTCCACCACTTTGGTCATTTCGACTTCGAACACGGTGTAAACGTGGGCCGAAGTCCGCTTGCTCGCCACCATGTGCTCGGCGATTTGGCGCCGCATCGGCGTCATCTGAACCACTTGCGTCGGCCCGGCAGAAGTGGCGGGCGCGGGAGAAGGCGGAACCGTGGCGGGCAGTGTCGAGGCCGCCGGCGTGGCAGGCAGAGGGATGGAAGTGGGAGGGGCCGCGGCAGTTCGGCTGGCGGCCGCAGACTGGCGCCGTTCTACGTAGTCCAGAATATCTTTCTTGCTGATTCTGCCGCCAGAACCCGTTCCCCGCACTTGCGTGAGGTCAACCTGGTATTCGCGCGCGATGCGCCGGACGAGTGGCGACGACCTCACTTGCTCCGATTCAAGCGGAGCGGACGGACCTTCGACCTCGGTGGCAGCGCCTGCTGTGGCGGCAGGCGTTGAAGGTTCGACTGCCGCGGGAGCGGGTGACGGGGCCGATTCCACCGCCTCGGCCTCTTTAGCGGGTGCGGCGATGGCAGCGCCTTCGCCATCGATCACCGCCACAACCGTGTTCACGGCGACGGTCTCGTTTTCTTTCACGAGGATTTGGGTGAGAATCCCGGCTGCCGGGGAAGGTATTTCCGCATCCACTTTGTCGGTCGAAATCTCAAACAGCGGTTCGTCCCTGCCGATCGGTTCGCCGACCTTCCTGAACCATTTTGTAATCGTTCCCTCGGCAACACTCTCGCCCATCTGGGGCATGATCACATTCGTGGGCATAGAAACCCCCAAAGACAATTGACTCATTGAATCATTGAGCCATTGAGCCATTGGTTCAATGGCTTGCTCAGTTTGGTCGTCGTGAAGCAGGATAACCTTACTGCACTTTCGTACACTGCCCAACACTGCTCCTTCATCGTAGGGCAGCAGCGTGCGCAGGTCAACGACTTCGAGGGAAACGCCCTCTCTTGCGAGTTGCTCCGCCGCCGCGAGTGCGGGCCAGACCATGGCTCCTTAAGTGATGATTGCCACGTCGTTCCCTTCGCGCCTTACCGCAGTCTTGCCAAGTGGAACCACATAATCCTTCTCAGCGACTTCTTCTTTGATCCGCCGGCCCGCGAGGGCTCGTGAAAGCGCCATCGCGCCCCAACCACTCCCCACAGGAGAGGGCGACAACCCAAGTGGTTTCCTCACCCTTCGACTTTCGACTCTCGACTCTCGACTTCTTCGACCATTTCCAACTCGAAGACTCTTCCAAAATGGCAGACCAATCGCTCGATAACTTCACCCATCTCCACGCGACGGCCCAATAGCTTCTCGAGCGACGTGACGCCTTTATCGCGAAGCCCGCAGGGCACGATCCAGTCGAAGAAGCCCAGGTTAGTATTCACATTGAAAGCGAAGCCGTGGGAGGTAACCCAGCGGGAAATGTGGACACCCATAGCGGCCAGCTTGTCATTTCCAACCCAGGCCCCTGGAGCGCCGGCAAGACGGCCCGCCTCGACTCCGTAGTCCCGCGCCACTCCGATCAAGACTTCTTCAAGAGAACGCATGTACCAGGCGATATCCCGCCGATGTTGCGTGAGGTCCAAAATCGGGTAGCCCACCAACTGGCCGGGTCCGTGGTAAGTCACATCGCCGCCGCGGTCAATCTCGAATACTTGCGCGCCGCGCGCGGCGAGCTGTTCGGTTGAAAGGAGGATGTTGCCCTTTTTCGCATTGCGCCCCAGCGTGTAAACGTGGGGATGTTCGAGCAATAGCAGCGTGTCCGGAATCATGCCGGCTTTGCGCGCCGCTACCCGCACGCGCTGTAGGCGCAGGCCGTCCCCGTACTCGACCATCCCGAGTCTTTCGATCTGACAGTTCATTGTTGGCGCGGGACGGCGCTACTTGAGAAATCTTCTCCCACCCCTATCTCCCGGGCGCTGCGCATCGATATATAGAAACGTCCCATCCTCATGTTGAACACGTACTCGCCTTGAACATCGCCACTGCGCAGGACTTTCAACCTTTTCATCCTCTGTAGAAAGTTATTCAGCTTCCGCTTTTCCCCTTCGGTGAGCCCCTTCTCGATATCGCGCTTCATGAAGCTATCGGCGGCCGCCATCTTTGCAATTTTGGCCAGAATCGAATGGTAGTCGGTGCTGTGCAAAGCCGCATAAACTTGTTGGTTGACGTACCGTTTTCCCACTTCCTCTGCTGCCGAGCCCACCGCCGCGATGGCGTCGGCCAGGTCAACTCGACCATCCCGATCAAGCCAATACGCGGCATTTCCAATAAGGTGCATAATCTTCGGAAAACCGGCCGCCAAGGATGCCATTACAACTAAGGCGCTTGAGTCAACGGTCATGTGCACGGATTCAAATGCCTTCCGAAAGAAATCGTTCATTTCTTCCGCCGTCATCCGGTCAACACTGACAACATCAAAGATCCGTCCCACTGACTCATGCTGAGCGATGAGTTGCCTGCGGCGTTCTTCGACGCCACAGACCATAAGCAGGAGCGGCAGTGTTGGTTTCTCGAGAGAGATCGGCGCATTAGAGTCAACGACGGCCTTCGGGAAGGCCGCGAACTTCGGATTGTTCGCGAGGCCGTTAATCTCGTCCAGAACAAGGAAAACGCCCGTCGCGCCATCAGCTCGAACCCGCTCCAGGGTTTGCCCCAAGAAAGGTAGCAAGCCGCGCGTTATGTTCGGGGCTTCTTCGCGAAGGGCTTCGGCATGTATGGTCAGCCCGAACAGGCTTTGCTGGCCAACAGATTTGGCCATGCCCTCCCGAATCTTCTCGCCCAGCTTGGGGTTGTACGCGCCCGAGCGCAACGTTGCTTCGAGCACCGCTGCTCCGACCTCATCCATGCTTTCCGCTCGTTCAAGTGTTGCATAGATGCCTAAGAGGCCATTGTTCCGCTCGGCGGACCACTGAGTGAAGCGCGCCACGGACGTCTTCCCGATGCCATATTCGCCTTCCAGGAAGACAGAAACCGGTTTTCCTTGTGCCACCTGCCCAACCCCACGGGTCATAATATGGTCGATTTGGGCGGACCGCCCGACAAACAATTCAACCGGGACCGGCTGGTCCGGAAAAAAAGGGCTGCGACCCTTACTCTCGATAACATTGATGTCATCGCTTCCAGCACTCTTCTTATCTCGGTCTGCCATATTTGTGCTCCACTACCAATTGGCCGCTAACAGCGGGATTCACACATGGATCGCCCAGTCGTGTGCAGCGTGGGCAGCTTCCATCACGGCCTCGGTGAGCGTGGGATGGGGGTGAATGGCATAAGCGAGATCCTCGACGGTTCCCTCGAGGCGCATGGCCACCACGGCCTCGGCGATCATCTCCGTTACGCGCGGCCCGATCATGTGGACGCCCAGGATTTCTCCATACTTCTCATCGCTGACGATCTTTACAAATCCCTCGCGGGCGCCCAGGATGCTAGCCTTACTGTTGCCGGCAAAGGGGAACTTGCCGACCCGAAGCTTGTGGCCCTTCTCGCGGGCTTGTCGCTCCGTCATGCCCACGCTGCTGATCTCGGGCTCGCAATAGGTGCAATTGGGAATCTGGCCATAGTTGATGGGCTCGACCGGCTTTCCTGCCGCGTGCGTGACTGCGACGATGCCTTCCCGCGAGGCCACATGGGCCAGCAAGGGGCTCGCGGCCACGATATCTCCGATGGCGTACACGCCCGGCTCGTCGGTCTGCATGTAGGGATCGACTTTCACAAAGCCCCGCTCCAGCTTGGCGCGAGTTCCCTCTAGACCCACATTTTGGGTGTTGGGCGAACGTCCCACGGCCACCAAGAGGGTTTCGGCTTCGATGGCTTGCGGCTTCCCGTCGGCGCGGGTGAAGAAGACGGACACTCCATTTGCCGTCTTGGCGGCTTTCTCAACCTTGGCCTGCGTCTCGAGTGCGATGCCCTGGCGGCGGAATGACCTCTCGAGTTCGGCGGAAATCTCCTCGTCCTCGAGGGGGACGGCGCGCGGCAGCATCTCCAGAATAGTGACCTTGACCCCGAAACGGTGGAAGATCGATGCGAACTCCACACCAACCGCACCTGCTCCCATGATCACCATCGACTTGGGCAGCGCTTTCAACGCCAGAATTTCCTTGTTGGTCAGAACGGTTTTCCCGTCGGGCTCAAAGCCTGGAAAGGTCTTGGCCTCGGAGCCCGTGGCAAGGACGACCTTCGCGGCCTGGATTTCCCGCTTCTGCCCTTTGGCGTCGCTTACCGTGATCCGCCCCGGGCCGGCAAGGCGGCCGTAGCCTTGAACGGTTTCCACTTTGTTCTTCTTGAAAAGAAACTCGACGCCCTTCGCGAGCTTGGTCACAACCTTCGTTTTGCGCGCCTGGATCGCCGCCCAGTCAATCGAGAATTCCTTCGAGACGATTCCGTACTCCTTGCCGTTCTCGAAGTAATCGTGAACATCGGCATCGAGGAGAAGGGCTTTCGTCGGTATGCAACCTACGTGCAGGCACGTTCCGCCCAGTTTGTCGTCCTTCTCGACTACCAGGGTCTTAAGACCCAATTGCCCGGCGCGAATCGCCGCTACGTACCCGCCAGGCCCACTTCCGATAATCACCACATCGTACTTTGCCGTTTCTGCCAAGCCCGCACCTCCAGTCAGGATTCAGGAATTCGAACTCGCGGCTTTTTGATTAATTCCCGATCCCACAGTCCTGAATCTGCTATTGAACGATTTGGTCTACCAATGGTCATCTTACACCCTTTAGGCGCTTTGATCTGAGTTCGATTGGGCGCACACCCAATCCGACGCTACATCCTGCGTGGCGGGGATGCAGCCCAACCAAACGGGCCATTGGGTGGCGACACAAGGAAGTTCGATTCGAGAACCGTCGCGATCTTACGCAAGCAGGGTGGCGCGGGATGGCGCCTGACAAGAGTCACCGGGGTCATTCGTCGGCCGCAGTAGGGCGCAAGATGTCGTGGGAAACGGAGACCTCCTGCGTAAGGCACACAAGGCCCTTCACGCGTGAGTGCTAAACAAGCTTGCTTCCAATCAGCCGAAAGATCCAAAACAGAGCCGCAGTTTGAACGACGCCGGCTGTGAACTTCGGCCACGCTGCAGTGAACAATGTGTGAACGGAAAAAGGACTTAGCTTCGAGAGATCAATTCCGATAAAAGCACCAGCAAGAGTGAACACGAACAGGGCAGTTACAGCTTTCGCCCAAAATAGAGTCGACTCGCGAAACTCATATTGGAGCGAGCTATCTGACACCAAGATTTTCGGCTGACCTTGGTCGTCCACGGCCGCCAGTGATATAGCACCCGAGCCTTCCTCCGCGTAACGCTTGCATTGAAAGCGCACGGGCACGCTATTGGCGTGCGAGTCAATGATTATCTCCGCTTGGCCGAGCACTCTGGCGTTATCACCCAACCTGACTTCTGCTCTGGCCTTTGCCGTCTGGTCAACGCGCTGCCTAGGAAATCGATAGGTCAACAAGAACTCATAGGGTCTGTCCCTTTTCAGTTCATAAATTGCAGTTCCCTGTAGGACAGTAGGCGTCTCTGGTTTGTTGGCGCTTGCGATAGGGTGAATACTCGCTCGTGTGAATACAGGTGACTGCTCACTAGTCGTCGAAAGTGCTCGGGTTTTGGAGAGCGCCTCAACTGCAACTGTCCAGGCTTCGTCGTCTTTGAGGTACTCCTCCGTCCGACCAAAGAGGCTCTCAGTCAATATTGCGTAGGAACCGTCACTTGTATTCTCCGGATTGTTATCTGTCAGCTTCGGAAGTCCGAACCGGCCAAGCGCCGCGACGAGGTCTTGCCTGAACTTGGGCTGGTCGCGGGGATACAAATATGCGCCGAGACGGACCCGGAAAAAAATGTAGTCGCTGGCTTCGCGGTACGACACGAAAGTGCAGCGCCGCAAGGGGTGGTAATCATAACCCGCAGCACTGAAACGATCGATGAAACAAACCACAGATTCGGTACCAGGTCGGAGCTGCGGAAGTTGCGAGTAGACAGCGGGATTGACATGGCGGGTCTGTCCGGCGTACTTGTACCGGTACTCGTTCGTGTATCCTTCAGGCAAAAACAACGTATTCAACACGTTCCTTACATAGAGAGGTCGGTACCCCGAGTTGAAAAGGTATAACATTAGTGTTCTCCTCTCCTGCCACCTTAGGATGCGAGCCTGTCGTTCGACAGCAATGCGTGAGTGTTACGAATCGCTAGGCTGAACCGCCTCCTCTATGGTGACGAACTACTCAACTTCGCTGGTCGATGCTCGTGCGCCACCGGGCCGCTCATATAATCAGCTGTTCTCCGGTTATGCAGACGTCGGCTCGCTCTGCTGTAACGCCGACTAACAAGATCCGCAATATTCATGCGTTTGATGTTCTCAGACTTCCTAGTAGGGTAGAAAAGTGTGTATGGACGCAGCGCTCTGATTACCTTGGCTTTCTTGCGAGGGGGTGCCTGAATAAACACATATCGGTACTTGGGGCTAAGCGGGACCTTCACTACACCCGGATCAATCTTCCTCAGCCTGTCCAGTGCTCGGGTGCCGTATTTCTTTCGAACGAGCCACCCACTCAAGGTCTTGCCACACATCAAGTAGTTTGACTGGTCCTTCGGCTTTGTCTGACCAGTGTACACGGCGTTGCACGCCTGATAAATCGTTCCCACCTCATTGTACGACTTATCGGAGTAGGCTACAATAAGACAGTCGCCGCGAGCCCGCCATAATTCCCGCATAGCGCCGCTGAGGACCCGACTCGGAGTATTGCGTGCCGCTGTGTGTACCGTTCCTCCTCGGCAAATTTGCCAAATTCCGAGTCCGAACTGGGCCGCGACCCTAGAGAGAAAACCGCGCGACCGGGCGAAGCAGGTCGTGCCAAACGACACTGCCCCGATGATGCGGCCGCTCTCGTACCCTCCCCAATGCCATACGCCAAGGCCGCAATTGCCTAGGTGTTCGTACGAGTTAAAAAATCCCTCGGCGGTGGACAGGTCGATCTTTTTCAGAATCACATGCGAACCGAAATTGCAAGTCTCAAAATGATTTTGGCACAACGTTCCAGCCGTCGATCTTCACCACCGGCTTGCCGGAGCGCAGGCGGCGCTTGGCATAGGATGCGGTGATCTCGCGCTTCTCACCCGGCACGAGCGATATATAATTATCCGACCAGAGAATGGGCAGGACTTCGTCATCGCCGCTCCCGCCTCCTTCCTCAAAACCGAAGCGGGCGCCTTCAGCGACGACTTTGAAGTGAACGAAGAAAGCCAAGTCGTGGCTGGGGTTCTCAACGGTAATTCGCGTGACGCCTTCGTCGCCGTTCATTTCGGACTGCGCCGTCGCCTGCATGTCGACTTTAGGCAGACTCTGAAGCGCGGTCAAATCAGCAAAGGTCTTGGTCGGAGTCACATACCACGTCGAGCGATCCCAATCGAGCACGTCCGGCTGGGTTGAAAGCCAATAAAAATTGCTGCTGACGTTCTTGCCCGCAGCGTCGTTTAAATCGAGGCGCACAAAGTAAGTCTTCGAAAGATCCGCAAGGGTCGGAAGCGTGAAAACTTTGTTGGTGCTATCCGGCCCAACCTCGATGGTGGCGTCCTTGGAGAACTTCGGCGACATGTCGAGGTTGTAGACCTTCGCGGAGACTCTCATCCCCGGGAAAGCTTGATAATAGGAATTCACCACCACGATCGACTGGTCGTCGTACGAGTACTGGACGTGAAGGTATTCGCAGCCCTTCTTGGCGCCGAAATAGGAACCGCCGGGCCGCAGGTAGTAATCGTACAGGTGCCAAATCAAAGAGGGCCAGGAGTTGTTGAGCATCCACTGGATGACGCCGGTCGAGGTGTACTTGTTGCGGCCATAGGCTTCGAACATGGCTCGCTCACCCTCGTAGGCTAAAACCTGGGCTTTCAGAGCGTAATCCTCGAGGCCGGTGGCTTGTCCGTAGCGGTTATTGAGGGCCTGCGTAAAGACATGAATGTCGCGAAAAGCTCCGCCGCCGGCGTGGTAATCCCAGGTGGTGTTGATAGGCCAGAGGGAATCGGAGGGCAGCATGCGCTTCAAGCTCTCGACCGGGGGAACCGCAGGGCCGGGGCCGGTTTCGGTGTTGAATCCGTGCGCGCCACCCCGCTCTTTATCAAGCAGCCAGTAGGAGGGCGCGACGTATTCATAAGGCCCGGTCATCTTCAGGCCGGTCTTGCCGCTCACGCTGGTGGGTTTGGCCGTGGCGGAAGACTGGTAGGGATTCGGCCAGTTGTATTCCTTCAGAATCTGGATGTAGGTCTGCTCGACTTTATCCACGGGTGGGTTATCGCTGCCATTCAGCCAGTCGAGCAGGCAAGCGTGGCTGCGCAGGCGGCGAATCTGGTCCTTCAGGGATTCAGCGGAAACCACGAAATCCTCGCTCTTCCAGTCGCGCCCACGCTCCCAATGGTCGCAGCAGCACCAGCCTGCCAAAACCAGGATGCCCTCATGGTCGCAGATATCGAGGAAGTTTTCGTCTTCGAGTTTGCCCTCCAGGCGGACGGTGTTCAGGTGCATGTCTTTGACGTACTGCAATTCCGCCTTCTGGCGTGCCGGGTCGGTGCGCAGAAGCATGTCGAAGGTGTAGCCCGCGCCGCGAATCAGAATAGTCTTGCCGTTAATCTTGAAAAGGCGATGATCCTTGGCGTCGAGGTCGGCGGTGATTTCCCGGATGCCGAAGGTTAGGGATCGGGCATCGGAAATCCGGCCGCCGGTTTCGAAACTGAGGTCGAGTTGGTAGAGGTTCTGTGGCCCCAGAGCGTACGGCCACCAGATCCGAGGGTGTTCGAAAGCCAGTTGCGGGAAGCGATCCGGTGAAAAGCTGATCACCTTGGATTCTTTGGCTGGAAGCGAAACGGGTGTGGAGAATTCCAGGCTCTCGATCTTGCCTTTCAGCGTTCCTTCGACAGGCTGGTCCGAGGCGTTATGAAGCTCGGCAGTGACGGTGAGTTGAGCCTTGTCAAGCGAGGGCAGATTCAACTTCGAGATCACCTGCGGGTAGCGTAGGCTCACCGGTCCGCTGGTGGTAAGGTACACTTCGCGCCAGATTCCCATGTCCTTGTCGGCGGGCAGCGGGTTCCAATCCACGAACGTGATCGCCAAGTCGTCCGGCTGCGGCGGCGAAATTTCCACGGCAAGCGTCGCCGTCTGACCGGGAGTCACGTAACGAGTGACGTCAAACTCGAAGACCCGCCACGCCCCGACCATCTTGTCCGGGGAGGCGATTTGCTGCCCATTCAGCCACACGCCGGCACGGTAGTTGATGCCGCTGAAATGCAGCCAGATGGTCTTCCCGGCAAACTCCTGCGGAACTTGAAATTCCGTGCGAAACCACCAGGGCACGCGGAAGGGACTGCCCGGCGGCATGGGGAGGTTCGAAAAGTTGGTGCCCACGGCATAGGTAGTTCCCGGAATCGCTCGCAGGTTTTTGCCCACGTAAGGGTCTTCGAAAACGTGTTGGCGGACGAGCGCGGCAATGACCGTCGAGGGAACGCTCGCCCTGTACCAACCGGAAGGCGTGTAGGCATGGGTGGAGACGACCTGACCCGGATCCGAGACTTCAGCCGAGGATTGAATCACCCATCCATCTCTAAGAAACAGCGGGCCGCCGGAGGCCGGGGCCGCGGCGGACTGAGCTAGCGCGGCATGGCCGCCGGCGATGAAGGAAATTAGTGTGAGTGCGAAACCGATCCTGCTCATGCGAGAATCATTCCCCAAAGGTTGTCGGCGCATCGGAGTTCCCTCCTCCCGAATCGACGGTGAGGAGAATAACACCCGCGGGGAGAATTGGGAAGGGTTGGCGCTCGCCCGCTGGCGCGGAGCGTCCCGCTCCGGCGCGCGGGCGAGACGCCCGCGCTAGGTTCGATATGTGGCAGCCCGACCGGGGTGTAGGGGCGGTTCGCGAACCGCCCCTACTAGCCGACAGATTGTCGTTTTCAGACCTTTGCTTCCACTCAAAATCTTCGCTTCGTTTGGCGCAAAATGCGCTGTCTTCGCTCGTTTTGCGATCCTATTTTGCGTCAATTGGCACGCAAATTGCGCGAGCCTTCCTTTGTTTTCAAGTACTTCTTAGCTTCGTTTCCACTGTTTTTCATTTTTCGCAAAGTCCTGCTTCTCCCTGCTGCAGGGACCATTCCGCTTTCCCCTGGACAGCAGCACGTCCGGGCGTCACGCTGCGACAAATTGTCTCCATCAAGACAACAGTTATAGGCTATCAGAGGTCTCTGAGGTTGTCAAGTGGAAAATGCGGAGAAAGCCGCAGCCGGGTGGCGCAGACCGCAGGCTGGCGCAGACCCCGACTTTTGGGGTCTGCGATGTCCCGAAGGGACAGGTCAGAAAGAACTGCTGCTTCCCCTCAAGGTGGCATCGCCGCTCTACATTGCGGCTCTATGCCGATCTACCGTCGTACCTACAGTCCGGGTGAACTGCAATTCATCACCAGCAGCACTTAACGCCGGGCGCAGGCCTTTCGCTCTCCCCGGTTCTGCGCATGGGCCGGCTGGATTGAACTGCCTTGAGCAACATGTCCCTTCGGGACATCGCAGACCTCAAAGGACGGAGGTCTGCGCCAGCCCGAGTATCCTCTGCTCAGTCTGGTTCGAGTTTGTTCAAATAGTCGTAGGAGATCTGCAAAGCCTCGAGCGGCGGGTGGGCCATTTTGCCTTCATGCTCCACAAAATAGTGCTTCACGTGCCCGTGGCGCGCTGCAGTCGCAAACAGCTTCTTCCAATCGATGGCCCCGAAGCCGATTTCTGCGTTGGTGTCTTTGTCCTCGGTGTCGAGGGTTGTCGAGACGTGATAGCCCGGCACCAGGTCCTTGATGTGAAGCAATTCGATGCGGGTGGGATACTTGTCGAGATAGGCGATCGGGTCGTGGCCGGCGTGGATCACGTGCCCGCAGTCCATTTCAAAACAGACCAAGTGAGGATCGGTGTTTTCGATCAGCGTGTCGAAGCCCAACTTGCCGCCGAAGTCCTTGAAGTCAATGGCGTGGTTGTGGTAGCCGGTCCTGATTCCGTGCCTTTTCAGGTTCGCGGCGCAGCGGTTGAGCTGCTCGGCATTCCATTTGTAATCTGACAGGGAAATCTTCTCATAGAGGGGGACGAAGCGCTCGAAGTTCTCGTCCACGCTCTGGCCCTCAAGGGAAGGCAGGGTGGGAAACACCAGGATCATGTAAGCGAGCCCGAGTTCTTGCGCGGCGGCAATAGTGGCGGGATCTTTCAGGTCCTTCAGCTCGAAGTGCCCGCTCACACACTTCAGGCCGGCGTCTTCCACTCGTTTTCTAAACTCGCGCGGCGCCTTGGGGGTTTCAAACAGTTCAACCTCGCGATATCCAATCGCGGCCAGCCGACGCAGCGTGGCCTCGGGATTCGCCTTCAGCTCTTCGCGCACCGACCAAAGTTGCACCCCAGGCGCAAGGCCTAGAGGCTTGGCCTGAAGCAGAGGGATGCCGCGCGTCAACCACGCGCCGCCACTGGCCAAGGCGGCAGTGCGAACAAACGTTCTTCTCGAGAGCTTCATGGGAAACCACCTTTCACGAGTATTTGATCAGCGCACTCTAACCGTTTCCTTCTGGGTTCCTCTTTCAACGGCATGGCAATACATCAGCTTTTCCGCGGAATTTCGTTTTTCGATTCTTGACCGGCCGCTAGCATACGCCTGAGCGTCACCGTGTGCAATGGCCAGCCGGGTTTACGGTAGCGAAGGCGCCGAGAGTGTCAAAACTCCAGGTCGGGTCTCTCTCCCAGCCGTGGCGGCGGGTCGCGCAGAGTGCAAAACGGGTTTTCAGTGTGTCTTCAGATTTGCGGGGTTATTATAGAGGCGAGCAGCCCGGCCGCTCTTGATTATGCGCGTGCTCATTATCGAAGACGAGAGAGCAATGGCGGAGCTCCTCAAGAAAGGGCTCGAGGAGGAGTACCATCGCGCCGCTTTAGCATTCGATGGCGTGCAGGGATTGGAGCTGGCCAGAACCTATGAATTTGATGCCATCGTGCTCGACCTCATGCTGCCTCGAATGGACGGCTTCGAGGTGGCGCGGCGCCTTCGCCATGCGGGGAACCAGACGCCCATCCTTATCTTGACCGCTCGTGACGCCGTGCCGGACATCGTGCGAGGCCTGGATCTGGGTGCGGACGATTACTTGACGAAGCCGTTTTCTTTCGAGGAATTCCTGGCGCGGCTGCGCACCGTGGCTCGGCGGGGCTCGGCGCCTCGCGCCACCTGTTTGCGAGTGGCTGACCTGACCCTCAATCTTGCCTCGCGCCAGGCCCTTCGCGGGCGCCGGGAAATCCGGCTGTCGCCCACTGAGTACCGGCTGCTCGAACTGCTCATGAGGAGGGCGGGCCGGGTGGTGACGCGCACCGCGATTGTGGAAGCGGTTTGGGGCCTCGAGAACGATGTGGAGGAGAACACGCTGGACGCCTTTGTGCGATTGCTGCGGGGCAAAGTGGATAAGGGCTTCAGCCCCAAGCTGATCCAGACAGTGCGTGGAATTGGGTACTGCCTGAGAGCAGAACCGAAGCTATGACTAGCCTGCCTATTCGTATCCGGATCACGGCCTGGTACTTTGCCGTTCTGGCGACGGGATTTTGCGCCTTCGGAGTGGTTGCGTATTACGCGATGCGGGGCAGCATTCTGGAAACCGTCGATGAGAGCTTGCGGGATCAGGTTCAGGGGATCCGTGAGCTGATCGAGCGCGAATCCGGGAAAGCTGATCTCAAGCGCGACCTCGAACACGACGAAGAAATACTGGCCGGAAGCGATCTCCTGCAAGTCTCCGATCCCGCCGGCAACTGGGTCTATCGTTCCCGCACCATGGCACACTTCGGCCCGGCGACGCCTGGTGAGACCCGGGCTGCTTTCACAACTCAGCAGCCGAGCGGCGTGCCTTTGCGGGTGCTGACGGTTCCGGTGGAAGCGGGTGGCAAGACTTATATCGTGCAGCTTGCTTACCCGCTGGACGATTTTAATGGGGCGCTGAACCGTTTCCGCCGGATTCTGTTCCTTTCGTCGCCGCTTTTCCTTTTGTTGGCGTCAGCGGGGGGCTATTGGCTGAGCCGCCGCGCTCTTGGCCCGGTGGACCAGATCACGCGGGAAGCGCGCAGCATCAGCGCGCAAAACCTTTCCAGCCGATTGGCGGTGCCGCGTACCGGAGACGAACTGCAACGCTTGTCGGAGATACTGAACGGCATGCTGGAGCGGCTGGAGCAGGCGTTCCGGCGCGTCACCCAGTTCACCGCCGACGCTTCTCACGAGCTGCGCACTCCTGTGGCGCTGATGCGGACGCGGGCAGAAATCATTCTGCGGAAGTCGCGATCGGAGGAGGAGTATCGCGAAGCGCTTCGGCAAATCCTCGAGGATCTGAAAAGGACGTCTTCGCTCATTGAGAATCTGATGCTCCTGGCTCGCGCCGACTCGGGCGCTGAATCCCTGGAGCGGGCGCGCATCAACATGGTCGAATGCATCGAGGAAGCCTGCCTGGAGGGAAAAGCGCTGGCGGAAACAAAACAGATCGGTTTGCAGGCGGCATTGCCTCAGGCTCCTGTCTGGATCAATGGCGATGCCAACTCGCTGCTAAGGTTATTCCTGATTCTGATCGACAATGCCGTGAAATACACTCCGCCCCAGGGCCGCATCACGGTCTCGTTGGGCTCGAATAACGGGTCCGCCGTCGCCGAGGTGCGAGATAGCGGCATCGGCATCGCTGATCAGGATCTCCCCCATATCTTCGAACGGTTCTTCCGCGCCGACCCGGCACGCTCGCGTCAGACGGGGGGCGCGGGGCTGGGATTGGCCATCGGGAAGTGGATCGCCGAAGCCCACGGAGGGACGATCTTCGCCCAGAGCACGCCGGGTGAGGGCTCCGTGTTTCAGGTGAGAATCCCGCTGGCGGGAGGGGACGGCGGGTAGTAGTAGGCAGTTGGTAGTTGGCAGCGGCCCATAGGCGCTAGCTTAAGCGCTCTCGCCGGGTCCCGAAGGGACCCAATTTCATTAGCCGTAGGTGAAACCTACGGAAAACGCGCGCACCCGAAGTCAACCAACCCCGAAGGGGTTGAACAACGGTACATTCGACCCCTTCAGGGTCGACTGGTATCGAAGGCGATCACCATCTCTCCGTAGGTTCCACCTACGGCTAATGATCTTAATGCCCTTCGGGCATTCGATGACGGCTTTCGGCGCTTAATTTAACGCCTCTGCCCCGGTCCTCTGGAACCCCAGCAGAGCGGACGAATCCCTTCTTCGTTGGCATTTAGGTTCTTTGGTTCTCCGTGAGGCCTGTTTTCCAGCATAGAATGCCCCAAGATCGTTACTAGTCGACTCAGCCTGTAAACCTTCCAGGGCCTGGCGTAAACTAGGCCGACCAGACTGTTTTTCATCTTGACATTTTGTTCGTCCTATCAGAGAATATCTTAATCCCCAACCCGACAACCCTCTTGAAACTATGCCAGTTCTACAGGAATGGGTGGGCGATGTATGGAGGATGAATGAAGAAACTCGTCATAGGATGCGCAGTGGCGGGCTTGATTGCCCTGTCCCCCAAGTCTGAGGCAAGGTCGTCCGTTTCGAGCCTGCCACCTCGCCCGTCGGTCGTTCCCAAGGAAGAACCTGAGACCGGAGAGGCAAGCTGGTATGGCGAAGAATTCGAGGGGAACACCACCGCGAGTGGGGAAGCATATGATTCGAATGGACTTACAGCAGCACACCCATCTCTACCTTTTGGAACTACGGTCAGAGTCACCAACCTCAACAACCGCAAGAACATCCTGCTTCGAATCAACGACCGTGGGCCTTACATCGGGCGGCGTCTGATTGACGTGTCGTGGAGTGCTGCAAAACGTCTGGGGTTTATCGATACCGGCACGACGCCAGTGCGGGTGGAGGTTGTGGCCCGCCCCAGTTCCTAATCCAACAGCGACAAAGAGTCGATGGCGCAGGCCTGCCTTTCAAGACGTGCGACCCTCCTGAAGGTCCGAAAAGTCGGCGACCTTCGAATACTGGTCCGAGCGGTTTGGATACCCGTTTTAGCGCTTGACATTTCATTTCGGGCTCTCTAGAGTGGCAGTGGCAAGAGTCACAACCCAAGGTAAACAATGCAGGTCAGGTGAGTTCGGCCAACAAGGGCGGCGTACTGTGCGGAGGGGTGCATGAAAAAGCTCATCATTGGCTGTGCTGTGGCAGGGCTCATTGCACTCTCGCCGAAGTCCGAGGCACGGCTGTCCGGTTCGCTCAGCGTGCCCCGCTTGAGCGTGGCACCAAGTGAAGAGCACGAAACTGGCGTTGCAAGCTGGTACGGTCAGGAGTTCCAAGGGGATACGACTGCGAGCGGAGAGATCTTTGACTTAAACGGGCTCACCGCGGCCCACCATACACTCCCCTTTGGAACTACCATCCGGGTCACCAACCTCAGAAACCACAAGTCCATGCTGCTGCGAGTGAACGATCGCGGGCCGCATCTGGGAAAGCGCCTGCTCGACGTGTCCTGGGCGGCCGCCAAACGTCTAGGCTTTGTTCACTCCGGCACGACGCGAGTTCGAGTGGAAGTCGTCTCCCGCCCAACTGTCCTTTCTGCCCAACGTTAAAACCCAAAGCTCCCAATTCAAGAGACATTCAACCGCTTCGCGGGGGCATCGTGCGTGTGCCACGCCCGCGGGACAGTTGTTCCCACGGCAACAGCACCGCCGCACGGACCTCCCCGGCCGCAGGATGACAACAAGTCCGGCAAAACAGTTCCGGAACATTCGGGATTGCTTTCGCGTATCTGAGACTAGACACCCGGGGCGCGTCCGGGTTTGAGGTAGCGCTATGGCGAATAACAATCATAAGAAGCGGCGGCGTTGGATTGCCCTTACAGTTGTTTTGGTGGTTCTGGTGGGGGGCGGACTTGGCATTACTGGAGCCTTACGGCCGAATCGGCAGATTGACTCCTCCAAACTGGCCACAGTCGAACGAGGCGATTTGGCGCGGTCAGTGGTCGCGACCGGCAAAATCGAGCCACTGGCGAAAGTGGAGGTCAAATCGAAGGCCAGCGGAATTGTGGAGAAGATCTTTGCCGATTACGGCGACCGGGTGAAGCAGGGCCAAATCTTGGTGGAATTGGACAAAGAGCAGTTGCACGCCCGGGTGGCCGAAGCCCGCGCCAATTTGCAAGCCGCCGAGGCCTCCGTGCAATCAGCCGAGGCGACTTACGAGCGCAATGTGGTGGATGCTCAAGGCCCGGACGTGCCTTTCTTGAAGTCCACCGCCGAGCGCCAGAAGAAACTGCAAGTTGAAGGCCTGGTGTCCACAGCCGTAGCGGAGGACGCGGAGAAAGCTTACCAACTCGCCCTCAACAAGCAACTCTCGGCGCAGCGCAACGTGGCGGTGAGCCGGGCCGAAGTGGCGCGCGCCAAAGCCCAGGTGGCCCAGATGCAAGCCGCCCTCGACAATGCCGAGGAGGACCTGAGCAATTCCACGATTGTCAGCGGCATGGATGGATTGGTGCTTTCCCGGGATGTGGAAGTGGGCGATGCCGTCAGTTCAATTCTGATCCTCGGCTCGCAAGCCACCAACATCATGACGCTGGGAGATGTGAGCGAGGTTTACGTCAAGGGCAAGGTGGATGAGTCCGACATCAGCAAAGTCTACCTGGGCCAGCCGGCCAGGATCTCCGTCGAGTCGCTCAAGGACAAGAAGTTCATGGGCAAAGTCACGAAGATCTCCCCGTTGGGAGTCGAGAAGGACAACGTCACTACCTTCGAGGTCCGCGTCTCCATCCAGAACCCCACTGGGGAACTGAAAGCAAACATGAGCGCCAATGCCGAGATCATCCTCGAGGAAAAACACAAAGTGCTGATGGTGCCGGAGGCGGCAGTGATCTACGACAAGGACCGCCACACTTTCCTGGAGACTCCCGATCCAGGCTCCAAGACGGGCCGGCGCAAACTTGCGGCCAAACTTGGTATTTCCAACGGCGTCAAAACGGAACTGATCGAGGGCTTGAAGGAAGGGCAGCAAGTGATACTACAGTGACGGGAAGGAGTCAGGAGTCAGAAGAAAAGCCTGGCTCTCAGCTTTCAGCTCTCAGGAAGCCGTTTATCGCTCGGATCTCGCCGAAAGCTGATAGCTGATGGCTGAAAGGTGGAGGGTTCTGACTCCTGACTCCTAAATTCTGACTCCTGGTGTTACCAATGGTTTTCCGCGACCTCATTCTCGACACGCTGCGGACCTTGTGGTCACACAAGCTGCGGACGTTCCTCACCCTGTTTGGCATTGCCTGGGGGATTATTTCCATCACCCTGATGGTGGCTGCCGGGGAAGGGTTGCGCGTGGGCATGAAGAAGCAGCAGGAGACCTTCGCCAAGGACCTGATGATTTTCTTCAATGGCCGCACCAGCATGCAAGCGGGCGGGCTGCGGGCGGGGCGCGAAGTAAGCTGGCAGGACGAGGATGCGCCCGAAGTGGCAGCGGAGGCTACCGCCTGCCGGTACGTCTTGCCGGAACTGTCGCGAGGCAGCTTATCCGTACGCAGCCTCTATAACAATGCTTCGCCGGAGGTTACGGGTTCGCTTCCTGCCTTCGCCGAGATTCGCTCCATCCGCGTCTCGGAAGGACGGTTCTATGACTGGGGCGACAACACCCAAGCGCGCCGTGTGGCCTTCCTGGGCAGCAATATCAAGAAGCAACTCTTCGCGACCCGTGCCGCGGTCGGGGAAACCATCTGGATCAGCAACTTACCCTACACCGTGATCGGAATCATGGAAAGCAAGGACCAGAACAGTTGTTATGACGGGTGGGACGTCGATAAGGTCTTCGTTCCCTTCGGGGCCATGCGCCGCGATTTCCCCAACAAACCGCCTCTGTTGCCCACCAGCCTCGATCACTTGCTGGTGGCTCCAAAATCGCTGGCAGAGCACGAAACCTGCAAACGGCAGGTGAAGCGCGCGCTGGGGCGTATTCACAACTTCGACCCGCGCGATAAGGAAGCCGCTCCCGTCTGGGACACGGTCGAGGAGGCTAAGGGCTTTCAGAAAATCATGGATAGCATGAAGCTCTTTCTGGGTGCGGTGGGCATCGTCACGCTGCTGCTGGGCGGGATCGGCGTCATGAACGTCATGCTGGTGGCCGTGCGCGAACGCACGCGTGAAATCGGCGTGCGCAAAGCGGTGGGAGCCAGCGCCCGGTCGATCTTGACCCAGTTCTTCATCGAGGCGGTGATGATCGTGTTGTTGAGTGGCGGCATGGGCATGGGCATCGCTTATGGATTCTGTGCGCTCGTCGACCTACTTCCCATGCCGGCCTTCTTTGCAGGCCTGCTGCCCACCTGGCAATCCGTCGTGTTGTCATTCGTGCTCCTGGGAACCATCGCGATCTTGTCGGCGCTGTATCCGGCGCGCAGGGCCGCCGTGGTTGATCCGATCGAAGCACTGCGATACGAACCCGGGGGGTAGCTGACGGCTGATAGCCGACTGCTCGAGGTACGCCAATGTTTCGCGAAACGTTCATTCAAGCCTGGTCCGCTCTTCGCCGCCAGCCGCTGCGGAGTTTCCTCACCATGTTGGGGATTATGTGGGGCATAGCCGCCGTGGCTCTCTTGCTCGCTTACGGTCGAGGACTTCGCTCCGTGGTGGTCGCGTCCTTCGACGCTTTCGGCAAGGGAGCTGTGATTTGCTGGCCCCAGCAGACCAGCGAGCAGGCAGGAGGGCAGCGGGCGGGCAAGCCAGTTGTGCTGGAAAAAGAGGACCTGGACCTGGTCCGCGAAAACGCCACGCTGGTCAAGACGGCCTGCCTTGAGACCGTGCGGTGGCTTCCCATCTCGTACGGCGACCGCCTGGCCAGCACGGCTATTCGCGGTGTCTGTCCGGAATATGGAGAAATGCGCAACGAGGTGCCCAGCGCGGGCCGCTGGATCAGTCCCGAGGATATGCTCGAGCGGCGGCGGGTGGTGTTCCTGGGCGCGCGCCTCCGGGAAAAGCTCTTCAGCGGACAGCCTGCGGTGGGGGAAACGGTTCGCATCAGCGGCACTCGCTTCACCGTGATCGGAACCATGGAGCGCAAGATTCAAGACAGCAACTACTTCACCAGCGACGACGAATCGGTCTGGATACCCTATTCCAGCGCGGGCGAACTGTGGAACACCCGCTATGCCGGTGTGCTGGTCTTCGAGCCGCGCGCGCCACGCTTTGAGAAAGAGGCCATGAGCCAGGTGCGTGCGGAGATAGCCAAGCGGCAGCGCTTTTCTCCCACCGACGAACGCGCCATCATCATGTTTGGACGAGAGCAGTTCCGGCCCGTCATCGATGGCATCACCATCGGCTTCGAGGGCCTCTTCACCTTTGTCGGGGCACTCACCCTGGGCATCGGCGGCGTAGGGCTCATGAATATCATGCTGGTGGCGGTCGAAGAACGCGTGCGGGAGATTGGCTTGCGCCGAGCGTTAGGCGCCCGGCGCTGGCAGATCCAGATGCAGTTTCTTGCTGAGGCCCTGGTCATCACCGCGATTGGCGGAGTCATCGGAATTGGACTTGCCTACGCTGCCTCCGCGGCCATCGGGCCGCTTCCTCTCTACGGTCCCCTCTACGAGGACACTTCCGGCAAAGGCGATATCCACCTCTACATTTCTCTTGGAACCGTCGCGGTGTCCACGGTCATCCTGATCTTGGTGGGGCTGATCAGCGGCCTTACGCCGGCCATCCGCGCCTCACACCTGAATCCCGTTGAGGCCCTCCGCTACGAATAAGGCGTTACGCTTGACGCTACCTTATGGCTCAATTAGACTTGCAACAAGGGAGCAGTGTGCGGGAACCGGATGAAAAAAGAGACATTACTAACGGCGATAGTTTTTCTCGTGGTGGGATTTCTGGCGGGCTACATCACCGCCGCGCAGATGGGTTGGAGCGGGCGGCAGAAAGGCGTGATGACGGCGCCCTCAGGCATGACCGCCGAGAATTCCAGCGGCTCTCCGGGAACGGCCCAGGGCGGAACGACGCCGTCAGGATTGCCTGAGGGGCATCCTCACATCGACAGCGCGCTGATCATCAAGCGGCTGCAGGAGGAAGCGCAACAAAATCCCAAGGATCCCGACATTCCTCTCAAGCTCGCCAATTTCTTATACGACCAGCGGCAATACCAGCAGGCGATCGAGTGGTACCAGAAGTCCCTGGCCCTCAATCCTAAGAACGTCAACGCGCGCACTGACCTCGGGACTGCGTACTACTATATTGGCCAGAGCGGAGAGGCGCTGAAGCAGTACGGCCAATCGCTGGCCATCGATCCCGACCACAAGCCCACCTTGCTGAACGTAATTGTGGTGAACCTGGAAGGGACTCGGAACCTGGCCGCTGCCCGAAAGGCGTGGGACCGCCTGCACAAGCTGGATCCTGCGAATCCGAATCTTCAAAGCTTGAAGCAGAAGTTGGACGCCGCACAAGGCTCTTCCGGTGACGCAACGTCTAGCCAGTAGAATCAGGGCATCCCGCGGGGCGATTAAGTCGTCTGATAAAAGGAGGGGCGGAACCCCGGCGTGCGTAACCCCTGACCCGGTCCGCGACGGCTGACGAAACCGCAGTTGCGCCGTCTGGCATATTATGGGAAGTTTGCTCTCATATTTCGTGGAATTGATCTTCCTGATCGTGGTGGGGAAACTGCTGGGCGGGGCCTTGCGAACTTTCTTCGCTCCCTTCCCGGTGCGGGGGGAGGCTCGTCCCTCGGCACGAGCGAATCGGGTGCGCATAGGCCAGACTGCGCGCGATCCGGTTTGTGGTATGTTTGTTTCTACGGAGCTTCCTCACTGCCTCGTGCGCGGCTCCGAAACACTTCACTTCTGCTCCCATGAATGCCTGGAGCGCTACCAAAAGGAAACGGCGAATGCATCGGTCTGAGAGGAAAGAGTTCCTTGTGGTGAATTTCCTTCCAGGGACACCAGGGCGGCCACAACGGCCGCCCCTGCAACTTCGGCTCGTGGCAGGGCTGGCACTGCTATGCTTGAGCGCGCCGGCGTTATCTCGTGGGGACGAGGTCAAGCTGGCGCGCCGGTACCGAAGCGGCCAGAAAATGGTCTATGCCACTAAGATGCACACCAAAGCAGTGGTTCATTCGGAGCCGCCCGAGTTGCAGAATTTCTTGCCTCCTTTGCCGACCGACTTCACGATGCAGCAGCAAAACACCGTGACGGTGAAGGGGGTGCATAGCGACGGGAGCGCGGACATCGAGAATCATTTCGACAAGTTCGAATTCCAATCCGACCTCGCCGAGCACGCGCCAACGAATTTCCGCGAGTCCGCCGAAAGCGCCCAGCGGGAGATCAGCGAACACGTCGCCGGCCAGGATATCGTCGCCCACTATGACCGCGACGGAAAGCTCCTGGGCTTTGAAGGCGGCGAGGGCCTGTTCGAGCAGTTGGACGTGGCCTACCGTGAGCCGCTTCGCCAGGCTTTGAGGTTTTTCCTCGAGCAAGTAGGAGGCAACACGCTCTACCCTGGCTACCCGGTGACACCGGGTACGACCTGGAAGCGGCAATTGAACTCACCGGCAAGCGCCGCATATCCCTATGACGTCACCGGTGAGAACACGCTGCGTTACGTCGGCAAGACCAAGGTGGGAGATATAGAAGCCGCGGTGGTGGAATTCAGCTTCGTAAACGTGGTGCGGCCGTCCTCGAAGGTCCTTGGGCCGACGGAGCCGCTGTCCCAGCTTGCCTCGCATGGGATGGGTGTGGACATGCACATCAACGGGCAGGGCCAAGGCAAAGTGCTGCTGGCGCTCGACGACGGCCGAGTCCTCGAGAACCATGCCACCGTCCACCAGACGCTGAGCGCCCGCCTCGAAAACTCGGATTCGGTTCCCTTCACAAACATGAAGACTTTGAAGCTGGTAGTGCAGTCCGACTCCGAAATGGACGTGGTGGGGACTGGGAAGTGAGCAAAACTTTATTGACAACCAGGCACGCCCCTCTATAATCAAATAAAGTTGTGATCCAGAAGCGAGGCCCAGCAAGAAAAGATGAATCACCAGCTTAGCGGCGCTTGGCCGGTGGCCCTCAGCATAGCAGGCTTCGATCCATCCTCGGGAGCAGGCATTGCCGCAGACTTGAAGACCTTTGGCGCCCATGGCTGCTATGGCGTGGCGGCGCTTACGGCGCTGACCATCCAAAACACTCAGGGTGTTTTCGCCGTCTACCCTACTGAGCCCGCGGTCCTGAAAGAGACCGTCGCCGCACTGCTCTCGGATGGGCGAGTGAAAGCCATCAAAGTCGGTATGGTGGCCAGCCGAGCCAATGCGGAGGTGGTGAGCGAAATTCTGGAATCGAACCCGGCGCTTCCCTCGGTGCTCGATCCCGTTATTCGCTCCTCGAGCGGGACGGATCTGATGGACGACTCGTGCCAGGAGTATCTGCGCGAGGAGCTAATCAAGCGCGCCCACGTGATTACCCCCAACCTCTTCGAAGCCTCGGCACTAACCGGGCTATGCGTGGAAAACCTGGAAGCGATGAAGACGGCGGCGCGCAAACTGGCGGAGATGGGGGCACGCGCCGTGGTGGTGACCGGCGGCCACCTGGATAAGGCAACGGACGTTCTCTATGACGGCTCGGGGCTGGAAGTGTTCATTGGTGACCGCGTAAAGCCCGACAACACCCACGGCACAGGCTGCACGTTTTCTTCCGCAATCGCCGCGCATCTGGCGTTGGGCCGCCAGCTTCGCGAGGCCGTGGTTCTGGCCAAAGCCTACGTCACCGAGGCCATCCGCAAGGCTTACAGCGTAGGCCCTGGCCAGGTGCCGCTGAACCATCTTTATCGCATGACGGAACCCGCCCGCCTGGCCGACCACTCGGCCGCTCTCCCCGAACCGGTGAGCTAGGTTCACTTACAAGCCGCAGACGACACGGATGAATGCAGATTAGAGTTCCCGTCAGATTATCTTCAGCTTCTTCCCTACGCTCCCCAGAATGTCCAGCGCGCGGGTCAGTTCCTCTTGCGTGTGGGTTGCGGTGACGATGGTGCGAATTCGGGCCTTGCCCTCAGGGACGGTGGGGAAGCCGAGGCTCTGGGCAAATACGCCGGCGGCAAAAAGCTCGCGCGAGAACTGGTGAGCCAAGGCGGCGTCGCCCACAATGACGGGCGTGATGGGGGTTTCGCTCACGCCGGTGTTGAACCCGAGCTTCTTCAACCCTTCCTTAAAGAACCGTGTGTTGGCCCAGAGATGGTCGATCAGTTGCGGCTCTTCCTCGAGAACTTCAAAAGCCGCCAGGCAGGTGGCGGCCACGGATGGCGGATGTGAAGTCGAGAAGAGAAAGGGCCGGGCGCGATGATAAAGAAACTCAATGGCGTCGCGCGTGGAGCAGACGTAGCCCCCCAGCGCACCAATGGCCTTCGAAAGTGTCCCGACCTGAATATCGACGCGGCCGTGCAAGTTGTAGTGGTCCACGGTTCCGCGGCCGTTGCGCCCCAGGACGCCGGAAGCGTGCGCGTCGTCGATCATCATGATGCAGCCGTACTTTTCGGCCAGCTCGACAAGCTGCGGCAAGGGGGCAATATCGCCATCCATCGAGAACACCCCATCGGTGATCAACAGCTTGCGGCACTTGCGGCCCGCAATTTCTTTCAAAATGCCTTCGCAGGCCTCGATGTCCTTGTGTGGAAAGACCTTGATTTCAGCGCGCGAGAGCCGGCAGCCGTCGATGATCGAGGCATGATTGAGCTGGTCGGAAATGATGATGTCTTCGCGGCCCAGGATGGCTTGCACGGTTCCCGCATTGGCGGTGAACCCGGACTGGAAAACCACCGAAGCTTCGACGTGCTTGAACCTGGCAATCTCCTCCTCGAGCTCAAGGTGGATCGACATGGTGCCCGCGATAGTGCGCACGGCGCCGGAGCCCACTCCGAACTTCCGGATCGCCTCGAGGGCGCGTTCGCGGAGCTTGGGATGAGTGGTGAGGCCCAGGTAGTTGTTGGAAGAAAGGTTGATGACCTCGCGGCCATCAAAGCGAGAGACCGGAAGCTGCTCGGTTTCGAGCACGTGCAGCTTCTGGTAAAGCTTCTGCTCACGCAGCTTGTTCAATTCGTCGGTCAGGTACTGTAATTGAGCTTTGGGCATGTTTCCTCAAGCTGTCAGCTCTCAGCGATCAGCCGTCAGCTTGTGGATATTGTACTCTGCGGTAGCCGGCCACGCCATATCCCAGCCTATTCTTCCGGCGACTCAGAATGACAGCGGGGATTTATGGATGCTGCCGGGGCGGCGCGGCCGAGATCACTGTATCTTGCGGCGAATCTTTTCCAGAGCCTCTTTGGCGAGCGTATAATCCGGTGACAGCTTGAGCGCCTGTTCCAAGTGGTAGCGGGCCTTGACGTACATTTCCTTTGCCATGTAAGCCCGCCCGAGGTTGTAATGCGGGTAATGATAGGAGTCGTAGCGGCGTGACTGTAAGGCCCGCTCGAGCCAGGGAATTGCCTCATCGTATTCGCCCTTTTCAATCAAATAGGCGCCGATGTCGTTGTAAGGAGTGCCGAATTCGGGGTCAAGCTGGATGGCCTTCTTGCATTCGGCGATGGCGTCCTCGATTCTTCCCTGCAGACGGTGGGTCCAGCCCAGGAAAGTAAAGGCCTCTGCGGTAGGATGCAGATCGAGGGAGCGCTTGTAGAGCTCGACGGCCATGTCGTAGTCTCCACCCATCTGATACTGGTAGGCTTCCTTCAGCAACTCCCAGGCCGATTGTAGCTCTTCCACGCCCATACGCATTCTCGGGTGTACTGCCCTGACTCGGGGGCAAGCTCCGGCGCGACGCCTCAGAGATTTTAGTTAGCACAGCCGCTGAGGGATGTCAATTACTACGCTGATACGTACGTGTAGAGTGCCAGGCACGAAGTAGCGCCGCCCTTCGGGTCGGCAGATGCCCTGACGGGTCGGGGCGCTGTGGGTCAAGCCGGCCAAGTTCAGTCCGAACTATGGCGTCATCAGCAGGCGAGATGCCTCCGCTACGAAGAGGCATTGCAAAGCGTGTGTGACTGCTGTTATGCTGCAACTCGTTCAGGGTCCGATTCTCATGCCCACACAGCGCTGGCTCCACATCATCCCCGTCGCCTTCATCATGTACACGATCGCCTTCATCGATCGGACGAATATCTCGCTGGCGTTGCCTTCGATGAGCAAGGCTCTTCACATGTCGCCTCCTGAAGCCGGAGCTTCCGCAGGCGTTTTTTTCTGGGGCTACCTGCTCTTGCAGATCCCGGGTGGATACCTGGCGCAGCGATGGAGCGCCAAGCGCTTCGTGACTATCCTACTGGTTTTGTGGGGTGCGTGCTCCGTAGGTTGCGGGTTCGTCCACACCTGGCGCGAGTTCTGGGCGATGCGATTCCTATTGGGCGTGGCGGAGGGCGGTGTTTGGCCAGCCACCCTGGTCCTGCTGGCCCACTGGTTTCCGCGCGCCGAGAGGGCGCGCGCCAATGCTTATTGGATGCTTTGCCTTCCTGTAGCCGTGGTCGCTTCTTCACCGCTTTCCGGGTGGATACTGCAACGCTGGGATTGGCGCGTGCTGCTCGTCTCGGAGGGCTTCTTCCCATTGTTGTGGCTGGTGATCTGGTGGTCCTTTATTGACGATCATCCGCGCCATGCTCGTTGGATTTCCGCCGAAGAACTCAACCACCTGGAAACCACCCTGGAACGCGAGGCTTCAGAACTTGAGCCAGTTGATCCGGAACCCTTGCTTCGCTCTCTTTTCCGCCCCGCATTGTTGCTGATGGTGGTGTTCTACTTCTTGCTGAATTGCGGTAACTACGGCTATCTTTTCTGGCTGCCGAGCGCCATGGGAAAAGCACAAAGGCTCAGCAACGCGGAGGTGGGACTTCTTTTCACGCTCCCCTACCTCATGACTGCGGCAGGGATGGTTATTGTCTCCCGGCATTCGGACAAGAGACGGGAGCGGCGCCGGCATGTAGCGTTTGCCATGGCATGGGGTGGCGTTTTCATGCTGGCCAGCGTTCTGTTGAGCCGTCAATACCCTGCCCTCTCTTTCCTTGCCATCTCTCTGGTTGGGGCGGGGTCCTACGGGGCGCTGGGGCCTTTCTGGGCGATTCCTACCGAGACGCTGGCCCGGAACGTGTCGGGCTCCGCCATGGGCTTAGTGAATGCGCTCGGCAACCTGGGCGGCTACTTCGGCCCCTTGGCCGTTGGGTACATCAACCAACACACGGGAAATTTTGGATACGCCTTTGGCACGCTCAGCGCGGCTTATTTCTTGAGTTCCGTCCTCATCCTTTTCCTGCGGCCGCACGCGCGCCCTTCCAGTTAACCAGGATGCAACAACCACCCTCTGCCCCTCCTTACTAAGGAGGGGAGCCCAATTTCCCTGCTCTCGGAAGGTGTGAAAGAATCCCCCGTAGCGGCACGCCATGGCGTGCCCCTACCAGAGTTCTCAACGGCTTACATGAGCAAGATGATGCGCCCCCCGATTTTTTCACACCTTCTCGGAGGAGGGGCCAGGGGTGGTAAGCCTGAATGCGCTTCGGGTAGCTGGGTAGCGACAGTTTAGAAGATGGCCACGGCTCGAATGGGCGAGCCCGAACCGGCACGGATCTTAAGTGGAAAAGCCAGGAAGAGGAAGAAATCAGGCAGTTCTCCCAGGTTCGTAAGGTTCTCAATTATCAGCAGGTTTTTCTCGAGCACGACGGGGTGGATGGGATTGGTGCGCAACGCTTCCGGCGGGTCAGGGGAGAGCGTGTCGACGCCGAGGGCCGCCACGGCTTTGGAAATAAGGTACTCCGCGGCTTCCATCCCCACTCCTGGCCAGCGTTCAACGTAGAGCTGATCGTGGGGACGAAGCGCCCAGCGCGCCGACCAGCCAAAATCGAACAGCACGATGTCGCCCTGCGCAATCGCGCCGTTTCGTGATTCCCAGTCTTCGATCTGCCGGCGCGAGACGTAATCGGACTCCTGGCAAGCGCGGCAATCAACGTGAACGCCCCGGCCCATCAGGCGGGCTACGGGAATCTGGTCAATGGTGAGGTGCGCGTGCGGCTTGGCATCGCTGACGAAGTGCGCCGGCGCATCCACATGCGTGCCGTTGTGCTCATGCATCACCAGTTGATAGCTCAGCGAGCGCCCGCCATGCCAATAGGAGCCCCAGAGGTTGTGAAAGAACATGGAATGCGTGGGGAAGCGTGGCATGTGCTCTTCGAGGGTTTGGCTGAGGTCGACGATGCGGGCGTTGCGGAGGCTGGTTAGCAGATTGGTTACGTCCATTGGGACTAGTCTCATTCTGCCGTGGCGAAATAGCCCGGCTTCCACCGGCAGGTGACGCCTTTGCGCGACAGCAGGACGCGAATACTTCGGTAGGTACCGTCGAGGGCGTCATTCGTGGGTGTATACCCTAAGTCGTATTGCGCTCCCAACTCGTGGTAGATGGCTTCCATCGCGTCGGCAATGTGCACCAGCCGTTGCGCCGAAAACGTTCCAGTTTCCGCTCCCAATCCCTTATTCTGAGACGTTTCTCCGATCTGCCCGTGGGATAAGTAACCGGTCGCCAAGTCTGTGCCGGGGGCCTCGCGGAGCGGGAAGAACGCTCCGCCGCCGGTGCCGTCCGCAAAACCTGCCAGGATCTCGTCTCCCGGATTTGTGAAGCCATAACTTGCATTGCCGATGGTATAAATCATGGTTTCGGCTTTGTGCGCCATGGAAATGGCTTCATCCAGGGAATGCTGGCTCTGGACGTCGATGCCGTCGCTGATCAGCACCAGGATCCGCCGCGTGCGCTCTGGGTCTCCGGCGTGCATCATCTTATCCTTGCAGGAGTAATAGATGGCATCATAGAGAGCCTTTCCTCCGCCGGCCTTCAGCTCCTGGATCTTCTCGCTGAGGGCTTCAGGGTCGGTAGTGAAATCCTGAATAAGCGAACTGGAAACATCAAAGGTCTCCAGGAAAATCTGGTTCTTGACGTTCCTCCCTTGCAACATCTGAAAGATGAAATCGGTCGCAGCGTTCTTTTCGAACTCGAGTTGCCGCCGCGCACTATTGCTGGTGTCCAGAATCAGGCCAATCCGAAGCGGCAGGTGGGACTCCTGACTGAAGTAGCGGATGGCCTGTGGCCTGCCGTCTTCAAAGATCTGGAAATCACTTTGCGTCAAATCAATGATCGGGAGGCCACGCTTGCCGACGACGGTCACCGGGACGTCCACCACCTGGACCCGCACCTTAATCTTATCTTTGCTAGTCGGTGGTGGAGTCTCGCCCGGCCGAGTAGAGGGCTGTTGAGTCGGGTTGTTGGCGCCGGATGCCGAGGAACCCGGCGGAGTATTCTGCGCCCGAAGCAGGAAGACTGGCACGCCGCACACGCCAACCACCACCGCCAGCGCCGCTAATCTGCCTAGACCACCTTTGAGGTTAGCTCGCCGCGCTGGGCTCTGGTTCGTTCGTCCTGGATTGAGGAGGCGCATACACCCCTTCCTGACACTACTTCCCGATCGGGAGTCCTCGACCCCCCAAGGGATATTCTACCTCAAACCTGTCGCGTGGTGTACGGGGGCCGTCGCCCCGCCAAGACTTTTCGCGGGAATGGCGCGCAAGTGGAGGCTTCCGAAACGGAATTGCACCCCCGGAATCTAATAGATTGTAGTTATCGGCTTCAAAACAGGAGGGCGAATGGAAGCAGTTTTAGAGAACGTATTGGATATTACTCCCGCCCCGCCCGCTGGGGTTGTGTCTACAGTCGAGCCGGCGCCTGACAACGAACTTCTGGACGCCTATTCGCGTGCCGTAATCAGCGCCGCCGAGAAGGTCAGCAGCTCAGTTCTAAATCTCGAAGTTCATCAGTCGTCCGAGAGAGAGCAGGCCACGGACCCACGCGTCCCGCGACAGGCTCTCGGGCATGGGTCGGGGTTCATCTTCACGCCCGACGGATTCATCCTCACAAACAGTCATGTGGTGCATAACGCGAGCAAGATCGAGGCAACACTTACCGACGGCCGGCGCTTTCAGGCCGACTTGGTCGGGGACGACCCGGAGACAGACTTGGCGGTAGTGCGAATCGAGGCCGGAAACCTCGCGCCCGCCTCGCTGGGCGATTCCCAAGCGCTTCGCGTGGGACAATTGGTGGTCGCCATTGGAAATCCCTACGGTTTCCAATGTACGGTGACAGCAGGAGTAGTTAGCGCGCTGGGCCGCTCGCTCCGTTCCCGGACGGGCCGTCTGATCAGTAATGTGATCCAAACCGACGCCGCACTCAATCCTGGAAATTCCGGCGGCCCCCTGGTGACTTCGCAAGGGGAGGTGGTAGGCGTCAACACTGCCATTATCCTTCCCGCGCAAGGCATCTGTTTCGCCATTGCCGCCAACACGGCGAAATTTGTAGCGGCCCGCCTGATCCGGGACGGCAAGATACGCCGCAGCTTTATCGGCGTGGCCGGGCAGGACGTTCCCCTTCAGCGCCGGTTGGTGCGGCTGAACGGGCTAGAAGTCGCGAGCGGTGTGCTGGTGGTCTCGGTGGAGGCTCGGAGCCCTGCGGAGATGGCGGGCCTGCGCGAAGGAGACGTGATTGTCGGGTACGACGATTATGCTGTGGCAGGAATTGACGCACTCCACCAATTGCTGACGGACGAGAGAGTGGGAGTCGCGGCCCGAGTGACAGTGCTCCGCCGCGGCGAGAAGCAGATCGTCTCCGTTGTTCCACAAGAAAGCAGACGACAGTAGACAGCGGTGGGGGCATAAGCTTGTCGCAAACGCGCTCGATCCGGCGCGCCCCGGTCTGCGGCTTGGCCACCCCTACTGCGGAAGAGGAGAGAGTATGAAGGTCGGATTCATCGGGTTAGGGAACATGGGGTCCGCGATCGCGCATAATCTGCTCCGGGCGGGCCACCAAGTGACCGTTTACAACAGAACTCGGAGCAAAGCTGAAGCCCTTGCGTCTGCGGGAGCTCAGGTGGCGAACTCGCCCGCCGAAGTGTGCAAATCCGAAGTGGTCATGACCATGCTGGCGGACGACGCCGCACTTGAGCAACTGGAGTTTGGAGACGGTGGTATCCTCAGCACCCTTGCCGGGGGAGGAATTCACCTGTCCCTCAGCACCATCAGCACCGCGCTCTCGCGCAGACTAACGACGGAGCACACATCGCGCGGCCAGGTTTTCATCGCCTCGCCGGTTTTCGGACGGCCCGATGCCGCCCAGGCGGCGCGACTGGTGGTAGTGGCCGCGGGTCCCCTTGAGGCGATCGAACGCGTGCGCCCACTCCTCGCCGCCGTCTCAAGGAAGGTCTTCGTGATTGGGAGCGAGCAGTACGCGGCTAATGCCTTGAAACTGGCAGGGAATTTCCTGATTGCCTCCATGCTCGAGTCCCTTTCGGAAGCGTTCGCACTGGCGCGAAAATGCGGCGTCGAGCCCGCGCAATTCCTGGAGATCCTCAACGGCTCGCTTTTTCAGTCCCCCATTTACGAGAATTACGGCAAAATCATCATAGAAGACAAGTTCTCGCCCCCAGGCTTTGCGCTGCGCCTGGGTCTGAAGGATCTCCGGTTGGTGCTTTCCGCTGCCGAAGAAGCCGCCGTGCCAATGCCCGTTGCCAGCGCGATTCGGGACCACTTCGTGAGCGGCGTGGCCCGTGGGTGGGGAGACTTGGACTGGGCGGCCCTCGCTAAAGTGGTGGCGGAGGATGCGGGGCTGCAAGCTTTGTAGGCGCAGCCCTGGTGGCGGCCTTGGGCGCCTGCGCGGTGGAGGAGATCATGCAAATCGCGATTGCCACGGACCATGCGGGATTCAGGTTGAAACAAGAGTTGGTGGAATACCTGCGAGGCTTAGGCCACGAGGTCATTGATCTGGGAACGAACAGCGCAGCCCCCGTGGATTATCCCGATTATGCTGTGGCGGTGGGACAGACGGTTTTGGCGGGGAAGGCCGAGCGCGGTATTCTGATTTGCGGCAGCGGGGTTGGCGCCTCGGTCGCGGCCAATAAGCTGAAGGGAATTCGAGCCGGCCTCTGCCACGATACGTATTCTGCGCACCAGGGTGTAGAACATGATGATATGAATGTTCTGGTCTTGGGAGCGCGTGTCATAGGACCGGCGCTTGCCAATGAACTTGTCGGCGCCTTCGTGCATGCGAAGTTCTCCGGCGAGGAGCGGCACTTACGCCGCCTCAACAAAGTCAAAGCGCTGGAAGAAGCGTAGCGCCGGCCTTTAGGTCGGCATTCGAGTTGCTGACCTGAAGGTCAGCGCTGCAAGGAGGAATGAGATATGAAGGCCATTCGCGTCCATGAATTCGGTGGGCCGGAAGTGATGAAACTCGAGGAAGTGCCGGACCTCAAGGCCGGCCCCGGCCAAGTGGTGGTGAGTGTGAAGGCCGCAGGTGTGAACCCCGTGGATACCTACATCCGCTCGGGCGCGTATGCGGTGAAGCCTTCTCTGCCCTATACGCCCGGAATGGACGCGGCGGGGACGGTGCTGGCGGTGGGTGAAGGCGTAGAGAACGTCCAGGTGGGTGAGCGTGTCTACGTGGGCGGGACGCTGCGCGGCGCCTATGCCGAGCAGACGCTCTGCGAGGCCGCGCAGGTTCACCCCTTGCCCGCACGCGTCAGCTTTGCGCAGGGGGCCGGCGTTAACGTTCCCTACGCAACAGCCTACCGCGCCCTATACCAGCGCGCGCAGGGGCGACCCGGGGAGACCGTCCTCGTGCACGGCGCCAGCGGAGGAGTGGGCATTGCTGCGGTACAAATGGCGCGCGCGAGCGGGCTCAACGTGATCGGGACGGCGGGCACAGAGAAAGGACGAAAGCTGGCGCTCGAACAGGGCGCTCACCACGCCTTGGATCACCGCCGAAGTGGCTACGAAGAGGAAATCATGACGTTAACGAAAGGCCGAGGCGTTGACGTCATTCTGGAGATGCTGGCCAACGTCAACCTGGCGAAAGATCTCACCTTGCTCGCCCTGCGCGGACGTGTGGTGGTGATCGGAAATCGCGGCAGTATTGAAATCAATCCTCGCGCCGCCATGCAACGCGACCTCAGCATCCTCGGTCTCACTTTGCTGAATGCTACCAAGGATGAACTGATCAGCGTCCATGCTGCGCTCGTTGCGGGCCTGGAAAATGGGACGCTAAATCCCATCGTCGGCCGCGAGATGCCGCTCGCCGACGCGCCACTCGCCCATCAGGCGGTCATGGAACCCGGCGCTTATGGGAAGATCGTCCTGGTTCCCTAGCAGGCTGCGGAAAACCCGTTCGGAGGTATGTAGCGGCGGGTTTACCCCGCCATATGTTCTTTGTTTTCAAAGTCCGCTGGCGGCGTTAAGCGGCCACTACGCCCTTTTTCCGCAGCCTGCTAGACCATGAAACCACCTTCGTCCACGCGTGTTATACTGTTTTTTTGGGGCCGATTAACGGGCAATCCACGCAATCTTTCTAAATTCTCCCAAAGGAGCACACCACTATGGCCATTCGAACGTCCGAAGCTGAATGGAAAGGCAATTTGAGGGAAGGGCAGGGCAGGTTGAAGCTGGGTAGCGGCGCTTATGAGGGCAGCTATTCTTTCGCCTCCAGATTCGAAAGCGGAAAGGGCACGAACCCCGAGGAGTTGATTGCGGCTGCGCACGCCGGGTGTTACTCGATGGCTCTCTCAGCAGGGTTGTCGAAGGCCGGCTTCACCCCCACGCGCGTTCACACCACTGCCAAGGTGCACCTCGAACCAGTGGAGGGCGGATTTGGCATCACCAAGATTGAATTGCACACCGAAGCGCAGATTCCAGGAATCAACAACGACACCTTCCAGCAGGAGGCGGAGGCCGCCAAGAAGGGCTGTCCGGTGTCCAAAGCCCTCGCTGGAACGCAGATCACGCTGGAAGCAAAGCTGGTGTGACGAAGCCTGGAGTCAGGAGCCAGGAGTCAGAATAAAGTGCGAAGGGTAAAGGTTAAAGGGTAACGGTGAGATGCAACCTTCACCGTCTGACCCTTATTGAGGGCACTCACGTCGATGTCGTGCGCCCTCTTTTATCCTTCAGCTTTTACCCTTTGACCTTCGTTCTGACTCCTGCTCGTCACTTGTCACTCGTCGGTAGTGGGGTTTTATCCCTTGATGGCATCTAACAGATAATATCGGCGGGGGTGGATAATGGCAACTGACGTGGAAACGATCCGAAAACTCGACCTTTACAGTCCGCCGATAAAGTGGGATTATACCGGCCTTACAGTCATCGACCTGTACCAGCTCATGGAATACTTCAACGCCCAAGACTTCGCGAAGTGTCTCCAAGAGGTCTACTCCTACGAACTGGAGTTGAAGCGCTTCTGCGAGGATATGGGGGACTGGAACAAGCCTGTGGTTGACGGCTGGGAAGACAAGAAAACAAAC
>Ga0326728_10005472_pt1 | contig 35535 bp, 30 predicted proteins | sample MB3enrmetagenome_FD_207602 | JGI IMG/M metagenome (GOLD analysis project Ga0326728, IMG submission 207602) | Lab enriched peat soil microbial communities from McLean, Ithaca, NY, United States - MB31MN | ecosystem: Environmental > Terrestrial > Soil > Wetlands > Peat | place: USA: New York...
AGAATGGCCATAAGTGCGACCCAAATTCAAATCGAAAACGCTTCCTTTGACGGATATGTGCATCATCTAAAGCAAGTTACAAGGAAATCTGAACTCAATGACCGGACAGTTCTGGTGAATGGTGAATTATCAATGGCGAATTCCGCATTGTGAATTGCCGTCGAGACAAGGCCATGCCTCCACCCTCCCTTCGCTGGGATTTTCACCCCGTCGATTCTTGGAATCGGGCTGCTGGCGCGGATCATTACCGATTCGGGCTCCGCTCGTCGGTTTTACTAAGTGCGTATAGTGCCACATCTCAGCCGACGCTTTTCTGGACCCTCCCCAAGTACCCGAATTACATCATCGTCTACCGTCCGCAAGGCAAGCCACTGCAAGTGGTAGCTATTCTGCACGGGGAGCAGGACCTGAAATAGGTTCTGAAAGATCGGTTGCCGGAGAAACCACGGCTCACGTGCTGGCAGTGATAAAATGCAGGTGGTTTAACCCGTAATTATGCCGCTGGCGAGGCATGCCGGGATCGTAGCCCAGAGCCCCGCACAAATGGCTAAAGGCGACTTGTACGCGCCACCCGCCCGCTTGTACGGGGTTTCCCCCATTCGCTGAATTTTGAGTCTTGACCGTTTGCCTCAAAGATAGGGACAGGCCCATGTTGTTGATCCAACGTCCTTATTTGGGTAGGAATGAAATGTCCTGACTTACCTATCTGAATGTGGTAGGATGCGGTGTAGGGTGGGTGCCAAATGAAGATCGAAACCAGCGTCGTCACGACCAAGGGACAACTCGTCATCCCCGCTCGCCTGCGCCGCCGATTCGGGATCAAAAAGGGGACGAGGGTCACCTTTGTAGAAGATGCCGGGCGTATCATCGTTCAGCCCGTCACCCGCGAATTCATCCGCGGCCTGCGCGGGTCGCTCCAAGGGGAACCCTCAGCGCTCGCAGTAATGCTTGAGGAGCGCAAGCGCGAGCGGACCCTATGAAAACCTACGTGTTGGATGCCAGCGCCTTGATGGCGTTTTTCGAGGACCGCGCGGGGGCTGACGAGGTCGAAGAACTGCTGGCGAAGGCGGCGGAGGCCAAGCACCCGCTCGCGATGTCGGTGATCAACTGGGGTGAGGTCTATTACTCAGTCTGGCGCGCGCACGGAGAGAAGGCGGCCGCCGCCAAACTACAAGAGATCGCCCAGCTTCCCATTGAGATTGTGGGCGTTGACATGGAACTCGGCAAGCTGGCCGCAAGCCTCAAAGCTCAGTACAATCTTCCCTACGCCGACTGCTTCGCCGCCGCCCTCGCCCACGCCAGGAAGGGAACCGTGGTCACGTGTGACAAGGACTTCGAACGCGGAGGGACGACCCTCAAAATCCTCTGGGTCTGAGGTCGCAGGTCCTCTGTAGCGCCACTCGGCGCCTGGCCCGCCTTGCGGTTCGTTTGACATAACCAGGCGTCGCCTCTACGCTGGCATCAGCGGGAAATCGCCGAGTCCGCCGGGAGAATTGGCCATGCCTATCCAACTGAAGCCCGAACAGGAACACCGCATTGCGGAAGCGTTACGCTCCGGCGCTTATCAAAGCCCCGACGACGTGATCGACCGGGCGTTAGAGGTGCTGCATGAGCGGGATGAATGGTTAATGGCCAATCGCCAGACCGTGGATGCCAAGATCCGCAGGGGAATCGAAGAACTTAATCGGGGAGGGGGGATTCCCGAGGACGAACTGGACGCGCACCTTGAACGACTGAAGGCCCAACCGGAATGACACGGCGATATGTCATGGCTCCGCAGGCAGCCCGCGACTTGGTAGAAATCTGGCGTTGCGTAAAGCGGGAAGTCAGAGCGTGTAGCACAGCTCGCCTGGGCCGCAACCAAAGGTGTGTCTCCGTGTCCTCCGTGCCTGCCGAACTTTAACACAGAGCACACGGAGCCTCTCAGTGACCTCTGTGTTAGGTCTTTTCCGGCCACAGAGGACACGGAGAAAAGCCTTCGCGCGCGCCAGCTTCGACAGCTTGGGGGGCCGGGCGAGGTAGATCGTGGCGACGAACTCCGCAATTGAGTGGACGGAGTCCACTTGGAACCCGCTTACGGGCTGTACGAAGATCAGCCCCGGCTGCAAGCACTGCTATGCGGAGCGGATGGCGCTGCGGCTCCGGGCGATGGGGCAGCCGAACTACGCGAATGGCTTTGACCTGACCCTCCATGAAAGCGGACTGGAGCTACCCCTGAGGTGGAAGAAGCCCCAGACCATCTTCGTAAACTCCATGAGCGATCTATTCCACAAGGCTGTGCCTGTGGAATTCATCCTAAGAACCTTTGATGTAATGTGCCGGGCTGACTGGCATCGGTATCAGGTCCTAACAAAGAGGTCAGACCGCTTGCTGGAGCTTTCGCCCATGCTGCCCTGGAAGGCGCACATCTGGATGGGTGTGAGCGTCGAGAATCAAAACTACACATTCCGGATTGACCACCTTCGCCAGACCGGTGCAATAGTGAAATTCCTGTCGCTCGAGCCGTTCCTCGGCCCGCTGCCCAGCCTGAATCTCGAAGGTATCGATTGGGTGATCGTGGGCGGAGAGTCCGGGCCCGGCGCTCGCCCTATAGATCCAGCCTGGGTATTAGAGATCCGGGACCAGTGTCTTGACGCGGGCGTTCCTTTTTTCTTCAAGCAGTGGGGCGGGACGAGAAAGAAGAAATCCGGCCGGGAACTCGACGGCCGAACGTGGGATGAGATGCCAGCACTGGCCTCGGCTCTCGCCCTGTAAAGATACTCACTCACGCGGGCCCAAGGTGTCAACTCAGGGACAAGTTCGTCGCACGCGTCGCGAAGAACGCGACGTATGCGGCACCCGCCAAACAACCGCTCGCGGTGTCGGTGGTCAACTGGGGCGAGGTTTATTACTCGGTCTGGCGCGCGCGCGGGGATAAAGCGGCGAAGGCCAAGCTAAAGGACGCCCAGCTCCCCATTGAGAATGTCGGCGTCGACATGGAACTTGGCAAGGTCGCCGACCGTCTCAAGGCGCTGCACAACCTGCCCTAAGCGGATTGCTTCGCCGCCGCCCTCGCCCAAGCCAGGAAGGCAACCATGGTCACGAGTGGCAAGGACTTCGAGTGCGTCGGCGCCGCCCGTAGAATCCCTTGGTTGTGAGGATGCTATGTTCAGGATGCTATGTTCAGCGCAGATTCCACGGCGAGCCGTCGAGTTGGTTTTGGTGTACAATTCGTTCTGGTAGCGGGAGTTATATGGCCAAACCAAAAGCAATTTCCCTCTTTTCCGGCTGTGGAGGCTCCGATCTGGCTGTCCAGAACTGTGGTTTTGACATCGTTTGGGCCAATGACATCTGGGATGTTGCATGCGAAACCTACCGGGACAACGTCAGAAACCCCAAGATCGAAGAAGGGGACATCGGCACCTTCCGCGAGCTCCCTCCCGCTGACCTTCTTGTCGGTTGCTATCCGTGTCAGGGCTATAGCCAAGGAGGAAAACGCCATCCCGAGGAGCCAATAAACTACCTCTACCGCCATTTTGACAGAGTCCTGCGCCAAGTTCGAGCGAAGGCGTTCGTGGTTGAGAACGTAAACGGCATGGCCTATGGAAGGAACCGCACTCTGCTGATGAATCAGGTATACCGCTTCCGGATGGCCGGATATCGAGTGGTCTGGAGTGTACTGGATGCCAAAGATTTCGGAGTTCCCCAGACTCGGAGGCGGGTTTTCATTGTTGGCATCCGGTCTGACATCGGCTTGACTTACACTTTCCCGACGCCAACGCACGGACCGGGTACAGGTACGCCTTATGTGACCCAGTTCGATGCAATAAGCGGTATGCCAAAGTGGCCTGAGGGAGAGTTCAACGCCGAGAAGTTCCATTGGTATTACTTGTCGCGAAACCGACGCCACACCTGGGCGAAACCATCCCCTTGCATAGTTGGACACTGGAGGCACGTCCCCCTCCATCCGACGAGCCCGCCACTCAAACGGATTGACACCGACCACTGGAAGTTCAGCCGCAACGGCAAGGCAAGGCGGCTTTCATACAGCGAGTGTGCGGCCCTTCAAGGATTCCCTTTGACGTACACCTGGAAGCGCGGCACAGTTCGAGACCGTTTCCAAATGGTCGGCAACGCAGTGCCGCCACCCTTGTTCGCCGCTGTTTTGCGTAGTTTGGACGGGCTGTGGGATCAGGCTAGTTGAGCGGTATTTGAATTGCGTGCTCGCGCTGCCCTTCCAGCCATACTGCAGTTTCTGGTATCAGCGTTGTAGGTGCGTGCTCGCAAATTCGGAAGCGATCTAAAGTAAGACATGTCGAACTGAGCTTTCTGAGCCTAGCATGGCTGTCCATCGCGAAGGGGACTGCGAAAAACGTTATGAACACACTTCTGTGCTCGCTTTGGAAGAAACTCCAGAAGAGGGTAGGTTGCGTCTCCATCCCTTTCCTTTTCCAGTCCCTTCGGCCTGTTGCACAGTTTCCAAGAGCGACGAACCTTGGAATTGTGTTGTCACAGAAATTCTTCACTATCAACACGTCCCACCCGGCGTCCCCGCCGTCGGGAGCCGTTTTCTTAATCTTTTCGCCTAGGTTTGGGATTAGCTCGATAACCTTATCGAGAAGTTCCTCGTAGTCTGTGATCGCGTCTGTCCGCCAGGGTGCACCGATTCGCAGTGCATGGGCCCCAAAGAAACTCTTCGCGGCGTTCATGACAACAGTTTCGAACTGAACGGCCCTTTGCTCGGTCTCTATCTGTGATGTTGGCAGCAAGCTGAGACCGAGGCAAAACAGATAAGTTGTACTCGCCGCTTCCGGGTGATTTAGCTCAAGCTTCGAGCCATCAGTCGTGAACGGGTATGCCTCTTTCAGAAGCTCCTTCCGAGTTACGAATTCGTCGAAGAGCTTTTGAGCGATATCCTCCGAACGTTCTCGATCTTGTTCGTCGAGAACACTCTCAAGTTGATCGACTAGTGCGCTTAAGGTTGCAGGCTTTTGTGTGGCCCAAGTTTGGAGCTCAACGATGTCAGCAATCTCTTCGATGCCCTTCAATGTCTCCGCCTCTTTGCCACCGGTGCTGCGTTTGCGGTGTTGATTCTCAGCTTCTGAAAAGCACGATCGAGGTTCTCGATCGCGGAAATAACCTTGGAGTCGTCCTTGACATCGAAGATCTTCGGCAAGCATTCCTCGATTGTGTAAGCCGCGTTCAGCAATTTTTCGGCGATCTGGTCTGAATTGAATTCCGTGTATAGAAGTGCCCCTTCAAGGTTCCTCTTACTGCGGAAGTATTGCAGTCCGCTCGGGCTAGCTAATACAGCATCAAACTCTTGCTGTGAGCGGCTATTCAGCAGAGGTGGGGAGCTTTTTGTTCCTATGACCCAACCGATGAACTCGCCCAACTCCCCCAAGTGGTCTTTCGGAATAGGCGTTTCTGTAAGGGGGCCAGGCTTTAGGCCGAGAAAGTCTTGAACGTTCTGGCTCCCGAGGAGCGTGTAAAATGTTCCGAAGTATCTCTTCCGGTACGCCTCAGCGGGGTTGAACTTTTGCTCGACTTCGGCCTGTCTTAGCGTTAGATATGCGACGAGCCACCGACGGAGTGTCGGCGGCGTAGTTCCCACCCGCCGAGAAAATTTGGACAGATTCTCTTCAGAGAAATCCCGCCCGCAGCGTGTCAGAACGAATTTTGCTTTCGCTTCGGGTGTCCACTCGCGGGCGGCAGTCACGTGCTTGTACCCGAGGTAGGCCTCGAGTTTATCGTCCGCCCAGCCGAGCTCAAGCCTAATTTTCTTGAGTGTGTCAGCAACCTCGGGACCCACGTCCGGAACGGTCGGCTCCGTGCCCCCGTCGCCTATCTTTTGGCCATTCAGGAGCTTCAGGGCTGCAAGCCTGCGGTTACCCTCGATTACGTAAAAGTAGCCATCCTTTTCAGCAGGCCGCGCGATCACGGGATCACCGTCTATTACTCCTGACGTAGCCATTGAATTCACCAGGTCTTCGACGCCAATGTCGTCGACCAGGTACCGGAAGATCCGGCGCTGATCGTGTTGGACGTCCTCAGGCAGCCGAGGGTTATTTGCATCGAACAGAAGATACTGAACTTCGACCTGTTTGGTTTGGATTGCCATAGAAACTCTCTCATTCTACACTACCAGCAAATGGACAGAGCGAAAAAGCGGGTCCACCCCGACCGGAGCGAGAATATGCGAGCCATCCGTTCGTACGGCAACAAAACTACGGAGCTCCGGCTGAAGGCAATTCTACACCAGCACGCTATTGGCGGCTGGACGTTGCATGATAATACTGTTTTGGGCACTCCTGACTTTCATTTTCGAAATGACCGGGTCGCCCTTTTCGTCGACGGTTGTTTTTGGCACGGATGCCCCAAATGCGGACACATTCCCAGGACCAACAGGGCTTACTGGCGCACCAAGCTTTCCCGCAACCGTCGCCGCGACGCGCGCATCACGCGCCAACTCCAGAGACTGGGTTTCTCAGTCGTCCGGCTGTGGGAGTGCGATCTGAGAAGGTATCCTTCCACCTGCCTGCGGCGAATCGAGCGGGCATTAAACAAAGGTCAGGCACGACGCTAACGGCTCGCTCATCGTCTCCGCCCTCGTGCCAACATTGGTCCACTTCAGGGCGGGAATCCAAAAACAGAGGGTGGCAATGAGTCGAGTGACTCATTTACGTGCACAGTTGCGCATTTGCGATGTGGGCGAGCGAGGGCGGACCGCCTCCTGACCCGTGCCGAATCAGGGGACTACCCTTGATCCCCTCCTAAATCAGGAGGGGAGTAAACGGCCTTTCTGGTCATCAGATCTCGGGTGCTGTATTATAGCGCCGTGTCGTCCCGCGTTGCGGGATCGCCCTTTTCTTTCCGATCGATTCTCCTTCGTCACTGTGCGGTTACTCAATGGAGCAATCACCCTCCCAGGCGGGACGAATGGCGAGTCCATGCTGTCACGCTGAGTCCGTTCTTTGGCACGGTCAATCCGTGGATTGATTGCGCGTGGAATTATGATTAAAGAAAGAGCCCAAGGTCAGGAAGGCGCTGACCGTGGCCCGCTGAAGAACTGGCCCACATTGCATCCACAGGCGATCGGGCGTATGTTATAGCTGGGCCGGCAAATAAACGGAAATCCCTGTTAAGTAGATCTCTCCCGAAATCCAAAAAGGAGGGCAGCAATGAACGTCGAAAACAGTAGTGGCCCCGAACTCCTGCCGCAGAAGTTTCCTCCACCTGAAGCGCTCGGTCGAGATCGGGAGTCGTATCAGGCTTTAAGAGAAAGACTCGCGGAGTATTCAGACTCCGAGCAGCGAGCAATTTTGTGGACCATCGCACTTCAGAATGCCTTCGAATCAGAGGAGATTGAACGATCAATTCCCGGGTTGGAAAAGGTCACGTACGGCTTCGGAGATCCGGATTTCGAAGAGGATGCCTTCGGTGTGATCGCTTACAGGGCCGCGTCAACGGCCGGCCAAGACGAAGCAGCCGACCTCGAAGAGTCCGAAACATCTGTAATCAGGATTGCAAATTTGGTGTTCCCCGTTTTCATCCGGTCGGCCGTATGGGACTTTCATGCGGTGAATGTACATCCCGCCAACGGCAGCACCGCCTGCTGGGCGAAATCGCAAAAAAAACCCTTGAAACGAAAGGTATGCCTGGTTACAGCAAAACACGTCGTCGGGCAGCACGTGCTTGGCAACGCCGTGCCACTGACAAAGGGTTACGGAACGTTGATCGACCTGGCACCGGAAGGGATTGATGCTGCGCTGGTTCAAGTTCCGAGGTCGGTGTTTCCCCATAAAACGACCCCGCTTGCGTGCGAGACATTTATCGCCCAGTGGACTGATGTTCAGGTATTCGGTAGAGTGTCTGGGGTTTTCCAGACCAAAATTGTCGAAGTAACCTCAAGCCGCGGGACCCTGCATTACAGCATCCCATTGCGTATATTTCTGGCTATCCCCGGCCAGCCCGGTGATTCTGGGTCGTTAGTCATCAGCGACAAGGGCCTGGGAGTTGGGATATACATGGGCAGTGTCACCAACATAGGCAACCAGCAAGCGGAAGGTTTTTGTCAACACCTCGGGCAGGCAGCGGACGCCTTGTCTTTGGACTTGATGCTTTGAATGTGTTCACCATGTGCGAACAAAGGAGGCAGTTATGAAGCGTAAGAAAGGGCGCAACGCGCCGGCGAGAGCCGACATAGAAGACCCTCATATCGTATTATTTCAGGGAGAAGAAGTCGGCATGAAACCGGGGGCCGTTGAATTGCAGTCGTTTGGGTCCGAATTGAAGAGCAAACTTTTTGGCCGTTCCCTGCAAGATGTAAAACAGGATTTCCTGAAGGTATCCGAACAAATCAATGACATCCTGCATGACGCGTTCTCGAAAGTTCCCGAAGGTCTGACCTTCGACACCATCGAAATCGCCCTGGGATTTAGTGCAGAAGGCAAGCTGGCCTTCATCGCGAAAGCAGGTATGAAGGCAAGCGTCACGGTGAGATTCAAGAAAGCATAAACGTAGATTCTCTCTTGAAATTCAAGCGAAAATCTACCGGCTTCAAGGCAAGTCGGTCCTTGGTTTCGGATGCTTGAGGTGCCTTAGCGCGGTGGTCGGAATGATGCACTCGCCCTCGGCCGGGGTCCAGCGAGATTCATCACGCGGTTCAAGCACACCATCAATCGGAACCGCATGACAGACCCAGCCACATTTGTCGCAAGTTGGCCGTTCCCTGCTTGAAAGCGCCAGCCCCTAAAAGGGCGTGCCAGGTGGATCTGCATGGGTCCATCGCTCTCCAAACTGCATCTTCATTTTGTGTTCAGCAGCAAGCAATGCGAACCCTTACTCTTGCCACCGCGGCAAGGGCCCCTGAACGCTTACTGGGCCACCTTCCTCACGAATCAGGACTCGCCGGCCGTCAAGATTGGGGGCGCGAGCCACCACGTTCATATTCTGAGTGGCGGGCATGTTAACACGCCCTTTCAGGGCTGGGTGTCAGAACTGCCGCCCGGTGGACCCTGGGCGTTGCCCAGGGCTGAGATCGATCGCCCCTTCGGGGCTGGCGAATGTCCAAACTGCCGGCGCAGGGCGCTGGCTGGCGCATCAGAGCGCAGCTCTGCGACCCACAGACATGACTGAATTCGGGCGGGGCCCATCACTCTCAAAAAGCTTGGCGCGGCAATAGGTTCTGCTGATCGGAGTTCCAGCCGTTCGCATGCAAAATGGCGCAGGGTCGCGTCAAAGTCCCGTCGGCGGCCCGGCCCCGAAGGGGCCGAAGGTCATTAGCCGTGGGTGAAACCCACGGGAAGCGTCGTCCGTGGATGTTGGACCCCTACGGGGTCGAATATCCCTTGGCTCCTTGTCCGTAGGTTTCACCTACGGCTAATGATTTTGTTCCCCTTCGGGGAACTTCGCGGACTTTGACGCGACCCTGCAGAATGGCGTTTGTGGGTGGGCGTGGCCAGCGCTAATATAGTACGTTTTCGAGTTTCACAGGTTCAGGGGGCGCTTATGGATGCTGCGAAAATTCGAGCCTGGTGGTCGCATCGGCAAGCGCTGGATGGCCGCTTGGCGGATGCGACGCCTGCGCAGGCGCTGGAGCAAACCGGTTGGGCGCGGTCGGTGGGCGGGACGGGGCCTTATCTGGGTCTACGTGCGCGTTGCGGCGCGGGTCGTGAAGCCGTGGACCAAGCGATGGCAAGCCTTGAAATCCACGAACTGCCCTCCGCGCGCGGCTGCACGTACGTGCTCCCGAACTCCGCTTTCGCGCTGGGGCTGAAGCTGGGCCAGGGCGCTCCCGAAGCCGACATGAAGGTCGCCCGCAAGCTCGGCGTAACCGACGCTGAGATCGCCAAGCTTTCGAAAGCTGTGCTCGAGGCTTTGACGAAAGGCCCGCTTGACCCGGACGAGTTGCGCGAAGCAACGGGCAAAGCCTCGCGCAGCCTCGGCGAAGAGGGCAAGAAGAAGGGCCTCACCACCACGCTCCCGCTCGCCCTGGGGCAGCTCCAAGCGGAAGGCGAGATCCGGCGCGCTCCCACCAACGGCCGGCTGGATCAGCAACGCTACCGGTACAAGCTGTGGCGTCCCAACCCGCTTGCCGGCTTCCAGCTCTCTCTCGAAGAGGCTTACACACAATTGGCGCGGTTCTACTTCGACTGGACCGGACCCGCGACCGCCGCAGAATTCCAGGCCTTTGCAGCGCTCGGCGTCAAAGCTGCCCAAGCCGCCATCGAACCGCTGAAGCTCCGGCCACTCGCAGACGGCGACGACCGCCTCATGCTGCCGGATCGGTACGAGGAACTTCATGCCTTCAAGGGGCCGAAAGAGCCGCAGTACGTGCTGGTGGGCAACCTTGACGGAGTTCTGCTGCTGCGACGCGACGTAAAGAGCCTGCTGGCAGCCGAGGACCTGAAGAAACCGGTCATGGGCCTCAAGGCAAAAAAAGTGGAGGTGGGCGGTCTCTTGGATTTGCCGAGCCCTGCCATTCTCGACCGCGGGCGGCTGCTGGGATTGTGGGAGTACGACCCCGAGAGCCAGTCCATTGCCTGGATGTCCTTCATTCATTCCAATGCGGAACTCGAAAAGGCCGTTCGCCGCACCGAGGAATACATTCGCACCGAGTTGGGAGACGCCCGGTCGTTCAGCCTCGACAGCCCCAAGAGCCGCGCGCCACGCATCAAAGCCTTGCGAACGTCATGACCCTTCGCCATTGAGCAATAGAGAAGATTCGGCAGAGCGGTTTCTTGCGGTGGTTTCAAGCACTGCTGAGTAGTTACTTAGCAGCCTTTCGTCGGTCAGGCCGTGTGCTCGAAGAAGTTCCATGGCCTGGTGGCAGATCTCGAGGGAAGCTTTCATGAGAAAGGATTTTGCGAGAGACAATATTTTTCCGGAAGCGGTCCCACGGTTGACGAGCTGAGCGCCGGAGCGGATTACCTGACCGGCCACCCATAATTTGGTACCCAGGTCTGCAACCTTGATTGCACTGGACTGCGAGCCCGAAGACAAATCACCACAACCTTCAGCCTTCTTGATTTGTTCGAGTGCAATCCGGAATGAATCGCTTGCAAGTTGCAAGGCATGATGAGACGGGCCCCAGGGGGAGCTCGCCGATCCACATGTCAATCCGGCATCACTCTCCAGGCTCTTCAGCGAAGGGATGAGGTCCTCGCCGCCAAACCCAGGCTCCCCCAAATGCCCGGCAATGGCGAGCCGCAGGATTTCGGAGGCGCCTTCCCCAATGGTTAACAGGCGCAGGTCACGGTAATTCTGCTCGACCTTGTAATCCCTCATGTACCCGTAGCCGCCGAGGAGTTGGATGGCCTCGTCGGCAATGCGCAAGGCAGTCTCCGTAGCAAACACCTTGGCCATGCACGCCTGCACTTTGAAGGGCTTGGATTGATCAGCCAACCGGGCTGCGCAACGCACGGCTTGCCACGCCGCCCACAAACTTTCTTCCATGCCGGAGAGTCTCGCGCGAGTAAGCTGTTGCTCAAAAAGTGTCGCCTTGCCGATGTTTCGCGTCTTCGTGTAACTGGTCGCCCGCTCGAGCGCGTCGCGGGCAAGGCCCAGGGTAAGGGCCGCTACACCAATTCTTGCCCGCAAAAGGACGCGTCGCGTAACCTGTCCAGCGCTTCCAACTGCACCCAGGATGGAGTCCTCAGTAATAAAGACGTTATCAAATCTCACAGCCGCGGTGTCGCTGTGCCACATCCCCATTTTCCCATGCAGCGGCATGGGGGTGATTCCGTGTTGATTACCTTGCCTTTCCACAAGGCAGCCGGTTATGCCTGCATCTTGCCCGTCCTGGCCGATGGCCCGCGCCAGGACGACGTAGAGATCAGCGTGACATCCGTTGGTGATGAAGGTCTTCTCCCCATTGAGTATCCAGCCTTGCGAAGTTCTTGAGAGCTTTGCTCTCATATCATTAAAGATGTTGCTGCCCGCCTGAGGCTCAGTGAGACACCACGCGCCGATCTTCCTGCCCGCCGTCAAGTCAGGGAGGCATTTCCGTTTTTGCTCGCAGCTCCCTGCCAGTAATACATGCGTTGTGGCAAGTGATTCATGAGCGGCAAGCGTGAGGGCCAACGACCCATCATAAGCCGCGATACCCTCGATGACAGGTAGAAACGCTTCCAGCGTTCCACCTTGACCTCCGAATTCACCAGGGATGGCCGTGCCCAGAAATCCACTCCCGGCAGCCAGCGGAAGGAATTTGTCCGGAAACTCCTCCTGGCCTAACTCTCTAAGGTACGGCACAAGCTCGCGCTCGCCGAATTCACGTACTGCCTTGGCAAGCAGCAATAGATCGTCGTCCTGAAAGATTTCTGCTAGAAGTCCGCGCGCCCCCATCGAAAGCCACCCCCATACTTTATTAGAGCATAATGTGGGAGAATGTGGAAACTCGCGACTCCCGCGTAGACGGGACCCACGTCGATTCTCCGCCCGGCAGGGTCGCGACAAAGTTGCCGAAAAAGCGGCTCTGCCGCCTGATGTGCGGAAAGCCTCTGGCTTTCCGGCGCAGACAGCCTCCCTTCTTCACCTCGGCTCGGCTGGAAGGCTCAGCCTTCCAGCCGAGCCGAGGGGGTTAGTCACGGCGGGAGCCCTCGGAAAGGCGAAGCCTTTCCGCAAATCAGGCGGCAGAGCCGCTTTGGGATGTTACGTTTCGGGGACTTTGACGCGACCCTGCTCCGCCCGGCATCTGGGCCCGGCATGTGGGCTTGCAATGGATTCGTTATGATACTAGAGTGTGCTGGCAAAGGAGGTAGCATGAGCGAGCTGAGCTGTGGGTCGGGTCCACTATTTATGAACCCTGATAGCGAAGCCGCCCGCGCCTTTTTTCGGCAGAAGAACAGGGCACTGACGAACAAGCTGATGTCTGTGCAGGAGGCGGTGACAAGATTCGTGAAGGACGGCGACTACGTGGCCTCCGGAGGCTTCGGGACCAACCGAATCGCTACGGCAATCCTGCACGAGATATTACGACAAAAGAAGCGGAATCTAGGGTTCGCGGGACACACTGCGACGCACGATTTTCAGATCGTGGCCGCGGGGAACATGCACGGGGAGAAGCTTATAGCGCGCCTCGACTTGGCGTACGTTATCGGGCTTGAGGCGCGTGGCCTGTCCCCTCACAGTCGACGGGTAATCGAGAGTGGTGAGGTCGAGGTTTGTGAATGGACAAACTACTCCTTGGCCTGCCGGTTTCGTGCTGCCGCTGCGGGAATCCCCTTTATTCCCTCTTACACGATGTTGGGAACAGACACTTTCCGTTTCAGTGCTGCCAAGGAGATCGAATGTCCTTTCAGCCACCGCAAACTAGTTGCTCTCCCAGCTCTCTATCCGGACGTGGGAATTATTCACGTTCACGAGGCGGATTGCTATGGCAACTGCCGCATCCGGGGAAACACGGTCGCTGACTTCGACATAGGCCGGGCATCCAAGCGTGTGATTGTTTCTGTGGAACACCTCGTGAGTAATGACGAAATCCGTAGTCACCCCGAGTCCACCGTTATCCCGGCTTTTTGCGTAGATGCGGTCTGCGAGGTGCCTTTCGGGTGTTACCCGGGGAACATGCCAGGCGAATACTTTTCAGACGAAGAGCACTTGCGCCAATGGCTCGAGGTTGAAAAGGACGAAGCTGAATTCAGCAAGTTCCTGAAGAAGTACATCTTCGACACACCGGACTTCGAAAGTTACTTGCGGCTCTGCGGGGGAATGAACCGAATCAGAGAACTGCGCGCCCTGGAGTTACTGGTGCCACAGCGCGGCGGAGCCGCAAATCAAATTCCAGATTCCAAATTCCAGAAGCCGGGATGAGAACGAGTCCTGGCACGCAAAACCTTTGCAGGCCGCGATGAAGCTCACCAATAGTAGTACAGGCGGACTAGACATGGCTGACTACAATGCAATGGAGTTAATGATCTGTGCGGCGGCGAGACTGCTTGAAGATGGATCCACGGCCGCGGTGGGAACGGGCGCGCCAGTGGCCGCAGCCGTGCTAGCCCAGAAGACCCATGCGCCGAACCTCCTGATTGTCTTTGAAGCTGGGGGGCTTGCGCCGCTGATGCCATCAATGCCGATTTCGGTAGGGGACTCGCGCAGTTTCTATCGGGCTTTGATGGTCACCAGCATGAACGACATCATGGAGACTTGCCAGCGTGGGATGGTGGATTATACCTTCCTGAGTGGAGCGCAAATCGACCCCTTCGGCAACCTTAACTCCACAGTGATCGGTGACTACTTAAAGCCCAGGGCCCGCCTGCCGGGCAGCGGAGGCGCCGACGATTTGGCAAGCTTCTGTTGGCGAATCATGGTGCTGATGCCGCACCAGCGAAGGCGCTACGTTGAAAGGCTTGATTTTCTCACTACGCCTGGCTATTTGTCCGGCGCAGGGGCACGTGAGGCAGCAGGTCTCCCTGGCGGGTGCGGGCCATACCGGGTCATTTCAGACCTCGCCGTGATGAGTTTTAATAACGAGTCAAAGCGCATGCAAGTGGAGAGCCTCCACCCCGGGGTAAGCTTGGCCCAGGTTCAAGAAAACACTGCCTTCGAAATGCTTGCCGTACCTGGTGCAAAGCAGACAGAGCCTCCAGAAAAAGAGGAACTGCGAATCCTGCGTGAAGAGATAGATCCTTTGCGTTACATTATCGGCCGGTAAGGACGTGGTCTCGGCGAAGGGAGCGCGGAACGCGATCGAGGCGAGTGATAGTCTCCAACTCGGGTTTATTCAGCACCACCGTTCCCTCAACCACCAGATCGGTTAACGCCGGGCTCCCAAATCCTTCCCCGATGTCTTCAGTACTATCGCGCAGCCATGCGAGGAGAACAGAGGGGTCTTTCACCCTCAGGATCAAATCCGCTTCTTCGGCACTCTCATCCTGCACCCGCAACTTTCCTTTCTCCACAGCAAAACTGAAATTTCCGCCGCCCGTCTGAACGTTGACAATGCGATTCCAGTTGGCAAGATTGGCAGTCGCTCGGGCGCTTCGGGGGATCATTTCGGCAAGTTTTTGGAAATGGATTTTAACTTCTCGCAAGGCTTCCTGAAGTTGCGGAGTGGCCTGGCCTAGTTCATATTCCTCGAGCCGTCCCCACTCAATCTCGCTTTCGAGCAATGGACTCTTGGCCAGTTGCTCAGCCGTAAGCTCAGACTGGGGCAGCGCAAAGATGTCTTCGATCTCGCCTTTTCTTTCGTCGCGGAATGCGATTTTGACAGGCGTGCCTTTCCTATAGATCCCGGGCCGGATCGTTCCCCGTGTGCTTCGTACCCTGATTAGCATTGCGGTATCACTGAGCTTGCCCTCCAGAGTCTCGAGAAACACCCGGCCCGTGCCAAACGGCACTTGACCCTTGAAACGACTGGGAGCAAAGACAGTGATTACCGGGGTGGCAACCACGACGCCCAAATCCCTTACATACTCCTTGCTCATCTCGACGAAATTACATGCCGGGCAACGCTTCATAAAAGGCGGGATGATCAGGTGCTTGCACTGCGGGCAACGGTGGCCAAAGACTTTGCCTTCATCTCGAAGCGAAAGAAAGAAGTCAGAGAATTCCCCCTGAGCGTGTTGCATGGCAGTGAACATGACATCGTTTCGCAACAGGTACCTGCCGCCTGCTGCTTGGACTTCCGTGATCCCCACCTTGGGGAGCATCGCAGGTGAGATCACGGGCTCCTTCTTTCTCCTCGGCATGATCAAACTCTCCTTTCCAGCACCATAGCCACACCGTACATCGAAAGCGATCCGCCCGTGCCGTGGACCAGCCCGTGCTCCAGGTTCTTCCCTCTCAGTTCCCGCATGACGCTCCAAGTCGACATCATATTGGACCCCCCAACGAAGTGCCCGCCGAACACGAGTCCGCCCGAAGGATTCACCAGGAGTTTCCCGCCGGGCATGATGATGCCTTCCTCGACAAGGTCGTTGCCGCGACCCAGTGGCACCACGCCCATTTCAGCGAGTGTGATCATCGCCTGGGGGATGAAAGCATCGTGCAACTCAATTATCTGAATATCGTCAATGGTGAGCCGAGCCTGCTCCAAGGCCTCTCGTGTGGCCAGGTAATCCGAGTAGATGCGATGGAGGACCTTGTAGCGTGTAATGTCATTTCCGACGAAGTAGGGTTCATTCGCGGCCCCGACGCCCGTTATCCAGATCGGCTCTCGACCGGTCCGCTCTTTGATTCTCTGCGCCATTTCACCTGAGGCAAAAATCAATGCGCAGGCGCCCTCAGTGTACACGCAGGTTTCGAGGGCTCGAATGGGGTAAACCACGTAACGCGAGTGGAGCACCTGCTCTGCCGTAACTTTCTCACCCAGTCGCTGTGCGAAGGGATTGTTCTGCGCGTGTTCGCAGAAGAGTTCCACTATCCTGGCGCGCGCCCTGGGAGCAAGGTCTCCGGGATACTCATCCATATAGGCCTGGATAACTTCCGCATAGCTTTCGGAGGCATGTGCGCCAAGCGGCCGCTCGAACCAGGGGTCCCACGAATAACCGATTGTCTGTACCACCGCAGGGGTGGGACTCTCGGCTTCGAAGTCATAACAATCGAGTGCCTTCTCCACCCCGATGACGAGCATGAGGTCATACTGCCCGCTGGCGATCATGTTGTAACCCGCCAGCATTGCATAGGCCCCGGTTGCGCCACCATTCGAGACCCTCATCAAGGGCTTGTTCTGAAGCCCTACAATACCTTGCAAGCCGCTTTCGGGGATCGCCTGGAACTCGAAAATGTCGTTGTAAATCCCCGCCACGCCGGCTTCCACTTCCTGGACATGGATTCCGGCGTCACGGACCGCCTCGCATACCGCCATTTGCGCCAATTCCCAAAATGTCTTTTCGATCCAGCGGGAACGGCACGGAGTCATCCCCGCTCCTATAACGGCTACTTCTCTCATATGCGCTGCCCCTTCGATCTGATGATACCACCAAGAGGTAGAGAACAGTGCAAAGGGAAATCACCCCGCATTGGGGAGAAAAGAAAGCAAACACAAATCGCGAGCTTGACAGCCAGCCAGGGCGGTGATAATTTTTTTACCCGTAATTGTTCTTTGAGAACTTTCGTTCCTGTGGTGCCCCGGCTGAACCGGGGAAAAAGGGAAGGCCGTGAAAATCGGCTGCGGTCCCGCCACTGTGATCGGCGAGCCAGATCCTCGCAGTCCGTCAGCCGACGGACAGCCACTTTTCTGCCACCGCGGAAAGGGAAGGCCGAGGAGGCGGCGATGACCCGAGAGCCAGGAAACCTGCCCGGGAACTTCTACTCAGCCTAACTCTTCGACGGAAAGAGTCCTGAGGAAGACTTCAGAGCCTTCCGATTCCGTAATGAGGGGATTGGGAGGCTTTATTTTTCTCGCCCTTTCTCCGGACTCCTTCTGTTGTTGCCACCGCCGCCAGAGCGGTAGGGAAGGAGAATGACCGTGGGAAGAACAGGATTCAGGAGTCAGGATTCAGGAATCAGGTGTCGGGTATCAGGTGTCAGGTGTCAGGAAGCGGAACAAGGCTTCGCAGTAATCTCCGCGCCCCCCGCAAGGCCCGCCGGGCGGAAGCGTGCGCTTGTCATCCTTTTGGGGTTGCTTTCAATTTTCTTTGCCGGGGCGGCGATGCGTGCGGCTACGATCGAAGGAACAGTCTCTGACCCAAGCGGCCGCGCCGTCCCCAACGTGCGCGTCAGCCTCCTCAAATCGCCTACAGCCCTAGATGAGCGCCAGACGGATGCAAAAGGGGAGTACAAGTTTGCAGGACTTGCCAAGGGATCTTATCGGTTGGTGGCTAATGCCCCCGGGTTTTCAGCCTCGACAGCGGATGTGGAGATGCACGAGGATCAGACTCGAAGCGTGGATTTGCACCTCGCACTCAGCGCCGTTCAACAGCAAGTTGTGGTTTCGGCGTCTCTTGGAGGCTCGCTGGCGCCTCAGCTTGGCTCTTCAGTGTCAACTATTTCTGATCAGGAAATTGACGAAAAGGGTGCGCAGAACGTTACTGATGTTTTGCGCGGTATTCCCGGAGTCGCTTTGGACGACACCGGGCGGCGGGGGGGCGCCACCGGGGCTTTCATTCGAGGAGGGGACTCGGATTACAACTTGGTGATGGTGGATGGCATTCAATTGAATGAGTTCGGCGGTGACTTCGACTTTGCGCCCTTGCCGGCAGACGGCGTGGACCACGTCGAGGTCACGCGTGGTCCGGAAAGCGCGCTGTTCGGTTCGAACGCCGTTACCGGGGTCGTTAACATTGTGACTAGACGGGGTGAAGGTCCGCCCCATTTCGACTTCCAGGCGGAAGGTGGAAATTTCACCACCAGACGCTTTGTGACCGGGGGGAGCGGATTGACCCACGGTCTGAGCTGGGCTTATGACCTCTCGCGGCTCGATTCCGGTGGCACTGTCCAGAATGACAACTACCGAAACCAGAGCGCCATTCTGAGCCTCGGCTACCACCGCAGCGAGCGGCGACGGGTTGACTTTCACCTCTTTGGGAACGCCAACGATGCGGGGGACCCTGGTCCCTATGGCTCGGACCCCGACGGCCTTTTCCCCGGCATCGATACCTACTCGCGCACCAAGCAGAACCTTTTCGGCTACCAGGGCAGCTATACGGAGCAGATTTCCTCCCGCTTCCGGCAGGTGGTGACCGGGAACGTGGCGACGAACGACTACTACTTCCGTTCGCCCTACGGCGACGAGTTCACAAATAACCTTCGCGGCGTTCTGAATACGCGAAGTGAGGTGGCCATCTCCAACAAAGATTTTCTCGTGGCGGGCTTTGAATACAACCGCGAGCAATTCAAGGACACTTATGTGGCCGACGCGAACAATGTGCCGTTTCTGCTGCCTCGGACCAGCTTGGCATATTTCGTGGAGGACCGCTGGAGCCCCTCGAGCCGGCTGTTCGTGATGGCGGGTCTGCGACTAGACGACATAAGCACGCACTCCCTCCCATCCGCCGGCAATTACGGGGTGCGTCCCTTCATTCCCGCCAATTCCATCACCAAACTGAACCCGCGAGTGTCCGCAGCATACATGGCTCGCCAATCTGATTCCGGATCGTGGCTCGGCATGACGAAACTGCACGGGAGCTTCGGGACGGGCATTCGCGCCCCGAGCGGCTATGAACTGGCCTCCACTGACAATCCTCATCTGAAGCCGGAGAAGAGCATCAGCTTCGACAGCGGCGTTGAGCAGAGGTTCTTCAACAGCCGGGCGCTCCTGGATCTCACCTATTTCTATAATAAGTTCGACGATCAGATCGTGACCATCGGTGGGTCGCTCACCAACCTCAGCACTTTCATCTCGGATAACCTCGGGAACTCGCGGGCGCAGGGACTAGAGGCTTCATTTCGCCTACAGCCCACCCGCTCGTTGCAGGTGTCGGGAGAATACACGCTGCTCGGCACGGCAATACTCGCCCTTGACGGTTCGACGCTGGTTCAGGCGCCGTTTCACGTGGGACAAGAGCTGTACCGCCGGCCTAAGAATTCCGGCGGCTTCAACCTAACCTGGCAGCACCGCCGCCTGACGCTGAATACCAATGCCTATCTTCGGGGGCAAACCCTTGACGTTGAGCCCAACTACGGCGTGTATGCGTGCGCGATCGGCTTGCCGTGCCTGTTTCCCGACAAGGGTTATGTGGTCCTGAACGGGGGCTTCTCTTACCGGTTGACTCGTGGACTTGAAATCTATGGCCACCTGAATAACCTCTTGGACCGGAAGTATGAGGAAGTGCTGGGTTACCCGGCTTTGCCGCTCAATTTCCTTGCCGGCGTGAAGTTCACTTGGCCTGCGGAATGAGACGGTGTGAAAAAATCGCGTTGTAGGGGCGGCCCTTGTGGCCGCCCCGGGGCAACCACAAGCGCCGAGCCCCCGGAGTTTGGACATTGCGAGTGCAGGCACTCCATTGGGAGATATGGTGGGGCCGTGTTCCGGTTGGGGGATGTCATATGCTGTGCTCGGAATGACATATGAGAAGAAAACCCAAAACCGCTCGTGCTCTGATGGTGCTGGGAACGGCGTCCCACGCCGGCAAGTCGATCATTACGGCTGCGCTGTGCCGAATCTTTGCTGACGACGGCTGGCGCGTGGCGCCCTTCAAGGCCCAGAACATGTCCCTCAACTCGGCCGCCACGCCCGATGGGCGCGAGATCGGCCGTGCCCAGGCTTTGCAGGCCGAGGCTTGCCGGATACCTGCCTGCGCCGAAATGAATCCGGTGCTCATCAAACCCTCGTCGGACACAGGCTCGCAAATCGTCCTGCTGGGCCGGATCTGGGGCCAAGTGACGGCAGCGGATTATCACCGGCGCCGTGTCGAGGACCTCTTTCCAGCGGTCCTGGAAAGTTATGAGAAATTGGCGTCGGATTACGAGCTGATCGTTCTCGAAGGAGCCGGCTCTCCGGCCGAGATCAACCTGAGAGAACACGACATCGTGAACATGCGTATGGCGCGCGCTGCAAACGCCGCCTGCCTGCTGGTGGGGGACATCGACCGAGGCGGTGTTTTCGCATCCCTTCTGGGTACGCTCGAACTGCTGGAACCTTCCGAACGGGCCTTGATCCGCGGATACGCCATCAACAAGTTTCGCGGGGATATTTCGCTCCTGCGGCCAGGGTTGACAATGATGGAGCCCCGGCTGGGAATCCCGTGCGCAGGAGTAGTTCCCTACTTGCACGACCTCGGGCTGGAGGAGGAGGACGGCGTTGCCATCGAAGAGCGGCGCAGCGCTTGGCGGGTGTGGAAGGACCTTGGCGGCGGCCCTCCGGAAAGACCGTTGCGCATCGGCGTAATCGCGTTGCCGCACATGTCCAACTTCACGGACTTTGATGCCCTGGCGGCGGAACCCTCGGTGGCGCTGGCATTCCTCGACCGTCCGGAGGAACTGTCCGGCGCCGACCTCGTTATTCTGCCCGGCACCAAGCAGACCCTCAACGACTTGAAATGGTTGCATCAGCGTGGCCTGGTTCCACTCCTCCTCGAACACCATGTGCGCGGCGGGTGCATCGCCGGAATCTGTGGTGGCTTCCAGATGCTGGGCATTCAAATCGAGGACCCGCAGGGCACCGAGAACGGCGGCCTGCCGTGCGCTCGCGAAGGGTTCGGTCTGCTTCGCGTGCGGACAGTGCTCCAGCCCGAGAAAATTACCCGCCCGGCAACCGGACGCCTCACGGGGCCGGCGATCTTCGGCCAGCATTCGAAGGAGTGCGCCTTTCGCGGGTACGAGATCCATGTCGGCGAGACGGCGTACGCGGAGGAAGCTATGCCCTTTGCCGAGGTCACACGCGCGGGCTCGAGCGACCTTGTGACAGATGGAGCCGTCAGCGCGGACCGGCGCGTGTTCGGGACCTACGTCCACGGAATCTTCGACGATGACAACTTCCGGCACGCATTCCTCGATGCGGCGCGAGCGGCGTCCGGCCTTGCCCCTTGTGCAGCCAAAGCTTTCGTTGCGGCGGAACGGGAATCGCGCTTGGACCGCCTCGCCGCCCACGTGCGCCGCTCACTCGACATCGAGATGATCAGGAGTTGGATCGGAATTCGCCCAAAGGAAGGTTGATTCGCCGGCGCGAATCCGGCTGATTGGAACTGCAATGATGCCAGAGAATATTCTCTTATAGGATGTCGCCGCCCTTGCGGTGCGTACGCAAGCATTCGAGTTGGTCAATGGCAACCGCAACCACGCAGGCCCCGCCGGCGATGGAGATGCTTCCCTGGATGAGATGCCGCATGATGTCTTCATGGCCAAGCGTGTGAATTAACACCGCTTCCGCAATGCCGTGACCGGTCACCACCAGTCCCGTCAAAGCGCACAGCACCAGAATAGCCACCCGGAAAACCGTCTTCATGGCAGTCGCACCTGGCCTTTCGAGCGATGGGGCCGACCACTTCACCTGTCTGCTTCATACACCTAACAAGGGTCCAGGTCAACTGCCATTCGGTAGTTTGTCGGTTTGATGTAGAGCAGGGCGACACCCTGGCAGGGAAGGCCCGGGCCAGGTGAGCCGCGAGGCGGGTCGAATTAAAGGTTGAGGAGGTAATCGGCCGCGGTCAAGTTCCCAAACCTTACGGTGTTCACGCGCTGCCCGATCACATTAGCAAAGTACTGAAGAACTGAAGTCAGTCTCAGGATTGCCTTTTTCTCGCCAACCTTCAGTAAACGTCGCACTGCCAACGAAAGGAACTGCCATCGGAAATACAGGATCAGGAGCCGTTCCTCGTTGGAATAGCGTTGGTTCACATTCGCGGCATTCTTTAGGAGATACGTCAGGGCGAGGAAGTCGCATTTGAGCATCATGCGCAGCCGAGGATAATCGACCGGCGGGCCGAATTCCTCCAGCGACTTTCGCAAAGACGGAAACTCGAAACGGTTCGCGTTGACGATGGACTGAAAGTACTCCCGGTCAAACTGCCGTCGCAGAATCTTTTGGCAGGTGACTTGGAAGTAGAAAAAGAACATCGCCACCGAGAGTATCAAGATAAGCACAGCAAGAATCATTGCCTTTCACCTTATTTAGACGTTCAAATTCGCGGTGGCCTCGGCGAAAGCAGGAACCTCGCGCCGGGTAACCTTAATTGCCTTTTCTTTAACACGCACGATCGCGTAAGCCCACACCAGAAGCATTCCGAGAGTGCAGAGGCGCATGAAGGAGGGAGTTAACGACTGGGCAAAGCGCTCGGTAGCGTTGAGGTGGAGTAGGGCATAACCTGCAGCCTCGCCGGCAAACTGGATGCCCACTCCACACACCAGCAGCCCCAGTTGATCGTCAGCAGATTCGATTTGTTGCAACAGGAGGTACAGCAGAGTATTCAGCACCAGGCAAGTAAAGTACAGGTTCTGATTGAACTCGATAGTGAAGTCCGTGAAGAGGTTGCCGTAGTTGTGAGAGAAGAAAAGCCCCGAAATGCCCACGACGAGTACGGTAACGAACGCGAGCAACAAGCGGACGAAGCGCCACAGCTTCTCCTCGTGCAAGCAGGCGCGTCGGAAAAAGAGGCACACCAAGATGAAGAGGCTGATGACCAGCAGGAAGTCTGTCGTCCAGTAAACGCAAGTGTATTCGGGCGAGCGAAAGCCGTATCTGTCGAGGGTGTACGTACGCGCCAGACCAGCGGCGAGCAGGCAGGAAAGATATAATGCCACACTGACGAGCCGACCCCGGTAGCTGCTCTGAGCCACAAATACAAGCAGGCCCGCTTCAATTAAGTAGCAACCGTACTGAAGTCCGTAGCTAACTATGCTGCCGTCCATGAGCGATCCGAGAGAGCGTTTTCAAGCTACCATCCTCCGGATCGCGCACGCGATTCGGGGGTACCTAATTGCCCGGTCTCGGCGGTAATGGAATAGGCTCGCCGCCGATTGCACCGGTCGGTCTCGGCGGTAACGGAATTGGCTCGCCGCCGATTGCAGCAGTCGGTCTCGGCGGTAACGGAATAGGCTCGCCGCCGATTGCAACCAAATTCGGTCTCTGCGCTGCGAACGTCGCATTTCCAGCGAACACGCGCCGAACCGAAATGGCTGTCACAACTACAAGCAGTGCGAGAAGGAACGTCAGAACTAGGTTTTTCATCAAGGCTCTCCTGGAAGAAACACAAGTACCGGCTCCTAATGAACCGGGATGCAGGAAAGCCTATGCCCTCATTGGACAAAAGTCAATACATTTCTGCACATTTTTGCGCATGCTGAAATGTTAGACATTTTGTCACTAGACGCTTCTCTGTCCAGCAGTTGGTTGAATCCCCTAGTTTCCTCCTCTCCAATCTTTCGCGATAGTTATAACCTAAATCAACGCACGCTGCAACAGTTCAATAGTACTGGTACAATGGTACTGGATTGCGAACCTCTTGACCGCTGGCATTCGACACCAGGCGCGGCGCATTCTTCTTGCCCTTTCCACACGTTCGAGTTCTGGCGAGGCTTCCCTCATGCCGCACCATCTGGGGCTTCCGCGCTTTTTTTTGAGGAGTCAGGGTTTCGCCTCGGTTGACCGGAAGGGGAGTGAGTGGCATCATAACTTTGTGGGGTCCCTGTGGACCCGGGGGTGATGCGCAATGAGAAGCCGTCGTTTACGACAACCAATTTTGTTGTTGGTGGGTCTGTTGCTGTTCGCTTGTTCTGCCTCGGACTGGCACGCCCAATCCAATGGTGAACAGGAGCCATCGGCGGGGCCTACCCCTGAAGTTGGCCCGACCGTTCTGGCTCCCAAGAAGACCCAGCCTGCGCCGCCGGAAGCTGAAAAGAAGCCGGAGCGCATCAATCCCAATGAGATCTTCACCCTTTCAACCGCAACGAATCTCGTGAACGTGGATGTGGCGGTACTCGATAAAGACGGCAATCCCCTGTCCAATCTCAACCGCAACAATTTTAAGATTTACGATGATGGCGTTCCGCAGACCCTTTCCAACTTCGGCACTTCTCAAGCCCCTACGACCACTTGCATGGTGATTGAATTCAGCAATAGGTACTGGGCCTTTCTTTATCTGGCCCTGAGATACTCGTACACGTATCTCCAGTTCATTCAGCCAAAGGATTGGACTGCGGTGATCTCATACGACATGAAGCCGCAGATCCTAACGGACTTCACACAGGACCGCAGTCAGGTGCACGGAGCGCTGGATATGTTGCGAATCCCCGGCTTCAGCGAGATTTGCGTGTACGATGCTCTTGCCTTCACGCTGGATCGCATGAAAGATATAAAAGGGAGAAAGGCCATCCTCCTCGTCTGTACCGGTTTCGATACGTTCAGCAAGCTGACCTACGATCAGATATTGAAGATCGTGAAATCCTCCGACACCGCGATTTATCCGGTCAGTATCCTGGAGTTTATGACGGTGCGTTCTCCCCGCGGAGAGGGTATAGGCGCCTTGCAGGCACGCAACGCGTTGGAGACTATGGCCAAGTATTCAGGTGGCCAGGCTTACTTTCCCCGCTTCGAAGGCGAACTGCCGGGAGTTTTCGAGCAAATCAACGGGCAACTTCGCTTGCAATATGGCCTGGGTTTCGTTCCCACGAACCCTACGAAGGACGGGAAGTTCCACAAATTGAAGGTTGACCTTGTGGATGACCAGGGTAATCCCTTGCGGATCGTCAATCAAAAGGGCAAAGTCGTCAAATACCGCATCGTCGCTCGCGACGGCTATTACGCTCCGAAATCTTAGGAAATAGTGAATGGTGAATAGTAAATTGTGATTGGCTGAGGCAGAGTTGACTTTGCCCACCGTGCGCCCCAGCCGCGACATTCCTTCGACTCATAACTCATTTTCACAATTCACAATTTACTATTCACCATTCACTATTTTGCTGCTAGTGCCGAAAGTGCCGTACGCCGGTGAACATCATGGCGAGTCCCAGGTGATTCGCTGCCTGAATCACTTCCTTATCCCGAACCGATCCCCCCGGCTGCACAACCGCCGAAGCGCCGGCCTGCGCCGCTTCTTCCACCCCATCCGGGAAGGGGAAGTAAGCGTCCGAGGCGACCACGGTTCCCTCCAGCGAGTGCTTCAGCTCGCGCGCCTTGGTGGCGCCCAGCCTTACGGAGTCCACGCGGCTCATCTGGCCGGCGCCGACGCCCACCAGCACTCCCTCACGTGCATAAACGATGGCATTCGATTTCACATGTTTCACCACCCGCCAGGCGAAGACCAGGGCTCGCATTTCGCTTTCGGTAGGCTGACGCTCCGTAACGCATTTCCAGTCCTGCGGGCAAGCGCCTAAGATGTCCGGCGATTGGACCAGCAATCCTCCCCCAATAGCTTTGAGTTGTAGTCCTTCCTCTTCACCGGAGGCCATCAACATATCCAGCAAGCGGAGGTTTTTCTTTTCCCCCAGGCGTTCCAAGGCGGCGGGCTCGTATCCTGGGGCCACCACGGCTTCGACGAACAACTTGCACATTGCCTCTGCGGTTTCCGCGTCCATCGGGCGATTAAGAGCAATGACCGACCCAAAAGCGGAGACCGGGTCCACGCCCAGCGCGCGCTGGTAGCTCTCCGCAAGCGTTGCTGCCGAGCCGAGGCCGCAGGGATTCGTATGCTTGACGATGACGGTAGTCGGCTCGTCAAACTCCCGCACCAGCCGCCAGGCCGCCTCCAGGTCCACGAGGTTATTGAAAGAAAGCTCCTTCCCCTGGAGTTGGCGCGCGGAGGCCAAGCCGCGCCCTCCGGCGGCAGAGTCGACGTAAAGCGCCGCCCGCTGGTGGGGATTCTCGCCGTAGCGCAAATCCAATGTCTTGCGATAGTTCAAGTGGAGGCGCTGCGGCAGGGCGGCGCCATCCGCCCAGCGCTGGAGGGTGGTGGAAATGGCCCCGTCGTAAGCTGCCGTGGTGGCAAAGGCCTTGCGCGCCAGGCGGGCGCGGGTCTCCCGTGAAATGCTTCCTCTGTTCCCGCGCAGTTCCCCAAGCACCAGGGAAAAATCGGCCGAATCCACCACCACGGTAACGTCCTGGAAGTTCTTGGCTGCCGACCGGATCATAGAAGGGCCGCCAATATCAATATTCTCGATAAGCTCCTCGAGTGTCACCCCCGGTTTCGCTGCCGTTTTTTCGAAGGGATAGAGGTTCACTGCCACAAGGTCAATGAATTGGATTCCATGCTCCGCAACCTGTCTCTGGTGTTCGGGATTGGAACGAACAGCAAGGATGCCCCCATGGACCTTGGGATGGAGCGTTTTCACTCGCCCATCGAGCATTTCCGGGAAGCCGGTCACCTCCGAGACCTCCCGAACCTTGATGCCGCTCTCACGCAGCAGCCTGGCCGTGCCGCCCGTGGATAATATCTCGACCCCCAATTCAACCAAGCCGGCGGCGAAGTCGACGACTCCAGTTTTGTCACTAACGCTGAGCAGCGCCCGAGAGACTTTTCGCATGAATGCTCCTTGGAATTCGAGCTATGCTTTGACCGCTTTGAATTTCACTTTGCCGTTTTCGATGCTTACGGAAAACTGCACGCTGGCGCAACCGAACGAAGCTTTGATCTGTTTTGTCCTGTCGCACAGGTATTTCTGGAATCGCACCGGGTCAACGTTTTCCACGTTCTGACCTACCTTGCGCTGGGCGCCGATTATTGCTTTGAAGATCTGCTCAACCTTCTCCGGCTCTGCTGCCGGGTCCGAGCAAACTACGCGGACTGTCTTTTCAGCCGTCAACACTTCCAACTCGCGCTTCTGTCGCGCGAACTGGCCGCGCCCTTCTTCCTTCTCCATCAATCTTCTTCTCCAGAGCGAGCTCTGGACGGCATATTTCTGCGCCAAGGCGTTGAGTTTGTAACGCTGGCCGAAGTTCAGGTTGGTCTGATCGGCGGTGTGACGCTTGATGAGGGTTTCAACACGATAGACTAGATCACGCGGGGGGCGGTCGGTGCTCCCGTTGAGGTACACTTCGTACTCAATCTTGAGGCGGCGAATGTCGTCTTCGAGTTTGCTCAGTTCTTCATCGATAGTCACAGAGGTGCCTCAAGAATGTCCTGCAAGCCGAAATTATACCCATGCTCGAGTAAGGGCAGTCAATCAGAAAGTTGACGCTCCCGCGCAACTATGTTCAAATGGCGCTGGGATTGTGTAGCGCCGACCTTCAGGTCGGCAAATGCTGGTCCCGCGCCTGCGGGACCAGCGCTACGAGCCGGCGCTACAACTGAAAGGCCGATGGTACACTCTGAGGGTGATATCGGGCCGGCGACAACGGTGCTGCTCCGCCAGATCCCGGCTGTGAACGAACTGCTGAGTCGAAGCGCCCTGAGAGACCTCCAGGCGCGCGTGGGCCGCCGCCTGGTGGTGGAGAGCGCACGCCGGGCTCTCCAGCGTCTCCGAGATCGGATCGTTGAGGGCAGCCTTTCAAGCGTTTCCCTTGCGGCGCTGGAACAGGAGATTGCCATCGAGGCCAAAGCTGCAGCTAGCTTCTCTCTGAAGGCCGTCATCAACGCCTCAGGGGTTGTCTTGCACACCAATCTGGGCCGCGCTCCTCTGGCGCGCGAAGCGCTGGAGCATCTTGCGCAAGTTTCCACCTCCTATTCCAACCTGGAATATGACCTGGCCCTCGGGGCGCGGGGCAAGCGGGATGCCCACACGGACCGGCTCCTTGGCCGACTTCTCGGCGCGGAAAAAGCGCTGGTGGTGAACAACAACGCCGCCGCCGTGTTTCTGGCTTTGAACACCCTGGCCGAGGGGGCGGAGATCGTTGTCTCACGGGGTGAGCTCATTGAGATTGGTGGCTCCTTTCGTATTCCCGACGTTTGCGCCAAGAGCGGTGCGATCCTGCGCGAGGTGGGAACCACAAACCGCACCCGCATCGGGGATTACGCGGCGGCCATTAATGAACGGACCCGCGTGCTGCTGCGCGTCCACCCGAGCAATTTTCGCATTTTGGGCTTTACGGAGCGTCCTTCCCTGGAAGAGTTCGTGGACCTTGCGCAACGGCATAATCTGATCTCGGTGGAGGATCTTGGCAGCGGATGCTTGGTTGACCTCTCGCCCCATGGCATCCGGGATGAGCCGACTGCAAGCGCCAGCCTGAATGCTGGCGTGGATGTGATCACATTCAGCGGGGACAAGCTGCTCGGTGGCCCACAGGCCGGAATCCTGGCCGGCAAGCGCGAGCCACTGGAACGAATCCGCAAGAACCCGCTCTTCCGCGCCCTGCGCGTCGACAAGCTCACCATTGCGGCTCTGGAAGCTACAATTTCTCTTTACCTCCAGGGAAAACCCCAGGCCATCCCGGCTCTGCGCATGATCCAGCTTTCCCGGGAAGCAATCCACCAGCGTGCAACGTGCCTTGCGGAAAGGCTCTCGACCCACCCGCAATTCTCGGCTCGAGTCCAGGATGGCGATTCGGTGATTGGCGGAGGCTCAACTCCCGCGCAATCGCTTCCCACAGCCTTGCTGGCGGTGACGCATTCACGCCACAGTGCGCAGGAGCTCGAAAGACTCTTGCGCCAGAATCCACTCCCCGTTATCGCCCGGGTTGAACAGGACGCCCTGCTCCTTGACCTGCGAACCGTGTTTGAAGAACAGGACGAAGACCTCCTCCGAGCTTTGGAGAGGATTGAGTAGCCACGGTGCGCAGGCTGTAGGGGCACCCCTTGTGGGTGCCCACCCTCCGAGCCTTGGAGTCGATTGAGTAGTCGTGGCGAACTGTCCGCCAGGATGGAATTAATGAGAGCGCTCATCTTTGACGGAAAACTGGCCCTGCGTGATATCGACAAGCCTATTCCGAAACCTGGTGAGGCGCTGATTCGAGTCACGCTGGCAGGAATCTGCGGGACGGACAGGGAGATCCTGAAGGGCTACTCCGCCTTCCGGGGTGTGATTGGCCATGAGTTTGTCGGGCGGGTGGTGGAATCCGCTGAGCCAGCGTGGATCGGCGAGCGAGTGGTGGGCGAAATCAACATCTCATGTGGTGAATGCGCGTGGTGTTTCCGGGGCCTCGGCCGCCACTGCCCCCGCCGGACGGTTATGGGAATCGTGAACCGCCAGGGTTGCTTTGCCGAATACGTTACGCTCCCCTTGCGAAATCTCCACAGGGTTCCCGCCGCCATTCCGGATGAGGCGGCGGTGTTTGTCGAGCCTCTGGCCGCCGCCGCCGAGATTCTCGAGCAGATGCGCCTCGAGCCCGGTACGAGCGTGGTGGTTCTTGGGGACGGCCGGTTGGGTCTCCTGGTAGCCCAAGTCTTGAAAAACGCCGGAGCCCAGGTCATCCTGGTGGGGAAGCATGGTTGGAAACTTGACTTGGCGCGGCCCTGGGGCGTCAGGGTGATGACCGAGAGCCAGAGTGAGTTGCAGGCGGCCAGCGTTCCCGTGCTCGTGGAGGCCACTGGCTCGCCCCGCGGCCTCGAAGAAGGTCTCCGCTTGGTTGAGCCGCGCGGGACCGTGGTGATGAAATCAACTTTCCATGACCCCGCGCGCTTTGATGCCACCAAGCTTGTGCTGGACGAGATCACGCTCATCGGCTCGCGCTGCGGGGACTTTTCTGCCGCCCTGGACCTGCTCCAGCAGGGGGAGATCAGGGTGCAACCTCTGCTCTCGAAAGTGTTTCCATTGGAGCAGGGCCTTGAGGCGTTTGAATATCTGGAGCGAACGGCCTGCCTGAAGGTCTGCCTAGCCAATCCTCTCGCCTAGCAGATTTACGTTTCTGCGAGGTCAGTGGCGGTGGGCATGGGTCGCAAAGGTTTTTGACTTGAACGGTGCATCGCGGACAAGACGGCGGGTGGTGCCTCAGTCTCGGGCTCTGGCAGGCCGCCGACTTATCGCGGCTCTGCCGCGCATAGTACTTACCTACATGTGTGGGCGGGTTGCCATTCATTGCCGTCGAGACTGAGACATGAGGAGGGCGGAGGTATTTCGCTTGAACCAGAAACGATCAGGATTCATACCACTTTCAAGGTGGGCAGAGTACGCCTTATTGCTTCTTACCCTGGCGCTCAACTTTCTTGTGAGTGCCGTGGCTGAAGCCCAGAAGAAGGCGCCTCCCCCGCCCCCAACGGATCTACCGGGCCACGTGAGCTACCTGGGTCAACAACTTCCCGGCGTGATGCTCGACGACGCCACACCCATCACGGACGAAATCCAGAAGCTGGTGCTTGGCGATCTCCAGGAGTGGATGGCCGAGCGCACGCCTTCCGATGTCGAGGTGCGCCGCCAACTGGAAATGGCCTTTTCCGAGCTCCATTACCCGGTCTTTGGACAGCCGGCGGCGTTCGCCCATTCGTGGAAGGGTCAGGTGGTGATCGGCGCGGGGTATACTCTGGGCTGGAACGACTATGACCGCACGAACGTCATCGCAATCTTTTCCAGCCAGCATGGCCACAGCCACCTCGTTACGGTTACGAATTTTGTGCCGCGCACCGATCTCCATTATGCGTTTCCGGAGGAGCCCGAGGGCGACGCGCTGCGGTTCTTTGTCTATGGTTTCCGACTGGGGAAAAGCCAACCCCGGTTGACCGCTATCTTTTATTCCTTCGATGGACAAAACCTGAAGAATTTGTGGGAAGCCGACGACGTATACGATGGCAAAATCAACTTCGAGAAAGATAAAGTCGTGATTCGCTATCTAATAGAAGAGGAATACACTCGCGAACAGGCCCACCGGCGAAAGCCCCCGCGCCACCAAACGGTCTACACCATCACGCCCGGAGGCTTGGAAGTCCAAAGCGAGCAAGAAATTCCCTTTTAACCCAGCCATTGTGGGTTGTGAGCTGTCCCGTCAAACTGATTGCTCGTCTTAAATGGCTCGAATTCGCCCCGTGCCGCAAGCGGCGCGGTCTTGGCCAAAATTGCGGCGAGCTGTTTTTCCCCCAGAGGCCTGAAGGTACGTGCTGCTTCCAGCGCCTGCTCGAGGATTTGCAGGCTGTCGCAGCCCGTGATGACAACTGAGGTAGGCAGATTCATGGCGTAGTGCAAGCACTCCACCGGCGTCACCGTGTTGCTCCGCAGGATGAAACCGTCGCCCATGGACTTCATTCCCAGCACCCCGATCCCGTGCTTGGTCAGAACCGGAACCACCTTCTTGCCAAAGCTCTTGAAGTGAGCATCCATAACGTTCAGGGGCATCTGTACAGCATCAAAGGTAAACCCGTGCTTGAAGGCGGTATCCAACATCTTCAAATGAATGTCCGGATCCTTATGCCCCGTGAAGCCGATGTAGCGGAGCTTGCCCGCTTTTTTCGCACCCAGAGCCGCTTCGAAGGAGCCGTTAGGGCCGAAAATCCGGTCGGGGTCTCCGGGGCGAATGACTTCATGGAACTGGAGGAGGTCGATCACATCCGTTTGCAGTCGGCGGAGCGATTCGTCAATCTGCCGTACAGCCACATCCTTTACCTGGCCGTCGATCTTGGTCATCAGGAAGACTTTCTTGCGGTAACCATCCTGCAAGGCCTTACCCATGCGCAGTTCGCTTTCGCCATCATTATAGTCCCAACAATTATCAAGGAAGTTGATGCCATTATCGACCGCTGTTCGAACGATGCGAATGCTTTCCTCTTCGTCTTTTTGAAGACCAAGATGGTAACCGCCGAGGCCCACCAGCGACACCTTCTCGCCACTGCGTCCCAACACACGGTAAGGCATCTCGCCTGCGGCAGCGGCGGGCGGTGGAACTGACAGCGCTTGCTCCAGCAGTGGAACGCCTATGGTTGATGCGGCAATTCCCAGCGTTGCTTGGCCCAAAAACTCGCGCCGATTGGGTTTTTGCAAATTCACAGGACCACCTCCAGGCTTTGCCCCGTCCAATCTGCCACGGGCAGCCTACCCCGACTCCGTCGGGGCCGGTTGCCCGTGCTTCCCAGGCCCTTTACAGAGAGCGTCGAAGGGTTTCTCGGCAACCTATTTAGATTTTGAAGTCCCTTGCCCCTGAATGGTACAACCTATAATTATATCATGAAGCTTCCCGTGAAACACCTGCCAGCCGATTGCCGAGTTTCTACATTCACCGCTGACAACGGCTGTTTGGGCACGGCCTTCACATTGCGCAACAGCGCTTGTCCCACGCCCAAGGTATCCTTCTCCTCAAGGTGTCATTGTAGGCAGCCGCTGAGATCGAATCAGATCGCAAGTGAACTACACCGTGCTCATCCTGCGCCGCGCACAGGAAGACATGGCGCAGCAAGCGCTCCTCTACGGCACATCTACGATCTTCACCGAATTCATCACCACGGGGGTCTTGGGCAGGTCGTGCCGGTCGCGTGCCACAGCGGCGATTCTTTCGACGATGTCCTGCCCTTTCACGACTTGACCGAAGATGGTGTGGCGGTTGTTCAGCCAACTTGTGGGCGCAAGCGTAATGAAGAACTGGCTGCCGTTCGTGCCCGGGCCGGCATTGGCCATGGCCAGCTTGCCCGGCTTGTCAAAGACCACTCCCTTGGCGAATTCATCGTCGAACTGATAACCAGGGCCGCCGGTACCCGTCCCGAGCGGGCAGCCGCCCTGGATCATGAATTCGGGTATGACGCGGTGGAAGATCAGTCCATCGTAAAAGGGCCGCTGGGCAGGCTTGCGCGTCTTCGGGTCAATGAACTCTTTCGTTCCTGTCGCGAGACCAACAAAATTCTCCACCGTTTGCGGAGCGTGTTGCGGGAATAACTCACAGGTAATCTCACCCTGGCTGGTCTCGAAGATCGCGTACTTGCCGGGTCTTAGATCGGTCATGGGAGCTCCTTGAAAAACTAGAAACTAGAAATTAGAAATTAGAAAATGGAGCTGGTAAACAGAAACGACTGACAACTGACCCGCCGCGGCGGGACTACCGAACGATAACGGCCGTTTTGATGCTATCCAGCAGCGGGAAGCTCTTGTCGAGATAGGCTTTCCCTTCGTTTGTAACTCGGCCCTGGTCGGGACCGTTGCCGCTCGGCGCGCCCTCGCCATAACCACTATAGAACTTTTGGACTACATCCATGCCTTCGATGACTTTGCCGAAGGGTGCGAAGCCCATGCCGTCGAGGTTCTGGTTATTGGCGAGATTGATGAAGAGCTGGGTAGTGCGGGTGTTGCGGCCGGCGGTGGCGAAGGTCAGGTAGCCCTCCAGGTTGCTTTGAGTGACGGGATCGTCCTTGAAGGTGGCGGAGGCCCAGATTCGAGAGATTTCGGGCTTGGCGCTGAGCCCGAACTGCGCCACGAAGCCCGGCAGCACGCGGAAGAAGCTGGCGCCGTCGTAGAAATGGTTCTTCACAAGGTTGTAGAAACGATCCGCGCCCAACGGCGCCCAGGCGCGTGTGACTTCCACTACGAAGTCTCCCTTGGTAGTTGTAAACTTTGCCTTGAAAGTAGTGGGAGCTTGCTCGTTAAGAGAGGAGGGTTTCAGCAACGAGGGTCTTGCCGCAGAGCCCTGCGCTGCCGGCTTTCCGGCAGTCTCCTGTGTCTGGGCCTGGCCCCAGAGAATTCCCGTGGCAAGTATCATCGCGAAAAATGTGGTTAGCAGGTTTTTCATCATCATCTCCATGTCTCCGAAGTTCTAGCCAAACATATTTGAAATGCTCAGTGTTTGCTGACAAGTCAAAAGTTGAAGGTCAAAGGTCAAGCGGCTTCTCTATTTTGGGGATCTCATCTCGCGACCCACGCGTTCCACTTGTCGCATGACGCGAAGCAGATTGCCGCCCAGAATCTTTTTCAAGTCCTGTTCGCTATATCCCCGCCGGGCCAGTTCGCGCACCAAGTCAGGAAGTTTTGAAACATCCTCCATGCCCTTGGGGGCCGAATCAATGCCGTCGAAATCGGAGCCCAAGCCGACATGGTCGATGCCGCCGACCTGCACGGCATGGTCAATGTGGTCGGCAATGACCGTGTAACTCGGCGTCGGTAAATCCTTAACCATGCGCTGCTCGATTTTGGTCTCTTCCTCGTAGGGAAGCCGCTTGCCTTGCTGGGCGTAACTCGCGCGAGCAGCAGCAATTTCCGCCTCCACCCGCTTTTCGATCTTCTTGTAGGCGTCGGCATACGCCTGGCTCAGGAAGCCGGAATAGTAATTGATGTCCATGACGCCACCGTTCTTGGCCAGGGCACGGATCATATCGTCCGTCATATTGCGCGGGACATCGCAAAGAGCGCGGCAGGAAGAGTGCGAGGCGATGACAGGCGCTTTGGTTGTGGATAGCGTATCGTAAAAGGTCTTGTCGGAAACGTGGGAGACATCCACCATCATTCCCAGGCGGTTCATGCGCTCGACCACCAGCTTCCCGAAATCCGTCAGGCCGTTCCATTTGGGCTTGTCACCGGAGGAATCAGCCCACTCGGTATTGGCGGTGTGGGTTAGCGTCATATAACGAACGCCCAGGCGATAGTAGATGTCCAGCGCGCGGAGGTCGTCCTGGATGATGTGGCCACCCTCGACTCCCATCAGGACGGCAAACTTTCCCTGGAGATGAAGGCGCACGATTTCGTCTGCCGTCGTGGCCACGGCGAGGACGTCGGAGTGGCGTCCGACCTGCTCGTACACGACGTCAATCAAATCGAGCGCGCGGTGAATCAGGCCCTGCTTCGGCCAATTCACATCCACCCAAATGGAGAAAAACTCGGCGCCAAGATGCCCCTGCCGCATCTTCGGGATACTGACCATGAAAGGGCTGCCCGGCTGGGCGAGGTCGTAGCCCTCATCCAGCATCATCTGCGGGGTGTCCGCGTGTGTGTCGATGATGATGGCTTGCAGGAGGACCTTCTCAGCAGTCTTCTCCGCCTCTGCCGGCGGGCGCTGGGATGAAAATAAGGGAACCGCCGCCAGGATGCAAACAAACAAGATTTCGAGCGTACGCCGTGACTTTTGCATAGTGGATGCCTTTGCCATTCTAGAGTCTGCGATTATCAGAAGTCGTGATGGGGTTTGTCAAACGTATTCTGGTAGGTGGCAGGTAGTAGGTGGTATGTGGGGGTAGAACTCCGGTCTAAAGGGCACTGAAGGCAGGCAGGAGAGAAAGAAGAAAGCAGTTCGGACGGCTTCCTTCAGCAAGCTGCTAAGGAAATCCTTTCAGGCGGGCCTGTCAAGGCAAAGTAGAAATGTCCTAATCCCAGCAAAGTAGAAATGTCCTGTTCTTAGCAAAGTAGAAAGTTCCTCTTCTCGTTCTTTGGCGGCTAACCGGAGGAGCCCGTAGGGCGACGGAGGTT
>Ga0326728_10005474_pt1 | contig 35524 bp, 34 predicted proteins | sample MB3enrmetagenome_FD_207602 | JGI IMG/M metagenome (GOLD analysis project Ga0326728, IMG submission 207602) | Lab enriched peat soil microbial communities from McLean, Ithaca, NY, United States - MB31MN | ecosystem: Environmental > Terrestrial > Soil > Wetlands > Peat | place: USA: New York...
GTCCCTGCAGAGCGTCGCTACGCTCCGACAACTGTCCGACAATCCCGGATCGGTGTCCGATTATTTTCGGAATGGGTGTCCGAATTCATCGGAATGCGCACCAGAAGAGCAACCGGCCGTTGCGCATCGGAGTCTCGGTGGGCCACTTCCGGATCACGGCTGGAACATTGGGGTGCTTTGTGCGAGCACGGAGGGGTTGTGTATTGCACATTCTCTCGAACAACCACGTCCTGGCAGACGAGAACCGGGCGAAGTTGGGCGGTCCTATTCTTCAACCAGGAGTCATCGATGGCGGGCAGAATCCTGGCGATATTATCGGCAAGTTAACCAGGTTTGAAAAGCTGGATCGCCTTGGGGTCAACCAGGTGGATTGCGCCATCGCTTCTCTAGATGATACCATCAAGTTCCACTTCAAGAAGTTGCAGGGCCTGGGCAACCTGGCTGGCGTGGGCGCAGCCTTCCTGGATGCTGGCGCCGACGTGGCCAAGATTGGCCGTACCACCGGGTTGACGCGGGGGCGCATTACGGCCTTCGAATTAGATAACGTGGTGGTGGGATACGACATGGGGAACCTCCGCTTCGATTACCAAATTGAGATCGAAGGAGCCGACACGGGACCATTCAGCCAGGGCGGAGATAGCGGCTCGTTGATAGTGGATGGAAATCTGAAGGCCGTGGCGCTGCTGTTTGCTGGGGGCGATCAAGGCGGCACTAACGGCCAAGGATTGACTTACGCAAATCCCATTCAGAAGGTGCTGGATACGTTGGAGATGGACCTGGCGTTTTAAGGGAAGACGCTGGCGGAGAGGGTCCTCTTGGTCCCTGACAGGGGAAGCTTTGAGAGCCTCGTCTCTTTTGCGGGATTGCGTCCGGGAAATACCGTGGCATATTCAACTGGTCTCGCCACGGGCGAAGCACTGCAAGGTATAGCTGTGAAAGCACGCACATTGGACGAAGCACGAGCAGCCAAGACGGAGGCTACTCACCGCTTTGGCGTATTGGCCTCCGTAGTGGGGGTTGGTATCACCCGCATCGGAGACGGCTTCGGACTCAAGATTAATTTGAGTGAACAGCCGAAGGTCGCCCTGCCGACGGAAGTCGGGGGTGTGCCGGTTCTGGTCGAAGTGGTTGGGCCGATTCGGAAGCGTTAAGGATATTGCCTCTCTTGGTTGACGTAACCTTTCCAAACCGTCCTTCGGGCGTTGGTGCTCAGCTAAATTGATCCGGGCCTTGCCAGATAAACTGATCCGTTCTATCGGACACAGGGGCGGTGGTTCTTCTTTCCAAGTAGTGAAGCTTTCTGCGGGTGTGAAGCTGCATGGTCTGAGGCGCAGCAAGAATGTCGAGGCCTGTGACGGCACCCCTCCTGCCTCCATCCCCTCGCTGCTGGTATGATTCCAGGGTGCCGGACTAGCTCCAAGAGTCGATCCCCTCCCGCCCCCGCCCTTTTCGAAGGTGCTGAGGGCTTTTTCGTTTCAACCCCTCATCCCCCAAAACACCATGTCCCCTCAAGCTGGTTTTTTACTCCAAGACCAAATCATCCCGCGCCTCAAATCCGCCGTCCCTCAAGTCGTCAATTGCGTCGGTGCCGAAGACCCCGCAGAACTGGCTCAAGACGCCACTGCCTTTGCCGCCAAGATGCTGGTCAATGTCGAGCGTGCAAAGAAAACGGTGACGCCAGGAAACATCACCTACTACTGCATCCAGCACATGAAGTCTGGCAGAAGGTCAACTGGCTCTTCTGTCGCGGATGTCATGGTTGCAATGCCTCATACGCTAGAGATGAACAATGTGAAGATATGGACAAATAATCAACGGTGATGTTGCAAGCAAGGCGGTAAGCGTCCATGCCCGCGCCAAAGGAACCGGCCAAGCGCGAACATGAAGGCGGTCTTCGGCCAGGATAAACACGCCCTGAAGGCCAAAAAACACTGTCAGTTCAAAGGCTGCGAATACGCCGAGTGCCACCAATGCCACCCATGCGTGCAACGCGCCGCTAACGAGAAAAGCACAAAGAAGTCCAAGGTCCGGACGGTGCTGACGCGCCAGCGGCAAAAAGACGAACCGGCGGAGCCACGCGCTCACCGCGCGGTTCCAGCGCTTCCCCCAGAAATCCCGCAAGCTGCGGGCGGCAATCGGCGTGTCATGGACTGGACGCATGGCTGCGCCCGACGCCAAGAAACAAAAATGGACGAGGTCTTTTAGAAACTCCGCCAGCGTGTAGAGAAGTATAATCCCGGCAGCCAGGCGGCATAGCGCGATTACAGCATCGGGGGGATGTTGGGCCTGTGCTATATGCCGGAGGAACAAGAAGGCCGCGCCGCCAACCAACCCCTCCACGATAAAACGGCCAATGATGCGAACCGACAGAACCGGTGGGGTGCGGCCGGCACGTATCCGGTAACCCGCAGTAAGCATCTGCAGCAACCGAAGCCTGGCCGGCCATTGCGTTGTCGCCGACGCGGCGACATTTATGGTGGCGACCAACGCCGCCATGCCGCCGAAGGCCATGATCGCGTGCCATGTGGTATCCACGGGGGCGAACCATTCCAGGAAGAAACAGCAAGCCAGAAAAAAGGCGGACCCCGCCCACTGGATCGGTTTTCGCCCAACCACAAGCACCGCCGCAATCATCAGCACAGTGTGTGCGCAAAAAACAACAAGTGTAAGCATCGGCACTCAGAGAAGCAGCAACAACGCTATAGCCGCCCAACTTTGATTCGCAAACGGCCAGTCCTCGATCCAAACTGGAGAAATTCCTGCTTGCTTCTTCATAAGCCGTTAATCACCAAGCGCCCCGCCCTGGATCCTGCGACGGCTGGTTCGCTTATTGAAACCGGGCGATGTTCCGGAGATGTTCATCGTAAGTCGCTGACCCGCAACGACTCTTGGCCAGATAATACGACTGCCGATTCGTTTATTGCAAGTCTATCCTTCGTCCATCGTTGATTCTCTAGCAGCTTTCGCTGCTTTCTGGCGCGCCGGCAGGCAGTTTTCAGCAGCACGAGGCCAGAGTGCCGGGTAGATGCAAGGGGCGGCAGCGGTTGGGAGGATGGAGCCGGCGCCGGGTCGTTCGCTCAATGGGCTGCGAGTTGAGCAGAAATGGCCTCAGCAATGATTCTGGCGTCCCTGTGCGTGCCGGCACTGAGATGGATGCAACACCACGGCCTGAGGTCATCTCAACGAGTCTCACCAGTTGGTGAGCTTTCCCGTTCCCGGACCTGTACGCCCATTGTCAGGAATGGCGCCGGGAAAATCATGTCCGCCCGTTTGCTTCTCAGGCCTTCCATCAAATTGCCAGGGAAGAAATCGAGATCAACCTGGGCCTGAAGTACCGACTCGACTTGGCTGGCGCACAGGGAGCAAGCAGAGGGTGGAAAGGGCTGGGGCTGATTGAAAGGGCAGAAAAGGCAACCGTCGAAAACAAGTCCGCCTGGTCCGAGGCAGCCTAAAAGTGATGCTGATAGATTTGCTTTTGTGCGCGGCGCGTACTCGGACCAGAGGTCTGCCTCACTGCACGCTCGCCCGAAAACCGGTATAGGCTTTATGCAAAATAAACTTCTGGGTCTTATGGAGACGCGGGCACAAGCTTGTAGTTGATCGACACTTCATAAGTGCGTGCGCCGCGCCCTGACGGGAACGTCCATCGAACTCTTACGAAGTCCATAGCACTGTGGTCTAAAAGTGGGAATCCGGAGGACTGCCCCACTTTAATCGCTTGCACCTCGCCGGCATCATCGACCGTAATCCTCAGTGTGACAACACCCTCCTGGTGCAGCTCCTTGGCCAGTGGAGGGTACGGAGGCGATGGCCGCTCACCGCCAGTCGTCTGCTGAGCCAAAGGCTTGTACAGATGCCGCGCTAGCGCGAGTGCGAAGTTCGTCGTCGTCGTGTTCTGGAGGCGGAACAATTCTACAAGCTCAGCGTGACCTTTCATTTCAGCCAGGTCAGAAGGTGTCTCACCTTGCTTGTCCCTGGCATTAGCATCGCCACCGTATTCAATTAACAGGGCGATCAGCTCCGTGTACTCCGCAGGACCATTAGCCGCCGGGTCCAAAGCTGCTTGGCCACCATAGGTTTCGGCTTGGCGCAGAGACTTGTAGCCGCCCCTCCCATCATAAACCTTGACGTCTGTAACCCGATCAACGATTCCCGCCTTATCCTCGGCTTGCTTCGCGTGAATCATTTTTATAAGGTTATCCAAGGGATTCCTTTTACCGCCCGCCGCCGAATGCATAGGCGTCCACCCGTCGTTGTCCTTGGCATTGACATCGCCTTTGCATGCCAAGAGCAACTCCACTATAGGTTTGCGCCCTTGATCCGCCGCTTTGTGCAAGGGTGTCTGGCCCTTGATATCTTTGGCATTGACGTCCGCTTTGTTGAAAATTAGGAAAATTGCCATTTCTTTGTAGCCCCAATAGGCTGCCCGGTGCAAAGGTGTCTCGCCATCGTTGTCCCTGCTGAATACCAAATCAGGATTGTCTTTGAGCAGCGCCTTGACCTTTTCCAAATTGCCTTCGTTGGCGGCGTCATGAATTTCGCCGCAGAGGGCAGGGCGGCAAAGAAGCCCGGCGAGCAGCAGGAACGAGAGACACTTTTCTGCCATGTATTTCACGTTAATTCTTGTCGTATCCATATTCATCGCTTTTGATTTGAGCATTCCGATTTTGTGAATCTACCCGTCCAATGAACAAGGAGGCGCGACATACTCACGCCCCAACTCAGGCACTGAAATGCCATCAAAGGAGCCTTTTCGGCACCCCCGATCCGGGCGTCCTCGAATGCTGGGCGGATAAGCCACGCCCATCCAAACCCGATCTATCAATTCCCGCTTCCAATTTCATAACCACCTGGCCACCCAGCACCGCCACCCAGCCAGCAAACCCTCAATACCCATCGCTGACCTCTGCTGGGTGATCACCCGTCTTCACCCCAACTGCAAGAAGGCGTCGAGAGAAATCCGTACCCTCTGTTGAACTACTTCCGCGATGGCAAACGCAGGCGGCAACATCCGAGGCCGGCTTCATTTGGCTTGAGAGAACCGCGGCTCGTTCCAAAGACGGGCCGCTTCCGCCAGCGTTCGCCCCTCCACGACTCTGCAGCGCTTCTGCGAGCAGGCGATTTGGACAACCCCCGCGTTCTCCTGGACGCCAGCACTCGCGCCGCAGCAATCGCACGGCTTCAGCGGCTCACAGGTCCTGGCCTCCTCGCGTGCGTGGAGCTCCAGCAGGATATCGGGCAGGTCCGCGCCGCCGACAAAGAACCGCTGATAGTCGCTTAAGCTATTCATTCAAGAACCTTTCTCCGCTGGGTAACGGATCTAATGAGTCGCATCTTACTTAACTTTGCGAAGGATGTCACTCCGCAAACTGCTCATATATGCTGCCCCGACTTCATCACCAAGCAGAAACGGTGTCAAGCAGATCCTCGTGGCCGCAGCACAAGTAGTCGTGGCGCCGGGAGGGTCAAAACAGTCAGCGCAGGAATCGCATTTGCCGGTCTTCACTCCTCACCGCCGCCTCCTGGAATCCCTGCTACGGCCCATCTTCGAGAGGTGGTCCATCCTTCAGTTGGCGGTTCGTACCCATTGGCTTTCTCGTCTGCTGTGATTGCCCCAAAGATCCAGAAATCGCGCGCATTTGATCTCCAATGCGTGCTTGCAGCGCCAGATGAATTATCTTACTCTGTAGCCGTTATGAAACCCGCGAATAATCTCCGAGAGATCGTTAATGGACTTTGGTTTTGGTCATCTCTTCAGGAGGAATGGAAAGTGGACTTCTCCTCTTGCGCATGGAACGGCAAGGGGGGTCTCGTGTTGATTGATCCCATCGAACTCGACAACGCCAACCTCGCGAAGCTGGAGAAGGTTGGCAGGCCAGCCGCCATTCTGCTGACGAATCAGAACCACGAACGCCACGCCGACTGGTTCCGCAAGGAATACGGAATCAAGGTTCATGTTCATCGCGAGGCCGTGCCGGGAATCGAGATCAGCCCTGATGAGTTCTTCTGCGACGACGCGATGGTGTCAGGAGACCTGAAAGTGATTCATCTGCCCGGCAGCAGCCCGAGCGAGTGCGCCTTTTACAGCGATGCGAATGGCGGCATGGTTCTAACGGGGGACGTGGTCCTGAACGGGAAAGACGGCCTGGTGTTTCTCCCCGAGGATTATTGCAAGGATGCGAAGCAGAGCCGCGAGTCGGCCAAGAAGCTCCTGAGGCTGAAGTTCGAGACGCTGACGGTCGCGCACGGCAATCCGGTTCATCCCAGGGCGCGCGAGCAGTTCGCGAAATTGTTCAGCGCGTGACGCCTGCACGCCTGACGCCCTGGTCAAAGGCCCGGCCTTCGTCCTGGCATCTTCCAAGAAGGCGCATGGGGCTAAAGGTAGCCTTTTAGTCTGGCTAGTTCAGACGCGCGTTGAAGATGAGCCCGAGCTATTTCCAGTTCCGACTTTTCCCAAGCCTGGATCGCGTGGTCCAACGCCGCCGTGATATTATCCGGCATGCGAGTTTCCTTCGGCTCAAGCAAGGTGCGCGCGTGGCCGACCGCCTCCACGAGTTGGTCCTGGACCAAGGCCACACCAAGCAACGGCCAGATGATTATCCACCGAATACCAATGTAGGCCGCTGGAAATAGCTCCAGAGCGGCATGGGCATTCTTCTCTGCTTGGGCGAGGCTGCCCTGCCGCCACTCCACCCAGGCGAGATTGCCCCGTGCCAGGGCGATATAGACCAGGTTGTCCGAGGCAGTCGCGAGGGACAGGCTGCGCTGGGCGAATTCGAGTGTTTTCTTCACTTCGCCGTGTTTTCGATGCGTGACGGCCAGGTAAGTGCAGCACTTCGTTTGGAGGGCCACATGTCCAATACGTGTCGCCAGACCCAGACTGCCCGCAAGTTCCTCTTCCGCTTGTTCCAGTTCATCACGCCACAAATGAACAAATCCGAGGTTAAACTGATAGAAAGCGATCTCGCTCAAATCTCCTGATTCCCGGCTGCCTGTCACATTTGTTCGGGCACGGGTCAATGTCTCATCCGGGAGCATGTAAAAGCGGCAACGTCGCAAATCGACCAGAAGCAAGGAATCCAAAAGGTCTCGGCGCTGTGAAGGTGTGCCGTATCGCCCAACGACCGGCCGAGTCTTCTCGACCAGGTCGGAAATGTCCGTCAACCTGCCCAGGAAATAATACGCGCCTGTCCGGTCGATTTGAATTGCCAGCCATTCCTTCCACCATCTTGAATCGTCCTTATTGGACTCAGGCCCGAGGGCGGCCTCAGCCAGGTCATAATGGGCCAATGATTCCAGGACGCGCCGCTGATCGGACCAGGCATTGCCTTGTTGGCGAAGCAGATGCGCGCGATGGACATCATGGTTTGCGGGAACATAGGCGAGCGCATCACCGTATGCCGCTCTGGCTTCCTCGTAGCGCGCGGCAGACAGCAGCGTATCGCCCAGGCTCTCGTAGAGTGTGGATGCCTGTCTTGCCGACTCGCCAGGTTGTTCCGTTTTCAACTGGTCCACCTGCTTGATCGCCGCCCGGTAGAAGGCGATGGCTTCGTCGTTAGCGTAGGCCGCCCGGGCTCGATCGGCTGCCCTGACCAGGTAAAGTATCGCCCGGTCGCAGACCTCGGCCCGTTCATAGTGGTAGGCGACAGTGGACGCCAATTCGTCCAGGCTATCAGGGAAGAGCGCTTCAATGGTTTCAGCAACGACTTTGTGCAATACTTTGCGCCGCGCCACCAGCAAGCTGTGGTAGGCCACATCCTGTGTGATGGCGTGTTTAAAGATGTACTCAGACAGCGTTTGCAGGGCGTCTCGCCGCCGGACCAGTTCGCGGCGTTCCAGTTCCTCCAGCGCCGTCCCAAGCGGGTATTGTTCCGGCTCCCGTTTTAGCAGATGTGCCAGCACGCGCTGCTGGAAAATTCTTCCGATGACCGACGCTGCTTGCAGCGTATGCTTAGGCTCCGGGGCCAAGCGGTCAATTCGCGCCGCGATCAGGCCCTGCAAGGTGTTGGGCATCTGGAGCTGCTGAATGTTTTCCGAGGCAACCGCGCGGCCTTCTCGCAAAACGACCAGGCCCGCGTCGATCAGCGAACGAAGCAACTCCTCGAGGAAAAAGGGATTGCCTTCGGCCTTGTCCAGGATCAGGCGGTGGGTCTGCTCGGGCAGGTTTTCAATCTGCAGGAGGTTCTGAACCAAACCGGTGCTCTCGGCGCGGCTCAGCGGCCCCAGTTCAATCACCTTGTAGTGTTCGCCGTAGGCCTCCTTGGCGCGCCGGTGAAATCCCTCAACCTGCCCTTCCGGCTCGGAACGAAAAACCAACAGCAGCAGCAACGGTACTTCCCGCGTTAGCGGCAGGAGCGTCTCCAGAAGGCGCAATGAGGAGGGATCGATCCAGTGCAGGTCCTCCCAGACAAGCGCCAACGGTTCGGCGGCCGCCCGGGCGCGCAGGTATTGCTGGAAGGCGCGCACCATCTGCCTCTGCAATGCCTCGGGAGCCAGGTATTTCACCCGCTCGGCCGAAATCTCGTCCAATGACAACTCACACAGACGCGCGAGATAGGGGAACACTTCGGCCGCTTGATCGGCGAGCAACGCTTCGGCACTCTTGCGCAGAGTCCGGCTGGCTTCCTCAGGCGGCACATTCTCATCAATGCCCGCCAAGCCCTGGAGCAAATCGCGGATGACCCCGTAGCTCACGCGTTGCGCGTAGGACAAGGCACGCGCTTCCACCCAGGTGATGCCATGGACTAAAGACTGCCGAACTTCGGCGACCAAGCGACTTTTGCCAAGGCCCGCTTCGCCCACGATGGCGATCACGCCTCCCTTCCCCTGCTGAAGGTCACGCAGCGCCGCCTGGACCTGGCCCACTTCCTTTTCGCGCGCAACCAACGGCGAGCGCAACCCGACGATTCCGCGAAGGGCGCCCGGAGTCCTCTTCATGCGCAGCAACCGATAGACCTCCACAGGCTCGCCTTTTCCCTTCACCATTATGGGCTGAAGTTTCTCATACTCGCAAAGGGCCGCTGTTAAGCGATGAGTTTCGGGTCCGACCAGGATTTCGCTTCGTCCTGAAGCGCCTTCCAACCGCGAGGCCAGGTTCACTGCGTCGCCCATCACCGAATACTGTTCCCGCCCTTCCGAGCCCATGCCGCCGGCAATCACGAGACCGGTGTTAACGCCGAAGTGCAATTCCAAGTTCACCTGGCGCTCGGCATTAAGAACGGCCAGGGCATCCTTCATGTCCAGAGCTGCGCGCAAGGCGAGTTCGGGGCCGTTTTCGGCGGCGTGCGGCGCGCCAAAGAGCGCCATGATTTCGTCGCCGATGAATTTGTCAACAGTCCCTTGGTACTTCTCTATGATGGGAACCATCTGCTGAAAGCAACCGTTGATCAGGTCACGGACCGTTTCGGCATCCAGGGTCTCGGCCAGGGCGGTGAAACCGACAATGTCGGCGAACATGATAGTCACCAGTTTGCGTTCACCTTCCAGGCGCGCAGCAGGCGCGGGCAACCGGGACTGACGCACCTCAGCCAACTGCGAACGCAGAAGTGTCAGGGCTGGATCGAGCGCGGGATCACCCTGGGGAGAACGCTGGGCTTGCAGGCTCGCGATCGCCGCTTCGAGTTGTGCGATCCGCTGTTCAGATGGCGACATTGACTGGTTCCCACAACTGACAGGAATGCGCTTTTTACTCGCGGCCGGTTATTGAACCTATGCAAGTGACAGAGAATTGGTTTCCCGTGGCGCTCATTCCTGCCCTCACAGTATAGGGCCCAGCGAACGTGTCAAGCCCCGTGATCTGCGCGCCCCTCCCTGCCTCAATCCCGTTCCCGCTGGTATGATTCCGGGGTGACGGATTAACTCCAAGAGCCGATCCCCACCCGCCCTCACCCTCTCTCTGAAGGTGCTGAGGGCTTTTTCGTTTCAACCCCTTCATCCCCCAAAATCCCTATGTCCCCACAAGCTGGTTTTTTGCTCCAAGATCAAATCATCCCCCGCCTCAAATCCGCCGTCCCTCAAGCCGTCTGCTGCGTCGGTTCAGAAGACCCCTCAGAACTCGTGCATGACTCCATCGCCTTTGCTGCCAACATGATCCAAAACGCTGAACTGGCTGGCAAAAGGGTGGTCCAGTGTGCAAGTAGTCGTGGTGCCAGGAATGCCAGGTCAGTCAGCGCCGGAAATATCGCGTACTACGTGATCCAGCACCTCAAGTCCGGCAGAAGATCAACCGGTTCAAGTGTGTCGGATGTCATGGCCACAGCAACGCAACTCCGAGGCAGAACCCGTTTGACCAGCCTCGATGAAGTTGCCGCCACTGATGAAGAAAACGGGGGCGAGATCTTTGAGTTCCATGACGTGCTTGCTTCCGGCCAGGAAGATCCATCAACAAGAGCCGCCCGCAGGTTGGATTGGCAAAGCCTGTGCAGCCGTCTGGCTCCACGTGAACATTCCATCATTGAGCTGATGAGCCAGGGCAAGGAGTTCACCGCAATCGCCAGAAAGCTCAGGTTAAGTGTCTCCACGGTCCACACCGCTCGGCAGCACCTGGCGAACAAGATCCTCGACTTCATGGGTCCTCAAATTCTGGCAGAAATTCAACACCGGCCTCGATGGCAGCAAGACATTTTGGCGACTAGGGCAAAAATGGCGTGCCGGGAAGAGCGAAGGCATTGATTGAATCCAGGTCAATTTCTCGTTTCGGCAACCTCTACCTGGCAATTTCCACTTCACAACGATCCTGATTCTTGGAATTGGGATGGCTGTGGAGTGGAAGCCTTCACCAATCTCCCCGGCTCTCCCCACCCCGCTGCTCATAATTCTTGCCTATTTGCCGGTTGAGAATTATGGCAGCAGGGTGGAGAGGGTGGGGGACAACTGTGGGCGATCCCGTTCGTCGGCTATCAACTCGGCCGGTGAACGATGCGCCGCCGCCTCTAAACATTATGCCCGCCCCCATCTCTGCTGCTCATAGTCCTGCGCGATTCAAAGGGTGGGACTATGGTTTTCAGAGCTTCGTCCAGTTGTTGGGCAGCCTACTCCGGCTTGACTAGCACCCAACTGCCGAGCGCCAGCCCCACACCACGGCGGGACCGGCCGGCAGCGTCAGCACCGCGCGCGGTTCAACGAAACAAACGCCCTCTTTCCGGCTTCTCAGTTGCGCGTGCGCTATGCGATTGGGTACGCCTCGTGAGGCGAGAAGGGGCAGTTTTGGGTGCGCACGTTGCCGTGCCCCAAAACCTTGAAAGCGCCCCTCAATCGGGGGAAATCCCGGAGGCTATGTCAGGGGTTCTGGACTCCGTTCCCCAGAAGAAAGGAGAATGTTCTTGCACTTCTGCCGCGAATAGCATCAGAATCACGGCATGTCGACCAATGCCTGTTGCGCTGCCGTCTACGGCATAGAACTGTATCCGGTCGAAGCAGGCGTGAATGCCGGATACGACTGCTCGATCCGCTCGCTGTGTCACAGAGTTGCCAGCGCTTGGAGTTGGCGTGACCGTGGGCCTCGACTGACCCTCAGCAGGCCTGACGATCTTGCCTCCCGTTTGAAGTCCAGTCGGCCTGGCCCAGCCATCTCCACCGCGCTGACCCTAACCGCTGGGAGCATTTTCCAAGAGCTAAAGCGCCTTCACTAGCCTCTTCTTAAGGGAGTCGCTCCTCCACATGGCCATTCATTCGGTTCCCATCTATGAGTATTCCGCTTGTGCATCTCTTGAGTCTTGCCCTCACCCTGTTTTCTCTCGGAATCGCAATTTGGTCGATTGTGGTTTCCAGGAAGAGGGAGCGTGCGGCACAGGCCATGCTGAAGCACCTTCACCATGATTCAGACCAAAAATCACTGAGTTGGAATGACTATGGCCGAGGGCTCCGGAGGCTCGAAGTCATGCTGCTGCAAGGAGCTCGACCTTTCACCCCAGAGGTCTTGATTGGCGTCGGAGGCGGTGGCGTCGCCATTGCGGACATGCTTAGCGTCCGATTTTATGAACATACGAGCACCCTTCCTTCCGTCCATGCAGTCTTCGTACAAAAACAGTACCGTCAATCAGCGAAGAACCCTCCGGAAACAACGGATGACGATCTTAAGCGATGGGTTCAGAACAAAAACGTGCTGCTTGTCGAAGACTTCTTTCTTTCGGGTGAATCTCTGATCCGGCTGATCGATAGGATTAAACTACAAAGTCCTCGGGAACTGCGAGTCGCGGTGTTCACGGTGCCAAAAACGTATGTTGGGAAGGACGATGTTCCTAAAGTTGGGAACCACATCATCCATTATTCCTGTTCCATATCGACTAACGCCCAGTTCACCATGCCATGGGGAAGAAGCTAGCGCTCCCGTAGCGTATGAGAACGACAGCCTCCATTTGAGCGATAATGCACGACGACCGCGTTATCATAGCAGTCGACGTCGGAGGAACTCACACGCGTGCGGTTGTTCTCCAGAGTTTGCGTCAGGTGTCAGCTGTCGTGGTCTTGAAGACTATGCCTTCTGGTGCCACGTCAATCTGCGAAACGATCAGCGACCTGTGTCGCGAGCTGATAGGCAAGAATGAACATGTCGAGGGGATTGCCGTTGCTATGGCCTGCGTTGTTCGCCCGGAAAGTGGGATTGTCGAAACGAGTCGGAAGTTCTCAATTCAGCAACCAACCGATCTTGGAGAGATGCTCCAATCTGCGTTAAAACTGCCGACGATTGTCCGGACTGAGATCAGCATGGCGGCTCTGGGTGAGACGACCGCCGCAGTTCCTTCGAGCTCTCGCAACCTCGTCGTGTTGACCGTCGGGACCGGTGTGGGTGCTGGGGTGGTTTTGGGGGGCGTGCTCTACCGTGGACTGAGAGGGTGCGCGGGAGAAGTCGGCCACATCCCGGTTGTGCAGTCCAGCGAGGCCCGTCTGTGCGTCTGCGGGCGGCGGGGTTGTATTGAGTCCTACGCAGCCTCTCGATCCATCACCCGCGCGGTAGCCGCCGGCCCATGGGAAAGGCCCGAGGAAGCTGTGAAGGCTGCTCTAGAAGGTGATAGAGAGGCATTGAAGGCCGTTGGTGCAACGAGCAAGTACATTGCACTCGCGGCTTCCATCTGTGCGAACGCGTTTGACCCAGAGGTGATAATGTTAAGGGGCGGCTTTGTACGCGGTATTTGGCCCCTAGTGTCAGACAGCATTCAGGAGCACTTTTCAGAGTATTCCCTTAGCCCCAATATCCCACTCTTGCTCTCGCGCTTCGGTGAGGACGGGGTCTTTCGCGGGCTTGCTATTGAGTGGGCTACGGGCGCTCATGAATTTCCACGCACATAAACGAATCACAGACTAGTTATGACGCCTCTTGGACACGCGAATCGAGCCCTGATCACTGGTGGCTCAGGATTTATTGGAAGAGCTTTGGCTCAGCAGTTGAACACCCAAGGCTTCCACGTGGTGACGCTTGACCGCAACGGTTGTGGCGAACCCCCGGATCACATGACAGGATCTGTGCTCAACCCTGACGATGTGGAGCGAGCCTTAGAAGGAGTCCACATCGTGTTCCACCTGGCCGGACTCGTTGGCACTTCGGAGTTGCTTTCCAAGACAGTCGAGGCAGCTGACGTGAATGTCAAAGGTACGGTCAACGTTCTCGAGGCATGCAGTCGCCGTCAGGTTCGAACCGTCTTCTTCCCGACTATACCGACGATATGGCTGAACACATACTCAATAACCAAACAGGCTGCTGAGGGTTTTGGACGCATGTACGCGCGGTGGAAGGGGATCGACGTCAGACTACTGCGCTGGCTCAATGTGTATGGGCCAGGACAAAGAGCTTTTCCTGTGCGCAAGGCCGTTCCCACCATGATCCTTCAAGCGCTGTACGGCAAGAACATCGAAGTATGGGGTAACGGGCATCAGCCGGTGTTCTTAACCTACGTAGACGATTTGACGCGCAACACGGCCCTTTACTGCCTGAGAGAGTCAGCAGACAGTGTGGTAAGAGACGTTGGGAACACGGTGGAAATGACTGTTAACGATTTGGCGGTGATAATCTGTCGACTCACAAACTCCAGTTCACGGATCGTACATCTGCCCATGCGGGCAGGCGAGGACCCCGATATCTACGTGCGTAAGTTGCATCCGCCGACAGCAGCCGATTTGCTCGGCTTAGCGGATGCGACGACGCCCATTGAGGATGGGCTACGTGCAACAATCGCGTACTTCACAGGATTGCCTGTTCGAGAGCACGAGCTTGCATTGGAGTGTTTCGCCCGGCATCGGGACTGGAGCGTGCCCGCCCCGATGGAGTCGGAAAGTTCTTGATGTCGGTGGCATGAGCGCGAAGAGAGGATCGCAACGGCTGTCGAGAACTCCCACTATTGTTCTTGTGCTCGGAGCTCCGAACAATCCCCAAGGTCGCTTGTCGCGCATTGCGGTAAGCAGGGCAAAGGCGGCCCTCCAGACTTATCGGAAAAATCGAGGTTCAAAGTTCTTTCTCACCGGCGGCTATGGCCAGCATTTCAATACCGCGCCAAGACCCCATGCGTATTATGTTGCTCGGTACTTGGCCAGGAACGGGGTTCCGCCTGAGGACATCCTTGGGTCTGTGCTCAGCTCGAACACTATTGAAGATGCATTAATGGTGAAGAAGGTGGCAGAGGCGCGAGGGAAAGCAGTGCTGCATGTTGTCACTTCGGATTTCCATATTCGACGCGCGAGGGTGATTTTCAAGCGCGTGTTCAAAGGGTGGCGCACCTTCTTCGTGCCGGCTGAAACGGATGTCGCGGAGGAGGAGATGCGATTGTTGCGCCAGCATGAGCGAGACGCCCTGCGACGCCTTCAAACAGATGCTCGGTTCGTTCGGCTGAAGTGTCGTTCGAGAACGGGGATTTATCCCCCGGGCTGCAGCACATGACTCCAGAACTGCTGAGATATGAGCCTTTGGCTGCATGAAGCGTAGCCCTCCGCCATGAAAACCCTGGCCTCTACACTGGCTCTTGTGGCTCTCTTTGCGGGGCCGCGGGGGCTGTGTAGAGGCTACAGAGGAGCAGCTCGTTTAGCTCTTTTATTTAGATATGTACCAGCGGTCACTCAAAGTGTACCACCTGGCGGCCAGACTCCTGAACTTCATGGGTCCTCAAATCCTGGCTGACATTGAGCGCCGGCCTCGTTGGAAAGAGGACCCGGATGCCATTCGTGAAGGAATGGCTTGCCGCGAAGACAGGCGGCATTGAACTCCGGTCAACTGTACCCGGCACCCGTCCCCTGCACCTTCCACTTCACAGCTATCCTAATTCCTGGAATTGGGATGGCTGTGGAGTGGGTTCTCCAAACATTATTCCCCTCCCTACATCTGTTCCCTCGATACTTCTGCTCGGCTTCACCTGGGCGGGAGTATGGAGGGCAGATGTAGAGAGGGGGAGACCATGCGCGCCAGGTCGGTTAGCTATCAGCGGCTGGGGCGGATGACTGCTTTTCAATGGCAGCGCGTGCTTTCAACTCCTCCAGACCTTGTTCGAAAGCGGCTCTGACCTTGCGAAACTCGTCGGCCTCCTTGACGTGCCTCCTGGAAATCTCCCGCTCGACATGATCGATGAATCCAAATACGGCATGTGCTGCTCTTTCAACGAGGTCGGCCGAGTCCCAGTTTTTGGTTGGCTCGGTTTCCAAGCCGCTTGTGCCTTCCCATATAGGCGAATAGGTGAGATGCGCAATCCAACGGTTGATCGAATCACGCTCCTTGGCCGAGAGGAATGGTCCTGGGCATCGAAAACCATAAAAGTCCGTTGCATGCAGGTCGTTGTCGCGTGATCGATCTGTCCGCGGCCGAAAAAAGTCATCTATATCACGAACGCTCATAAGTGTCGATTCCACGCATGCGTTCTTGACGCTGAGTATTTCAACTCGGGTTCGCTGGGCTCTGGGGTGTTCGGCCAGCAGGGGATATACCCGGTCGATCCAAAGATAGAGGGTGAAGCCCCGATGAAGACGGTTGTAGAGCAAACGGATTGCCCTCAACTTATCTTCTTCGGTCGCGATTCTTCGAGTCTTGGAGGATTGGTTTTTCATGCTGATCTTTCGATGAAGCGAAGTCCTTCGACGCTGAGCACTGTCACGGATAGGCCAAACGGATGCAGGGTGAAAAACAGAACTCGCCCCCGCCCTCCACTCGCAGGCTCGACGCACCGCTACGAGCCATGAAGGAAGAGCCGTCGTTCACTTGCCGGAGGAGTATTGATGCACCTCTTACATTAGCGGACTCTGGATTGAGGCAAATCGGCATAGGCATGAATCTGCCGCCACCACAAATCTCCAACCGGTTAGTTGGTTCGTCCCTTGAGCAACTTCTCCAACTTGGCCAGGTGCTTCAGGGCATCCTCCACCTCTTTTTTCTCCAACGCCGCCCGGAGGCTGACCAGGAGTTCGTTGACCTCTCTTTTCTGATCTGACCCTTGCGCCTTTCGCCTCTTCCGCTTCTTCCTGCCCAGACCAAGGGAGTCTTTCACGATTTTGGAGGTGACTTTTCCCTCACCCGCCGTCTTGACGATCTCCGGCCATTTGTCTCGGAACTCTTCAGGCTCCAGTTTCAGGAAGGGGCGAACCTGAAACTCGTTGGCCGGTCTGGCCACGTTTTCCGGGAGCAGTTTAATCCGCTCCGCGCTGCCAACCAGCTTGTTGGCGTAACTCCGGCCAAATCCAAAGCGTTCCTGGCAGTAGATGTTGAAGTTCTTGTGGGTCTCGCGGTATAGCTCTTTGGTCTTGATCTCCATGATGGCGTTCCCGACATCGAAAAAGTCTCCCAGCTTGGCATCGATCACCTTTTCGAGCCTGGCGAGCTGCTGCTTTTCCTGGGCGGTGAGGGGTTTGACGACCTCAAGGCTCGCCGCTTTTGCCTCTCCAGCCTGCGCCGCCGCCTCCCCAGCTTGCTCTTTCGCCTCGGCCTTCGACGGGTTTTTGGGATTGTCGGTCTGTTTCATTCTTGCGGCAATATACAAAGCGGCCCCAAATGTGCAAATTCTTTTCGTAAAGCCTTGATATTCAATAACCTGGACCAAAGGTGACGACCGTCACCTTTGCTCTCCAAATTGGTCAGGGAACTGGGGAAAATCATCGTTGCGGCAGTCCACAAAGCGGACGCAAGAGCGCAAATAATGCTCGTAATAGACTGCTGTTCAATAACATAGGCCAAAGGTGACAACCGTCACCTTCGCTCTCCAAATTGGCGGGGCAACCGAGGAAAATGAATGATCGGTGTTGACCCTCGCCATAAGTCCTGAATCGCGGCAGGGAGGTCAGGTCATTTGGGCAGAAATGCGTCAATTTGTTTCAGCGCCATCTCCTCGACGCGGGAATATTGCCAGTTGGCAACGTTCTGACCGGTGCAGTCCGACCATCAAAACGAGGCCATCCTCACCCAGTTCAGGGGGCACGCGTGCAGGTTCGTAATTCTTGGCGTCTGAATATCACATTAGATAACCAGAAGGTAGCAAAATCACCTGGTCATTTTCCCCGCAGTTGCCTTCGTGTCCTCTCTTCCGCTAGCCGTTTTTCACCCTCGAGAAGTGCCTCAGGGACTCTTTCTTCCCTAAAACGCTCAAAGAGCCGATCCTCAGGATCTTCAAGCTTGAGCAGGCTGATGGTTTTGCTTATGCGGCTACGAACGTCAGCTTCGAGTGCTGGGGTCCACTTGAATCCGTGCGCAGCCTTGGCGGAAAAGAGAGCTGTCGAGAATTCCCCTGAGGGCCATACCCAGGTATGACGGCCTTTCATCCCGTTCAGCAGAGTGGTGCGAACCAAAGGAGGAAGCCACTGACTAGCGGTGGACAAAAGCCACAACAAATGGTCGGCATCCTCGTAGGGAGAAACTTCTGGTCCGAAATCACCACCATGGAAATAGCTGTGAGCTGCCTCGTCGGGGTAGTCCGCAAAGTCCTTCCGCCGGAGCGTCCATTCCTCCCCTGGGCGTTTTCGACATCCTTCCTCCAGATAAGGTTCCAACTCCCCACCAAATCCAGGAATTGTTAATTGTGGGGCATATTCGGCCAGCAAATTCGGGAACATTGAACACGTCTCGAAGAGCCCAGCGTGAGAATCAATGAATTCCAGCACTTCGTCGGTCTTGGTGATGGGCGTTATTGGGACGCTTTCTGCAGTCTTCACCCAGCTCAATTGCATGGCGGTCCAGGCCAATCGTTCGCCCCAAGTGCGGCTGTCGCCACTTTTCTCCGGCAATGGAAAGCTCCATCGACGCCAAGTCGAAGCCTCCGGCACGCTCATCCCGTAAGCCTCCACCCGATTGGAGGCTTCAGCCACGTCCAGCCAATAAGGATCAGTGATGACCGGAGGTGCTATCCCCCACTCCAGCAGATAATCTCGTGCAATGACCAGCGGGCTTCCCTGGGGATGGACTACCGAGAGTATTTCATCGACCACCTTGGCGATCCCCTCTGAACTGGAAATCGCCTTCCGCCCGGCGAGTGCAGGTGAATACTCCATAACGTCCTGATGGGTAATGTCATGCCAAATCGGGAGGACAACCTTATCGTTCCCAGCAAATTCTCGTTCGGCCAGCGCATCAAGCTCATATTGCGGCCAGTTTCTTGCAAAGAACGCCTTACTCAGGACGACGACTCCGAATCGTGACTTGGTGAGCCCCTTATCGATTGTGCGGCGAATACTATCGCCAAGTTTTAACGACTTTTCGTCGTACCAGACCTCGACATTTGCCTCGCAGAGCGCTTTGACCAAAGGTCTCACGAATGCCGCTTTGTCGGCGGAGGTGTGGCAGATAAAAACGTCGTAAAGCATAAAACCCGTCAGCAACATCCGGCTCTGAACCACCCGTCGCAAGCCTGTATGAGCCGATTGGAACTCATTCTGCGGATCGGCCACCTGAAATCAATCCAGAACACCCACAGGGAAGAAGAATCGAAAATGAAAAGAAACGTCATCGAGGACGCTAGAGCCCGTTATCCCGTCCTGTACCTCGTCTCCCCAGAAGAGCAACGGGTCAAGGCTGAAATCGCCCGGCAAATCCGCTCTGAGTGGGCCAGCCAAGTGTCAGACTGGAATCGGGCGTGGCCTGAGTGCGGACAGTTCCGTGGAGGAGGAGCCTGGGAAACCTGGGAAGCGGAGCCGCAACGGAAGCTGGCCGCTCTCACGGCGGTGGTTTTCGGTTTACGTCAGTCCTTAAATGCTGAACCGCTGAGGGACCATCGAGGACGGAGAGGACGGAGAGGCCCGGCCCCACCGGCACGGCAAGGGCGAAGAGCGGCATTTCTATAGGGACCAGTTTCCAGTCGCAGCATTTTTGCAGGCGCGGTGAGGGAGCAAGGACAACAGCCCGCTCCTGCGGTGCGCCGTGGTCCTGGAAACCGTTCGACCATCGACTCGGAGGGCCTCAAGGTGTAACATGAGCGGCCGGTTTGACGTTAAGCATGGCAGAATGCTTAGCAATACCCACTTGGGATTCGGCGGAGAATAGAAATTGCCCCCCAGCGCACGGCTTAAACTGCCAGGTCAACTGCCATCCAGTGGCGGTCTGCCCCGGAACGTCGGGGAGAGGCTTTTTTAGAGTGTTAGTGCCCTTAATGCTGCTTTGGAGTGTTGCGACCTCATTCTCACCATAACCCTCTTCAGTCGTTAATATTTGAAGCCAGGCACCACCGTATGAACTGGTGGTCGTTATCTGGCCGTCCGTTATGTCCTCGCCCAGTGGATTGTCAGCCGAATTAACATGAACGATATGAACGGCTGTCAGGGGCGGGACCGGAGCTTTCGCGCCCGCCAGCAACTCTTTTTGTGATGTCGCTGGTTGGGACGGGTTCAGTGTTCCTGACGTTCGGCCCGCCTTCGCCTGTGCTGGACCGGCCTGATGGGGAAGGAATGACGCAAGCAGCAGCAAAAGACCAAGAGCGGCAAACAGGCCATAGACGTATTTGATGACCTGAGAATAGCTAAAGTGTCCTTTAAGCCTGAAAACAGACCTCGGTTGTCGGCTGGTGAGGTAATCATCCCTCTCGAAGATTCTCAAGGGGTGAGGAACACCCTCGGAATCCGCAAATTCGTGTAGCGAATCAAGATACTTGATGGCACCCTCACCATTGCGCACGAGCGTATGGTTGCGCCGGTCGAGACGCCAGAACAGGAAGCACAGAAACATGAGCGCAAGGCCAAATGGCGTCGTAAGCCAAGGGTTGTTTCCGTCCTTTAGCAGGGTCACGATACCGTTGGCAAGCAGCCCAGCAACGATAAGAAAGAAATTGAAGGTTTTCATCCGCTGGTCGGCGTGAAATGAGAAGTAGGACCAAGCATAGCTCCGAAAAACTTGCTCCTGCTGGGGGTCCATCGGATTTGGAGTGTTAGCCTTCATTTATCGTCCGAGTTTAACTCCGAGTAGAATCGTAGAAATCAACGAGAACCGTCAAGCTCAAAACGCAGTCCTTCTTGTTTTCCACGCGCTTCGTTAGCGGACCTTGCCATTGGCATTTTCGGAAGCCAAAGTGTCTTCCGATGCGCACCGACCAGCCATCGACTCGACCGCCCGAGATGAGCATCTCCGGGCTGGTTGAGCGCGTCACTTTCCACAACGGCCAGAACAGGTTCGCCGTGTTGCAGGTGAAGGCGATGGGGCACCGCGACCTGGTCACCGTGGTCGGCTCCCTCGCTTCGCTCAGCGCCAGGGAGTGGGTGACCGCCGAAGGCCGCTGGGTCCAGGACCGCGAGTTTGGCCTCCGGTTCCGCGCCGAGATGCTCAATAGCACCGCGCCGACCAGAGAGGATGGCAACGAGAAACACTTGGGTAGCGGCATGGTCAAGGGCATCGGCCGCATTTACGCGAAGAAGCTGGTGGAGAGGTTCGGGGAGAAGATTTTCAACATCATCGAGCAGGAGTCCGCCCGCCTGGAGGACGTGGGCGGCATCGGGCGGAGGCACTGCCAGCGCATCAAGCACGCGTTGGCGGAGCAGAGGGTCATTCGCAATATAATGGTGTTCATCCACTCGAACCGGGCCAGCACCAGCCGGGCCGTACGCACCTACAAGACCTACAGCCAGCGCGATGGGGAAGGCCCAGGCGGACCCCTACGTCCTGGCCAAGGATACCCACGGAATCGGATTCAGGGCCGCCGACCAGATTGCGCAGAGAATCGGCATCCCCCACGACTCGATCATCCGGGCCAGCGCGGGCTGGAGCCACGTCCTCCTGGAAGCGACCGGCAATGGCCACTGGGCCCTGTCGGTCGAGTTGCAGAAGGATGGGCGGGCAAGTTGCTTCTGGTTAGACGAGAAATCGTGAATGCCGCCTTGGAGAAGACCCTCGCGGGCGGCGACTTAGTCCAGGAGCAGATTGACGACCAGGAGTTGATATTCTTGCCCAGCGTGAGGTGGGACGAGGAAGGCATCGCCGCCCGCGTCAAGTTCCTGGCTGCCGCGCCGCCGAATTTCCCGCCCATTGACCTGGAGAAGGCAGTGGCCTGGCGGCGGGGCTACCGTCGCCTGGGCGGCGCCGCCCAGCAGCTTCTGGACGAGTTGTTCCTCCGTGAGGTCCTCCGGTAGCGGCCAGGTCAGCCCGACCCCTTCCGCTCGTTTGAGGTAGTCGCCCACGGTACTGACGGGCAGGCCGCAACTGCGGGCGATTTCCCGGACCGACAGCCCGTGCTCATGTTTGAGTCGAAGTAGTTCTTTGATTTGACGCATAGCCAATGTCTCTCGTGCCATAATGATGCCTGTTACGATGGGTTCGAATCGCAACAGCCACGCTTCTGGCAGCTTATCTTGCGTCGCTACGCTCCTTATGGATTCCGACCATCTCGGACATCGTTCCGAGGCAAATCGGACACCCTTCCGACGATATCGGGCACCGTGCCGACGCACCGGAAAAGTGTCCGATACGATTTCGGAATCACTGTCCGATATCAATCGTAACGGGTGTCCGATTTGAATTGGAATGCCTGTCCGATATGAATCGGAATGGGTATCCGACAACCGTCGGAATACGCAGTATACTGCCCTGAATCTGGTTTTTCCGCCGTTACGTGTGCGCCCTTTTGGTGAGTTCTTCTTAGAGGCGGATACTTTGTCTTAGAGGACTTCCGGAAGACCAAAAAATAGGAGTGGTTCTTTCGGGCGTGAAGTTGCTTCAATATGCGGCTCACCCCGGGTTTGTTGCGCCGAACGACCACGAAGAGATCTTCCACGAGGAAGCCGATCTCGGCCAACTCGTTTATGATCTCGACGTGGGTCAAGCGTTGCTGATTGGCGCACACCTCATCCTGGCATTTCACAATGTAAATCCCCTCGCTTTTCAAGACCCGGTAGGCCTGATGAGCGGACCTGAAATAAAGGTCCAAAACCGCCTCATGATATTTCTTCCCGCCATTCGAGGCGGAATTGTTCTGATAGTACTGCTCAAAATTCTGGTGCCCATTATGAGCCGTGCCGCCCGGGGTGTGCATGTAGGGGGGATCAAAAACCACAACATCCAGAGATCCTGCTTGGTAGGGCAGCGCCCGGGAGTCAACGCCCTGATTCAAATCCGTTGGATGAAACTCGAATTGCTTAACGTCAATGCCCTTCCAGAAGATCCCTCTACCATAGGTGACATCGGCAACCTTGGATCGGGGGGCAACGTAGAGCTTTACCACGTGCGGGAACACTTCGTCATTTGTCCCAACGTGGGCGGAAAAGACTAGCTCGTTGGTTGCCACGCCACGGGCAACCCGCTTTGTCTTCTTCGGTTTTAACGCGGTTTGCATCAAGTGCTCAATATCGGACCCCAGGTCAACCGTTTTGTCAAGCTTGTTCGCCCTCAGCCTTTTGCCAGATTCCCCTTAGCCAAGCAGTCGCCCATCAATCCCTGGAGAAGGATTTCTCTCCGCCCCCATTGCCACAATCCGGGTCTCGAGCCCCCAAACCATATCCCAACTCGACCCCAACTCGCCCAGACGGAGTTTGTGCCGCTGTCGAAGTTGATGGCGGAGCAAATCACGGGCCTGAGGAATTGGGCAAAGGGGAGGGCTCGACGGTTACCCGCTGAGATTCTTGACGATCGTCGTCGGATTTCGAACCCAGGCTTCGCCCGTGATGTTCATCAGCGATTGCCGGTCGACGATGCCGATGGAGCCCCAAGTGAACATCGCGTAGCAGAGATCCGCAGGCATGCCCGGCGGCAAATTGACATTGACGCCGTGCCGCTCGATGAGATCGACCAACGCCGCCAAGGGCCCGTAGCCGCAAAGGCTCGCGCAGTGATTTTCAGGCTGGCCCGTCGGGAGGCCGTAGATCGCCCAACCGCTCGTCCCAGGTGTGACTCGGCCCTGAGGGCTGGAGGCGAGATTCGCCGAGGCGACGCCGATCTTCACCGGCCCGACATTGGCGATGGCGCCGTTCAAACCCGCCGCGTTCGTCCAGTCGATTTTACTGAACGGCCCATCCAAATAGGCCTTACGTTCCATTTGAAACCCGTGCGTTTGCATGAACGCGGCGAAATTCGACGAACCGCATTCCCGCGAAGTGAACAGGACCACTTCGGTCGGGATGAAAACCTTGGGTTCGGCGCAGGCCTTGGCAAAGGCTTCCTCTGCCCAACTCGAATTGCTCACCACATCATTCCCCCAAACGCCGATTCCTATTGGCCAAGCGATGAAGCTTTCGGGCGCGGCGCCGCCCGCTCTATAGGGTTGGGCGGCCGCAAGTTCGTGATTCGGGGTCGGAAACTCGCCGCTTGGAACGAAGATTTCCGCGCCGGCCTCAGGCCGGTAGGGCTCCGAAGCGGCGAGTTCGCTTCGGGGTGTCGGTATCGCGCCGCGCGGCATTTTGGTAGTCATTTGCCCCCTCCCTCGAAGATCGCGGGTACGAAACGGCTACGTGGCATGATCACGTTTCGGTTCATGCCGACTAGGATGATCTCGATTTTGAAGAGGTGCCTGCACTTCTTAAGAGGGAATTGTTTAGGGCCACGACGGTATTCCGCGGTGACCCCGCGTGCGGCATGACCGAGCCTGCGCGGCTTATTTGATGATCGTCACCGGACTACGAATCCAGGCCTCGTGGGTCATGTGCAGCATCGATTGCTGATCGATGATCCCGATGGAATTCCAGGTGAACATCGCATAGCAGAGGCCGGTGGGCATCCCCTGCGGCGCATGGACGGTGACCTTATGCTGCTGGAATAGACCGACCAATTCGGCCAAGGTCCCGTAACCGCAAAGGCTCACGCAGTGATCTTCCTCTGGGGCGCTGGTACGCGGGTAGTTGCACATCGCCCAGCCGCTTGTCCCCGGCGTGACGACACCATGTTGGCCCGGCCCAGCTGACTGGAAATACTCTGCCCCGACGCCGATTTTCACCGGCCCGTGGCTATAAATGGCGCTCTGCAGAATCGGGGCGTTGGCCCAGTTGACCGAATTGTAAGGGCCGTCGTCGTATGTCTTATTGTTGAGCGGGAAGCCGTCTGTTTGCATCGTCGTCATGACGGCGGTGAGGCCAGCGCCATTTAGATAGCCATGCGCCGATGCCCAGGCAACCACCGTCGCCTCCGGAATGAATGTCTGCGGCGCGGCGGTGGCCTTGGCGAAGGCTTCCTCGGCGGAAACGCAGTCACCGTAGACGTAGTTATTCCAAGACGACGTTTGAACCGGCCACATCAGGAAGCTCGGGGGGACCGATATTTTCGGGTCCGGAAGATGCGGCATAGCTGCCGCAAGTTCGTACCGAGGCGAAGGGATCGCGCCGCGCGGTAGCCGTTTCGTCAGATCTATGTTGTTTGGCATATCGTTCTCCTTTTCACAATTTGCTGTCGATGTTTAATTGTTACCGTTCCTGCAATGGGGACTGGCAGTAATTTATGCTGAGACACATGAAAAGTCAAGGCAGATCGAGCGGGATCGGATCGCAGGCCGCCTCGATTCTCATCCCCCGGCGCCATCCCAGCAAATCGACCGGCCAAGCTCGCGCCAGATCAAATTCAGGCTTGTCCGCCGTAATCGGGTGGCTCCATTTCGCGTGCTGATGAGTTGGCGACAACCGGGCAGCACAGCACATGTCCTCTGGTGGTTCATTGACTGCAAGGGGGGTGGTACGCGAGTTGCTGTGGGCCGAGGGGAACTTGAGCGGCGACGTGGTCTTGCTGCCGAGCCCAATTCCTCTCCAATTGGTGAGGGTTTTCCAGAAGCATCCCAGGTTCGAGCACGGCCGCCTCAAAGATTCAAGCGCGGCAATCCATCAGGAACGCAACGTGAAGGGCGATGTATGATTAGCAGTACTAATGTGTATGCAGGCATTGACAAAGACTTCCTTTTCCTCCATTTGATACTGCCATTTGATACTGCACGCTCAAAAATGGGGCCGTTTCGGGGCAAGATGGGGTAAAACGTGAGCAAGCCGGAAGTGGAGATCAGGCCCTTCAGTATTGATGATTCCTCGTGTGTCCGCTTGGGGGTGGAACTTGGTTCTGGAATTAAGGGTCAACTGCTCTACCGCCTTATACGAATTTTCTTTCATCGGCCGCGGCACGCAACCTCCAGCCCCGGCACACAGCGGCTCCATCGGCCGAGAATCAGCAAATGCGGGGCAACTGCTCGCCGCTGAGCATATCGAGGATGCGCTGGACGCCGATAGCGGTCTTGAGCAGGACCTTGGGGGAGCGCTGGGCGGTGACGTTGCCGATGCGGCAGGCGCCGGCGCCGTCCGGGCGTTGGCGCAGGATAGCCAGGGCGCGTTCGGCGTCGGCCTCGGGCATGAAGGCGGCAAAACGGCCCTCGCAGGCCACGTGCAGCGGGTCCAGTCCGAGGATTTCGCAGGCCGCGCGCACGTCCTCGCGCACCGGGATGAGCTTTTCCTCGACCAGCGGGGTGAGGTTGGCCGCTTCGGCGATCTCGTTGAGGACGCTGGCCAGGCCGCCGCGCGTCAGGTCGCGCAGGCAATGAATGCCGATGCCTGCGCGGACCAAATCGAGCACGGCCTGGGCCAGGGGCGCGGAATCACTCTCGATGGCGCTCTCGAATTGGAGTCCCTCGCGCAGGGCCATGACGGCCATGCCGTGCCGGCCCAGGTCGCCGTTGATCAGAATGGCGTCGCCGGGTTGGATGCTCCGGGGGGCAATGGTCAGGGAGTGTTCGAGCACGCCCACGCCGGCGGTGTTGATGAACAGGTTGTCGCCTTTGCCCTTGTCCACCACCTTGGTGTCGCCGGTGATGATTTGGACGCCGGCCGCCTGGGCGGCCTGCTGCATCGAGGAGACGATCTTCCAGAGAGTTTCCATGGGCAGCCCTTCCTCGATGATGAAGGCGGCGCTCAGGTAGAGCGGGCGGGCGCCCGACATTGCGAGGTCGTTCACCGTTCCATGAACGGCCAGGGAGCCGAGGTTGCCGCCCGGAAAAAACAACGGCTGCACGACGTAAGAATCGGTCGTGAAGGCCAGGCGCCGGCCTCCTGCCTCAAACACGCTGGAGTCGTGCTGTGGTTCCAGCAGCGCATTGCGGAAGGCCGGTATGAACATCCGGGCGATGAGTTGGTGCATCAGCCTGCCCCCGCCGCCGTGGGCCATCAGGACGCGCGGATAGTCCTGAATCGGGAAGGGACAGGCCGGGGCGAAGTCATTTAGAGGTTTCATTGGGCGTCGGCTCCGGAGCTGGTTCGCGCCGGTATCGGTAGTAGGCGGCGCAGGCGCCTTCGGAAGAGACCATAGTGGCGCCCAGCGGATGGTGGGGCGCGCAGCGAGACCCGAAGGCGGGACAGTCGGGCGGTTTGAGTTTGCCCTGCAAGACCAGCCCGCTGAGGCACTCGGAAGACTCCTGGACCCGGAGTTCGGCCACGCCGAATTTGCGCTCTGCGTCGAGGGCCTTGTATGCCTCGCACAGGCCCAGGCCGCTCTGTGGGATTTCGCCCAGACCCCGCCATTTGCGGGGAACGACGCGGAAGACCTGGCGGATGAGTTGCCGGGCCCCGGGATTGCCTTCCTTGCGGACGGAGCGGGTGTATTGGTTCTCAACCTCGGCCCGGCCCGTCTCCAATTGCTGCAGGCATAAGAGGACGCCCTGCAGGATGTCCAACGGCTCGAACCCGGTCACCACGATCGGCACCCGGTATTTCGCGGCAATCGGGAGATACTCCTCGTAGCCCATGACGGTGCAGACATGGCCGGCGGCCAGGAGGCCCTGGACGCGGCAGTCCGGGGCGCTGAGCAGCGCCTCGATGGCCGGGGGCACCCGCACGTGGGAGACGAGCATCGAGAAGTTCTTGAGCCCCTTCCGGGCTGCCTGGTGGACAGCCATCGCGGTGGCCGGGGCCGTCGTTTCAAATCCCACGCCGAAAAAGACCACTTCCTTGCCCGGGTTTTGCCCGGCGAGTTTCACGGCATCCAGCGGCGAATAGACGATGCGCACGTCGCCCCCCGTCGCTTTGACGGCCAGCAGGTCGGTCGCGCTTCCCGGCACCCGCAGCATGTCCCCGAACGAGCAGAAAATCACCTCCGGTCGAGCTGCGATGTCCAGCGCTTTGTCAATCAACTCGATCGGTGTGACGCAAACCGGACAGCCCGGACCATGAATCAGCGTGACCTCCCCGGGCAGCAGTTCGTCAATCCCGAACTTAACAATGGCATGAGTCTGGCCGCCGCAGACCTCCATGATCGTCCATGGCCGGGTGGTGATGCGGGCGATCTCCCGGGCATACTTATGCGCCGTTTCGGCGTCCCGGTACTCGTCGAGGTATTTCATAGTGCGCCGGCGTCTTTGTTTGGCCCCCCCTGCCCTGCGGCCTCCGGCGGCCCCGCCGATTGCAATTCGCTCAGGTCCTCCATCTGCCGCAGGTACTCGAAAACCTCGTTGGCCTCTTCCTCAAGGAGGCGGCTGATGGCAAAACCCACATGCACAATGACATAATCGCCGACCTTGGCCTCAGGGACAAAGGCAAGGCTGGCTTCCTTTTGAACGCCGCCAAAATCGATTTTGCCGGTGCGCAACAGCGCATCGTCCCCGCTGATACTGGTGATTTTCCCCGGAATTGCCAGACACATTTGCCTGAGCATACATGGTATCGCCCCGGGGAGCAACCGGATCAGCGCGGCAACGGCCACCCCCGCCGCTTGCTATATCCTCGATTTCATCTACCTTTAAGGCCATGAAACTGTCAATCAAGTTGGAAAAAGCGCTGAACGAACAAATCAACCTCGAATTCTCTTCGGCTTACGCCTATTTGGCCATGGCCGCGCATTTCGAGAACACCGCCTTTACAGGTTTCGCCAGATGGATGAGGCTGCAGAGCGACGAAGAACTGGTGCACGCCCGCAAGTTCTTCGATTACATCGTCGAACGCAACGGCAGGGTCGTCCTCAAGGCCCTGGCCGAGCCAAAGCTGGACTGGAAATCGCCGCTGGAGGTCTTCCGGACAAGCCTGGGCCACGAACAGAGGGTCTCCGCCGCCATTTGCGGCCTCTATGAGATGGCCCAGGACGAGAAGGACTACGCTACGGTCTCATTCTTGAAATGGTTCCTGGACGAGCAGGTTGAAGAGGAAAAAAATGTCGGCGACTTCATCGTCAAGCTCGAGTTGGTGGGCGAGAACCACAATGGCCTTTACCAGATCGATAAGCTGGCTGGACACCGGGGGGAGGAGAAGTAGGAAGGCCGAAATCCGAAGGCCGAAGGCATTCAGAGTTCGGGCCTTCGGATTTCTTTCGGCTTTCGGCGTTCGGATTGTCCCCCGGGCCGCATATCAGTTGCCAGGGCCGTTCCGACCCAATAGAGTAAGGCGGCCATGCACGAGCTATCGATTATGCAGGGCGCCTTGAGCATGGCGCTGGACCAGGCCCGGAAGGCCGGAGCGCGGCAACTGCTGGTCATCCGCTTGCGCATCGGCGCGCTCAGCGGCGTGGCTCCGGACGCATTGCAGTTCGCCTTCGAGGCCCTGGCGCCGGGAACCCTGGCCGAAAAGGCCGAACTGGCCATCGAGCACGTCCCGGCTCGGTTCTGGTGCGCGGCCTGTCGCTGTGAATTTGTCTCCGAGGATTTGTTTGCGGAATGTCCCGGCTGCCACAGGCCCAGCGGGGAACTCCGCGCCGGTCGGGAAATGGAAGTGGCCTCTCTGGAGATTGAGTGATGTGTGAGAATTGCGGATGCGGGTCCACTGCCGAGGACACAATCGGCATAGGCGCTCGCCACGATGCCCAGGAACCTGCCCACGAGCACGTTCATGACCACGACCATGGCCCCGGCCCTCACCACGGCCACAGCCACGAGGCCCCCCACTCTCACTCTCACTCCCATTCTGAGGAGGCCGCCGACCCCAATTCCTCCCGCGCCGAAACGGCGGAGGCGCGCCGCACCGTCGAGGTGCGCCGGGCCATCCTGGACAATAACGACCGTCTGGCCGAGCGCAATCGCGGCTTCTTCCGCGCCCGCGGGCTGCTGGTTCTGAACGTCCTTTCGGCTCCCGGTTCAGGCAAGACGACGTTTCTGCAGGAGACGGTGCGGACCTTGGCGCCCCAATTCAAGGCGGGCGTGATCGTGGGCGACCTGGCCACGGACAACGATGCGCAGCGGTTGCGCGAGACGGGCGCGCCGGTGGTCCAGATTACGACCGGCACCGTCTGCCATCTGGAGGCCCGGATGGTCGCCCGCGCCGTCGCACAACTGGACCTGGAGGGCCTCCAGCTCCTCATCATCGAAAACGTCGGAAACCTTGTCTGCCCCGCCGCCTACGACCTGGGCGAAGACCTGCGTGTGGTCCTGCTGTCCGTCACCGAGGGCGAAGACAAGCCGTTGAAATACCCGCCCATGTTTCAAGCGGCGGATGTCGTGGTCATCAGCAAGATCGACCTGGCCGGGGCGTGCGGTTACGACCGGGAGCTGGCGCTGGGCAATCTCCGTCGCATCGCCCCTGGGGCGCGGCTGTTCGAGACCTCGGCCCGGACCGGCCAGGGGATGGAGGATTGGCGCAAGTTCCTGGTCCGGCAGAGCGCGGAACGAAAGGCCCGCGACCCGCTCGGGCCTGAGCCATGATCTGCGCCGGCATCGATGCGGGGTCTCGCACGACCAAGGCAGTGCTCTTCGACACGGGAAAGGGCCGGGTCCTTGGCCGGGGCCTGGCCAACCAGGGGATGGAATTAGAACGTCTGGCGGCGGAGGTGCTCGAACGCGCCTGCCAGGAGGCGCAGGTGGACCGTGCCAGGCTCGGCCCCATCGTCGCCACCGGCTACGGGCGCAGGGCCGTGCGGTTTGCTCACACAACCATCACCGAAATCACCTGCCACGCCCAGGGCGTCTATCACCTGGCCCCGGAGGCCCAGACGATCATAGAAATTGGCGGCCAGGACAGCAAGTGCATCACGCTCGAGAAGGGCGGGCGCGTGCGCGATTTTGCCATGAACGACCGTTGCGCCGCCGGCAGCGGGAGGTTCCTCGAGTTGGTGGCCGCCCGGCTCGAGGTGGACCTGGTGACGCTCGGCGCCCTGGGCCGGAAGAGCTCCAAACCGGCCCTGATCAGCAGCATGTGCGCCGTCTTCGCCGAGACGGAGATTATCGGTCTGCTGGCAGAAGGGGTGTCGCCGTCGGACATTGCCGCGGGCGTGCAAAATGCAATCGCCCAGCGCGTGTTGGCCCTGGCCGGGCGCTCTATCCAGCCGCCGGTCTTTTTTACCGGCGGCGTCGCCCTCCAACCCGGCATGGTCCAGGCAGTGGAAACGGCTTTCTCCTGCCCAATCCAGGTGCCCCCCCTGCCGCAGTTCACCGGCGCCCTCGGCGCCGCCATTCTCGCAGGCCGAAGGGCGTGACTGCAATGCCTCCAGGACGAGCGGCACGGGTGGATTTGGAGACTGCCCCCGGGCGACCGTGCCAGGCTCGACGCTCTATGGCCTTGTCCTGCGGCGCCTCAGACCGCTAACCTGTGGCGCCGAGATGAACAGTCGTCAGAGGATCAAACGGGGGCGCAAATCAACCTCGCTCGAGGTTGGAGCTTCGCGTTCCGGCTTGAGGGTTGCCGCCAAGTCCGCCCGGGCTGGCCGGCCGCCCTCGATTATGGTCCTGGGCGTTGGCAGCTTCGCCCACAGCACCGCCCAAATCCTCGCACAGGCCGGGGCCAGGGTTTCGACTTACCTCACGCGCAGCTACGGGCACTACCCGCCCTCGCTGGCAGGTCCCACCTACTCGCGCGAGCAGTTTCCATCACCCTGTCCGTTGCTCAAGGAAGAAGGGGTGGACCTGGTGGTGCCAATGTCCATTGACTGGGCCCAGGCCCCGTGGGCCGAGGAATTGCTCGCCCTGAAAACCCCCATTCTCTCCCCGACCCGCCAAGGCTTGGGCATCGAACGGGAACGCGACCTGGCGCGCCGGCTCTGTCGGACCTTCCACATCCCCTATCCCCGGGCCCATCTGGCGCGCAACCGGCTCGAGGCCGAAAGGACCCTCCAAAGGCATCCTTTGCCTTTTGTCATCAAAAACCCGCTCTGTTCGCCCACCAGCCCGATTCACACCATCGTTTGCGAGTCGGCGGCGGATACCCGTTCCTGGCTGCGCCAGATCGATTATGCCGAAGGGGTGTTCCTGCAGGAATACCTCGGCCCTTGCGAGGCGGGCCACATCGCCCTGGTCGCCGGCGGGGAGATTTGTTCCCTGATAACCAACCAGGAATACAAGCGCGCCTTCGCCGGCGACCTGGGCCTCATCGCCGGCGCGCCCCTGGGCGGACTGGTCGAGAAAGACCCTGCCGACAAGTACGGTTTGGCGCGCCAACTCTTGCACCCGTTGCTTCCCTGGTTCCGCCGGGTGGATTACCATGGCCCCATCCAGGTGACCGCCGTCCGCTCCAAAGCCCAATGGCATGTCATCGAATACAATGTCCGCATCGGCGTCACCTCCGGCGCGATGCTCCTGCGCTTGTTGGCGAACCCTATCCAGACCCTGCTGGCGACCGCGCAGAACAAAAGGCCGTCCCCGCGATTCGTCCCCGGGCTCCACTTCGGCTGTTCCCTCACCCTGGCCGGCTACGGCTATCCCTACACGCAAATCCAGGGACCCCGCGTGCCGGTGGAAGTCACCGGACCTTTGGATTGCGACGTGTGGTGGAACGAAGTGGCCGCCGACGGCAGCGGCGGGCTGCTGGCCACCGGACACCGCCTGGCCGATGTCATCGCCCTGGGCGCTTCCCTGGAGGAGGCCATCGAAAAGGCATACGCCAATATCCGAAGAATCCGAAGCCTGGGCAGCTATTTCCGGCCTGACATCGGGCGCAGCTTGTGGCCGCCCGGCTCCCGGTAGAACCATCAGGGCCGAGATTAGGAATTATGAATTGTGAATTATGAGGCATGATTGCCTTTTACCGGCGCGGCCGGCCTGGATCGAAATCGACCTGAACCGGCTGCGGCGCAATTTCCAGCTCATCAACCAGGACAAGCCCAGCAAACTTGGGGTGCTCTCGGTGCTCAAGGACGAGGCATACGGGCACGGGGCCTTGCCCATCGCCAAGGTCGCCTTGGCGTGCGGCGCGTGCTTCCTGGCCTCGAGCACCATCCAGGAAGCCATGCTTCTGCGCGACCAGGGCATCCGGGCGCGATTGCTGCTGCTGGGCGAACGCCAGGAAGCTGAGCTGCCGTGGTGTGTCGCCCACGACCTCACTTGCTGCGTCAGCGAACCGGGCACCGTAACCAGGCTCGGGCGCCTGGCCGCCCGCGCGGGCAAACGCGCCCCCGTCCACATCAAGATCAACACCGGCATGAACCGATATGGCGTGCCCTGGGACAAGGCGGCTTCCCTGGCCGCCCTCATCGACTCCACTCCATCTCTCCTCCTGGAAGGCGTGCTCACCCACTTCGCCCAGTCCGATGAAACGGACAAGACCTTCGCCCTGGTGCAACTGGCCCGTTTCCAAGAGGCGCTGCGCGCCTTGGCCCAAAGGGGTCTTTCTGTCAAGTTGCGTCACCTCTGCAACAGCGGCGGTTTCCTGGACCTTCCGCAGGCCCATTTCGACATGGTCCGGCTGGGCCTCTTGCCGCTGGGCGTGTTCCCTTCGGATGTCTGCCGGCGCATCCCCGGTATCGAACCCGTCATGACCGTCAAGGCGCGCATCGCCGCCATCCAGCACATCCAGCCCGGCGACAGCGTCGGTTACGGCATGCGTTACGTTGCCGCCTCGGCCCGCCGCATCGCCGTGCTGCCGATCGGTTACGGCGATGGCTTCCCCCGAGTGCGCAACCAGGGCTTTGCCCTCATCCGCGGACGGCGCGCGCCCCTGGTGGGCGGAACCACCATGGACGCCTTGATGGCCGATATCACCGACCTGCCTGAGGCCCAACTCTGGGACGAGGCTGTCCTGATGGGCCGCCAGGGCCAGGAGGAAATCTCGGTGCATGAAATCGCCAAACTCAAGAACTCCGTCTCCTACGATGTGCTCGCCGGCTGGAGGGGCCGATTGCCCCGAATCTACCTCGGCCAAACCACCCCTGACCCCGCTGCACAGGAAGGACAGCGGGCGCTTAAACAGCTCAAACAAGGTCACCGTGAAACTGCTCTTCTCCGAGGCGGCCCCTGATTACGGGCACTACATTTTCCCTTATGCCGTGTGGGCGTTTCCCGAGCCGGGCGAAACGCCGGCGGACCTCTTTAGCAGCGGCTTTCTCCCCTCCTCGCGCAACCTGGAGCGTTTTTACCTCTGCCGGCAGGTGCGTGTGGTCCTTGCCCAGTTCCGCCCATCGTCCGAGAACCGCCGCATCCTGCGCAAGGGCCAGGACCTGGCAGCCGCGCTCATCCCGCGCGCGCAGTTCGATTACACCCCCCAACGGCGCGGCCTCTATAAGACCTATGCCGATGCCAAATTCGGCAAAGAGGTAATGTCCTTCGAACGTCTGGATGCCCTCTTTGAAGGCCGCATCATCTCGCACCTGCTGCTCTTCACAGACGCCCGGACCGGAGCGGAGGTCGGCACCGTGACACTCTGCCTGGAACCGCCCGCAATGGCCTATTATTATTATGCCTTTTACGACCTGGCTTACTTTAGCCGCAACCTCGGCATGTTTATGATGACCTGGGCGGTGGCCGAGTTCGCCCGGCGCGGCTTTCGATTCCTTTACCTCGGCTCCTGCTACCGGCGGAGCGCCCTCTACAAGACGCAGTTCAGCGGCGCCGAGTTCTTCAACGGCCTCCGATGGTCGGCCAATCTCCAGGAGCTCAAATACCTCATTGCCCGGGGGGAATCCCAGCCGGCCCAGCACTTGCTGGAAGCCGAGGAGTACGCGCGAACCTTTTGCCAAGCCGAGCTGCCCCAGCTCGCTGCCCGCAGCCCCTTTGGAGGAACCGTGAATTGAAAATTGAGATTTGAGAATACTCTCTTCGAGCAATCTGAAATGCGCGCCGTGAGTTCCCAAGCCCAAGACCCCGGGTCCGAAACCCCAATGCATGCGTTGGTTGAAGATTTTCTCCAGTACCTCCGCCACGAACGCGGGCAGGCCGAACACACCCAGCGGACCTACGCCGCTCTGTTGAACAAATTCGTGGCCTGGGCCGCCCGGCAGGGGGTCTCGGATTGGAAATCGGTCGAACTGCGGCACCTCATGGCCTTCCTGCAACACGAGCGGCAACGCGCTGTGGCCGGCCCGCCCGCCGGCGCCTCCGCAAGTCCCGCCCGGCGGTTGAGCGGCGAGAGCGTCTATCTGGAAATCGCCGCCTTGCGTTCCTTTTACCGTTTTGCGGAAAACGAAAAAAAACTGCCCGCCAATACCGCCGAGAACCTCTCTCTGCCGCGCCGTTGGAAACGCCTGCCTAAAGCGCTGACCGACCGGGAGATTGAGAAGCTGCTGGCGCCCCAGACGCCGGAGACGCCGCAGGGCCTGTGCGACCAGGCAGTGTTGGAACTGGCCTACGCCTCAGGCCTTCGGTTGGCGGAGTTGCGTCAGATTCGGCTGGAGCAACTGCATTTGGAGGCCGGCTTTGTCAATGTCATCGGCAAGGGCAACAGGGAGCGGGTGGTCCCGCTGGGCCGCAAGGCGGTGGCGGCCATGGGGCGCTATCTCGAGGCAGGCAGGCCCGGGCTGGTCACCGCCCGTTCCCCGGCCGCTGTGTTTCTCACCAAACGCGGCACCCCCTTTGCCCCGGTCACACTCTGGCTGCGCATCAAGCAACACGCGCGCCGGGCCGGCATTGCCCGAAACGTGACTCCCCACATGCTCCGCCACAGCTTTGCCACGCACCTGCTCGAACACGGCGCCGACCTGCGCGTCATCCAGGAACTGCTCGGCCACGCCAGCATCGGCACCACCGAAATCTACACCCACGTCGCCGGCAGCCGCCTCCGCGACGTGCACCGCCAATTCCACCCCCGCGCCCGCCAGGGCGGCGGTTAGATTCCCGTCTTTGCGATAGTCTTGCCTGCCGGCGCGAGGACGGGCAGCTGCTCAACTCATCAGCTTTCTTGAAAAGTGGGTGCATGCGAATGGTGTACACCAAGGAAGCGAAGAAAACGAAGTCGCGCCAAGATAAGCTCAGGGGCGGGGGAGGCCGCGAGGCCGAAACCGCCCAACGGAACTCAGTGGGTACACTGGAATCCCACCCGGGAACGCTGGCCACCCCCGGAAGCGAGTTTT
>Ga0326728_10005475_pt1 | contig 35524 bp, 31 predicted proteins | sample MB3enrmetagenome_FD_207602 | JGI IMG/M metagenome (GOLD analysis project Ga0326728, IMG submission 207602) | Lab enriched peat soil microbial communities from McLean, Ithaca, NY, United States - MB31MN | ecosystem: Environmental > Terrestrial > Soil > Wetlands > Peat | place: USA: New York...
AAAGCCCTTCCCCTGGTGGTTTTGCAAACGGGCTCTGGAACGGATGCCCCATAACTCCGCTTACGAAGTGCGGGACGGCATTGCTGATAAAAGCGCCGCCAAAAAAGTAAGAAACATAGTGCATATATTCCATGGTTCGGTTCTCCTTTATTCTATTTGAGACAGTTCGCTGTCGATGTCGGTTTCAACAGTTTGGTGTATTCGCGCGGGAAGACGGCTTGCCGACCAAAGCACCAGCGCGTAAAGCCCGAGCAGCAACACAAAAGCCGCCGTGAACGAGCGGGGACCGACGGCTGAAAAATGTACGGTCGAAAGCGCTATGATAATAGCAGTAACCGATGTCGCAAGCGGCCCGCCCAATCTTTGGACTATATTAATTGCCGTGGTCGCAAAACCGAGCTTCTTTTTGGGAACGGACGCGTATGCCGCCGACACCGAGGGAATTCCGATTCCACTCTGGCCCGCGCCCCTGATAAACATCCCAGCCGCCGCCAAAAGCGGCAAAAAGTGGTTTTGTGCCATCCACAGAAAAGGGAGCGTGCCCAAAAATGCCATCAGTGCGCCGGCACTTGAAACGGCACGGCAGCCAAACCTGTCGGTCAAGTATCCCATAAATGGAAGCGAACACATCATTCCTAAACCCATTGGGGCCAGCAGCCAGCCCGCTTTGGCGGGCGACAGGCCGCAGCCGGTGATCAAAAAAAGCGGAACAAGAAACTGTCCCGAGTACGCCACCCCGTTGGACAAAAATTGCGTAATGGCTGCTGTCGAAAAAATGTGGTTGCCAAACAGATGCAGATCGATCAATGCCGCATCCCCCTCCCGCAGCGCATGGCGGATGAAAACACCCAGCAGTATAAGTCCCGCAAGCAAAACCAATGCTCCGTTGGGACGCAGAACATTTTCCATTCCGTAGAGAAGGCAGACCAGCGCGGGAGAGATTACCAAAAATCCCGGGAAATCAAAAGGGCGTTTGCTCGCCGTATCCTCGTCGTCCGGAAGCAGGACAGCCGCCAGTACAACCGCCAGTATCCCTATCGGCAGGTTGAGATAAAAAAGCCAGCGCCATCCGGCATACTTCAATATCGCCCCCGCCACTACGGGGCCCAGTATCGGAGCTATCAGGATGGGTACGGTGGTATACCCCATCACGCGGGCAAGATGTCTGCCTGAAACACGGGCCATCATCATTTGGGCCATGGGCGCAAGGAGCCCGCCGGCAATTCCCTGTATCGCCCGGTCGAAAATCAACCCGTTCATCGTCCGTGCGGTGCCGCAGAGCAATGAAGCCAGCGTGAACGCCGAGAAGCACCAAAGATAAAGCCGCTTTGCGCCCACCCGGTTCACCAGCCAGCCGTTGAGCGGCAACATCAGCGCCAGCGCGAGCAGGTATCCGCCGATAATCCACTGTGCCGCGGTGATGGCCGACTGGAATTGCTGCCGTATGGCCGGTATGGCGACATTCACTACGGTGGAATCCAGTTGCGTCATGAACGGCCCCAGAAATACAACGGCGGCAACCCTGATGACAAGCGGGTCAATGCCATCCTGGCGGGATGATTTGGTCCCTTCCGGCGGCACCGCGCCCCCCGACGGGTATTTAACGGCATTAATATGAGGCATTTTTAATCCTTGGTTACTTCTGTATACCTAAGCTTAGAAAATAATCTAAAATACAGCAAGACGGCACATCGGACTCAGTCGGTTACATGGAGGGAACTTGCATACGAAAGATCCGGAGCAGTTAAAAAGGAAGGTGGCGGAATGGAGTGAAAAAAACAATCCTTTCAGGCAATTTCTAAATCGCCTCGCGGACAAATGGTTTCTTCTGGTTATCACCATGCTTTTAAAAACCCCCAGGCACCGGTGCCGGTTTTCAGAATTTAAAAAAGCCATTCCCGGAATTTCCCAGCGGATGCTGACCAGCACACTGCGCAACCTTGAACAGGATGGCTTGGTCACGCGGCATTATTATGCGGAAATACCGCCCCGCGTGGAATATGAACTGACGCCGCTGGGACAATCTCTCCGTGCGCCCATCAGGCTGCTTTTCCGGTGGCTTAAGGAAAACTGGCCGGCCTGCCGGGAATTCAGGAAGAAACATGGTATGGCGGATAATGCAGATAAATAGGAACCGGCCTTTTCGCAAAAAAACAGCAAGAACCGCGCAAACAGTAAATCCGCCACCGGAACTCATCCGCAATATTCCTGGACGGATATTGCACATGGACCCTGCTATCCAAAAACCCTCTATGGTCGGTTGCCCGCTATTGATAGGAATCTAAATAATGTCCTATGCGAAGGCCCGAAGGTGAGCATTGCCGGAGGCAATGCGCAAGAGCGCAGACATTTTTGATGAAACAAAAATGCCGAGCTGTGGCCCTGAGGGCTTGCCGCTTTTGCGCTGCGACCGAGCCCTACATGCGAGGAAGTGCCGCATCCTTTAATCCGTTTGCAAAGCGGTCAACCGCGTCGCGCTGAACACACCATACGGGAAGTATGCTGTATTCATCGTGACCGAGCCATACATGCGAGGAAATGCCGCCATCCACTAAAGCAGTTCGGTAGAGCGGCCTCCTTGTTGCGCTGCAAAATCGAACCAGTCCCATAGGGCTATTTAGGTTCCTGTCAATAATGACGTTTCGATCCCCGGCAATTAAAAACCAGTAGCGTGTATCTCCGGATTTTGCATAAATGGATATAATAAAGATGAAGTTCAAGGGGGCAACATGAACGAAGAAATAAACATAAGAATCACGGGCGAGGCCGGGCACGGCATAGTGTCTGCCGGGATGATGCTGGCCCACACGTACAAGGACAGCGGCCTGTATGTCTTCGCCATACAGGATTACATGTCCCGCATACGCGGCGGAAATAATTTCTTTCAGGTGCGCGCATCCGTCCGCCCGGTTTACGCGCCAAGGGAAAAAGCCGACATCATAATAGCGCTGGACAAGGAAGCGGTGGACGCCGGCAAGACCTCGCTGTCGCCAAACGGTATTTTGGTGCTGGACGCCGAAAGTTCCGGAGTGAAGGAACTGGGGAAAGGCTGGGTTAATGCGCCCATATACGCGCTGGCAAAGGAATCCGGCGGACCTATATACGCCAATGCCGTCGCGTTGGGCATGACAGCCGCGCTCACCTGCGAAAATTTTGACAATGCCGCAAAAGCCGTGGAGCGGGAGTTCTCCAAAAAAGGAAGCGAGGTCGTCGCAAAAAACAGGCAGGCCGCGCGCAAGGGTTTCGATTACGCCTCGGAGAAATTTAAAGGCTACGCGTTTCGGCTTACCGGCGCGCCGCACGCAAAAAACCTGCTGCTGGCGGGCAACGAGGCGCTGGCGCTGGGCGTGATTTCGGCCGGATGCAAATTTTACACCGCCTATCCGATGTCGCCCTCTACCGGGATAATGAACACCGTGGCCGACTACGCCGGCAAGTTCGGCATAATAGTGGAGCAGGCCGAGGACGAGATTGCGGCCATAAACATGGCCGTGGGCGCGTCTTTCGCCGGGGTAAGGGCTATGACGTCCAGTTCCGGCGGCGGATTTGCGCTGATGTGCGAGGGCGTGAGTCTGGCGGCAATGACGGAAACGCCAGTGGTTATAGGCGTGGTGATGCGTCCGGGTCCCGCGACGGGATTTCCCACGCGCACCGCGCAGGAAGACCTTGATTTTGTTTTGCACGCCGGACACGGCGAGTTCGCCCGCGCAGTCTACGCGCCCGGCTCGCCGGAGGAATGTTTCCTTATAGCCAAGCGCGCGTTCAACACAGCCGAACGCTTCCAGATTCCGGCGCTGATACTTTCCGACCAGTATCTGGCGGAGTCCTTTGTCAATATCGAGTTCCCGGACGCTGCCGCCGAACCGCCGGACAGGGGGCGCATATTTAAAAGCGGCGACGCCACGGCGCAGCGACGCTATGCGTATACTCCCGACGGCGTGTCTCCGCGCGTCTTCCCCGGAAAGTCGGCGGCGCTTGCTGTCGCCGACAGCGACGAACACGGCCCCGAGGGCCATATAACCGAACTGGCGCAAGTGCGCGTCGAAATGACGAGCAAACGTCTGCACCTTAAACTGGCCGGGCTCGCAAAGGAAATACTGCCCCCCACCGTGGTCAATCCCGGCGCAAAAAACATGCTCTGCGGCTTCGGCTCCACACTGGGCGTTATGAAGGAAGTCTGCGCCGCCGCAAAAGACGCGGGGTTCATTCATTACCCGCAAATCTGGCCTTTTCCCGAGGCCGCAACGCTTGCCGCGCTAAAGGGTGCTGGCCGCGTGCTCACCGTGGAAAATAACGCCGTCGGTCAACTGGCCCGGCTTATACGGCGCGAAACCGGCATTAAACCCGCCGGCTCCATACTAAAATACGACGGGCGGCCATTCACGCCGGAAGAGGTTGTTTCCGCGCTGGAAGGAGGGAATTGATATGGAGATGAAAGATTTTTACTCGTCGGACACGGTGGCCTGGTGCCACGGCTGCGGGAATTTCGGCATGCAGACGGCGCTCAAGGCAGCGCTGGTTAAACTGGGCAAAAAGCCGCAGGAGCTGTTGCTTGTTTCAGGCATAGGTCAGGCGGCCAAAATGCCGCATTATATTAATACAAACTTCTTCAACGGTTTGCACGGCAGGGCCTTGCCCGCGGCTGCTGCGGCAAAAATAGCCAACCGCGAACTGACCGTAATAGTTACGACGGGCGACGGCGATTGTTATGGCGAGGGCGGCAATCACTTTGTCCACAACATCCGGCGCAATACGGACATTACGGTGATAGTGCACGATAACCAGATATACGGCCTGACCAAAGGGCAGGCGTCCCCCACCTCCGAGCCCGGCATGAAAACAAAGATACAGCCCGGCGGCGTGATACTGGCCCCGTTCCCGCCGCTGGAGACGGCGCTGGCGCTGGGCTGCGGCTTTGTGGCGCGCGGCTACGCTGCCGAAACAGAACATCTGGCTGAACTTATACTGGCGGGCATAAGGCACAAGGGTTTTTCGCTTATCGATGTTTTCCAGCCGTGTCATTCGTTCAATAAGCTCAACACATTCGAATGGTACGGAAAACGGGTCTATAAGGTGGGACCGGCGCACGATGTTTCAAACAAGGGCGCGGCCATGACGCTTGCGTCCGAACGGGAACGTCTGCCGATAGGCGTGATATATAACAGCGCAAAGCCTTCCTACGAAGAGCTGAGCGGTTTGGACGCCATGCCTCCGCTGGTGGACTCGAATATAAACAATATAGATATAAGCAGTGCGTTAAACGATTTCCGCTAGGATTTGAGCTGTCATTTTCTTCATACCGCGACGCGGCATGTCGCGCCGCTTTTCATATCTTTCCCGGCGCGCCAACGGGCGAGAAGCGGAAAAGGTCCGCACGACACTGGCGGGCCGTCTTGCCGTGCGTTGCTTTGGCTTTTCATATGTCATTGCGGGAAGCGGTGCGCGTTGCGTACATGTTTGCGAGGAAGCAATCTATAATTGTCGTTTGCAAATGACGCATGGATTGCTTCACCCCGCACGACGGGGTTCGCAATGGGCATAAAGGTCAAAAAGTGTTGATGAATTTCAGGGTACTCTCGGCGTGAAATGCTAGGGTTTATGCCACGAATCTTAAACCGGTTTAACATCCATGCCTTAAAATATACTATTTACCGTCGAGCTGCCTAGTATAACCAGCAACACTTTTTGACCTTTATGCCCGCAATGACGAATTAATTGCACCGCCGTTTCGAATAGGATTAACAAATTCTTCCCTTGCCACGCGCAAAAAGCGCGAAGCATAAAAGCTGCGCACGCGCACCGCACGCCACGCTATTTCGTATAATCAATCAATGCGCAAGATATTCTCGTGGGTAATGCTTGTTTTGTCGCTTTGTTTTGCGTGGCATCAGTGGCGCGCGTACGAGCCGCAGTACCGCGCCGCCGCGCGTATCGCCATCCGGAAGATATCCCCCTGCACCTCGCCGGTAACATATTCCATAGGCAGCATAGACCCGCGCTTCAACCTTTCGCGCGATTCGTTCGCCGACGACATCGCTCAGGCGGGCATAATATGGGAAGTGCCGGAGAAAAAGACCCTTTTCCAATACCTGCCCGCCGGCGGCGACGTGACTATAAATCTGGTCTATGACGACCGGCAGGCCGCGCTGGACAAGCTGAAAGCGCTGGGCATGGAGACGGGGCAGGACACCGATTCCTATGACGCGCTTAAGGCGCGCTATGACGCACTTTCCGCGCAGACCTCCGCCACGGAGGCAAAACTCCACGCCAGGCTGCTGGCCTATAAACGCGCCAAAGCGGCCTACGGCGCCGACTTGAAACGCTGGAACAAATCGCCCGCGATCCGCACTCCGGGCGGCTACCAGAGCCTTGAGAGCAGGCGGGCCGCGCTGGAGAACGAATATGCGGCGCTAAAACCGCGCCTCGACGCGTCCAACCAAAATATCGATCTCCTCAATGCGCTTGCCACACGGCTCAACCAGCTTATCGTGCGGCTAAATCTGAGCATAGCGCAATATAACCGCACCGGCGCAAGCATGGGCGTTTACGAGGAAGGCGTCTACCAGATAGCGGGCGGGATACAGACGATAAACCTTTACAGCTACAGCGACCGCACGCAACTGGTGCGCCTAATCGCGCACGAGATGGGCCATGCGCTGGGGATGAACCACGTGGCCGACCCGCAGGCCATCATGTATGCCATCAACCAATGCCCCAACCTGAGCGCCACCGGTGCGGATGTGGCCGAGCTGAACAAGGCCTGCACCTCCTGCCTGAGAAACGGAAGCATCCCCCATGCCATAAAAGAGCATATCGGCGGACATCTAAAGCAAGTGAAAGGATTTGTAAAGAGTTTCTTCGGCTTTTGATGCCGAGATTCGCATCGGGGGATAATTATGACTACTGACGATAATAAAGGCGCAACGCGCGCCGATTTGGGTTTTATACTGCATTTCATCGCAGTCATGCTTTGCGCTTTTTCCTTTCGGATTTTTTACCGCATCACTTTAATTGATGTGAAAGATACAGTTCTTCCCTTCGCGGTTCTGGTGTGCGCCGGAGCTGCAAGTTGTTTTATACCCGGAAGAGATAAAAAATCCAAATCTACTGCGATAACCAACGGTATTTTGTTTTTAGTAGGCATGGCACTGGTTGCAGGAAGATGTATTGCGCTATTTTTGCCACATGTGACCAGTGATAGTTGTATGAGCGGAACTATTGGAATGCCGTCATATAACTATGTTGACCTGTCCCCGGTAAACAACGCAGCAGATCTTCTGCTTGGGGCGCACATGATGCTAAGCGCCTGTTTTGCAAAGAAAAATTCTGTACGTTGGGCGGGATTAGGTTGCGTTGTTTTGATTGTCGGAGTAGTCGCATGGCGGACAATTGTGCAAGTCCCTCCGCCTCGCCATTATACGCGCCAAAACTGCGGTTATTCATCCATTTGCGGCTAGCGCAACTAAACCGGGTTCTGCATTATGCGCAGGAGTTCCAGTTGGGTTGTTTTGCCTTTCAGCGCCACCGGGCCTACGCTTGTAAAGCGCGCAAGCGAGGTCACTTTGCCGCCCGCATTATCCAGCGCGTCGCGGCTGACCAGCAAATCGGTGGCAAACTCTTTTGTCTTGGACTCTATGCGCGAGGCGATATTCACCGTATCGCCTATAAAGGTATATTCGCGGCGCGTTTTTGTGCCCACATTCCCAGCCACCAGCTTGCCCACATGTATGCCTATGCCGAAATGCAGGCGCTCCTCCGGCGGCAGTTTTGCGTTATGCTCCGCCAGCGCGGCGCGCATATCGACGGCGGCGGTTATCGCGTCGGCGGCGTATTCGGCGGAGCCGAGCAGCGGCGTGAACACCGCCATCACCGCGTCGCCTATGAATTTGTTTATCACGCCGTGATTGGCGGCTATATGCGGCGTCACCGCCTGAAAATAGCGGTTTAAAAACGCCACAACCTCGTGCGGGGACATTTTTTCGGAACGCGGCGTGAAATCGCGGATATCGCAAAACAACACCGCCGCCTCAGTCTCCACACCGCCGAGGTCCACGCGGCCGGGCTGCAAGAGCTCGCGCGCAATCTCGCCGGACATGTATTTGCCGAACATGTCGCGCATGGCCTCGCGCTCGCGCAGCCCGTCGAGCATGTTGTTGAACCCCGCCTTCAGGTGGCCAATCTCGTCGGAAAAGTAGACGCGCGACTTTACCGCGTAATTGCCCAGTGCCACCTCGTCCATATGCACGATGAGTTTGTTCAGCGGGCGCTGTATGCCGCGCACTATGGAAACGACGCCCATCACCATGCCGAGCATGGAATACTCGGCCATGGTTATCATCGCATCCTGATGATTACCAAGCGAGTCGTGCATATAGCAGAAAAGGGTAATCAGCATCGGCACTACGCCGAGGCCCCCCACCAGCAGTCCCATGCGCCATGCAAGCGAAAGCCCGCGCCCGTTGCGCACGCGATATAGCTCCTCCGGCGTGTATATGCTTTCCATGAAGGACGACGCGCCGGACAGCGTAAGGTCGATATACACCACCATCATGCCCGTTTGCACCACCAGCGAAATAAGCGCGGCGGGCAAAACACAGGCAATCACTACGAATGGGCTCAGTTGCACGGACCACATGGCCAGAGAAAGCAGAAATTGCAGGCAAAGGAATATTATCGCGTCGCGGTATATGCTCTCGATGCGGTGCGGCGCAGGTTTTCGCTTGGTGCTTTTGTATAGCGGCGCAACGGGCTATGCCACCAAATAAGCGCGATATAGGGAAAAAGGGCGGCTGCGCCGAACACCGTGCCTACGACCAGATGGGTAAACTGCAATTGCGCCATTCTTTCCAGATCTATTCCCATGGCGGCTAACACCATGGCCTGAACCGCCTTGTCGAGATTCGCCATCGCCCACAGCGAAATGAGCAGGTATGGAAAAAGTTTTTTGAGCTTGCCAGGCTTTTTGTCCGTTATGTCCGTCATATTGTTTGATTCTACATTAATTGACCCGGCGGGGCGCAACCGCTATAATTTCAACATGTTCAACACAATACTGGACGCTATACTGTTTATTGCCGGTTCCGGGCTGCTGGTCTATATGATTTTCCTGTCAAAGGACACCACTCCCGCCGAGGAATCGCAGGCCGGCGCGGCCGAACCCGGCTACGACGAATTTTCCGGCACGGCGCTGGAGCGCATGCCGCTGCAAACGCCTTTTACAAAAACCCCCTGCGTCTGCTACACGCACAAAATCACCGAACAGTATTACGAGCGCGGATACCAGCACGAGCGCACCGTGGAGTCCGACCAATCCTCCGCGTCCTTCTATCTGGAGGATACCACCGGGCGCATACTGGTCTGCCCGCGCGGCGCGGAGTATCTGCTGGACGCTTCCACCTCGGAGCAGGAAGGCGAACGCAAGCATACCGAGCATTTCCTCAGCCCCGGCGAACAGGTGTTTGTAAAAGGCACCGTTGCGCCACTGGACGCCGAGGAAGCGGATATCGAAAAAACGCTTGCGGATAAACAGGGCCGCGTCCCCTGCACGATGATGATAATAAAGAGCGACGACGGGCCGCTGGTTGTTTCCTGCCGTTCCGAAGAGGACACCGAGTCTTATTTCGACATGCGGCGCGCGATTACGCTCGGCATAGCGATGCTGGCTGCGGCGGCGGGGCTGATGTCGCTGCTGGCGCATATGGGAGTGCTGCCGCACACGATGGAGTTCAACTGGGACGTATGGATTAGATAATATGAATATAGCATATGGGGCGAAAATTAATTTTTCACGCGCGGCCGCTGGAAATGCCGCGGCAACGCGCTTCCCCTTATACCGCGACCGGGCAAGTGTATGCCCGGTCGCTTACCTGAACTTATTTCCAATTCTCTTTTCTCTCCAGCCAAAAACGAATAAAACTTGCATATGCATATAGCCCATGTGGCGTTATTTACGGAAGATATAGAGCGTTCGCGCGCGTTTTACGCGAAGTATTTCAGTTGCCGCGCCGGTGAGAAATACGCGAACGCAAAGACCGGTTTTGAATCCTGTTTTCTGGATTTCGCCTCCGGCGCGCGGCTGGAAATCATGAAAAAGCCGGGCGAGAAGCCCGCGCATAACGCGCATTTTGCCGTCAGCGCCGGGAACAGGGAGGCTGTTATTGCCCTTACGGAAACATTGCGCGGCGACGGCTTTGCTATCGCAAGCGCACCGCGCGTCACCGGCGACGGATATTTTGAAAGCTGCGTGCTGGACCCGGACGGAAATAAAATTGAGATAACGGAGTAATGCGGTTCGCGCCGCGCAAAAAAATATTATCAGGGGAGCTAAGATGAAAAAACTGCTATTTGCGCTGCTGGTTGTGCTGCCTTGCGTCGGTGTTGCAAACGCCGCCGATCCGGGGGGCCCGGCAACCGAGCCGGGGGGCCAGGCCGCCGCTCCGGCGGAAATCACCTCCATTCTTTTCATCGGCAACAGTTTTGTTTTCGTCAACGATTTGCCGGGGATGCTGACCGGCATTGCCGCCGCATTCGGTACGAAAATCGAAACCGGTTCCGCCGTGCCCGGGGGTTACACTTTCCAGCAGCACGCGGCGGATGCCGGAACGCGCAAAAAGATAGCCGAGCGGCGCTGGACCTATGTAGTGCTTCAGGAGCAAAGCCAGCGTCCCGACTGGCCGGAGCGCCAGCTTGAAGACATGGTCTATCCCCCCGCCAAAACGCTGGTCGCGCTGGCGAGAACCAATAAATCAAAACCTGTTTTTTACGAGACATGGGGATTAAAAAACGGCGACGGGTTTAACTGCAAATATATCCCGGAAACCTGCACCTACGAAGGCATGCAGCGGCGCATAACCGGCACATATCGCGAGCTGGCGCGCAGCAACTCCGCGCTGCTTGTCCCCGTAGGCGAGGCGTGGGCCCGCGTGCGCGCCGAGCATCTGGAGATAGAGCTTTACCAGTCCGACTCAAAACACCCGTCGCGCGAGGGCACGTATCTTGCCGCCTGCGTGTTTTATTCCAAATTGTTCCATCGCGGAGTGCTGGGCGCGGACGCGCAGGGCCTCCCAGCAAAAGAGGCCGAAATCCTCCAGCGCATAGCGCAGGAAACGGTATTCCGCAAAGCCGCGCCGCAAGCGCCCAGAACTTCCCCCTCCACAACGCCCCCCGCCGGCACCGGCACAATCACAATCTTCAATTAAAATATCCTCTTTCCGGAGGGTTGGCTAAACAGCCTGTCAACTCGCATTCCGGCCCATCTGCTTGCAAAGAGCGAATATCGCAAGCGACCGGACATGTGTCGCAGCGATATGTCTTATGCCTTGCGCATATAGGCCCTTACCGTCAATGGCGCAAATACCGCTACAATGATAACCGCCCCAAGCAGCGAGAGCCAAAGGTCTTTGCATACTGTGCCATGGTTGGTCAATTGTCTGACGGCAGTGATAAGATGAGAGAGTGGATTTACATCCGCTATCCGGCGCAGAGCCCTGGGCATGGTGCTTGTGGGCACATAGGCGTTTGACAGGAAAGTCATCGGGAACAGAATAAGCATAGCGATACCCTGCACGCTTGATGCCGTGCGGGCGATAACGCCGAAGAACGCGAAGATCCAGCTTGTCGCCCAGGAAAAAAATATGACCAGAGTCCCGGCGGCAACCACGCCGAGTATGCCGCCGAAAGGGCTATAACCCATCATATAGCCCGTCGCGAAAGTCAGCGCCGTCGCTATGGCATAGCGGATCATATCGGCAAGCAGCGCGCCGGTCAGCGGCGCTATGCGCGCTATCGGCAGCGACTTGAAACGGTTAAAAACTCCCTTGTCCATATCTTCCCTTAGTTGCACCCCGGTGACAATTGAAGTTGTGATAACCGATTGCACGAGTATGCCCGGGATAACTATTGGCAGATAATTCTGCACGTTGCCGGAAACGGCCCCCCCGAAGATATTCGCAAACATCATGGTGAAAAGGATCGGCTGTACCGATACATCAATAAGTTGTTCCGGAGTCCTGCGGATCTTCAAAAGACCGCGATATGCCATGGTGAACGAATTGTCTATAGTCTGGTTAAAAGAAGCGCGTTTATACAGGGGTCTGTGCGTCCCCGGGAATTCAATCGGGCCTTTCATTCTTTTCCTCCTGTGATTTCTGCTTTGCGGTGTGCCCGGTCAGCGTAAGGAACACTTCGTCAAGCGACGGTTTTTGAACGCTGATTTCGGCCAGGCGTATATCGGCTTTCTGCAACATAACCAGCAGGTCCGTTACGCGCCCCGGCTCGGACAACGGGGCGGTAATATCCACCCCGTCCGTCAGCATGGTTTTTATTTGCAATGTATTTCTAATGATTCCGGCCGCTTTTTCCCTGTCATCTTCCGATATTAATTTCAGGTGCAAAGCGGTAGTTCCAATAGATGCCTTAAGCTCGTCGGTAGAGCCTTCGGCCACCACTTTCCCGTGGTCTATAACCGCTATCCTGTCGGCGAGCTGGTCGGCCTCGTCAAGATATTGTGTCGTGAGCAGCACCGTGCAGCCATTGGAAACCAGCCTCCGCACAAGACTCCACATGTTAGCTCTGGTATGCGGGTCAAGACCGGTAGTGGGTTCGTCCAGAAAAATCAACGGCGGCTGCGATATCAAACTTGCGGCCAGATCGAGCCTTCGTCTCATTCCGCCCGAGAACTTTGCCAGCGGACGCCGCGCCGCTTCCGTCAGGCCGAATTCCTCCAGCAGATCATTCGTTTTTTTTCGCGCGGCGGCGGGACTGAGCCCCAGCAGCCTTGAGAAGATGCTCAAATTTTCATAAGCGGAAAGTGTTTCATCCACAGAGGCATATTGCCCGGTCACGCTGATTAGCTGCCGGACGATATGCGCGTCTTTCTGCACATCATAGCCGAAAATGCGCGCTGTTCCGGAGTCAGGCCTCAGCAGCGTCGCCAGCATATTTATGGTGGTGGTCTTGCCCGCGCCGTTCGGCCCCAGAACGCCGTAAACCTGCCCCGCTGGCACGGACAGATCTATGCCGTCCACCGCGCGATTATCCCCGAATACCTTCACCAGCGAATGTGCTTCCACCGCGGGTATCGCGGAACTTTTTGAAATACCGGATAATGTGTCGTTCATGTCATCGCTCCTCGCGAACGGGGCCATTTTGCAATTGTGCCAGTCCCGCCGCCTTTTTCAGCGAGGCCCGGCTTATTATAAAGTCATAGACGGATTGGAAATACAGGGATTTTGCCCTGGATAAATCCGCTTCTGCATTCAGCAGATCCAATTCTGTTATCATTCCGCCCTCGTACCTGATCTTGGCCTGCTCCTCCGCTTTTCCCGCAAGAGAGACATTGAGTTTTGCGGAATCTATTTTTGCCTTGTTTGAGTTCAGGTCCGAGATGGCCCGTTTTATATCCGAGACCACCTTTTCCTGCGTGTCACGGTGTATTTCCGTGGCGGTCTTATAGTCCGCTTGCGCTTCCCTGCGCGCGCCGATGGAGGAGATATTAAATAACGGGATCGCAATCTGTATAAATCCCATGGAATTCCATGTCATCTGGTCCATGCCGGGGAAATAGCCGTTCTTTTCCCCATACTGGATGCCGGCAGTCACCGACGGGAAGTATTGCAGTTCGGCAGCGCGGGATTGTTCCTGCGACTGCCGCGCCTGCGCAGCCGTAATTTTCAATTCCGGGTTGTGCTCCAGTCCGAACGGCATTATTTCACCCTCGGTCGGGATACTCTCTCCCGGAATCAGTTCCCCGTAGATTTCCGGCAGCCCGGCATTTTCCAGCCCGATAAGCCTTGCCAGATCGATGCGTTCCTTATCAAGTTCGCCGGATTCGGTTGCGCGTACACTTTCCGCCTCCGCAAGCTTAACCTCGATGGTGAGCGCGTCAAAATCCGTTGCCACGCCTATTTTGGCTTTGCTTTCGGTCATTTCTAGATATTCGTGCAGCGTGCGGATATCCTCGTCCTGCGACGAGATTTGCCGTTCCATTAGCAGTATCCCGTAAAACAACTGCACGGCCTGGAATTCCACCTGTTCACGTACGAGCGCAAGATTGCTTTCCGAGGCTTTCACTCCCCATTGTCCGGCGGACACATTGGCCGAGTTCCTGCCGAATGTGAATAGCTGCTGGCTCAGCGCTATGTGGTAGTCATAACTATTATCGGGATAGAGGCTGAAGTTGCCAAAGCCGGGAACCGATACCGACGAATTCGGGGAAAGGCTTGAATATTCCATGTCCAGTTGCAGCGAAGGGAAATAGTCCGCCTTGTACTGCAATAACCGTGATTGGGATTTCTCCACGGCAGCTTCCGCCTGCTTTATTACCGGGTTGCCGGACAAGGCCATGCTTACCACATCGCCAAGAGCCAGTTTGTCCGGCATGGCATCCGCAAAAACGCATGTCGCACCTGCTGCGGTAAAAGTCAAAATCAACGGCAACACACACATGTTGAATTGGATTTTCATGGTTAGTGAGCAACCTTCAGCCTGACTTCGGCGGACATGCCGGGCAATACCGGCAAAGGACCGGTGATGGCATTGTCCTTTATATCGTTAAGCAATATTCTTACGGGGATATATTGGGTCAGTTTTGTGAAGTCCCCGGTGGAGTTGGCTGTCTGGTCCTGCGCAAATTCGGATGCGGTGTTCGGGCCCAATGACGAAACCGTACCGTGGAAGTCGTGTCCGGGATACGCATCGAGGCTGATAATGGCCTTTTGTCCGACACGCACATTGCGGAAATCCGACTCCTCAACGTTGGCCACTATGTCCACATCGCGCAGATTGTATATCGTAAATACTGCCTGTCCGGGCTGGACTACATCGCCGACGCTGAACCACTTTTTGGCGACAACCCCGTCATCCGGCGCGGAGATATTCACGGTATTGAGCTGCGCCCGGATAACGTCAAGCTGCGCTTTTGCGGAAGCCAGTTGCGCGGCGGCTATCGATTTCTGTATTGAAAGCGCAGCCAATTCTTTCCCGGAATGATCGTACTGCTCCACGGGGATGATCCCATTTTTGAACTCCAGTTCCGTGCGTCTGAAATCCCCCTGCGCTTTTTCAAGATTTACGGAACATAATTTTTCCTTTTCACCGGCATCCAGCACGTCGGCCTGCGCCTGTTTTTCCCTGGCCGACAGTTCCGAACCATCCAGCTCGATAAGGGGTTCGCCTTTATGGACAATATCCCCCGCTTTGACAAACAATTTTGATATCTTGCCGGAATATTTTGCCCCTATCGATATCTTCTCCCCGTCAACTATGGCATTGTCGGTATAGACATAATTCCTGTACCTTAAATAAAGCCATATCAGGGACGCGGCTAAAATGATGCAGGCCGCGCCCGCCAGCATTAGGGTATATTTCCCCCTGTACCACGGTACATATACAGCTTTGCTATTTGCTTCTATTTGCTTATTAATCTCCATGTGTGATTCTCCTTGAGTCGCTTGCGAACGTTGCTTTTGTAAAAAGTGATTTATTAAATGAATATTTCATTAATAATACAATTCATAAAATGAAGTATTTCGGACAAAAAAATTTACCCCTCGATTCTCCTTTCTTTCAACGACACCGCGATTTTTTTGAATAAGCTCAAAAACACATCCTGTTCATGCGAGTTGAGGGGACTAAGGATATTGCGCAGTAAGTTAAGGTGCTGGTTCATCGCGTCCGTATAAATCCTGGAGGCTTCATCCGTAAGAGCCACCTGTACTATGCGGCGATCCTCGGTCGAGTGGATTCTCTTTACCATTTTCTTGGCTACAAGCTTGTCCACAATAGCGGTTATGCTGCTTAAGGAAAGCTGCATATTTTCTGCGATGTCGCTCATTCTGCACGAACCGATTCCCCCGATGAACATCATCGCGTGGAATTCCTGATGGCTGAAATTACTAAACAGGCGCGACTGCTTCTTGTCATGGTGACGACTGGCGCCGCCTATAATGCGGAAGCAGTCGTAGATCTCGCGTATCTTGTCTTCTGTGGTCATTTGTTCAGGTCCTGAATAGTTCGATAATTGAAGCATATCACGAATTCCCGTTTTTGTCAAGCGCAATGGCGGACTTGTTGCAATGGGATGCTCAAACGCAAAATATTCCCGCTGGAAATTGACTGTTAAGGAACGGGTTCCCCGGGAATGCCCCAGGGTAATGGAATTCCCCCTCGTATATAATAAGTCACACCTGTTCGGTAAAAATTCAAAATAAATATTTCGTTTGATAAAGAAGCCGCAATACCCCCCCGCCGAACAACCCGGCGGGGTGTTTTGTTTCATGTAACCAAATTGGGTTTATGATAGCGTCAGTTTGCCGTGCAGCGGTTATCGCCGTGGTCCAGCTGATTTAAGTTCCTTTCCCGAAAATTTAAGTTCTTTGGAAATCTGCAATTGTCATATTTGCCGCAGCCGAGATTGTCGAATATTTGCCTGCGCATTTCAAAATCCGGCGTACCGAAATCGCATACAAGAGCGGAACAGATTTGAGGACGGCTGGTTTCAAGCTGCTTTATGGTCGCCCTGTCCGGTTGTATGCGCAGCAATGCGTCGGTAGCGCAAGCGCGGAGCATAAGATTGTCATATTTCAAAAGTCTGCCGAATAATGCAGGGTCTTCATCAATCCTTGCGGAATCAAGGATATATGCGTAATTGCCGGTATTTACAATGGTCGTGGTGGAATTATAAACCCCGGCAATCTGCCCGGACAAAATCTTGAGGTTGTAATTTATTGCATAACGCATCACCGGGGCCATTATCCGCAATGAACTTATAGTCATCACAGGTTCATATATGCCTTTGGAATCCAGCCATTTCACCTCGTGTGGACGGCCGGGAATCATTGCAGGACTAACTATCGGCCGGTTTAATCCCAGCATTTTGTAGTTTGCGGGACTGGGCGGGCATATAAGTATGGCGCGCAGCAGATCCATATACCACAATTCGCCGTCCACCAGATAACTTTCGTACAGTTTTTTGCGAGCATCATACTCTCCGGCAGCCTCCGGCGAATACGCAAGCATCTGCGCTTGGTCCGGGAAAGGCAGCGAGTATGTTTTTGGCGCCCTGCTCCTATCCGGCATGACCACGCATAACGTCAGAGCAAAACAGAACACTATAACAATATCGCGCCAAAAAAAACGGACATAGCGGCTGCCGCATAGTTCCCAAATGGCGGCGACAAGAAACGGGGACAGAAGATATAAAAAGAAAGTTCCCGCACCTCCGGTCTGCAATACCTTAAGCGCCAGCGTAAAATATCCGCCCAGCGCAAGCGAAACTGCCAGCCCTGATTTTATGTCGCGGACATATTTTTTATTTATATTTTTGTCTGATTTCATTTAAAGCCTTTACCAAAGAATCAAGTTTTGCGTGCTCAAAGGACAGCGGCGTATGAATCTGGGGCGAATATACGAGGGTAGGCATTGCGTTTACAGGTTCATCGAGACAGGACAGCCATATCCAGCAGGCGACGCAGCAAAGAGCAGCCAGCGCGGTCATTGTTTTCCAGATATGGAAAGGAAAATTATGTTCTTCTTCATGCCTAAGCGTTATCATGGACAGGCATACTGCGCAGAGAAGGAAAGCAAGCAGGAACAGTTTGTCGTGGGATATAACGTCCCCGCCTGCAAGTGAAAAGTTAAATGAAAAACCGGAGTTTGCGGGTTTTTTCGGCTGCGTATGCCGCGCTTCTTCTGACTTGCGGATAATCTCTCTCACCTCTTCTCTAGTCAGATGGCTTCCCCCGGCGGGCGCAGCACCAAGCGTGCTATTAACATATGCTGGAGCGGAGGGAATAAAACCGTTATGGCTGTCGTGCAAAATTGCAATTGCCGCCAGCACTCCCGGAATAATTACCAACATCCACTTAATATACCTGTTCATTCTTCCCCCGCTATTTATCCTTTATAATTCAGACTACTCATTGTGTGCAGCGGTTATCGCCTGGAATGATAGCCAACTCATTTGGCGACCTATTGGAAAAGCTGCAATTTTTGTATTTGTCGCAACCCAGACTGTCGAATACGCGATATCTTGCCATATAGTCCGGGGAATCTAAACCGCAAACCAGTGCCGAACAGATTGCAGGCAGGCCGTCCTTGAGTTGCTTTAACTCTTGTCCGTACGGCCTCATGCGCAGCAGCCCATCCGTGCCCGAGGCACGCAGCAAGATATTATTTGATGCCCCAAGCTTGCTGAAAAGCGCCTTATCCCGTGGTTTGTGTGCATTTGCAAGATTATCTGAATACTCTGCAATATTGGCCGCGACAGTGTTCTCGTCACAAGTGTAGCCGTTCTGATGGGACATAAAGTCCGACATTTTACACTTCCTTGATGTTTTTGCGGTATAAGTGTATGCTCCGGGATTGGACAGCACTTTCAAATTGTAATTTATCGCATAGCGCATTATAGAAGCCATATCATCCCATTCTTCGCGCGTCACCGCAGGATACCAAGGTACGATGACATCCCCAATAGCTTTGCAAAACATAGCGCATCCGTGGCTGTTGGTTTTTTCCATGCCAGCGCCTGCAAAACACGTTTCCCTACATGGATATCCCATTTCAAACATCTGGTATTTCGGCGGATGGGGCGGGCAAATCAGTACTGAACGCAAAGTGTCCAACTGCGCAGGGTCGCCATGCGCTGCATAATGCTCATATAGTTTCTTGCGCAACTCGTATTCATCTCCGGCCTCCGGCGAATATAAAAGCATGGTGGCCTTGTCGGGGAAAGCGGCATATTTTTTTATCGCAGCCATCAACTTTAGACGCTTTTCATGTTCAAGTGCCGGAGAGGGTATGTTTCGTTCTAAAGGAACATATTTGTAATTCGCGGTATTCGGTTTCCTCACCAACTTATCATCCAAAAATTGCAGTACCATGATGAATGCAATAAAAGTAATTATTGCGCCGATAATAATTCTTATATGCTTTGGCAGCTTCTCTCGTTTCAATGTAAAAGATGTTTCAATAAAGATAAGCGAGATAAGAACAAAAATGCGGAAAGCCAATAATCCAGTGGCATCCTTCTTGTAAATAGTCCAACCAAGATAGGCTACGATAAACAACCAGCGGGCCAGTCTTGCAAGCAGGCGTTTGCGCGAGTCTTGCGGTAAATTATCCAATTCTCCCCCCGTTCGGCTTAAGGCCGCAAAGAGATTGTATTACTTGGCGACTTGTTGCGTCAAACAAAAAGCCCGCTTTTGCGGGCTTTTTGTGATAGCGGTTGTTTTGATTGCGCGTCAGTGATGGAAGCCTTCGTCATGCTCGTGTTTTTCGTGTTCGTTCATTTTTGACATGCGTTTGTCGAATTCCGCCTGCTGGGTCGCGTTTAAAAGCTGGCGTATCTGCGCCTGTACCGCCTTTTTTATCTCCTGCTCTTTAGCCTCGTCCTCGTCGTTCAGCGCTTTCATCTGCGCATCGTTGGCGACTATGATTTTGCGCAGTCCGGCATACTGGTCGGCGGAGAGGTCCAGCCCTTTGGCGAATTTTTTTATTATATGGTCGGTATCCTGCGCGTGCTTGTGATGCTCCGGCTTAAAATGCAGCGCCGCAGCCATAAGCAGCGCGCCCGTCGCTATGCCGAGGGCAAATCCGACCAGCATCTGTTTTTTGTTTACAATCATTGTTCCTCCGCAGATACGCCAAGCAGATTGGAGATATAGGACGCGCGCTGGTCCTGCGCGGTGTCGGCGGTGGATATTGCGGCTCCGGTGCCGATAACGGACTCCAGCGTAACATCCTGCTGCTGTCCGGATGGCAGCAAAAACAACAGCAGCGCAAACGCCAGTTCCACCGTCAGCACCGGCACCCACCAGTTCAGCAGCAGGCTCATGAACCGGTTGAGCGGGGACTCCGTTTCCGCTTTACTTATTTTGGACATCACCGACAAAACAAAACGGTCCGACGCGGGCGGCAGCGGCGCGGCGAAAAGTTTTATCTTCTCCGCGTCGGCCAGCAGGGCGCGGCACTCCGCGCAGTCGGCAAGATGCGCCTCCGCAAGCCGCGTTTCCTCGCGCGAAAGCCGCCCGTCGCGCAAAAGAAGTATTTTATCTTCCAGCTCTTTGTGTTCCATATCCTATGCTCCCCTGCCTTCAAGACGGCGCATTTCCGCTATCATTTCCAGCCTTGCGCGGCGCAGCCGCGCCTTTACCGAGTCCAGCGTGCAGTCCATCACTTCCGCTATTTCCTCGTACGAAAACCCCTGCACTTCGCAAAGCGTGACAGCCAGCCTGCTCTCCGGCGCAAGGCGCGCCAGCAGGCGCTGCGCCATATCGCGGTTCTCCAAATCCCTTGCCGCGTTTTGCGGCTCGCGCGGCAGGGCGGGCGCGGCGTCGCCAAAATTCTCCGTCAGCGCGTCCAGCGACTCTTCCCTGCGGCGGCCTTCCCTGCGCAGCAGCTCAAGGCACAGGTTTGCCGCTATGCGCGACAGCCAGGTGGAAAAAGAAGAGCGGTTTTCAAAATCGCCCAGCGCATTGTAGGCGCGCAGGAAACTTTCCTGCGCCGCATCCTCCGCCAGCGCCGTATCGCGCACCAGCGACAGGCAAAGTCCCAGTATGCGCCGGTGATGCTCGCGCACCAATAACTCGAAAGCCTGCGTTTCGCCGGAGACTATGCGCTCTATTAATGCTCTTTCTTCTTCTCTTGTCATCGTGGGCCGGGATTAATTGCGTCGCGTGAACTCCCAATAAGGATTTTACTTTTAATATCCCGCCCATGAACAGCAGGCCGCGCCCGCATATCATCGGCACAAAAGCGATAGCCGTCATTATAATGGATGACAGCCATGTGCAAAAAGTGTCGCGGCCCGGCAAAAAAACAGCGTGACACTTTTTGCACATGGCTGTCATCCAATATAAAGGAAGGCGATGCAGGGTTACTGCTATAATCGAAAGTGGAACAAAAACCGTTTTGCGGTAAAGTTACTATTTCCCGTCGATACAGGAGTCAATAATGTCGGTTAAAATGATGGTTGCGCTTTTGACGTTGTCGGCCTGCGGCGCGCAGGCCGCGGACCTTAAAACATGCATTTCACTGGCGCAGCAAAACAGCCCGCTGCTTAAAGCATACGAGAGCAAGCTGGCCGCTTCCGCCTCCGCTTATGAAAAGGACAAAAAGGCGGGGCTGCCGCAAATTACCGGCAGCGCGGGCGCGGGCTATTACCAGTATGGCGACGAGGCGGACCTTTCCAACGGCGTTGCCGCGCAGGTGGCCGTGGCGGTTAACTGGGACCTTGAAAAATACTCCGCCAAAATAGCAAACCTCAGCGCGATAGAATTGGAGCGCAACGGGTTGCTTAAAACGATGGCGCAAAACCAGATAGCGCAGGATGTTTCCGTCGACTACTACAAGCTTTATGTGCTGGAGGGCAAAAAGGCGGACTATGCCGCCGCCGCGACATATTTTGAAACGCATATAAAGGATATAGACCGCTTGCAGTCGGCTGGCGTGGATGTAAAACTGGACCTTATCCGCGCAGGGATGCAGCTTAAAACCTTGCGCGCCGAGGCCGAGGACTTGCAGGGCGATATAGACGAGACTTTGCTGTCGCTAAACTCCGCCACCGGCGGCGCGTTAAAGGAAACCGGGCTGGATTTCTCCGCGCTGCCTGACCCAAAAGACCAGACCGCGCAGGTTGCGCTGCCGTCCGCCGAAACGCTCTATCCCGCAAAGCTCGACGAACTGGACACAAAATCCGCGCTGGAATCCTCTCGCCAGAGCGAGTACAACAACATGCCTTCGCTGCAATTTGGCGTAGAGCGCAACGTGCACGCGATGGACCCGAATACCGAGCAATACCACGGCTATGTGGCGCTAAACTTCAATATTTTCGACTACGGCGCGCATCTGCGCGAACGCGACGAGCTTAAAAAGACCGCGCAGTATCAGTCCGACGCCGCGCGCGACAATCTTAAAAAACTGCAACTTTCCGTCGCGCAGCTCGCGCAGGAGATAAAGCTTTCCGCCAACGCCTGCCTGCGCGCGCGCGAAACGCTCTCCGACGCAAACGCCAGCCTCGACACCGCCGCGCTTTATTACCGTCAGGGCAAAATAAAGGAGACCGATCTGCTAAGCACCTTCTCCGACTATTTCGAAGTGCAAAAAAAGACGCGCGACACGCTGGACGAATACCTTTCCAAAAAGAACCAATTTGATCATCTGCTAGGGAGCGCCAAATGAAAAGACTGGTAGACTGGCTGGACGCAAACCACGTCGCAATATCGTTTACTCTGCTGGTGTTTTGCGCGCTGAGCGTATTCTTCTACACAAAACTGCCAAAGGACGTTTTCCCGGACAGCGAATTCCCCCGCTTTCAGGTGATAGCGGACATTGGCTTTGCGTCGCTGGAAACGACGGAGCTAAACGTCACCCGCCCGCTGGAAGACACGCTCAAAACCGTGCCGGACGTGCAGGAGGTGCGCTCGGTCACCGAGCGTGGCACGTCTACGATAGACGTTTACCTTAAATGGGGCACCGATATGGCGCAGGCGCAGCAGTACATCCAGGCGCGCATCGGCCAGGTGCGCGGCGCGCTGCCCGCCGGTGTGGACATAACCACGATAAAAATGACCACCAGCGCGTACCCGATGTCGGAATACGGCATCTGGTCGGACAAGCTGGATTTAAAAGACCTCTACAGCTACATGCGCTACACCGTGCTGCCAAAAGCCATCGGCGTGGAAGGCGTGGCAAGCTTAAACCTCATCGGCGGCGAGGAGCCGGAAATCTGGGTGAAGCTAGACCCCAGAAAACTGCTGGAATACAATCTTGATACCTCGACGATAGACTCCGCGATAGACAACGCCAACAAGCTTACCTTTATCGGCACGGTCACCAGGGAGAAAAATTCGATGTTCGTGGTGGGCGGCGACAAGCTGGCCACGCCGCAGGACATCGGCAACGTCGTCATCGCGACGCGCATGGGCCGCGCGATAAAGCTTGCCGACGTGGCGCAGATAACGCCCGCCAGCGCCGACCTGCGCCGCATAGTCAGCATCAACGGCCACAAGGGCATATTCATCGACGTGCTAAAGCAGAACAAGGCCGACGGCCTGGCGCTGTCCAAAGCGCTGGACGAAAAACTTTTCGAGCTGCAAAAGGAATCCGGCGGGCGTTTCAATCTGGTCAAATGGGATCTTACGGATTTCGTGCGCAGCTCGATACGCGGCATACTGACCGATATAATAGCGGCGATATTTATCATCCTCGTCATCGTCTATTACGTGATGGTGCGGCTGAGATACTCGCTGCCGGTGATGATAGTGCTGCCGCTGGTGCTGCTGCTGGAATTTCTGGTGCTTAAAATATTCGGCCAGAGCGTAAACATAATGACGCTGGGCGGGCTTTCCGCCGCGATAGGCATTATCGCCGACAACGCCATCGTGATAACCGAGAACTATGTGCGCTTTCGCGCCGAAGGCAGGCCGGGCGCGCTGGCCGCGTCGATGAGCTATATAGTGCCGATAACGGTATGGGCCACGGCGGTCAGCATAATAGTCTTCGTGCCGCTAAATACGTTAAGCGGCGTGCCGGGGCTGTTCTTTAAGCCGCTGGCGTTCACTCTGGCCTCTACGATAATCATATCGCTGATAATGGCGGTGCTGGTGCTGCCGGTGCTGGTGCGCTACTTCATAGAAGGCGCGCATATCCCGGAAAAGGAAGAGGAACGCAAACTCTTCGTGCTGCTTAAAAAGCTCTACCTGAAGGTGCTGGATTTCGCGCTGGCGCGGCGCGCCATAGTGCTTTTTGGCTGCGCCGCCGTGGTCGCCGCCGGGGTGTTTGTGTTCACCAAAATCCCGACGGGATTTCTGCCGGACTGGGACGAGGGCGATATTGTGTTTGACTATATCGCGCACACCGGGCTTTCGATACAGTCCGTGGACGAGATTATGACCGGCGTGGAAGGCATTATCGCGCAGGTGCCGGAGGCGCAGATGTATGTGCGAAAGACCGGCACGCATCTTTCCGCCCCGTTCGCCGCGCCTACGGAAGGCGAGATAATAATACTCCTCAAAAAAGACCGCAAACGCTCCACCGACGCGATTATGGACGATTTGCGCGACAAGGTGGCCGAAAAGTATCCCGACCTAGACACCGACTTCCACCAGATACTGCCGGACCGCCTCGGCGACCTGACGGGCGAGGCAAAGCCGATAGTGGTCAGCGTGACGGGCAACGACTTTAACCAGCTCTGGAAAGTCGCGCACGACATAAAGGACCGCCTCTCCAAAGTGGACGGGCTTAACGGCGTCATAGTGGACATGCCAGCGCCGCAGCCGGAAGTGCGGCTTACGCCGGACCAGTCCAGGCTCGCGCTGCTGGGCCTCGCCGGGGCGGACGCGTTCAAATACTCGCAACTGGCGCTTTACGGCGAGGTGGTGTCCAACTTCCAGCGCGGCATGCAGCTTATACCGATAAGGGAGATGTACGCGGGCGGTTTCCGTTCCGCTCCATCGGGCATACCGGCGATACCGGTGTACACGCCAAACGGCGGCGTGCTGCCGCTCGGCAAATTCATGAAGATGTCGCAGGCCGACCAGTTCCCGGAAACGCATCACAAAAACGGCGCGCTGGTGGTGGCGGTCAACGCCGAAATTTCCGACCGCCCGCTTAGCGACGTGGTGCGCGACATAAAAGCCACGCTCGCCGGACTTGAAAACGACAGCTACAGCATAGAACTGGAAGGCAGCTACAAACAGCAGCAGACCTCGTTTGCCGAACTGCTGTTCGTGCTGGCGGTATCGATAGTGCTGATACTGATGTTTTTGCTGTTTATATTCGAGTCGTGGCTCACGTCGCTGGCGGTGTTCCTTGGCACGGTGGCGTCGGCGAGCTTTGTTATTTTCGGGCTGAAACTCTCGAAGGTGGAATTCGACGTGTCTTCGTTCACCGGCATGATAACCGTGATGGGCATAGTCGTAAACAACGGCATACTGGTGATAGATTTCGCCGAGCGCTTTAAAAAAACCGGCGGCAGCGCCGTGCAGGCTTTGCGCAGCGCCTGTGCGCTGCGTTTTAGGCCGGTGCTGATAACCAATCTGGCCGCGATAGCGGGATTTCTGCCGATGGCGTTGAATCTGGGCAGCGGAGGCGAGGTGCTGCGCCCGTTCTCGGTGGCGATGATAAGCGGTCTTGTGGGCTCGATGTTCTTCTCGCTGATAGTGATGCCGGTATTTTACGCCGCGCTGCACGGCGGCGACAAAGGAGAAGCTACTGACCTTCACCTAATTCCTTAACATGTTGGAGGCCCGGATTTGCGCCGCAGGCTAGGCGCGACGACGAAGGCTTGCCTTCGGCAAGTCGAGGAGAAGCAACGACGGCTGCGGCCAAAGATGGGCCTCCCCGAAGGGGCTGGCCGTACTTGAGCTGAAACCGCGTTGCAAAGCGCTTACATACCAAGGGTATGCCGCGCGCTTTGCGCCTTGTTGCATCTCAATTACGACACAGCCAACATGTTAAGGAATTAGGTGAAGGTCAGTAAATGAAAGCAGGGAAAACCGTAATACTGTCCGCCCTTGCGCTTGCGCTGGCCGCCGTCCAGTCTTTTGCCGCCGCCGCGCCGGGCTATCATCTGTTAAAGGAAGTCACCCTCGGCGGAGCGGGGGGCTGGGATTATCTGACCGTGGACGCCGCCGCGCGCCGCGTTTACATTTCGCACGGCACGCATGTAGTGGTGGTGGACGCCGACACCTATGCCGTAGTGGGCGATATACCGGACACGCTCGGCGTGCACGGCATTGCGCTGGCCGGTGCGCAGGGTTTTATCAGCGCGGGCAAGGCCGATTCCGTGGTGGTGTTCGACACGACGACGCTAAAGGCTGTCTCCACCGTTCCCGCCGGAAAAAACCCGGACTGCTTAATTTATGACCCGGCTTCCGCGATGGCGTTTGCGTTCAACGGCAAAAGCCATGACGCCACCGCCATTTCCGCCGCCGCGCTGAAAGCGCAGCCGCCGCTGGCGCTGCCCGGCAAGCCGGAATTCGCCGTCGCCGACGGCAACGGCCATGTCTACGTGAATATGGAAGACAAGGGCGCGATAGCGGTTATCGATTCACTAAAGGCCGCCGTCACCGCGCAGTGGAACATCGCGCCCTGCGAATCGCCCTCCGGACTGGCGATGGACGGCGCAAACCGCCGCCTTTTCGCCGCCTGCGACAACAAGATGATGGCCGTGGTGGACGCGGATACCGGCAGAGTCGTCGCCACGCTCCCCACCGGCGACGAGACCGACGCCGCGGCCTTCGATCCGGGCAGCGGCCTTGCCTTCAGTTCCAACGGCGAGGGCACGCTGACCGTAATACGCGAGGATTCCGCGGACAAATTCTCCGTCGCCGAGAACATCCCCACCCGCGAGGGCGCGCGCACCATGGCGCTGGACACTAAAACTCATAATGTATTCCTTGTGACGGCGAAGTTCAAGGAGGCCGACGCAAAAGACGCCAACGGCCACCAGCGCCCGCAGGCGATACCCGGCACATTCTCGCTGCTGGTCTACGGCCCGGCAGCCGCCCCCGCCGAACAGAAATAATATAACCCAAACCCCGCCAAACAAAACACCCCGCCAATGCGGGGTGTTTTTTGATGCAAAAGTATAGCTGTAGTTGCCACCCGCCAAAAGCGGGAAAGCAGAAGGAAGCGGGGCTACCCGCCGCCGGATTGGCGGGCGGCTATTGCATCGGAGGCGGAGCCGCTGCCGTGGACGGCTGGCATTACTACGATAAGCAGGCTGACCAGCAGCATATCCGGGATGGCCTGCGTGCGTATGTTCATAACGATAAACCCGATCTGCGCAAGAATAAGCAGCATGCCCTGCCAGAACGGCGCGGGGTCCGGGTCGTAGCGCTGCGTCATCAAATCGGTGAGCTCATGCCAGCGTTGCATGCGTTGCTCTTTCGTCTCCTTTTCGCCGCGAAGAGGAATAAGCTCGTAGAGATATGTCATGTTCACCGCCAGGAAGAAAAACGCCATCCCGGTAAAGAAAATGAGCCAGGAGTCCAGCATCGGCAACGGCCCGTCGCCGAGGAAAATCCGGATATATACGCCGGGGAGCTGGATGCACGCTATGATGACGGTCATCAGCAAAAACCATGTGTAAAACATCAGTTTGCCCGCGAAATCCAGCTTCACCTTGACGAACGTTATTATTAGCGCGCCCACAGTAGGCAATATCAGCGGATAAATGAACCAGCGCAGGATGCCTTCGGTGGGCGTGAAATACGGCGACAGCGCGAACCAGAAGGTTATCGTATATGAAAGCAGCAAAAGCTCGCTAAGGCAGGGCAGTATGGCTTTGCGGTAATACATCGCCACCGTGAACGCGAAGGCGCATATCGCAAGGAACAGGTGGAAATAAAGGCTGTAGTGACGCTCGTGCTTGCCGGGCATCATCATCAACAGCGCCATGCCGAGGCCGGAGCCTATGCCCTTGAAATCGGCCTGATCGCGCACGGTAAGTGCGCCCTGCGCCACCACGCCGGCGCCGAACAGCAAAGTGTAATAAAGCCGCGTGTGTTCCATAAGTTCCAGTTTACAAAATTGTCCGGCGCTGTTTCCGTCAGGAAAGTGCCGCGTATGTGTCCGGGCGCCGGCAAAGCGCACAAAAAAAAGCCCGCCGGTCAGGGCGGGCTTTTTTATCAAAGACAGTTAGCGTTTAACGACTTTGACGGCCTTGGGGCCTTTTTCGGACTGGGCAATTTCGAATTCGACTTCCTGATTCTCTGCAAGAGAGCGGAAACCATCGCCCTGTATCTCCTGGTAGTGAACAAAGAGGTCTTTGCCACCGTCGTCAGGAGTGATGAAACCGTAACCTTTCTGGTCGTTAAACCACTTTACTTTACCTTTTGGCATTGTCTGAACTTTTCCTTTACATCTGTATTAACTACTGTGCATGAATATCATGCACCTGTAGATATTATCGCACATTTTCCGCAAAAAGGGAAGCATTATTTTTTTATTTCCGCGCTTCCCCGCTCCACCGTCGACAAAATCTGGAAAGAAACCTGAAAATATTATAGCAAAATCCCGGAATTCCGTCCGCGACATAAGGGAAAGGCGGCAGTTTCCGGCATTTTCCGATCGCCGTTGAACGGGACCGGCAGCGCCGCCTTTTGCTAAACTTACACTCATGGCGAGGAAAATAATATATCCCGAAGAAAGAATCCCCCTCGCGCGCCTTGTCCCGATGGGCGCGCAGCATGTGGTGGCGATGTTCGGCGCGACGGTGCTTGCGCCCGTGGTCATGGGTTTCGACCCGCAGACCGCCATTTTCTTTTCCGGCATAGGCACGCTGATTTTCATCTTCGCCACAAAAATGAAGGTGCCGAGCTACCTCGGCTCCAGCTTTTCCTTTATAGGGCCGGTGCTGGCCGTCACCGGCGGCCACGCGGAGAATATCCCGTACGCCCTGTCCGGCATAGCGGGCGCGGCGCTGCTGTATGCGCTGGCCGCGTGGTACACGATGCGGCGCGGCCCGGAATGGATAGACAAACTGATGCCGCCGGTGGTCACCGGCGCGGTCGTCGCGATTATCGGGCTTAATCTGGCGGGCTCGGCGGTGCAAAACGCCATAGACGGCACGCTTTCCATAGCCACTTCAAAGGACTGGGCCGATGTCTGCGTAGCCGCGATAACATTTTTTGCCGCCGCCGGGGCCGCCATTTATCTGCGCGGCATAATGCGGCTGCTGCCGATACTCTTCGGCGTTATAACGGGCTATATAGCGGCCCTTGTTTTCGGCGCGGTGGACCCGCATGCCGCGGCAAAAATCTGCTCGGCGGCATGGTTTGGCCTGCCGCATTTCCAGACGCCGCGCATCAGCATCGGCGCGATTACGGCGATAGCGCCCATTTTCGTGGTCCTCGTCGCGGAGAACAAGGGACACATCGCCGCGATATCGGGTTATCTGGGGCGCGACCTTTCCCCCTCGCTCGGACGCGCGTATTTGGGCGACGCGCTGGCGACCTTCGTCTCCGCGCTCGGCGGCGGCACGCCGCAGACCACTTATGCCGAGAACATGGGCGTAATGGCGATAACGGGCGTGTTCAGCGTCTGCAATTTCATGATGGCGGCCTGCATGGCGCTGGCGCTCAGCCTGTGCCCGAAGTTCGGCGCGCTGGTGCAGTCGATACCGCTGCCGGTGCTCGGCGGCATAACGCTTATGCTTTACGGGCTTATCACGCTGATGGGCGTAAAAATATGGCTGGACGCAAAAGTGGATTTCTGCGACCACAAAAACCTCGTCACCGCCGGGACATCGCTGATAGCGGCGACCGGCGTCGGCGTCGCGGGGGTTACTGTCGGTGCGGTGAACATCTCCGGCATAGTGCTGGGCACCGTGCTGGCGATAGTACTGAACTGGCTGCTCTCGTTTGAACGCAGGGACGAACAGGACTGCGCCACAACCTTCCTGCCGGACTGACCGCGCGCGGCACAAAAATTGCTCCTATCGCTTTATAAGGAGAGGTAATGAAAATAATATATTTCCCCATATTAGTTGCGCTCGCCGCGCTGTGCGGCTGCGCAACTAAACCGCTTACCGTGGACGAAAAGATAGCAAACCTTCATGAGCGGTTTGCTACTGCCTATTACGGCAACAAGCCGGAGGACGTCGCGCAACTGCTGCCGGAGCTGAACGCCTATTGCGCCGGCGAGGAAAAACTCAACACCTACGGCGACAAAACGCTTTCCGACCTGTTTTATTCCGCCGCGGTGGCTAATGCGCTCAATCCTGACGATGCCGCCGTCGCGCAGCGCTGCGAAACCATATACCGCGCGCTCAACCGGCGCGGCAAGGATACTCCCAGGGAGTTGCGCCTCACCGGCAATGCTTTGGCGAATGCCGGGCTTGTCGAGCGCTATGCGCTGCTCGTCTCCACTCACCCTTACGAAGGCATGCCTTCCGTGCCGTTGTTTGAGTCGGGCGGCGAGCATAAACCGGCATTGCCGTATGTTTATCGGGTTATGCCGGGCGGCGACCGGCTGGTGGAAACCGCGCTTTCAATTTCCAGCGGCCCGCATATAGTCATGACGACGACGCCCGGCTACGAGCTCGTCTCCGACAGAGTGGCATCCGGGCTGGCCAAATCACCCTACCGGCAGATTATGCGCGACAACATGGACGTGGTGATACGCCAGTTCGACCCGCGCGGCGCGGACCTGCTGCGCTCCCCGCTCGGCACGGACAGGATTTATCTGGCCGAAAAATCCGCCGATTTCCCCGGCATGAAGTTTGACGACCAGTGCATGACTTATTTCCTGCTGGACGGCAAAATAATACTCCAAAAGAGCGGCTGGCCGGGCAATCCGGATGTGGCGGCGATGCTGCTGCGCGACGGGCTGCGCTCCATCGCCCTGCTGCCTCCCGCCCCCAAACTGCCGCAGCAGGAAACCGAAGCGGCGGCGCTGGCCATACAGGCGGACAATGCCTCGCACTCGCATGACGCAGCGCTGCGCGCGCGGCTTAACGCCGAGCTGGCGGAAAAATACATCGCGCCGCAGGCGCTTGCTTCATATAACGACGAAACAATTGAACGCATCCTCTACAGTCTCTGGCTTGAGACTTTCTATAACAAGGACAAACCGTCGTATGTGCTTACCGAAGGCGCTGTTTTCGACGAAAAAGCGCGGCGCGGACATGCCGTTGCGGAAGACGTGGAGTCAATGGCGGAGGCGTATCTGGAAAACTGGCTCTTCGACAAGGCCGCCGATCTTAAAAGGCGTTTCCCGAAGGCGGATTTCACCGTGCCGCAAATCGCGCCGTCGGGAGTATCCACAAGCTGCGCGAACTGCAAATGGCGCGCGTTTAAAATTCTCGACGGCGGCAAAAAGCTTAAACTGGTCGCGCTGCCGCTGGACAAGGGGCCTCAGCTTGTAATCGCGGTGCTGCCCGGCTGTCATTTCGTCGGCCAGTTCGTAAAACTGGCGCAATCGCAGCCGCGCATGATGGATTTCATACGCAAACACGCGATCCTGCTCTCGCGCGAATACCGACCGGACGACATAGCCAAAGCCGCCGCGCAGCTGGGCATACCGGCGTATCAGGCGTACAGCATGGCCGACTTCCCCGGCATAAAGCTTGAATCCTCCCCGGAGTTTTATTTCCTCAAGGACGGCAAGCAGGCGCATTATGAGGGCGGCATGGCGTCGGACGACAAGGACACCGTTGCGGATTTTATGAAGGGCATGGACAAACTGGAGGGTAAATGAAAAAACTGACGGCAGTACTGCTGCTCGGCATCGCGCCGGCGGCGTTTGCGCAGGACAAGGCATTGTTCGACTACGCTCATCCCCAGCAGTATCTTTCCGGCGGGGCGCAGTCGCAGGTGGATTCGGCCACCGCGTCCGCATTATCGGCGGAAATGGAAATCCCCGACGGCGCGGGCGATTTCACGAAGCTCGCCGCGGTGGATTTCTGGCTGCGCGACAATTTCCGCCGCTCCGCGCCGCCCAAGGGTTACGCGCCGGGGCAGCAGGACGCCGCCGAGCTGTTTAAAACGCGCGAGCTTTACGGCTGCCACGAATGGGCGCTGGCATACGCGTCCGCATTGCGCATCATCGGCTATCCCGCCGTTATGGTGGACGCGGCGGGCATCGGCTGGGGACTCAACTATAAAGGCGACGGGCATTTTTCGGGCCACGTTTTTGTAGCCGCAAAACTGGCCGGGCGCTGGGTGCTGGTGGAGCCGCAGTCCGGGCTGTTCATTTACGACTACGATCCGGCCAATCCGGTTATCCCGCTGAAAGTCGGCGACGAAAACAGCTTTTACGCGCTTATGGCCGGGACCGAACCCAAGGCATACGGGCTAAAAGACCCGTCGGCGCTGGACACGCAGCTGACGGCATTCGCCGCCGGTGTTTCCTTCCTGAAATTCGATACGCCGCAATACCAGATATTGCAGCTGGTCTATCCGCGAAACCGGCTGCCCTTCCCGCTGAATGAAGCGGTGCTTGAAGGCAAATGCCAGTCCTTTCCGTGCATGCATCGCGATATGGAGCGCACGGGCGAAGTGGTGCAGACCGGCGGCAGGGATATCCATCTGGAAAAGCGCGACGGCCGGTATCTGGCGCATATATACGGGTACGGCAGGATTTTCGATACGCCGCCGCTGGAAACCAAAACCTTCCCCACGCTGGATGCGCTGCGCGCGTGGCTAAAAAAGCTGTAAAACTCAAACAGATTAACACAAAAAAAGCGCGGCCCGCAAAGGCCGCGCTTTTTCGTGTCCGGTTAGAAATTTTACTTTGCCGCGGGCTGCGCCGCCGCAGCGGGTTGTATTTTCAGCAGCCGGAAGCTGGCGGTCGAGGCGACCGACGCAAAAACAGGCATGCCGCCGGACGCCTCGAACTCGTTGACTATCTTCGCGGCGTTGCCGCGCAGGTCGGCGTTAACCTTTATGGCGGCGGGGATGCGCAGCGTCACATCACCGGCATGCGCGACCACGTCCAGCTCGCCGGACTGCGGCGCCGCGGACCAGGACAGATCGGCGGAACCGGACTCCTGCTTGAGATAAACCGGGCAGGAAAGCTTGTCCATATCCGCCGTGCCGCCGATGTTTATTATCGTGAGTTTTCCGGACAGCCCTTCCCCCAGCAGCAGCCCCGCGTGTTTTACCACGTCCACCCTGCCGGAAATGTTGTCCAGTTCCACGCTGCCCGTTTTTTCGCGCACCGAGACGGCGGTAGCCGCCGGCAGCGTTACGCGCAGCCCGCTTTTAAGGTCGCGCGTCAGGCCCCTGGCGAGCGGGGCCATGTCTATCGTCAGCGTGCCGCCGGACAGTTTCGCCGTCACCGTCTGCGCGGCGCCGCCGGTGCGTTCCACGGTCACGGTGCTTGCTGCCACGCCCTGCATAACCACGCCGTCGAGCTCGCCGGATATTTTGATATTCAGCACCCTGGCGGCGGGGAACGAAAGCTCGGTCCACGCGGCTTTCTGCGGCGCGGCTAAAACCGCGGGCGCAAGCAAGGCCAGTACGGCCGTTAAAATTGCGTTTCTTGTCATAGTTGTCTCCATATGTTGTTTAGCGTCTGCCTTTAAGTTCCGTCGCGCTGTCCATAAGGCTGCGAAAGCTGTCCGGATGCGCGGTTTTTGACAGCGCCTCCTCGACGGTAATCAGCCCGGCCACGGCCAGTTCCGCCATGCTCTGGTCCATGGTCATCATGCCCGCCTTGCGGCTGGTGAGCAGCGTGTTCGGGATGGCATGTGTTTTCTTGTCGCGTATAATGGCGCGTATCGCGTTGTTTGCAAGCAGCAGCTCGCGCGCGGCCACGCGGCCCTTGCCGCCCTTGCGCGGCAGCAGCAGCTGAGAAATCACCGCCTGAAGCGATACGGAAAGCTGCGCCCGCACCTGCTCCTGCTGCACCGCGGGGAAGACGTCTATTATCCTGTCCACCGTGGAGGCGCTGTCGAGCGTATGCAGCGTGGCAAGGCACAGGTGGCCGGTCTCGGCGGCGGTGACGGCGAGCTGTATGGTCTCGAAATCGCGCATCTCTCCTATCATTATCACGTCGGGGGCCTGGCGCAGCGCATGGCGCAGCGCGTCGCCGAAAGACCGGGTGTGGCGGCCCACCTCGCGCTGTATGATGGTGGATTTCCTGTCGGTATAGACGAATTCCACCGGGTCTTCCAGCGTTATTATCGTCTTGCGGTATTTAAGATTTATCAGCTCGATGAGGCTGGCCAGCGTGCTGGATTTGCCGCAGCCGGTGGGGCCGGTCACGATGACAAGCCCGCGCGGCAGGTCGCTCAACGCTATCATCTCCGGCGTAAGCCCCAGTTCCTGCGGCGTCGGGATGATTTTGGACACCGCGCGGTACACGGCGGAAAGCCCGTTTAGCTGGCTGAAAACGTTCACGCGGAAACGCGAACCGCAGCAGGTGAAGGAGTAATCCAGTTCCTCCGCGTCGGCGAAGCGGGCGGCGGCTTCGGGACGCAGGCCGGAGAGTATAAGCTCCCGGCATTTCTCGGCGGTAAGCGGGGCCATGCCGGCAAGCGGCACGGTCTCGCCGTCGACGCGCGCCATCGGCGTTTTGCCGGCCACCAGCAGTATGTCGCTTGCCTTGAGCGCCAGCCCGGCTGAAAGTATCGCCGAAAGCGGGCCGGTATCGCGTGCGGAATCTTTGGAAATCTGGGCGTCCATATAATTTACCATTCTCATTAGCGGTCTTTGCGTTACCTTAAGTGTACAACTTTCGCCGCAAGGCGCAAAACCCGTATCTCGGGCAAATGTGTTGGACTTTAACCATCTCAGTTTTAGCCGGGGCCGTTTTTTTGTGCCGATACTTCCAATCCGCTTTTGGAACGGGTATACTGATAGGGATATTTTATTACAGGGGGATAATATGACTTCTGGAGCAAGAAACGGGGTTTCGGTATTTATATTGCTGATGCTGTGCGCGGCGATTTTTGTGGCGCGCGTAATGCCGCGCCATCCGGTATTGAATACCGGCGAGGGCGCGCGGGACGACGCGCAGCAACAGCAGGAGCAGAAACCGCAACCGGTTGTTTTCCAGCTTGAACACAGCACCGCTTCGGCGCAGACGGCGGGACTTTTCGGCGGCTATTCCGCCGAGGTCGCAAGCTTGCAGCCGGAAGGATATGTGCAAGAAGGGGCAAAAGTGGACCTTTCCTCCGCCGCCTTCTCGCTTGAGGTGAAGGATTTCGAAGGCAACGATACAAAATTCCAGAATATCCTGTATCCCTCTTACTCCGCCGCATGGAATGCGCTAAAAGGCAACGGAGAAGGTATGCTGCCGGTAAATGTTGTGGACGCCTATGGAAAAGAGATTTTCGATTCCGCCCTCGCCGGAATTTCCATGCAGTTAGAGTCGGACAAATCCACCTCCAAACAGCAGATGCTGGTAAAGCTGCGCGCGGACGTGGAAAGGAAAAAGTCCGGCATGAGCGCGGAAACATATAAACTGGTGTCCACATTCCTGGACGATGCGATAAAAATCGGCGAAGGCAAAGCCGCCGACGGCAGCCCGATGGTTACAGCTTTCATGTCCGACCCGGTGCATTCCACGCCTATAGGCTTTTGGAGCTGGAACGACCAGCTTAAAACCATTTTCACCCAGGACCGGTTTTTGCAGACCAAATTTGCGGCCAAGCCGGAACCGGATTCCGACGAAGTGCTGGATACCAACAACGAGGCTTTTGCAAAACTCTCCCCCCTTATAAAAAGCAGCAAAGTCTATCAGCGTTATGCGCAGAATGAACAGCAGATGAATAATCCCTTTTCGTATTCCTCATTGCTGGATGCCGCGCCCAACGACGGCAAATGGGAGTTTATCCCGGCCTGCCGCTCCAACGAAACGGAACTGCAAAAAGAACTGGACAGGCAAGGCATACTTTTGATGGACCCGATGGACGAGATAATAAAGCGCATCAAGGACGGCAGACTTAAATTCGACATCAAGCCGGATTCCGGCTATTACGATTATCAGCAGCATGCGCTTGCTGCGCTTTTGCTGGCCGACAAAAACCCGGAAGCAGCCAAAATAAAATTCGGCGAGAAATATTTAAAGCGGCTGG
>Ga0326728_10005476_pt1 | contig 35520 bp, 34 predicted proteins | sample MB3enrmetagenome_FD_207602 | JGI IMG/M metagenome (GOLD analysis project Ga0326728, IMG submission 207602) | Lab enriched peat soil microbial communities from McLean, Ithaca, NY, United States - MB31MN | ecosystem: Environmental > Terrestrial > Soil > Wetlands > Peat | place: USA: New York...
GTCGAGCTCGATGAGGAACTTGGCCCGGGAGCCTTTCAGGCAGTGGATGGCCTCCACGGGCTTGTATTGCACGTTCAACGGCGTTGGCGTCGCCCCGATGCGCTGGCAGGCAAAGAACGCGACAACAAACTGCGGGCTGTTCGGGAGGCAGATCGCCACGACATCGTTTTCCTTCACGCCGAATTTTTTCACGAGGCCAGTCGCGAAGCGATTGATCCAGTCGTCCAATTGCTTGTAGGTGTAGTACCCGTCCAAGAACCACATGGCCAATTCTTTCGGGTGTTCCTTTGCGGTTTGTGAAACTAGCTCGTCGAGCCGCTTCTCTGGAATGTCCACGGTGTGCGGGACTTCCTTTGGGTAATGTTCCAACCAAATCGGTTCCATAGTTTCAACCCTTTTATTTACGTTTTTTGCCTTTTTCGGGATCGGGCAAGACCCGCCTCGAAGTGCGCTGGATAAACGCGCCGATCGAGCAATTCCTATCCAAATCCTTCACGAAATGATAACTTCATTGCACAAAGGTTGGCGAATAATTGCATCAATGCCAATATAAATCTACCTTTTGGGCTGACCATTTAACAATATCTGATTGTCGCACGTATTCCATCATCCTTAAACTCAACATGGGGAACAGCGAATTGCGTGCGTCAAGTTCGAAAAGAAGAGATTAAACGTTCAATTACCGGATTCAGTCGAGTGTTAAATTCTCCAGCAGGTTCCGCATAAATTCTTCATGGTCTGCGTCGGTCTGGGAAATGGTGTCGGCGTCGGTACCCATGGCGGCCAAGAGCTCGGTATCCTGTTCGGGCGTTTCGTGCACTTCTTGGAAAAGGTTGATTGTGTCTTGGATTTTCTCGAGCAGGCGTGAGAGATCGCCCTCGTACTCGATCATGTCGACATACTTTTTTGCGAACATTTGAATCAACATCAGCTCGTCGATCAGCCCGAACTTGCACAGGATGTCTTTTAATGCACTGTCCATGACGAACGAGTCTAAGAAATATTTCGTGACCGCCGACGCGAGATAATCATAGGCGAGTGATTGTTCTTGGTTTTTCATGAAGTCGTGCTTGTCATCGGGATGCCCCATGGCAAATTGGTAATACAGCATGATATTTACCAAGGACTCGAACAGGATCTTCTCGTCCGTGCCATCTATGGACCCGAAATTGAAGGTCCGGGTCGCCACGTCGAAAAAGGAATAACCTTCCACCTTTCGGATCGAGAAATCATCCTTTTCACCGATGATGAAGATGTCCCCGGTGAGATAGTGAAAGAGATCCTTGAGAAAGTCGTAAATCGCGTGATGCAGCTTGTCATCGCTCGAATTTTTTACTTTTTTAAAATCAGCAAGGACTTTTTCTCGGGCATCCATGATCCAAGATCGTGGGTGCGTGCCTAAATGTTTTCATTTACAGGAAATTTGCAGGAATATGTCAAACCTTTTGGGGTGTTGACCGGGTGATTCGGATTGACCGTTCCCGCTCACCCAATGCCACGAACAGCGTGATGATCACGAGCAAGACCACGATGATCAAACCCATGGAAATTTGCACGGTGAAGCTGATGGAAATCGCGAACCCCGACAGGTACCCCACGAAGGAGGCCCAAAGCATCGTGGCGGGATACTCGGCAAGCGTGGGCGCGTTCCCGGTCTCGGATGCGGCTTGGAATGACAAACGCACGGCTACGGGTGCCAATCCTAACGAATGATTAAAAAGTGACTTGTCGCTGGCGAATCGTGTGCAGGAAAAAACAGGGGAAAAAATTATTCCGTGCTGGTAGTTGCTTCCTCCTGGGGCACCAACCTGATATCGAGGTACACTTCGTTCAGGTATTTCCGAATGGCTTCGACAAGCGGGATGCAGATCACGATGAATGTCGCCTTGACCGCAAACGCGATGAGAAATTCGATAACATAGACGATATAGAGAGCATATGAAAAGATACCAGCGTACAGCAAGATTACATCATACACGGCGTAGATGACGTAAAAGCTTCCGACGGCCAGAATGTAGGCGATCGCCTCGCCCTTGAGCCGAGATCGCTTGTCCAAGATGTTGAACGCGTCCCCGAACCGCGACGCGAGCCTGCGCCCATAGCTCATGACCAGGGAGGCAACGACGACTGCAAGGAAGCTCGAGATGTAGAACAAAACCTGTTTCTGCGGAAAGATCAACTTCGCGATGATTTCTCCAATCAAGCAGGAGGGGACGGTGATCTCCGGGCCAAACAGCACACCGACCATGAACAGGATGATCGTTTCAAACGACGCCACGTCAGGGATGGCGAGGAATCCGAACAGGGCATACAGGGCTGCGAAAACGGCGGTGAGGGCCACGGCTCTCGCTGGCTGTTTCTTGTAAGTGAGGATTTTCTCTATCACGATTTCACACGCTCGTATGGGAACTTTTACTACAGGTATTGCCTAGCCGTCATCACAAAAAAAGGTGAATGACCCATCAACGCCCTATCGGCTTCGTGAGATCGTCGAGATGTAACCACGTATCGCGGCACATTCACACGTTCAAGCCCGCGGCGCGTGGCGGATGATGCCATAGGCTTGGTAGATCTCCGCCAAGCCTTCTTTCACGGCCCGGTAGAACCTACATGCTCGAAGGAGAAACCGTACACGACTCGCTCCTGCTCTACTTCATTGCCATCAAGCGCCGGCCCTTCTGAACTCGGGCTTCCTCGACACGGACGAGTTCGTGGTGCTCAAGGATTATGCGGTCCGTGAGGGTCGTCAAACGCGTGGAGAGATGGCCAATCACGTGCACGGCGGTTCGAGACACGAAGCATTATAAGACCATTAAATAAGAAATTCTAGTGAAGGCACGAGGCGATTCCCATCTCATCACCACCTCTGGCGCTCGGCACGTTCATAAAAAAACTCGGCTCGGTGAACATCGTCCTCTGCACGATGGTGCTCGTGACGCTTATCGCCACTTTGATCTTTGGCTTTGGAAATCTTCCCATCGATGAGACAACAAGTACGACCCTCGAGATCGGTTTCTTAGTCGCGTGCGTGGTCTTGACCTGCATCGTTAGTAGGAGGGCCAAGAAAATGGAAAAGGAAGAGATGCCCGTGGCGGTCTGCCCGAGGTGCGGCACGCAGTTCTCGATGCTGCAGGGAGCTTTCCAGTTCTGCCCGAACTGCGGGGCCGCAACCGGGAACCCCTCGCTCTCCACCGAACCGAGCCGGTAATCGGGTAACGAACAGGTATGCCGAGCAATAATCATGATACCAGCATTCGAGAAGAGATTAATGTCCAGTCCTTCAAACCCTGGAAATTCAAGAGCCTTCTTAGCCAAGTTTGGCGTCAAGAACACGCTCTGGTGCGTGCTCGCGGTGGTCCTGTTCTTCGTTTCGGCCGACCTGCAGTTCTCCCCGCTCCCCATCGGTTCTACCGGCAATGATATCATCGTTATCGGGATGTTGGTCGTTGCGCTCGCCATTGCCATTATGACCCTCAAGAGGAACAAGAAAATCCAGAGGGAGCTGATGCCGGTGCCAGCATGCCCGAATTGCGGCCTGCAATTCTCGCCCTACCTCAAGCCATTCAAGTTCTGTCCCAAGTGCGGGGCCCTGGTCAGACCGCCTTTGCCAGGGGACGGGCCCGGCGGGATCTAAACAAGTTAAGAGGCGCTGCGTTTCTGACCCACGCGGTATTTCGAAGTGGGCGTGCAATGCAATGGCATTTCCAATGCTGAATCGGGACAGGCCAACAACGTGGACGCCTGAGCCCGCTCACTCGTTGCCCGTATAATAGCCGCTTTGTTCGTATATCTCGATTTCTTTCGTCTTGGATTCTGCAAATTGCAAGTTGTACAGGACGCGGTAGAGCCCACCTCGCTCGGCTATCAGGCTTTGATGGTTACCCTTTTGCATGATCCGGCCGTCCTTGAGCACGATGATGGTGTCCGAGTTAACGATGGTCGACATGCGGTGCGCGATGATGATACTGGTCCGGTTGGCCAACAACTTTTCGAGCGAGCGCTGGATGATGATCTCGGAGTAAGCATCGACTGCACTCGTGGCCTCGTCGAGGATGAGGATGGGCGGATCTACGAGCACTGTCCTGGCGAAGGCAAGGAGCTGGCGCTGGCCGATCGACAGGATGACCCCGCGCTCGCCGATCTGCGTCTGGTAAGCCTTCGGGAGATCCGCGATGAACTCGTGGGCGCCGACCTTCTTGGCCGCCTCGATGACCTCGCCATCCGTCGCATCAGGCCGGCCGTAACGGATGTTTTCCATGATGGTCGTCGAGAAGAGAAAATTGTCCTGGAGCACGAGACCCACGGCCTTCCGAAGCTCGCGGGTGGCGAAGTCCCTCACGTCCGTACCATCGATCTTGATGCTTCCTGCCTTGACATCGTAGAACCGGGGGATGAGCGAGACCAAGGTAGTCTTACCGGCGCCCGTCGGACCGACGATGGCCATCCGCTCGTGCGTGTGGACGTGGAGCGAGAGGTCGTGGATGACTTCTGCCTCGCCGTACGCGAACGTGACATGATCGAACACGATGTCCCCGTTGATTGTAACAACAGGAACTGGGTTCGCCGGCTCTTCCATCTCCGGTTTCACGGCCAGAAGGCGCAGGACCCGGCCCGCCCCGACGACGGCATTCTGGACGTCGCTGAAGAACTGGGACAGGGATCCAATGGGCCCGAGGAACAGCTGGAGGTACATGATAAATGCAAAGATCAAGCCGATGTTGCTGAGCGGGAGGACGCCCGTGAAATAGAGATAGCCTCCAAGGAAGACCACCGATCCGATGCCGATGAACGTGATCGTGTTAAACACGGCCGGCTGGGCGCCCTGGAGCGTCGCTGCCCGCATATTAGCATCGAGCTCTTTTCGGGCCGATTCCTCGAACTTAGCCACGACCAGCGCCTCGCTCTTGAGGCCCTTGATCGTGCGGAAACCATCCACCGTTTCTTGGGCCTGCCCGGTGACCGTGGAGACGGCCCTTCGGATGTCGACGTAATACCTGCGAAATCGCGTGGCAAAGAAGGAAAGGAAGATGAGATTAACAGGCATGATGCACAGGGGGATGATGCTCATCTGCACGCTCAAGGCCAACATGAAGATGATGCTTCCGCCGAGCTGGAAGATCTGGACTATGACCGTGATGAGCCCCGAGTTGACGAGAGTGTTGATGGTCTCCACGTCGTTCGTGACGTAGCTGATGATCTTGCCGATCTTGGTGGTGTGAAAATAGGTGAACGACAGCTTCTGGAGGTGCTGGAACATCTTGTTGCGGACAAGGAACATACTCTGGATGCTTATCCACGTCATGGCATAGGCGTTGGCAGTGGCGATGGTAACCTCTGCAAGCGCCAAGAATATCATCTCCACGACGATGTGCAGGATAGGCCCCATCGAGGCGCCGCTGGCCACGAGGTTCACAACGTCCTGCACGAGCAGGGGCGTGATCATTGACACGATCGAGCCGCCGATGGCCAGCGCGATGATGAGGGCATACAGGGGCCGGTTGTGCTGGACCAGGGCGAACAGCTTTCTGAAGGTCGTGTACATGCTGTAAGCTGGCTTCTCCAGCTTCTGGTCGCGATCGGCGCTCATGGCTGGCTCCCCTCGCTTGCCGCGGCAGTTATCGCCGGGGAATAGGTAATGGTCTTGTAGAGGTTCGCGTAGATGCCGTCGAGCTCCATGAGATCTGCATGCGTCCCGCGTTCCGCGATCCTGCCTTTTTCAAGCACGTAGATCTCATCCGCGTTCCGGACCGTGCTCAGCCGCTGCGTGATGATGAACGTCGTGCAGGACCCGAACAGCCGCTTGAGGTTGGATAGAATCTCGTATTCCGTGTCCACGTCGACCGAGCTTGTCGCATCGTCCAAGATGAGGATGCGCGGCTTTCTCAGGATGGCGCGGGCAAGCGTAAACCGCTGCTTCTGGCCACCCGACACGGTCGTGCCCCGCTCCCCGACGATCGTGTCGAACTTCTCGGGCAGGGATTGGATGAACTCGTCGATCTCGGCCAGCTTGCAGGCTGCCCTGACCTCTTCCATCGTGTACGACTCTAGGCCGTGCGTCAGGTTCTCGAGGATGGACTGCTGGAACAGGAACGTCTCCTGCGCCACGATGCCGATCTGGCTCCGGTAGGAATCCAAATTCACGTCACGCACGTCCCACGTGCCATCCAGCACGATGGATCCACTGGAGACATCGTAGAACCTGCACAAAAGGTTGATGATCGTGGATTTTCCCGCCCCCGTTGCCCCGAGGAGGGCGATGGTCTTGCCCGCGGGGACGTCGAACGACACGTTCTTGATGACCGGGTTCACGCCATCATATGCAAACGCAACGTTTTGGAACGACACGTCGCCGCGGAGCAATGGCAGGGCCACCGCGTCGGGCTTCTCGACGATGTCGATGTCGAGCTCCTCTATACGCTTGATGCGATCGAATGCCGCGGCGATGCGGCCGTACTCCCCCGACATAAACGTGATGAATTGCACGGGCTCGATGAGCAGGTTCAGCGCGGGAATGAACGCGAAGAGCTGGTCGATGGTCATTGTCGAGCCAAAAGCATGCGTTAGGATCAGGTAGCCGCCGAGACCGAGCACGATGATCCAGCCGAAGCGGATGACCAAGTTGATGGCGGGGCCATAGGCGCTCGCCATCCTGCCCACTTGCTTTGACGTGTTGCGGTACACCGTGTTGATGCGATCGAAGTGCTGGAACTCGACATCCTCGTTGGCGAAAGCCCGGACGAGGTGCACGCCGTCCAGGTTCTCCGCGAGGCGGGCAGTCAGGTCGCCAAAGGTCTCGCGCTGCCTGAACGTGATCGGGTGGATACGCTTGTAGTAGACGTAGACCACGAGGGCGAGGAACGGCAGGATGGACGCCAGCGCGAGCATCAGGATCGGGCTGATGAGGAGCATGATGACGATGAGGCCAACCAGCTGGAACACGTTGCGGGCAAAATACGTGATCTGGGACGACAGAAAATTCTTGACCTGGTTAATGTCCGAGATCATCGTAGATATCAAATCACCGGATTCCTCGGCGTCTATGAACGCGTATGAATGACGAAGGATTTTCTTGACAAGATTGACCCTGAGGTCGTAAATAATATGATTGGCCATATAATTGTTGAGGTGCCCGAGCCGCAGGAACATCACGACACCTTCCGCGGCGAAGACGATGATGAGCCACCACAAGCACTGGTCAAGCCCGTGCTCCGAGCCCGACGTGATGTTCGAGACCATGGCCTGCAGGATCAGGGGAAACTGGATATGCAAGGAGACTTGGATGAACGAGAGCACCACCGAGTACATCCAGCGCCGCCGGTACGGGCGCAGGACGCGGAACATCTCGCGGAACCTCGTCTTTTGCACGGGTGGCCGCAGCTCGATGTTTTCTTGCGTTCGACGTCATCTCACGGCTCGAAAACGAGCATCTCACTGTTCGAAAATGAACACGGTTCTTGAGAATTTTTCCAGCCGGCGTGGCCAACGGCCGGGCTAATGGCCTCCACGACAAGCATGATGTCATTCCCAGTCGTCAAGGAGCACGGTAAGTATGTCACCCGACAGCCGGTCGACGAGCTGGTACCACACGTCCTCGTACTTGAGCGGCGCACTCGCGGCCTGCCCGAGCTGGGCAAGCACGTGGAGATTGACCAGCAAGGATAAATCCGGGCCGAATCGTTCCGAGGCGATCCGGTTCACTTGATCCGCCGTCGGCGGTGGAATGTTAAAGGCCATGCCCGTAATCGTCTTTCGGACCTCGTCAATGGCCTGTTTGTAGCTGACATCTTGGTAGTACTCGCGTATGACACCGATGATGGTAATAATGCGCATCTGGTCATCTATGTAAGGGAGTTGCTCCCCGAACGTTGCCAGCTTGGCATCAAAGGCTTCCTGCGGCACCTTGAACTTAGTCGAGAGATACGTCACGAACTGGTCCTGCCGCTCCCCGAGCAAGAACGGCACGCCGTCGAGAATGGCATTCTTGATCCGGAGGTAAACCAGCTTCGTGCCGGGGATGGCGATGGACTCGTGCTTGGTCCGGTTGAGCAGGGTCAAATTCTCTGCAAGAAATTGCTGCTTGAAGATGAGGTCCACGAGAGCGGCCAGCTGGTCCCTATTTAACAAGAAACGAGTCACCCTGCGTACGGTTTATCGATCTCTCCTGACGTCCTCGTCTTCCTCTTCGGGCGGACGTGGACTCGTGAAGCACACGAGGCCCCCGAGCTGCGTGATGCGGGCGCCAGAGTCGGTGACCGCTTGGATGACCCGGGTCTTGACCTTGACCATCTTGGCGATAGTCATGATGCGCTGGAGGCGGGGATCGGAGCGGTTCGCCGCGTAGAATGTATCGGTCATAAGGACGTATTCGGGCAGAGGGGGTAGCTCTTCCCCATCCACGGTCGCTTTTGCGCGGATGTATTGGAACAGGGCATCGGTTTCGTCGAGGGTGAAGAATACTTCGGTATCCCCGCCATCGCCATCGATGCACGCGTCGAGTAACTCGATGATGCGTGCTGTTTCCAAGGCTATAGTTGCCGCTGACGTGTTCTTGAACGCGATGGACTTGGCGAGGGCGATCGCGTTCTGTTGGTCGCTGGCGTTCCCCTCCATCCCGCTCACGTGCACGCCCCACGATGACCCCTCTTTGAAGAAATAGGCATGATGTTTCTGGAGGTGGGCCATGAAATCGTTTGCAGTCGAGATTTTGCGGGGGCTGGCCACGATGAGGCTTTTCACGCCCGAGGAGAATATTGGCTTCAGCGCGGCCACGATGGTCTCGAAGTAGTTGAATTCGGGGTTTGAAGTGGCCTTCGTCCCGCCCGGCGGCTTGGGGATCGTGGTGGCCAAGGCAATCGACTCTGAATACACGTTCCAGAGCACTGTTTTTTTAGCATCGATCCCGGCGAGAATGGCGACCGGGTAACCGCGTCGCGGGCGTCTTCGTGGCATGGTGTGGCTCCAGCTCCTGTCGTGGTTATCTGTAGGATCTGGGATCCTTTTTCGGGAATAGCGGCGTTCCCCGGACCGCTGGCGGGTTCGGATCTGGTTCAACCGGTTCGGACGGATCGACGATGTGCTGGACCCGCCCGACTCGCCCGTCATCCAAGCGGACCTTGATGCCGCGCGGGTGCGTCGAGGAGTTGGTCAGGATATTACTAACGGTTCCTCGCGTGAGCTTGCCCGTGGGTTGGTCCTCCTTGAGGACGATGTCGACGGTGGTTCCGGGTTTGATGTTTTTCCGAATCGTACCTTCATTCATCAATATCCAAGGTTAAATCAACGATGTTGGTTAAAAAAAGTTGATTTAAAACCACATAATGAAGACCCGTTGTCTCAACCGGTGTCCCTTTGGCCATCGATTTACCAAGGGAGGTGAAACCGTCAAAAAAGAAAATGAGAACGAGGAAAACGGGGATTTAATAGTTTGGAAGATAGTTATCAAGCTCCCATTTCGAAACTTGAACGCGGTACGTGTCCCATTCTTTGATTTTTATCTCGATCATCTTTGAGAATGCGTGCTCGCCAAGCGTTTCCTTCAGGAACTCGCTCGTCGACGCAGCCTTGATGGCCTCCTCGAGGGTGCCAGGCAGAGTCTTGATGCCCTCGCCGTTTCTCTCACCGCAAGACAGCTCAAAGATATTTTTCTCGATAGGCTCGGGTGCTTGTAGCCCCTCCTCGATGCCTTTCAAGCCCGCCGCGAGCATGACGGCAAATGCCAGGTAAATGTTGCACGATGGATCGGGCATACGCAGCTCGAATCGCGTGGCCCTCTCCTTGCCGGGCTTGTACATCGGGACCCGTATCATGGCCGACCGGTTGCGCCGGGCCCAAGCGATGTAGCACGGGGCTTCGAAGCCTGGCACAAGTCGCTTGTACGAGTTGACCAGGGGGTTCGTGACAAGGCAGAATTCGGGTGCATATTTCATGAGGCCGCCCATGTATGCGAAAGCTACATCCGACAGGTTGTACTCGTTTTCTGCATCAAAGAATGCGTTGTTGCCGTCCTTGAACAGGCTCTGGTGCGTGTGCATACCCGAGCCGTTCACGCCAAAACAAGGTTTGGGCATGAACGTGGCGTACACGCCGTGTTTATGGGCAATTTCCTTTACGACGATGCGGAGCGTCGTTGCGGCATCTGCCATGCTAAGGCCATCCATATAGCGCATATCGATCTCGTGCTGCGAGGGTGCGACCTCGTGGTGGCTGTGCTCGATGCGCCATCCAAAGCTCGTAAGGGCCAGAATCGTGTCCCGCCTGAGATCTGATGCCGCGTCGTGGACCGTCAGGTCGAAATAGCCCGCGTTGTCGAGAACCTCTGTGCCGTTCGAATCCTTGAAATAGAAATATTCCAGTTCGGGGCCCGCGTTGAACGTGTAACCTTGTTCAGCAGCCTTGGCGAGTACCCTCTTGAGGATGTTGCGGGGATCGCCGTCCAACGGTGTGCCATCAGGGTTCAGCACATCGCCGAACATCCGCGCGACCGCGTTTTCTTTTGGTCGCCACGGGAGGACTTGGAACGTGGCGGGATCGGGCTTGATGACCATATCGGATTGCTCGATGGGCATAAAGCCGGTAATCGACGAGCCATCGAAACCGAGGCCTTCCGAGAAGCCTTCATCGAGTTCCTCGGGCGTGATGGCAAAAGCTTTGACCTTTCCCAACAAGTCGGTGAACCAGATGCGGATGAACTGCACGTCCTTCTCGGAGATCGTCTTCATGACGTTTTCAATAAGTTCTTCTTGACTCATGATATCATCTTGTTTATGGGTCGCGAATCGAGCAAGCAGGTGCGTAACTGCACTCAGTTGCTCATCATCTGGACGTACGGTTTGATAGGATAAAAGATTCCGTTGAAGGATTTTCACAATTGCTTTATTTATTGTTGCAACATATGAAAAAAAAACACGAGAAAATGACTAAAAGCACAATGTTTCAAAATTTTTGCAAAACCATCTCTATCTAACTCGGCTGGAAAGATGTGCTTCAGATATTACCTCTAGGTCGATTTTTTTGAGAGAATTCTTCTTTCCTATATCGGACCGTTATAGTTGTTTACTACAGTTTCCTTTCAAAGTATTTGACCAAGGTTTTAATAGCCAATTGACGCCAATATCTTACGAGGTTGACGAGTACAAGGTGGTGGTATTGCAATCCATCGATCAGGTCAGTGAAGGTGCGAACAATGAAGGTCAGGCTGTATCCGATGCGATGAGTGATGCAGCGGTTGTCTCCGATGCAAACAATGATGTTACAGCCGTCTCCAGCATGCGGCACCTGATGCCGGTTACAAGAGCACGGAATCGCCGATCGCGAGTGAAACGGTGGCCTAAAAGCCTCGTCCTCGTGGTGCCGGTTGACCGCAAGGACCCAAAGGCGATTCGCCTGTATATCGATCTCACGATTTTAACCGCAAGAAGCGCGTGGGAACACCGAGAATTCATAATGGCAAGATCGTTTTTCAAGTCGGCCATCGACACCCTGTTTGAACAGGGCCAACAGGATCGCGCGGTGAATCTCATAGACGAGATGGATGAGGTAAGAAACCAGCACGAGAAGCACGACAGTGCAAAAAGAATCTATGAAAGATACCCGAACGCTATCCAGCTCAAGCTTGATCAAGCCTTCTCGGACTTGGATCTTAGCCAAGCCATAAACCTGCTCCGCCAAGGCGTGGCTATTGCCAAGGCAGCCCACGACAAGAAGGGAGTCATAATATACAAGAAACAGCTAGCCTCGGTCGAGCTCGTGCACGAGGGAAAAGGTGCCCGAAGAGTCTTAATAAACAACATCATGCGAGCCAAGCTGGTCGACTCGCTCAAGCTGGCAACGGTGCGGGTTCAGCTCTCGTTCCAGCTCACCTACCAAGAACAAACCGTCATCTTGGCTCCTTTTTGCGTGCTCGTGGAATGAATAATGCTCCAGCATGCCTTTTTTCTTTCCATCGGTCTAAAAGCGACCCCCAGTTGTTGCGCCGAGAGTTTCATACAGGGAAATCCTGAATGAATTAACATGAGATTTCCACGCCTTCGAATAGGATAAGGGCGATTTGCTTGACCGTCGATCTCTTCTATCTTGAATATGTCACCAATATCGAATACAGCGAGCTGGTCGTATCGACCAAGATTGAATTGAACAAGTTACGAATTCTTCTCGTTGATGGCAGTTTCGTCGAAATATTCAACTCCTTTAGCATTCCTGAGCGATGGGCGTTTCACTGGGAACGGAAGCATCTTGATGGAAAGATGTACAGACACGTTCGCGTCGCTGTTCCTGATCGTGGCAACCAGCATTGTATTGGCGCGTGCAAGCAACATTAAGCCTTCCAAATTAATGAAATAGACCGAGGCTAGTCAGTTACCTACCCGGGGCGTGGAATAGAAAAAGAATTTAGAGATGGTTCTGGAAAAACTCCAAGAACTTATTACCGATGTATTGGTGCCCGACGTCTGCCACGTCTCGATCCAACTTGTCCGGGTGGCCAGATGCTTTGTAGATATCTTGCAGGTGCCCATAGGCCTTCGTGGTGTCCTCGAAGTTGAAGCAATCATCCTGCGTGCCGGACTCGATCAGGAGGGGTCGAGGGGCGATCAGGCCGATGACATCGGGAATGTCAGCCCAGTTTAGCAGGCCGGGGACGTATTGCGCGCCGCAGGTGTTTCCCTTGCCTCGAAACCCAAGAGCGTCATCCAAGGTGCTCAGGTAGCCTGAAATCACGGCGACCCTGACACGATCATCGAGCACCGTGGTATAGGTCGTCATGGTGCCGCCGTACGACTTCCCGATCATGCCGATACGGTTCTTGTCGACGTAGGGCATCGATTCCAGCACGTCGATGGTTCGCATGGCGTCCCAGACATTCAGGGTGAGGAGAGAATAGCCAAAATACCCGAATGCGAGATACAACACGTTGCAGGGATCGCGATCGGGGCGCGTGATGTCGGGGTGAAGGGCCCGCTCACCGAACGGCCGCCAGTCGGGTGCAATCACCACATAACCAGCCTTGACCAGGTGGAGCGACATGGCCTCGAAGTTGGGCATACCAGGGGACCTCGGGTCCTCCGGCCACGACTCCTCATCGAGCCCGACGAGCTTTTTCTTGCCCGAGCCGTGGCCGTGGGCGTTCAGGATCGCGGGGCGCTTTTCATCCTTGTCGATGTCCCCGGGAATCAGGAGGTATGCCACGCATGAGCCGAAACGCTCTGTATCATAGATGATCTTCTGCTGCGTGAAGGGTGGGAGCCCAGCGTCGACAAAATCGTCGATAATGCGATCCTCTAAGATTTCCAAGTTAGGATGAACGGGTTCGGGAAAAGGATCGAGCAGGTCCCAAACCTTGCTTTTTAGCTCGTTTTTCCATTGGCCGAAATTCGCACCCTTGGTGAATGCCAGACGTTTTGGGGCCTCCTTCAACCGAGCCAAATACTGGTCCTCGGCAGACAGCAGGCGCGTTGGTGGATTTTCCTCCATTTTTAAGCAATCGCCGTTGATCGATCTATTAAAATTTTAATAGTTGATAGAACGACGATAGGTCCTAAAAGGTTGTATCAAAATTTGGCGCCAATGTTGGGATCGAGTCCGCGTTATGGCCCAAATTTTTTTTGGAATTAGTTCTTTGGACCATATTTCGGTTCGTGCCACTACTACGAGAACGATTGCTGTTCTGGTCCCCAATTCCTGCCACGACAAGTCAGGAACGAGTATCATATGCCAACACAAATCGGGAACGAGTAGTAGTTTCCACGACAAGTCAGGAACGAATACTTCCAACCAAAGCAGATCAAGAGCAAGGATCTTGTACCACGACAAGTCAAGAACGATTAGTACCTGCCATTAAAAGTCAAGAACGATTAGTACCTGCCAACACAGGTCGGAAACGAGTGTTACAAGCCAACAACGATCAAGAGCGCGTCCGTCGGGAGAGAACGGTACCGATTCGTGTCCGGGATGCTAGAACAATTCCTGTTCTGGTGCCTGCTACCTGCCACGGCAGATCATGAAACCAATCAGGAGAAAACGAATTTGTCCAACGAACGCAGCAATGTTCGCATGCCATTCTTGGTCTGCAACAGGTCTGCTAGCTTCGCTTTCAAATCGGCTGCGCTCGCCTTTTTATCGCTCACGTGGTCCGGCGTGGCAAGCCAATACAGGCCACGGAGCGTGTCCAACGTGATCTCGCGGTCTGAATTATCAGGCTCTTGTTGTTCCTCCTTGTCCTCCTCGATAGAACCACCTTGGGCCGCTTTAGAATTGCTCGGGAGCATGGATGCCATAGCCTGGATCCGCTTGGCCCGGTCGGCATCTTTTTTTCTCGTGTCATTCAAGTCGGGCAAATTACTTGCACCTCGTCGTCGGTGACAACCGATTCCGCACGCGGTCCTAAGTAACCGCCGGGGGTTGGACCATTCTCCCCGTATGCAGCCGATCGGTTGTAGGTCTTGGTGCAGGTATTCGGTCCACAATTTCCCCCGTGCGCTCGTGTCCTTGAACCCGGCCAAAAAACATAAAAAAACCATGCGTGAAAAATAATCCTTCTCGCTCGCCTCCCTAGAAAAAGGAGAGGGTGAATTAAAATGAGCGTAAAAACGAGTGCGGTGGTAAAGGCGTGCGGCCTTGCAACCACCATGGCGGGGTTGATCGTGGTGCTGGCACCTTCGATGCAGGGGACAGGTCGCGCCGGCTCGGGCAACTTGGCAGCGGATTGGGTGTGGGGGTCGATCTTGGCGGTGGCCGGGCTCGTGGTGGCGGGCGAGGGTCTCTGGCTCGCCCATCGCGAGCACCGGGAGCATGAATTTCTCATCACCAGGCTGCGCGTACTGGCAGGCGGGTCGATTCCCGTGGCCGTCATGAACAAGCTGAGCAACAGGGAGTTGACCTATCAGGCGAACCAACTCGTCGTGATGGACCCGGGGCGCGCGGGCAAGCCATCATGCGCGGTGTGCGGCAAAGTGATATCGAAATCCCAGAACGAGCAGTTCAGGGGCATTTGTGCCCGGTGCTTCTACACCCGGCTCGCGACGCACGATGGCGGCTTGGCCGTGGTATGGGCAGCCCTCGCGGGTGGAGCGTGCTTGCTGGCCATCGCCACCGGCCTCCTGCCGTTGGTGGGTGGCGTGCTGCTCGCGGGCATCACGAGCGCGGTCTACGCGATCAGGTGCCACCGTGCAAGGAGCCGTGCCGAAACGGGCCGGCTGGCTTAAAGCGATTATCTTTTTTTTGACTCATGAGTCATGGAGGCACGGACAAGAGCTGCGAGACCCGGTCAACCACGGGCGGGAAGAAATCATTGATCGGGCAAGGCATAAGCAAGTCCGCCACACGGTCGTAAGGCGTCTCGCCAAGGTTGTTGATGACCAGCCGCGCCCCGTGCCGCTTCGCGAAGTATACCATGCGAGCAGCGGGGGTCACGACGAGGGAAGAGCCCAGCACGATGAAGAGATCGCAGAGGTGCTTTGAGTGTTCCATGGCGGTGGTGAGTTCCTGCCGGGGGAGATCGTCCCCGAAGTTGACAATGGAGGATATGATGCGGCCACCACATGCCGGGCACGCGGGCTGGCCAAGAGCGATCTTGTCCGTGCGGTAGCCGCGCCCGAATCGGTTCTCGTCCCAGCCAATCTCGTCGCGTGTATACGACCGCTCGCAATTGACACAACGCATTAGGTCGCGGTTTCCGTGCAGTTCAACGATCTTGCCGGCGGGAAACCCGGAACGGCGGTGCAGGCCGTCCACGTTCTGGCTAATGAGCAATTGAACCCTGCCAAGACGCTCGAGGCGGACGATGGCATCGTGGCCCGCATTCGGCCCGACCTGGTCGATCGGCGTGGCCAGCGGGGGTGGCGGCAGCCCCTTGTCCCTGCGTGTCCAGACCCCATCGGGCCCGCGGTAATCCGGGATGCCAGACGCCGTGCTGATGCCAGCCCCCGTGAACACGATCACGTGTTCTGCCTCCAAGATCCAGCGAGCGGTGGTTTCTATGTACTGGTCAAGCACGTGTTCGCGCATTTCCATGCAATTCGACCCATTTCCAAGATGGAGATCAAGATCATAAAGACGCGACTTAACGGGAAAAAGGTTCCGCCCGCATCGAGAGGTGACTCGTGGAACCGTTTGTTCGACCGTATCAACTCTTCTTGAACTGATTTCAAAGTTTCGTGAACTCGATCCTCCAAGAAATTTCGCCCGAAACCCAAGCCTTGAAGCCCGCGCGCACGAGCTCGCAGGATTGATCGATGCGCATGGCGTGATCGTCCTTGTGAGGATCGGAAGCGTCGCTCGCGAACCCGGCGCTTGCGTGGAAACCTTGGGCGTGGATCCGTAGCTCGTACCAGTCATCTTTCAAGACCTTGCTCCGCCCGATCAAGGCCATCGCACCTTCATCCCACGCCGTCTCCACGACATCTATCGTGCCCTGCAAGACGTGGCGTGAGGTGCCTAGAAGTTGCGGTGTCTCGGCTGCAGGGACGATCGAAAACACTAAGCACGACCCGGGAGGCACATTGGCCTCGATCGCGTGCTCTGCGGGACCGAGGAGGGCCCCCGACCAGAACTCGACCCCGACGCGCGGGATGTCGTCAAGATCGAGATCGGTAAACGAGATGCTGATTTTTTTCTCGTTGTCCGTCTTCCAGTTGAACAGGGCCACGTCAGCTTGGCCCGGGATCGCTGCCTTCTTAGACATGACCATCCAGATCGAAGGAACCTGATTCTCGAATAGATCAACTGGCCTGCCGCAGAGCCCAGCGTTGGGGATTGACTGCTTGAACGCGTCGAGCTGTTGCTTGTCCAGTTTCGGGAGCCATTCGGAGACGATGTTCAGCTGGCCGCTCACGGCGATCCACGATGCCCACGCACGTGCTTGGTCGATCGTGAGGGGCTTGCGAAGCATAAGGCAGTCGGGGTCGTTGTGCCAGACCCGCCCGTGCAGGAAGTATAGCCTTGAACCGCTCGCAGCGCTGGTCACGATGTGTTCCCACTTCGCCCCGATGTCCCTGCCGATGCGCATGCCGTCAACGAGGCCCATCGCGGCCCCGAGCGTTCGCATGTTCTGGGCGATGCAACACCCGAGCACGTAGGTGCTTGGTCCAGCCGTCTCCTTGACGAGGGCCAAGCCGGCCCGGAAGGCCTCGATGTTCGTCTTGGACGGGTCGTGGAACGTGGCGTCGCCAAGGTCGTCGGGCAAATATTCCGGGAGCGGGTCGTACCGTAGCTTGACCGCCATGCCCGACCAGAGCCCGTCGCATTTCAGGTAACCATAGCCCCATTCACGAGTCATCCGCCTGATAGTTGCAGCGAGGAAGGCCCTCGCGTCGGGATTGGTCATATCCAAGCACCAACCGGCCCATCCCACTTGATAAATCTTCCCGTCCTGCCTATGAACGAACCAGTCGTTGTGATCCTTGAGCGCGTCGCCCTCGGGATCCCACGCGAAGGGCATCAACCAGATGCCCGCCGTGAGCCCGTGCTGCGTGATACAATCAGCCGTGACCTTCATGCCGGACTTGTAAGGCCCGCGGGCCCGTACCTTTGTGAAATCGCTGCGGGGGCCGCGATCTTTGAACGTGCGGCGGCCACCCGTTGTGGGGTTCGCGACCTTAGGGTTGCTCCGGCTCGGACCGGCCTGCCAGCCGTCATCGATCTGCTGGATCTTGAACCCGAAAGGAACGAGCTCTTTTTCGGCGAAGGCGGCGAACGATCCCATGGCTTTTTCGTTGGAGGACCCGCCATTTGGCCGCGAGTACCACGTGCAGTAACCCGACGGGACCCCCGGTTTCGGCGTGATGCTGAGCCACTTTGCGATCGCATTGGCATACAGTTCCAAACCATCGAGGCAGTCGTCGAACCTGCCTAGCACGAACGGCTCGCTTTCGTAGTTTTGTCCGGGATCGAGCCGGAGGTGGCCGAATTCCAGGCGAGCAGAGATCAGCAATTCTCTATTCTCCAGCTTGGAGAACACTATGCCCGATCCCCGCTCGCTCCCGAGCCAACCAGCAACGAGCCCCTCTCGATTCGTGCCTGTCGTCAAGGCCAAGAAGAGAAAACTAGCACGTGGTTTCGAGACCTGGGAGAGCCCATCGCATCCCAGTATGCGGCCGCGATCGTTAAACATGCCGGCATCGACGATCGCGATATCGAGGTCGAACCGGGCCACGTCGATGGCATCGCCGGATCCCTGTGGCTGCCGGATCTGGACCGTGACGAATGGTAAGCCGGGATAGGATGCAACGCACGCCTGCCAATCGTCTTGGCTAGCAGGAATATATATGGCGGTGCCATCTCCAAGGCGGCTCCTCGTATCCGCGGGTTTTAGCGTCCCGATGTCGAGGACGAGATCATCAGTGCGATCGGAGCCTCCCTTCACGTGATATGTTACCGAGAATGCCCGGGGCATAATCTGGATGCGAGGTGCATCCGGCGCGTCGGGTAGGAGGAACAGGCCATTCTCCTCGGCGTCGATCCTGAAAAAATCGTTGCCGAGTAATGGTTCAGACATAAGTGTCACTAGAGTGGAAGGAAAAAAAATGCAAGCCCGATGGTGGTTAGGGCGCCCGTCGCCGGCGGATAAAGAATACCGCTATCCCGACGAGGGCGATGCAGGCAAAGAACACGGGCAGGAGAAGTTTAATCGTGAGATAGAATGCCCCGTCCTGCTGTTCCGAGAAAAATCCTGGAAAAATCGATGCTCGTTGCCGTGCTTGGCAAGAATGACCCCGATTTCGCAACAAAGATAGCTAAATTAAGATGACTTGCCTTCATGATTTCTTGGCGATCCAAAGGCCCCTTCCAACCTTGTCTTCCTGAGCTGCTTTTTGCCAAGCGAGCATACCCTGCTCGGCGCCGTTGTAGAGCTCTTCCCTGAACCCGTCGATGATGGTCTCCTTGTTATCGAGGAAAGTCTGCACGTATTGGTCCATGTGCTGCTTGAAATCATCGCCAAGGTACTCGGTTTGGACGAGCTCGAGCCCAGCACCTTCGATCAAGGCATTGTAACCGTCAATAGTTTCAAGGTCCGGGAACACCATGAAGGTCATGAGCAGGTCCGATTCATCCTTCGTGGCTGGTTCGGGCCCCCAGATCCAGTCAGTGAACGCGAGAGTCCCGGACGACTTGAGCACGCGGGCAGCTTCCTCGATCAGCCGCTTCTTGTCGCGAACATAGCACCACGCGTCTTGCCCCCACACGATATCGAATGTATCCTTGTGCGCGGGGATATCAAGTGCAGAGCCGATGCGGTACTCGATCTTGTCTACGAAAGGCCTGTTCGCGGTTCTCTTCCTCGCCTCGGCTACCATCTCGGGGGTGATATCCAGCCCCATGACGCGCACGTTGTATTTTTCCGCGAGATGGCGCGCGGGCCCGCCCAGCGCGCTGCAGATGTCCAATAAGTAGAGATCTTGTCCTGCAGTGCTTAGCCCAATCTTTTCTGCAAGGCTATCGGTTTGCTCGGCCCCGCCGACATGGATCTGCTCTCCCATGAGGAGTTCCCAGAGATTCCCGCCGGGGCCCGCATAGACGGCACTCACATCGTTCACGCTGAAATCATAGGTTTCATGCATTCTCGTCGTCAGCCTGAGTACATTCTTGTGCCGTTTTCCCCTCCTTGGGATTAAGCTGGTAGCATTTCGGGTCAGCGGCTAGCATATCCCCGTTGTAATAGAACGCACTGCTACGGCAGCCGAAGCAGTTGCAATTGTTGGTGCACGAAGCACAGTTACCCGGCAGTTTCGACTCGTCCCTGAAATCGAGGTAGAGCAAGCCGTGCTCGGTCCCACTTGCGACGAGATTCTCTAGTGTGTCATCATTCACGTTGCCAAATTCCTCGGTCCTGATCACGGAGCAGGGCAGGAGCCACCCTTCAGCGGAAACACAAACAACCGTTCCGCAATAATATTTCGAGACATCCATGGAACCGCACGATGGTTGGTCAGGATAGTTTATCCTGTCTCGGAATGCGAAGCCTGCCTTGATCTGTGCTGATTTCGGTTCCCAATCCGAGCTCGAGTTATTATTTATGACCGGATTGAAGAGCGTGAGGCACGTCTTGATACCAAACTTCTCTTGAAAGTATAAAATGGTTGCATTCGTGTCGTTGCCTGCCAGCGGCTTCGTGAACGCGATACTATTCACCATGGCACCGGGGTCTTTTCCTGCCTTCAGGCAGTTCTTGACACCTTTCAGGATTGTGAGGATGTTCTCCACGTTTGAGGAATACGACGCACTTTCGTGCAAGCACATGTACAGCTCGGGATCGAGCGTGTCGAGATGCACGGAGATGAACCCGCCGGGCGTGGCCGCTACTGCCCGTTTCGCCACGTCGGGATCAGACAGGGGGATGCCGCTCGTCCAGATGTTGTTGATCATACCCAGTTCCGTTGCCTTGTTGCAGAGGTCCTCCCAATCCCAACGGAGGAGCGGGTCCCCGCCGAGCCAGTCGATCATGCGGACTCCCATGCCTGCCGCGGACTGGAGCAGCTCGATGATTTTTTCCGAGGAGAGCCCGTGCGGGGAATCTGGCTTGCTACCACGGTAGCAGTACAGGCAACTCTGCAGGCAGGCGATCGTCGACTCGATCTGGACGATGAAGACCTTTCCCTCGTCGTAATACTGCTTTTGGAGCTCGATATCGCTCGCCATGCCCGCGTGCGCCAATGGCACGTCGCCTAGTACCATCCTTTCAGCCACCTTGCAATCTAATGGGGGCAAATAAGCCCCATAACTCTCTTGGATGGTCTTGCAATCCTTTTTTAGCTATTTGAGCCCAGCGTTTTTAGAAAAAGATCGTGTCCAACCCGTAGACAGGGGCATTCACGACACGATGGTCGTGCAAACAGAACCAATCCGGGCGAGATCCTTGGCAGGGACGAATTGGTGTTTGATGGTGATGGTATCGCCCCGCACCCAAGGACAAAACTCGTCGTGACCTTCCAGATTCCCCCGCAACGCTCGCCGGCTCGCGCAACCACCGTGGCACGGGCAATCGACTGCCTCTTGGGGCATCTCTCGAATGGATCGAAACGCCGGGGTTTCAAATATGTCACCCTGCAGCGTCACCAAGTCCGATACCGATAGAAGCCCATCGCTTGGCCAATACACGCACGGGAGAACTCGGCCGTGGGGATTGATGCGAATGCTCCTGTGCCCGCACGGGGAATAGACGTCATCCAACCCGAGGACCGCGCGCACCACCGGCTCGGAACACGAGATGATGAGGCCCTCGCTGAACAGCCGCCGGTAACCCTCCCAGAACTGGTCGTAGTCGAGCGCGAACTCGTTGGTATTCACGGGCTGGAATGCGTTGACGCGGAGGTTCACGCCATCCCGGCGTGCAAGGCGGACCAGCTGGTCCATCACGTCGTAGTTCGTCGCCATCATCGTGGCCAGGATGGACGTTTCGATGCCGAGATCCTTGCAGCGATCGATGGCACGGTGGACGAGGGTCCAGTTTCCCTCGCCTCGGAACGCATCTTGCGCCTCCTCTGCCGGGAAGTCGATCGAAACCTCCACGTCGTGGAAACACGAGAGTATCTCATCGGTCGCGTTCATAAGCGTGTAGCCATTCGAAGCGACGCTCTGGTTGATGCCCCGGTCCTTCAGGAACCGCACGATGCGTTCGAATTCGGGATGCAGCCCATTTTCACCAGTGCCCATGCCGATCGAATCGACCGGAATGGAATCCACTATCGAGACAACGTCATCGAACGGGAGATACGCGATGTTGCCGGCATCTCGATAACAATGGGCGCACTGCAGGTTACAATCATTGGTCAATCCGATGCCAACCGAATATCCCATGATTTTCATCCCGGTACGATACCTTATTTCATTATGGTATGAATCTTGGGCCGAATTGCATGGTTAAGGGGATCCTCGTACGATGAAATACACGATGCTCGCGAAGAACCATCCAGATTCTAGCGCACGGTCGAGGGACTCGAGCCAAGCTTCGCAGGTCAGGGCGTCGATGGCGCCCTCATCGCGCGCACCAGTGGCCGCCTTTCTTAACGACTGGACGAGCGAGGTTTGCTCGGTATGGGCCACCGATACGCGAGGGTCGACCACGACGTTCTGCCAGCCAGCATCCATCACGTGACGGTAGAGCTGGCGTCCGATCCAGTTATTACCGTCCTTGTTATCCGTCCGCCAGTGGAGGATGGCCCTCGTTGTATCCCGGTCGGGAACATCCACGGTGATGGAATCGAAGTCCCATTCCATGGCCACGAGGGTCCCCCGCTCCGAGACAACCCTCGCCATCTCGCGAAGGATGGCCACCGGGTCGGGAACGTGGAGCAATAACCGGGCCGAAAACACGCCGTCAAAGGTGCCATCTGGAAAAGGAAGGGCGGAACCATCGGCCATCTGGAGGCGCAGGTTGGGAATGGAACCATCGGACGGGACGCGATCCCACGCCTGAGATATTATCTCCCCGGATGCATCAACCCCGGTTACAGACCCATCCGGCAGGAGAGAGGGGGCAAGCTGGCGGCACAGAACCCCGGTACCACACCCCACCTCTAACCAGTTTTGGCCCGTCCTTGCGTGGAGCGAGGCGATGAGCGCATCGTTGATCTCGATCTGGTCGGAAAATCTCGCCCGTTTCTCCAACTGCTCGCACAGCTCCTCGGCCATCACGGCGTCGATGTCGGCGGGATTTGCCCACGCATCGGGAGACCGTTGTTGCATCGCCATTGCCTCCTGCAACGTCGGAGCCAGAGCTCAGTGCCCTTGGATTGCGAGCGCAATGAGCGCCGTACCCATGCAGACGAAGATCCACCAGAAGCTGAGCCTCGGCCACGGCTTGTTTTGCGGGTTGTAGCCCATCTTGAATTGTTCGTAGAGGAACATGGCGATCAGGACAATCAAACACAGGTCGAAGGCCCACGTGGAATATTCCCCCGCCTCGGGGGGTAGATTCGCGAGGAACCCCGCAAATGGGCCGTACGACAGCAGATTCCCTTCCTGCGGCACGCGCGTGACGAAGAACAGGAATGAGACGTGGACGATGAGGATCCACGCGATGATCATCAGGTGCATGTTCAGCCAGTTGACGGTCCGCTTTTGAAGCCGAGCTTCCAAGAAGTTCTGGTGCCGCTGGCGTTCCACAAGGACCACGATCAGCCACACGAGGGCAATTGCCCAGTTCACCATTGCCGCATCGAAGGTAACGACGGATCCGCTCATGGTAATAGGAACGATGAAGGCCTGGACCACGAGCACGATGCGCGACACGACGCTTTTATGGTACCATGCCAAGCCGGCGATGAGGATCGTCATGGCTATGACCCAGTTGTGGAAGGATCGGCCGAGATCGGGCGGCGTCGTGAGGAAGACGATGGAAAACGGCATGATATACCAGATAACGTACGCTGCACCCATGATGACGAGGCCGAGGCCGGGCCCGACGAGTTTATTATGCGATTGAGTTGTCCCCTTGGTCTCACGGGGGGTTGGTTGTTCATTTTTTTCCGCTGCCATTGCTTGTCCCTTTTTCATGTTTCTTTTGCTTCTTAAAGAGCGTGTTTGTCAACCATGCGAGGTATCCCTGCGACATGCCCAGCTTCCACCCGAAGATCATCGTCGTCCACCACAGGATCGTGCGGACCGTGCCCTCTTGCTCGAACCTGCGCGTCGATGTCTTGACTGGTACACGAATGACGACTGGCCGCTCGAACCCGTTTTTCCGGGCGTATTGGCCCATCCGGTGGCTGAAGTCCAGGTCCTCGCAGATCCACATTGGCGCGAATCCCCCGAGGGCTTGAAACACGCTGGCCCGGATGAAGACAGTGTTGTCTCCAGGGAAGGTCCGGTCTAACCGCACGACCCAGTTGCCAAATCCGGTCCATTCATATCGCAAAAAATCAACGATTCGCGAGGGCCTCGCCGGAGGCTTCCAGCTCCATTCCTTCGAGAACGTCCCGCCGATAGCCGCCTCCGACCGCAACGCGTGGTTAATGCGGTGCAGCGAATGCTCCGCCAAGATGGTGTCCGCGTGCATGAACATGAGCACGTCGCCTCTCGCGGCCATTGCCCCCCAGTTCATTTGCTTGGCCCGCCCCTTCGGGGACGAGATGGTCACGTCTGCCAAGGCCCTGGCGATCTCGACCGTGCCGTCGGTGGATCCACCATCGCTCACGATGATCTCGGTCGGCACGGTTCTGCCCGAGGGCAACCGGGCCGCCGCGTGGATGGCAGCTATCGTGGCTGCCAAGGTCTCTCGCTCGTTGAGCGTGATGACCACGATGCTGATCACCTCATTCACGTCTCCCGGCTACTGCTGCACGAAGCTGGCGATCTCGGGGTGATCCTCCAGCAATCGTGACCTGAGCAGGTCGTCCATATCATCGATGTCCGAGAGGCTGTCCAAGAAACTGCATCGCAACCCCAATCGGTCCACGTCAGCGAGGGTTTGCTCGAGCACGACGTCAGTGCTCCATGCCTTTTCGCGGAAAAGGTCAGGTATCATCTCGTTCAAACCAAGAAGGTAATATCCTCCATCTTCTGCTGGGCCCAAGACCACGTCGTTGCATTCCAACTCGCGGAAACCATCATCGATGATCTTTGTGGTTATCTCGTAGCAGTCGCTCCCAATGATCTGTACCCTTTGATGGTGCTCGAAGGCAATCTTGAATGCGTTGTACATCCGCTCGCCGAAATCGGAACCTTCTTGGACGTGCTTGCTGAAGTCACGCGGGTTCCAGTTGTCCTGAGTGTCGATGAAATCGGAGTAGAATACGAGCTTGTCGCATCGCAGGGGACGTGTGATCTCGCGAGTGTACTCCACTATAAGGTTGTAAACCCAAAGAGCGCCTTCGTTGCCTATCGCTCGCCCGAGCCGGGTTTTCACGCACCCAGGCACGGGATTCTTGATCAATATGATGAGGGCATCGTTCATGAATGGATGATTTTCCACGATTCGATTATAAAAAGGTACCTTGCACGTGGCAAAAATGGGGAGTCCATCGAGTTGACAAGCCACTTGACGATATCTGAAAAAAAGAAACGGATGACTACGCACCTGAAAGGTGTTTACGATTCCTTGGGCGTGGCGAGCGGGACGCCGACGACCCAAATGCCCTCGGCAAGCGTGTAGATCCACTCCCAAAAATGGTCGTCGAGGGGAATCCCGTTTACGTAAATAGGTATGGGAATGAATGTGGCCAAGATCATGAGGCCGATGACCAGCCCGTAGATGATCACGATGTGGACGGACTTGGGCCATGCGTCCTTCAACCACGCCTTGCGGATGAACACCAGCAGCATGAAAATCGCCGCAACCCCGAACCCGAAATACGTTAAATAGGTGGCAAACTCGTGCTTATTTGCCCCGACGCCTTGGTGAAGGATCGACAGGACGGTGAGGCCTGCGCTGCCCACCATGCCGAACAGGCACGCGATGAACGAGAGCGCCTTGGCCGTGGGCGCAAGCCTGCGATAGAGGAACACGAAATTGGGGATGAGCAGGATGCCCACGAAGAAGATGATCGTGTTGTAGAACCAGCTCCCCACCGGGTCCTCCAGCGGCGCCCCGAGGTAACTCACGTACACGTGAAAAAACGAGAAGCCGCCGGGGTACAACGCGGCCCCGATGAAAATGCCGAGGAGATAGACCCCGAACACGGTGAAGAAATACTTGAAATAGATTGGCCGGCTCTCGGTGCCGGTCCAGATGGCCTTGAGTGTTGCCCAAAACCTTGCCTTGGATGTACCATACGATTCTGTCATGCCATAGGTTTCCTGAATGTCCATGTTCCGTTCTGCCATTATTTTCACGATTTTCACGTATCGCCTATTTAGCCAGCTCATCGACGAGCGCCACGAGGTCCGCGACCTGCATGCCACTGCTGATGGCCTTGACTGCATCACCTAGATTCCGCTCGCAGAACGGGCAGCACGTTATGATGCTCGAGGCATCTGTTCCTTCAGCTTCCTGCACGCGCTTCTCGGCGGTCTCGAGGGCGAAATCCTTGAAAGCCGATTTCACGCCCGCCCCCGCGCCGCAGCACCACGCGACGTTGCGGTTGCGCGGCATCTCGACGAGCTCCACGCCTGGAAGCTTCTTCAGTACGTTCCTCGGGGCTTCATAAACGCCGCCGTGCCGACCGAGATGGCAAGGATCGTGGTAGGTGACCTTCCGGTGTTCCTTAGTTGCCTTGAACCGGAGTTTTTTCAGGTTCTGCTCGATGAACTCCGACACGTGCATGACCTTGAATGGGAGCTCGATGCCGAACTTTTTCTGGTATTGGGTGGCCCACGTGCGGAAACAGCCCGCGCAGGACGCAACGACCGTGGTCGCACCGGTCGCCTTGACCATCTCCACGTTTTTTTCGGCGATTTCCCTGGCCGCGTCCAGCTGGCCGGTCGTCAGCAGCGGCGAACCGCAACAGTTCTCGTCCTTCATGATCCCGAAGTCAACGCCCATTTTTTCCAACACGGATACCGTGTGCCGCGTCAATTCCTTCTCGCGATAGGCCGCCGTGCACCCGACGAAGTATACAATGTCCGCGCGGTCCTTGAGATGTTTCTGGAGGTATTCCTCCGAGAACCGGTCCTCCCGGGGCTCTCCATAAGGATTTCCGAGGGTACTTATATTCTCACGAAACACCTTGTGCTCGGGCATGGGCCCGAATCCCTTCTCGACCGCATCCTGGCGCAGGGCCTCGAAGATCTCGACAAGATGGTCCCCGACCTCCTGTTCGCATTGCTGCTCGCAGTTCCCGCAGAGCACACAGGAGTAGATTTTCTCGGCCATGCTCTCGCTCATTTCCAAGTCGCCTTCAAGCATACCGCGTGCCATCCAGTTCTTTCCGGATGCCCAATAAGGCTCGAAAACGAAGTAGGAACCCGCTGGGCAGCAATCGGCGTAATTCCGGTAAATCAATTTACAGGAATTGCATCTAGCGCATATTAAAAGGTATTTAGTAACGTCATCGAGCGGCGATTTCGGGCTGGCCGCCAGGTCGGCGGTTTGGCCACCGTTTTTCGAGGTGCTCATGAAAAAACTCACTTATATCCAACATCGCGGGCGATTGATAAAATGTTGCGCGTATGAAACTTAATTGTTAATGAAAATCGACTTCTAATGCCTGCCCTGCCTGCTCGACCAGTCCGTGCGGGTTATCCGCGGGCAGGAGTATCTCACCAGGTCCGAGACCAAACAGGTTTTGAACCACGTTATGGCCATCCTCCAAGACGATGCCATCCTCGACGATCTGCCAGCCAAGACGGGTGCCAAGGTCTACGCGACGCTCGGCGAGTTTCTGCACGACGACGACCTTTTTCAGGTGGCAAAGGAAGGTTCAAACGAGATCGGGAACCTGTATTTTATGCTCAAAGCAAAATACACGATCATCGAAAATTACTTTCACGTGCCACCAGTGGCCTCAGTCCTGTCCAAATGGCAGAAGTTCAGCTTGTTAAACGGTTAACAAGTGGCATTATTGAGCCCGTGGCACGGCTAGGTGGCAGGAATGTCACTCGACAAATTTGCCGGCGGCGGTAAACCGCCAAAGAAGGCATCAAAACCACCTGTCGATACTGGACCCGATCGAGACAAGATCGAACGGCTCAAGAAGATCCTCCAGCAAAGTAACGTGCAGGCGGCGGATAGCAAGCGACTTGGACACGAACAACCAGCACCGCCCCCTGCTGGCGTGGGGGACGAGACAGATTTCTTGGCGGGGCTGGAGCATTTTGCTGATTGGATCCGCGGCCGGACTTACCTTCGCGGTGATGTGGCCACGGCCAAGCAGATGATCGTGAACTTGGTCAAGCTGGACCCGTCGCTCGCCGGTGGAAGTGTGGACCGGGAGAAACGGGCCGACTTCGCGGACATCGGCGAGTTTTTAAAGGAAGTCAAGACGTGGGAGTCCCTGCACCCGGATCAACTTATCCTCACGAAACAACAACACGCGGCCTTACAGAAGAGAAAGCGTGGCGATTCCATGACTTCGACCGACTACCGGCACCTCAAGGCCCTCAAGGATGAAGTCAGGGGAGAGCTCAAGAAACTGGCATTTTACGAATTCTTGGCCACCTTCCTCGACCTGCCCGAAGGCTGGTAATTCGTGTGACGTGCAGGAAAACGAGAAAAGTAAAATAACAAGCAAGAAAAAAGGACGGGACGAGTGCTCATTTCAATGACTTGAGCAAGTTCGTGATGATGGGCTTGCCCTTCTTGTCCTCGATCTTGGTTTGTTCCTTGGAAATGTAGCCCCCATCCTTGAGCTTCTGGATTATCTTGGAGATCTTGCTCGATTGCACCTTGAGTTGGTCCTTGAGAGCGACTTGCGTCATGCCTTCTGGGCCAGCAGCCTTGACGATCTCGTAGACCTCACGGTCGTCATCCTCGAGTGCGATTTCCTTTGCAGGCTTGGAAGCAGCTTTCAAGGCAGGTTTGCTGGCAGGCTTAGCTGCTTTCTTGGCAGCGGGCTTGGCTGCTTTCTTGGCAGCGGGCTTGGCCTTGGTGCCTTTCTTAGCGCTCTTGGACTTGGGGGTATCCTCGTCCTCTTCGGCCTCTCCTTCCTCTTCTTCTTCCTCGCTTTCTTCCTCCTCGCCCTCGCCCTTGGGCTTGGCCTTCTTTGCGCCTTCTTCTTCCTCGCCTTCTTCTTCCTCTTCTGCTTCTTCTTCCTCTTCTGCTTCTTCCTCTTCGGCCTCGCCTTCCTCGGCATCGGCTTCCTCGGCGTCGGATTCGCCTTCGTCATCGTCCTCGTCGTAATCCTCGCCGCGCCGGCGGGTCGTGCCCTTCGCGCCACCAGTGCGCCGCTTCACCCACCGCTTTCCTTGCCGCTTGCGCTTTCCCGAGAGGTAGTCGATGATGTCCTGGCGAATATCCTCCTTGAAATCCTCTTTCGAGGCCTTGTATAGATCGCACACGAAGCAGACTTTGGCCTCCTCACCAAGGACCAAGTCACGGGCGTCGCAGTAGAAGAGAACTTGCTCGGAATTGCCTACCTTGCCTGAATTTTTGAAATGAACGCAAATTTTTTCGATCTCGCTCATGATTAAAACCTCACGGGAGAGAAATTATTCTAGAAAAAATAGAAGGGGAGCCTTTAAAAAAAGTTTCTTGTAAAGGCCTAAGCCTGCGCCTGTTTCTGCAAGTTCAACTCGCCGGCCTTCACCGTGTTCGAGAGAAGCATAGCAATGGTCATTGGCCCGACACCGCCGGGCACGGGCGTGATTTTGCTCGCCATCGGGGCCACGGTATTGAAATCAACGTCACCACACAACTTATTATTCTCGTCCCTGTCCATGCCGACATCGACGATGATGACGCCGGGGGAAAAGTAATCGGTATCGAACATCTTTGGTTTGCCCGTTCCCGTCACGACGATATCGGCCCGTCGCGTGTGGAATTTCAGGTCCACCGTGCTCGTGTGGCACGTGGTGACCGTGGCATTCTCGAGCAGGAAGAGCGGGATGAGCGGCTTCCCCACGATGATGGACCGGTTCACGATGACGACTTCCTTGCCCTTGATATCGACGCCGCCATACTCCTTGAGCAGGTAGATGATGCCGGTCGGCGTGCACGACGTGAAGCATGCATCGAGATTGCCGCGCATGAGATTCCCGAGGTTCTGCGGGTGCAGGCCATCGACGTCCTTGGCCGGGTCGATCAGGGCAAGCATATGCTCGGGATTGATGTGCACGGGGACGGGCAGCTGGAGCAGGATGCCGTCCACGCTGTCATCCTGGTTCAATGACCGAAGCAACGCCCCGACCTCCTCCTCCGGCGTGTCTTCAGGGAGAAAATGCTGGTATGAATTGAGCCCGAGCTCGAGGCAGGCCTTGTGCTTGTTGTTGACGTAGATCTTCGAGCCTGGATCGTCGCCGACGAGCACCACGGCGAGCCCGGGCGTCTTTCCCGCGTCGGCCAGCGCCTCGATGCGTGGTTTCAGGCCATCCTTCACAGTTTGACTAGCAGCTTTCCCATCGAGCAACTTGTCAGTTAGATCTTCCATGAATAACCATTTGGCAAGAAGAATAAATCGTTTTCCACGGCAATAGAGGCGAGGACAAACGCCCGTTTAAGAACCAACGCCAGCCAAGAACGGGATTTCCACGGGGCCCGCACCGTCGATGGCCGTATTTTCCACGACGACGTTTAAATCGTTACCGGACAGGCGGGGGTAGGCAAACGGGTCTCGATCCAAGGCAATGTGCAGGAACGTGGAAATACTCTCGCGCTGCTTGGGCCACGGCACGTGAATCCCTTCCAGCGCGGCACGGTGGCTGTCAACACGTATCAACGCATAGAGAAACTCGAAGGCCAGCTCGTCCCAATCGTGGCGCTGGACCTCGGAGAAACGGTCGGCGGGGATCTGGTGCCACTGCAATCCCTCTATGTCGGCGAAGTGGATGGTCCCGTCGGGTGCCACGATCGCGTCCTTGTCGAACCACACGTCGTGGAACGCGAGCCCCTCTAGCCCGCCACCGTCCCGAACACGGCAGGACCGAGCGAACAGCGAGAGAATGGCGATGCCGCTCCGGATGAAATTAATCTCGAATCGCTGGGCCGCACGCGGCGTGGTCACGCCGAGCAGCTCGAACGTGGCATCGGGATCCGCGGAGAGCACGTGCGGGGACTCGAAATACAACCGCGTGTTGGACGGCACGAGCCGCAGCTCCTGGTAATACCTACCAGGATGCGGCCGAAACCAGTAGAATTGCTTGGCGGCGTCCTCGATCGGGCCGGCGAGCGGCACGAGGGCAATGGTCGGGCAAATGTATGCACCGTTAATGGACATGCAATTGCCATTACACAGGGCGGAAAACTCGAACCCATCCCTTGCATTATCCTCGCCCTGCGCCCCGTACGGGCTCTCGCCCATCCACGTCTCGCTCATGATGAACCCCCTGACCGGCTCGTGCAGGCCCCGCACCTTGGGAAGGAGCGCTGGATCGTGGCACGCCGCGGCAATCTTCTCGCGGGTGAACTCCCCGCCGAAGAACATGTCCTCCTGCGCCCCGCAGCCCTTGATCGAGAGCCAGTAGGTCCGCCCGTCGATCTCCGTGGAACAGCCGGGAACAATCGCGTTGCGGTTCTCGTCCTTGATGGCGGGGTGTGCGATGCCTTCCACACCGTGGAGCTCGGCGGTTCCCGGTCCAAGATACATATTCACCCACGACGACAGGTACTCGAACGCGGGGTTGATCTCCCGCGAATCGGCAGGAATCTCGTGCACGACATAATCGACGAGATCCGCGGAGACGCCGTTGCCCGTAAAATCTTCGTCGGTCATTACTGTTCAACCAGTTGCGTTGCCTTCATAAAAGGCGATGGGAAAAAAGGAAAAGGTTAACCGACCACGTGCGGGTGCAGCATACTCGTACCATACGTGCGGTAGAAATACAGCTGAGGCGGGACGATGTAGGACAGGGGCCTGTTCGTGACGAACGTCGCCAAGTCATCCTCCATGATGTAGAAGAACGAGGCTTGGATGATCGGCAGGAGCACGTACTTCCACTTGGCTAGCACGGCGGGCGAAACGTTCCCCACAAGCGCCATTATGCCCGGGTTGAAAACGAGCAGGAGCGCGTATTCCAGCAGTTCCGGCACGAACGACGCACTCTGCCCTTGCAAGATCATGCTCTCGGCCCGCCGCAGAATGGCCCACGTTTCCTCCTTGGGCCAGGGTAGAAGCGTTGCAATGGCCGCGTAGAGATCCTTGCCGACGGGGAAGGCCGAGAACAGCTTCTCGAAGTATTCCAAGGGGGACTGATCATTCGCAAACCCCATGATAAGCGCCGCGGCAATTGTCTCTGATTGCCCCATGGAGACCACAAACTGGCAATTGTCTGTCATAAACCTTTTGATGTTATTAACATACCGCCCGGCTACATCCCTGGCGATCTCTTGCGGCTCCTCGGTTGGATAGTTGTATTGCAACGTGGTGAAGCTCTGATCGGCGAACATCGCCACGGGATTCCAATGGGAGAATGCTGACGCGTAGACATTGAGCAAGTTATCAAGCGCATCCCGGCCAGACGTGTATACCCCTAAGACCTCTACTGCCTCGCTCACGATCGTCTCCGCACCTGATGATATCTCGTTTGCGGGGGAGACGGGCTGCTGCGCAATTCTCTCGGCGCGTTCGTAGAGCGTGTTGAGCGATGCTTCCATCAATCGTTGCTGAATCCCGCGCGGATCTTGATCGGGATTGCTGTTGAGCCAATCGAAATCCATGGCGTTAAGGCCCGTGTTGATGAAGAAGGGCGCCCACAGATTCCCGAACTTCACGCCTTTCATTATCGCGGGGATGAGGTTCAGGAGATAGACGAACCGCTCATCGAGTTTTTCCAAGAGAGCGGCAAGCTCCTGAAATTCCCAATCATCGCATCTCGGGCGAGCCATTATCTCCCCGATCATCGCTTCACCTATAGTCGTGAGCTGGACAACTTGGCCAGCCACCCGGACGTACCGGTCCTCTCGCTCCTTTATGATGCTGAGCTCCAGCATCTTGGTCTTGAACTGGTCGAGCAAGGCGTCGTCTTTTTTTGCCTCGGCCTTCAGCTTGGCAAGTTGCCGGTCGAGCGAGACTTTCTCGAAAATCGACGATGTTGCGATCTTGTTCTCCAGCGCGAGAATCTCTTGGGAACGGACCCGAACCTGCTCCGACACGCTCCTAAAATGCTTCTGTACTGTTTCGACATCTTCCTGAATTGCTCCTTCATCAAACTGCTGTTCCACGACTTCGACCAGGTGCCATCGCTCCATCTCGGCCAGTTCTTGGTCGCTCGCGGAAACCGGCTGGCGAGCTTGCATTGCCTGCAAGATTTCCTGCATCCTGTTGCATTTCATGTTTTAGTCTCCTCAACACGGTTAATGCCTGCGGGCTTTCACCCGCGGGGCTTTCTTTCCGAACATATAGATTTTACCAATACCCGTCGCGCCCAAGCGATCGTAGATGCTTAGTGATGGGCTGTTCCATTCCGCGATCTCGGTGATGGCCGTGGTCGCGCCGAGGTTCCTGAGGGCGGTGAGCCGTGCCAAGGCCAGTGACCGTCCAATGCCCCGATTACGAAACGCGGGGTGGACGTAGAGCCCGTAGAGCCAGCCTGTGGAACCGGCCGGTGTTGCAAACCCCACGCCCATGATGACCTCCTCGCCAGCGATCTCTGGCCTCATTTTCTTGTTGTGAATCCCGGCCAAGATCTGCTGGACCCACGGGGTCTTCAGCGGTGCAGCGGCGACAACGGCAATATCTTTTGTAGCGGCGGTCTTGACCCAGTTCGCGAGCCACGACCATCGCGCACCGTTGTCCTCGTTCGCTACCATCTTCATCACCGGCTGGAGGTACTTCCCGCTGGTGAGGGGCTTGATGATTTCCACGTCGAAGGAGAATGTCCGCCCCTGCAAGTTGCCGATCTCTAGCGTGGTGTAAGTTTCTATCACGCTCGTTGCCGGGATCTGCACCTCGGCGAACCCGTAACCGACCCCAGCGAACTTGACGAGATCGCGCGCTGCATGGTCGATCGTCCCATCGATGTAAAAGCTTCCGAACGGTTCCCCGGGCTCCACGAGCCCGATGCCCTTGACAACACCATTTTCCACGGCCGAGACGACGATGCCATCCGCCGACAGCACGCGCGTGATGTATGCGGGAATGCAATCCTTGTAGGGCGAATTGATCCCGACGGGTGTATTCGCGGGGATGCCTCGCTGGAACACGATCTCATCTGCCCCGCGAACGACACGTCGGGGGTGCCAGCGCACCGCGTTATATATCGGGAAAGCAAGAGCGACCATTATCATGATCGGGATCACATACACCAACAACCACGTGATCCAATCAAGCTCACGACTGAAAGATGCCGATGTCACGAACGTTTGCGATTCCAAGTGGAATGCCTGCGAGTTGAATCGTTGGTTGTCATCCTCGCTCCAGATCTCTCCCAAGAAATAGCCCTGTTTCGTGAAATAGTCGGTGGCATGGTAGGTCGCTATCATCGAGCCGTAGGGATCGTTCCAGGCGCGCAGGTACGAGCCAGTCGCGATCAGCTCCACCGCGCTTGCAGGCAAGGTGTAGCGCATGAAGCAAGGGGCGAGTCCACCGATCGAGAACGTGGTTCCGATCAGCTGCCAAGTATCGTTCCCCCCCAAGGCGGTGACGTACCCCCCATTCGCCCCTTGGACGAACCCGCCCGGCACCTGGAACCACACGTTCCAGCCGGGCTCGTTGTTGTAGGGCGGGTCCTGGTCGTTCGTTCCGATGTAACTCCCGTTGGTCAATCCGTAGGAAAACACGTAGGTGCTCGTCTGCGTCGTCGTGCCGGTGTTGTTCACCAGCTGCCAGTTGACGGTGCCGTCCACGTGCCCGACGTTTCTCGTGTCATCGATCGTGTAATGGCCGTTAGCGGTGAAATCCTCGTAATACCCGGAGTAAGTGCCACCAGTTCCTGTAAGTTGGTACGTGTAAATGTAACTGAATTCGAGGCTGTGATTGGATGGCGTGGCCACGAAAAACTGGATGCCGGCGAGCTGGTAGATGCCTGCAAAACCGAGAAAGAATATAATGAACCATGCCCGCTTGGAGATGCGGATCTGTCGCTTATGTTCGCCCATGGCTGGTCACGTGGTGAATGGCGTGGATCTTGCACCAATAGAGCCCCGCACTTGAATTAAACTACATTCCTGATCTCAGTTTTAGGATTTAAGCATGATGAAGCGAGCGGCACGTGTCGCGAAGGATCGGGGAGGGTTTGGCGGCCCTTTTCCTAGATAGGTGCTTTGAAACGGCCTCGTATTGTCATAATGCACGATGGGTAATCCGGATCAGGGGAAACGTGGTCTGGAGACAAAAAGAAATGGTAGGACGGCCAGGCTTCGAACCTGAGTTCAGAGGGAACTCCTTCTGGAGGGAAGGAGTTATCTTGTCGTGTGCCGGATCTCGTCTATCTCTCCTCGCATTGGTGAATGTTTCCGCTTGCGAGAGTTTCATCTGTCCGGGAACAAGCTTGTCACGTTACCTTAGACCATCGGCTGGTGCGAGAAATTACGCCTTCTAAAACTTGAAGACAACTTCTTGGTGTCCCTTCCTGAATCCCTCGCCAATATATGCTATTACTATTAAATCTTCGCTCGTGGCAACAGCATACACGACCCGCCCTCTCAATGAATCATGCACCACGTGCTTGGTCTTGAATTCCAAAGAATATCATGTTAGCTTGCGTAGTCCCGCGATCATGTTTGCCATGAACTCTACCACGGCAAACATGACCGGTGACGCGCTAACTTTTAAGCCAATGCCACTTTTTCAAACCTGATTAAGCTCTGTTACTAAAGCCCGGTGGTATAGCGGCCCAGTATAGGAGGCTCTGATTCCCCGTGAACTTGTCTCAGGGAGGAGTACCCTCTTGACCCAGGTTCGAATCCTGGCCGGGCTACCATCTCTTTCCTAAATTTGGGGTTGTAGTCTATGTAATCATTGCTGATCCCAAGTAGACTTGCGGTTTCACCAGTTCATCGAGATGCCTCGCGAGTTCATCGGCATCGTGCGACGAAGAATAAGTCTTGTCAGGAATTCCTTT
>Ga0326728_10005477_pt1 | contig 35515 bp, 30 predicted proteins | sample MB3enrmetagenome_FD_207602 | JGI IMG/M metagenome (GOLD analysis project Ga0326728, IMG submission 207602) | Lab enriched peat soil microbial communities from McLean, Ithaca, NY, United States - MB31MN | ecosystem: Environmental > Terrestrial > Soil > Wetlands > Peat | place: USA: New York...
GCAGGAATCTTGGGCACGAAGCTTTCAAACACGTTGAGCTGAGTGTCCAGCGTGTGCGCCTGATTCATGTCGCCCGTGTATTCGCCCTTCCAGCGGAAAGTCCGGCCGGGAACTCGTTCCACTCCCTGGGTATCGATGGATCGGTCGTGAAAAACCCGGAAGTGCTGTTCCCCGAAGTCTTCCCCGACCACCGCGACGACGGAAACCGAAGTGAACCAGCTTGCGGTGACGGAAAAAAACGTTGCCGACCCTCCGAGAATTTCCACCGCATCGCCGTAAGGCGTGCGAATGGAATCAAACGCAATCGAACCCACCGCCAGTAGCGACATAGGGATACCCTTGACCTCGCGAGAGTGGATTGGCCAACCGCTATTTACTTCAGGTACTTGCCCACCAGCAGGGCCAGCTTTTTCTTGGTCGCGGTGGGAATCTTCTTGCGATCGGTGAGGATCGCGTGGGCAAGCGCCGAAGCGCATTTGCAGTTCCGCGCTTCAGGGAGAGAACGCACCGCGAACCGCACAATCTTCTGGGAATTCTCCACGTTGCGCGAAAGATAGTCAAGTACCTGCGTTACCGTGACGGCGTCGTGATCGGGGTGCCAACAATCGTAGTCGGTGACCATGGCCAGCACGGCGTAGCAGATTTCTGCTTCGCGCGCCAACTTGGCTTCCGGCAAGCTGGTCATTCCGATGATGTCCATCCCCCACGACCGGTAAAGGTTCGATTCCGCCTGGGTGGAAAACGCCGGACCTTCCATGCAAAGGTACGTCCCACCCTGGTGAAACGCCACGCCCGAGCCGGCACATGCTTCCGCGAGCACGCCGACCACGGTGGAACAGACGGGACTATCGAACCCGACGTGCGCCACCAGCCCACCCCCGAAAAATGTGGAAATGCGCTGACGCGTGCGGTCAACGAACTGTGTGGGCAGCGCCATATCCGTCGGGTGGAAGTCCTCACGCAGCGAGCCCACAGCGCTCACCGAGATGATTCGCTCCACACCGAGCTTTTTGAAGCCGTAGATGTTGGCGCGAAAATTGATTTCCGTGGGGGTGATCACGTGGCCACGCCCATGGCGCGCAAGGAACGCAACCTGCCGACCCTCGAGCGTCCCAACCACGTAAGCGTCCGACGGTTTTCCAAAGGGCGTCGCAATGCGCACTTCGCGAGCCTTCTCCAGACCCGGCATACGGTAAAGACCACTGCCCCCGATGACTCCAATCTGTGCCTTGGCCAAACTTCCTCCTATGCCTTCGTCGGGCGAGGTTCGTCAAACTCGACCTCTGCCTCGGTGGAAATCTTGCCCTCAATTTCTACCAAGCGCGCCCACGCAACGCAAGGGTCATGGGGGAAGACCACGAGCGCCTTCGCCTCGGCCAGTTCCGGCAAGAGACGCTTCTTGTTGGCAAGTGTCTCCAGGGGATAAAGGTCAAAGCTGGTCATCCAGGGATAGGCAAGATGGGGAATCGTGGGCACGAGATCCGAGGGAAAGAACGCCGTGTCGCCTTCCGATTCTATCCGCACGCATTGCATACATCGGGTGTGCCCCGCGCCCACCTCCACCCGCACGCCCGGCACGATTTCCGTGTCCCCATCCAGAAGTTCCGTTTGCGCCTCCGCAGCAGCGAAACAATGCTCCACATAGCTGCCGCGATTGCGCTCCATGGGATGGTGCGCGTCTTCCCATTCGCCGCGCTGCACGAAATATCGCGCGCGGGGAAAAGTCGGCACAAGTTTTTCACCCTCGCTACGAACATTCCACCCGCAATGGTCGAAGTGCAAGTGCGTGTTAATGACGATGTCGATATCTTGTGGTTCCAGGCGCAACTTCCGGAGTTCACCGGGGAGAGCGCGGCAGTGGTCCACCCCATAAATTTCGTTGAATTTCGCGTCGAATTTATCTCCGATGCCGGTCTCCACCAGAATATTATGGCGGCCCGTTTGGATCAGCAGGCAAGTCAAACTGATCCGGACGCGATTGAGGGCATCGGCAGGGATTCTTTTCTCCCAAAGCGCCTTGGGTACTATCGAAAACATCTGCCCGCCATCGAGCAGGAAACTCCCGTCGGAAATAGCGTGGAGGTCGAATGCGCCAAGTTTCATGATTCCTCAATCAATTCGATGAGCACCCCGGCAGTGCTCGAAGGGTGAAGAAAAGCTATGTGCTCGTTGCCAGCGCCCACGCGGGGCTCGCGATCAATCAGCCGCACGCCTTCGCTCTCTAACTTCCGCAGCGCTTCCGGCAAATCAGCGACCCTGAGCGCCAGGTGATGGATCCCCTGTCCGCGTTTGGCGATAAAACGGGCGATGGGGGAATCCCCTCCTGTGCTCTCGAGCAACTCCACGCGGCTATCGCCCAGGCGAAAAACTGCCACGCGCACTTTTTGGCCCGCCACGCTCTCTTCCGCTTCGGGAGCTTTCCCCAGCAGTTTCTGAAAGAGGGGAACGGTTTGCGCAAGTGATTCCACGGCGATGCCCAGGTGGTGGATTTTCACGGCGCCGCTGGATGAAGAAAATGAGGGCCGGGAGCTCGTGCTCCTCGCCGGCAGCGCAGCGATGATTTCCTCTACAACCTGATGCGGATCCCGCTGATGCGATAGCAGATCAGCAACTTGCCGATCCAGTGAGCCGTCGAAGAGCGGATCCGCCACGGCCCTTTCAAAAAGCGTTTGTCGCAGCAAATCCAAAAGCCGGGAGCGCCAATGCTCCTTGCGCCGGCGTCCTGCGATATCACCTTTTTCACTGAAAGCGTAAAACTGATCGAGCGCCTGGACCAACTCTGAAATTCCTTGCCCCGTCGTTGCCACGGTTTTGACGATGGGAGGCCGCCGACTATCGGGTCGAGAAGCCATGGAAAGCATCGCCATAACTTCTTGCTCGACGCGGTCGGCCCCGGCGCGATCCGCCTTGTTGATGACATACACGTCGGCGATTTCCATCACTCCGGCTTTGAAAGTTTGAATGTCATCGCCCAGGCCTGGCACCAACAGGAGAACCGTCACATCCGCCAGGCGTGCGACTTCCACTTCATCCTGCCCCACCCCGACCGTTTCGATCAGAACGACCTCGCAACCCGCGGCGTCGAGAATCGTCGCCGCATCCTGAGTCGTGGGCGCGAGGCCGCCGAGTTGCCCACGCGTGGCCATGCTGCGGATATAGACGCCCGGGTCATTGGCGAGGCTTTGCATACGCACACGATCGCCGAGGATGGCGCCCCCCGAAAAGGGGCTGGTGGGATCGACAGCGAGGATTCCGACCCGCCCACCGCGGCGGCGATACTCCCCCGCCAGTTTTTCCACCAGCGTGCTTTTCCCTGCTCCCGGCGAGCCCGTAAGCCCCACCACTCGTGAACGCCCCGCTCTGGGGAACAGCTCGCGCAGCAGCGGAACTGCCGAAGGGTCCCGGTTTTCCACAAAAGAAATTGCCCGGGCGATGGCGCGCCGGTCACCCGCAAGGATCCTCTCCACCAAGTCGTGATCTATCTCGAGCATGGCAAACTCTTAGCCGGAAGGGCCGCAACTCAGCCGCTCAGAACCATTGCGGAAATGCGTCGAAAACCCAAACGTGCCTCGGGCAGAGGTGGAATATCCTTTTATCTGCCTATAACTCAGGCTATAACACAACCCGGAGGCCGTCAAGAAAACGGCGCGTTCCACATCCCCACCTCGCAACCGTGATAAGCTAATATGCTGAATCGGGCAAGGGGGCGTACCGCCGGCAAGGAAACCCTGGCCGCCTCTGGCCTGCACTCGCGCAATTCGGAGGATGCATATTTAGCCGAAGATGCTCAAATACCTAACTTGGTGTCTGGCTCTCGCAGTGGCTTTCGGAGTTGCATCGGCGCGCGAGCGGCAGCCACAAACCGCGAAGGTCGTTGTTCAAGCCGGTCGGGCAGGTTGCCGGGTGGATTTGGACGCGGACTCAGCTGGCATCACCGATGCTGCTGGAAATCTCACCCTCGCGGATGTCGATCCTGGTGACCACTACATCCACGTGCGCTGCCCGGGTAAGCCTGAGGCGGGCTACTTCATCTCGCCGAAGGCCAACGAGGAAGCCCGGATTCTCCCGATACAGGGTGCGCCGTCCTCATCGGACGGGAGCGATCCTGCCGCCTTGGCCGAGGAAAAAATCCAATTGCGCCAACTCGTACAGCAGGCTGTCCAACTGCGTGCGAGGGCACGGTTGGACGAAGCGGTCGCCGCTCTTCGCCAAGCCATGAAGCTGGACCCGGAAAACTCCGATCTGCACCGCGAGTTGGGCATTACATTCTTGATGGCCAAAGAATGGAAGCGCGCCCGGGTGGAAATGATCGAGGCCATACGGCACGATCAGATCGACGCCGACGCCCACAACGGCCTTGGCTACGCCCTGGAGAAACTGGGGGATATCGACGGCGCAGTGAAGGAGTATCACACAGCCACCCGCCTGGAACCCGATGACCCAACCTACCGCACACACTACCTGGACGCACTCGTGAAAATTCAAGCGCGGCAGGAAATGAAGAAATGAGGCGGGAATTTCACCAGCCGAGCTATCAATAAACTCGGCAACGTCAAAACTCCCCCGGTGCAGGGCCGCGAGATTGCGCCCACCCCTCAGGATGCCACGGCTCTGCGCGGGACAACGACTTCGCGCAGGGCTTTCAAGGCGCGTTCACATCCGGCCCGATCCACGTCCAGGTGGGTAACCATGCGAATGCTTTGCGCGTTTGTAGCGTTGGCCAGGACGCCTTGAGCAGCCAGGAGTTTCGAAATTTCATAAGCTGTCAACCCTGTCCCGGAAACTTCAAAGAACAAGATATTGGTGACCACCTTGGCGGCATCAATTTTGATTCCGGGAATTTGCGCCAACTCTTGGGCCAGATACCTGGCATTGCCGTGATCGATGTGGAGCCGTTTGGGACTCTCCTCCAAGGCGATGAGGCCGGCGGCTGCCAACACGCCCGCCTGGCGCATTCCGCCACCGAGCATCTTGCGGACGATGCGCGCCTCCTCGATGAATTCCTTGCTCCCCACGAGCATGGATCCCACCGGCGCGCCCAGTCCCTTCGAAAGGCAGAACATCACCGAGTCAAACCCTTTGGTGAGTTCTACAACGGGCTTGCCCAGGGCCACGCCGGCGTTGAAAATCCGCGCGCCATCAAGATGTACGGGCAACCCGGCCGCGTGTGCATGATCAACGATGTCATTCGTATTCGTCAGCGGATACACCGATCCTCCCGCCAAGTTCGAAGTGTTCTCGATCTCGATCAGCCCGGTGCGGGCGCGATGGTCGTTCCGTTTACGAACGTGCGGAGCGATCAGGTCCCAGGTCAGGATTCCGTCTTCGGCGTGGATCGTGCGGGGCAAGACTCCGGAAAACGCCGTGACCATCGCCATTTCAAAGTTGTAGATATGGCAGCGGTCTTCGCAAATTACCTCCTGCCCATGGCGAGTTAGGACCTTGATCGCCGTCTGGTTCCCCATGGTTCCCGACACCACATACAGGCCCGCCTCACGCCCGAAAATGTCCGCCGCCCGATCCTGGAGGCGGTTGACCGTGGGATCCTCTCGGTAGACGTCATCCCCTACTTCCGCGTCGTGCATGGCCTTGCGCATTGCGGCAGAAGGCTTGGTAACGGTGTCGCTGCGAAGATCTACAATAGGTTCTGGCATGAATTCTCTCGCTCCGATGATTAATAATGATTCGCAAGCATTATAGCGGTTGCCGCAAAATGGCGGCATGAATCCCTTTACGCCGAAACGAATTCCTGGAAAATCTCATTCGAGACGAGGTAGGCGTGCCGAGCCATGCGCACGCGATCCCCTTGGGAAACCACCCAGCCCTCATGCGCGAGATTTTGAATCTTATCTTCCCAACGTTTGAGGCAGCCCGCTCCCCAACGCTCTCTCGCCCAATTCAAATCTATGCCTTCGACTTGCCGCAACCCGACGAAGAAGAATTCTTCCACCTGTTCTTCAACCGTCAGGGTACAAAACTCGCCGATGGGTGGCTGCCCCGTGTCCAATTTCGCCAAATAGCCCTGTACATCAACCTGATTCGACCACCGCCGCACGCCGTCAAAAGAATGCGCCCCCGCACCAAAGCCCACATAGGGCGCAAGCTGCCAGTACTTCCGGTTGTGTCGCGACTCAAATGCCGGGAGGGCGAAGTTGGAAATCTCGTATTGGGCGTAGCCTTCGTTCGCAAGGAATGCGCAGCCGGATTCGTAGGCGTCCGCCATGAATTCATCGCCCGGCACTGCGGCGGCATGATAACGATCCCCGCCGTGGACGACTTCCCTTCCCAGGCGGCTCTTTTCATCAACCTCAAAAAGGTAGAGCGACACATGCTCGGGCCGGAGCTTCACCGTGGCCTCCAGGCTGCGGCGAAACGATTCCTCCGTCTGGTAGGGCAGTCCGGCAATCAAATCCAGGCTGAGGTTCTGGAAACCCGCCTCACGCGCTTGGTGTACCAGTTCCGAGCTGTTGTCAGCAGAGTGGAGGCGGCCCACCGCACGGAGCTCGCGGTCGTCAAACGTTTGCGCGCCGATGCTTAGCCGGTTCACCCCCAAGCCTCGCAATACCCGAAGAAAACTGGCATCCGCGGAGCCGGGAGTCGCTTCCAGCGTAAATTCAATTTCCTCACCCCAGCGCAGATGATCCTGCAAGGCGCGGACCACAAGTTGCAGGCGTTCCTCTCCCAGCAAAGCAGGGGTACCGCCACCCATGTAAATCGAATCGACTGGATGCGCTAGGACTTCTCCGGGGATGCCGTACAAGGCAATGAAACTTCGCCAGCCTTCCAGTTCACGCCGGAGATCAAGGGTGTACCGATCGAAAACGGTGCTCCGCTCAACGCGTGAGCTGAAATTGCAAAAGCTGCACTTGGATGCGCAAAACGGCACCTGGATGTAGATGCCGAGGTTAGACATTTCAGCGGTTGAAGCGGTGCTCACTTTGGCGCACTTCCGATGGGGGAATCTTTGGATGCCGCCTTCAATCTGGCACAACTTTGATTCGTAATTCACGGCGGCGCGGGCCATCAAAGTCGCAAAAGAAAACTCCCTGCCACCGGCCCAGAACCAGGCACCCGCTTTCGACGAGCAACGATTTTGAGTTCCCAATCACCGCAGCCTTCAGGTGCGCATCACAATTGCCATCGTTGTGCTGATAGTTGCTGTCTCGTGGAGCCAATGACTTCAGGAAATTATCGAGGTCCTTTTGCAAGGCAGGATCGTCATTTTCGTTGATCAAAATCGCCGCGGTCGTGTGGGGAACGAAAAGGAAGCATGTTCCGCTTTGCGTCCCCGACTCGGTCACGACCTTTTGGACAAGGTCCGTGATGTCCTTGAATTCGACCCGCGCGTGGGTTTCAACCGAGGCAGTGTGCAGCCGGGCAAGCGCCCGTGGAGAGGGAATTGCTTTGCCGGGTTCGGGTGATGCCATAAATCCTCGTCGCGTCACTCACTCGTGGACGTTGCCCACGCTTCGCGGGGCATTATTGTGCGGCGTGCGCGCGTTGGAGAGCCTCCGCCAAGGCGGCCGGTGCGGGAGGATATACCGCGATGGCGGGCACAGTCTTCTTGACGAGTTCCGCTGTGCGCTGCACATTCAACCTTTCAAACAGGAATTCAAACTTCCTTTCCAAGTCCTTTCCGATCCTGTTTCGGACGTCGGCAGCAAGCTCCCAAAATTTTCTCTTGAAGGGACCGAAAGCCTTTTTCCGGGTCTTGTAAATGAATTGCTCGTCGGTATCGCCGGGCTTCTTTTCATCTGCATAGGTCTTTCGCAGGTACTTGCAAATCTCGTCCTTGAATTCGCGCGGGAAGGCTGAATTCTCGTAAATCAAGTTCTGGAACTCCGTCGCCAGGTGGACCTCCGCGGTTTCGCACTCCACGAACTTATGGAAGGCGTCCGAGGGCAGAGTGGAGGCCCCGTGCTGCACAGCTCCGGCCATGCCGTAGCGGTCACGGGCGGTCTCCGAGAGCTTGCGCAAGATTTCGAAATCGATGGCAACCTGGGCCACTGTTCCATCCGGAAGCACCACGCCGCCGTGCCTTGTGCCGGTTTGGACGCCGATCTTGGAGAGCCCTTTCTTTTTGCCGGCGTGTTTTGAAAGCGTGGCGAGGAAACCGTCCAGGTATGCGGCCAGTTCCTCAAGCGTGGAGTTCTGTTTTCCCACTTCCCCGATCTCGCCCCCCAGAGAAATGGTAATCCCCTGGGGCTCAATGGAGCGCACGTGGGCGGCAAGCTTTGCGCTGGTTTCAAAATTTGCGCGCTGTTGCTCCCGCACCCCCCGCTTACTGAGATCAACCAAGGTGGAGGTATCGATGTCGATGTTGTAATACCCCGCCAGGATCGATTCCTGGGCGAAGTCGCCAATCCCCCGTAGTTCCACCTCGGGGTCCTTGGCGAATTTGTTGGCGTTGGCCTGATAATGGTCGCCCTGAATGAAAATTGGGCCCTCATAGCCTTCCTTCAACGCCGCAGCCACCATGACGGCCGCGTACTCGGACGGCTTTTGGTCAGTATAGTTACTCTCTCTGCGCGAAAGTTCAAAAATGAAAGCGCCCGACTTCAAATGCAGGGCGGCCCGGAAAACCGCTCGGGCCACATCGTAGCTCAACCCGCGGATGTTGATTGCCGGCACCGTAAAGCCGCCGACTTCTCTTCTCCCCCGCGCTTCATAAAGGCCTTGAATCGATGACGGAATGACGCCCAACTCCAGGCCCGCGCGCCGGATAATCCAGCGGGCCGCGATGCGCACTTCATCACTTTCCCCAAAAACGGCATTCCACACTAGCAAATCGAGGGTTTGTGAAATGAACTTTTGTGGGTTTCTTAGGACGATCCCACCACTCTCCGAAATCTCATAAACGGCACGATCCCGATTGATCAGATCGAGCGCGGAACGAACATTCATGATGGCCTCTCGGGATAAGCTTACCCCATCAGTTGGAGCCTTGGATTATACCAGACCGTCGAAAATCGCGTTTTGAAAGGTGTGGACCCGACGATTCGCGGGGCTGGCATTGATTCCCGATGCTTCGGCGGTTGCTCGTCCCTTATAAGGCGAACTTGCCGTTCACCCGCGTGCGCCTGGTTTTTGGATGGAGTGGGAGGAGGTCAAAAACTAAGGGTTTGATGATCCGAGCAGCGCACTTGAATCTGCGCGAGCAAGCGGTCGAGCAGCTCGTAGCCGGCGCGACCCAGGAAATACGACCCACCCACACGCCTTTCCTGCAAATCCTTGTGCGGCAGGAGGAATCGCGACAGGGCCTGCACGTGACGGGCGAGCAAATCTGAGCGGCCGAGCGCAGCCCGGGTCAGCTTGCCGCGCAGCCGCTCCATTTGGTATTTCATCTTCTCCTTGGAATGTTGGAGTGTGTCGAGCAAGGTCGGGTCAAGCTTTTCGATATCGCCATGCAGACGGTCCAAGAGTTGCTCCAACTCGCGCTCGCTTTGATCGAACCGTTCCGACCAACCTTCGGCAAACCCGCCGGCGGCGATTTTCCGGCTCAGGTGCTCGTCGCCCTGCCACACGTCCTCCATCCCCAGCTTGTACTTTTCCATTAAACGCTCGGTCCGCGAGTCAAGCAGCGTGAAGGCCGCCCGGGGAAATATCACAGGCTGCGGGCGACCCAGCGCCTGGTAGAGAGACTGCGCCTGGCCAAGATAAGCCAACTCGGAAGGGCCCGCCACATAAGCCAGTGTCGGCAGCAGCGAGTCCTGAACCAGAGGGCGCAACAGCACATTGGGTGAAAAGTCCAACGGCCGTTCAGCAAGTAAGGAGTCAAGTTTGGATAACAAGATCTCCTCGCTCCCCTCGATGAAGAACTTGCCGTCACGTTGATGCAGCGCTAACCGGTCACCGTGCCTGGCCACAAAGACCAACGTTGAATCCTCAGCCACGTGTACTTGGGCGTGATAGCCACGCTGCACCAATGCGTGTGAGCTTTCCAAAACGCCGGCCCGAAGTTCCGCCGCTCTCCCGAGCGCCTGCTGATAAACCCCCGAGCTAAGCCGGTGCACGGACTCATCCAACGGGTCCATGAGAATCACGCCCCAGCGGCCGAAAAGGCGGGTCATGAATCTCGCAAAGCTCTCTCCCCACGTCGCGCCGGGCACATAGCACTCCCGCAAGTCTTGCAGCAGCCGGGAGCGCGACTCCCCTTCCGGCAGGGCTGTTTCGATTTGGCTAAGCGCCGCGGAAATTTCCGCCGTGTGCCGGACTTCACCTACGGGCGAGCGTGGCGAGGGACGATTCCCATAATCGCGGAGCGGGAGTAGATTGTACTCTCCATCCAAGGTTGCTCCCTCCGCAACTTCGTCTAAGTCATGGTCCTCCGTCGCCAACCAAAACACCGGGACACAAGGAAGGCCCTTCTCCGAAAGGGACTGCGCAAGCCGGACGGTCGTGAGTGCCTTGTAGAGCGTGAATGCCGGACCGGAAAACAACCCCACTTGCTGGCCGGTCACCACGGCGAAGGTTTCGGGTTCGCTCAGCCGTTGGAGGTTCGCCAAGGTCGGCTCCGAACAGCCAAAAGCCCGATTCTGCCGCGCCAGGATGTCGGCAATCTCCCCACGCGCGGCCGCGAATTCGCTCATTTGACCTGCGACGGCCTGATAGGTACGCGGATCGTACGGTGAGCCGCTATAAAAGTGGCTGACCCTGTCAAAGTGGTAGAGATAATCCGTCAGCAGGGCGCTGGAGTGAGGAACGTGAGTGTACGGAATACAGGTCGCGGTCATGAGAATTGAATATCCTACACGGTCTTCCTATTGACGGCAATGTTTCAGCAAATTTGGCGAAGCAATGACCACCACCCCTTTGAGCACACGTGCACCCTTCGCCTCAGTTGGATTAGATGTGCGAACCCCGACAGAGTTACGGAAGCAAACGTTCAAGAGGTAGGGTAGAGGGTGCAAGCGCCGCAAGGGCGCTGCGCCCCTTACTGCCGAAATACGAGATCCCTTATTAAGCCGAGTCGAATTTGAACCCAGCTATGTGAGCCGCATTGGGGCCCGACCGGTTGGCAGGGGTTGAGGCGGCGCCTTGGCCGCGCCGTTTGCCGGCTGACGGGATTCCACTTGCCATTGGTCACCGGACTTCCGCAAAACGTAACGCTGACGAATCACCAATTCTGTCACGTTCGGGCTTTGAAACCTAACGTATGCCTCAGCCGTGTCACCGTGGAATTTAACTTCTTCAACCTCTAAATCCATATTGTGGAAGACACCTTGCGGCAAGTTGCGAACATGATCCTTGATGACCGGCGGAATTGCCAAAGTGGCGGAAAGATTCTGCGCCGTTCGGGGCATGTCCTGGAAGGCAGGCCCCGCAGCAGTTTTCGGTTTGAAGGATTCCAGTGGCCGGGGCGATGAGGGACGGGACGGCTTCGCCGGGGCTGCCGTTTCCGGTGCCGGCGCGGAGGCGCTTGGCGCCCCCCTCGGCGCCCGCAGAAAGGCATCCAGTTCCTGCTCGATCTGCGCGATCCCTTTCTCGTGTCGCTCCCGAGCTTTTTGGATCCGCCAGTCCACAATCGGCTGAGCGAGATAGCTTCCGACGGTGAAAATGGGTTTCCAAGGAAGCAGAATGACGAGGACCACCAACGCACATCCCCAAAAACCCTCGAGGGCGAGCACGCTGACCAATACTGCTTGCAGGGCAATGCGGATTTCCGTCTCATTCGTGATCATCGTCTCCTCACATCGCAAACGTATCGGTGCCAGTCTTAACGCCTTTGCGCAGTCTGCCAGTTTCCGAGCCGGGCAGATCTGATTTCCTTGAATATTCCTTGGCAATGGTCCCAGGGAACTTTGGTTCTCTCATCCGGCATTCGAAAACTGGTCAACCAGCGGCCGATTCGTGCCGCCTCTGGGTAAATCTTGCCGGACATCGGCTGCTAAGTCCCGCCCAGGCAAGCACGCCACGAGGAATTGTGCAAACCGCTTGCCATTCCTGCCTCACAAGTGAAGGACTTCCGATTTATTCTCAAGGGAGGACATGGCTACACGCAGAGACGATGCAGTGTGGAGGATGCGACTATTCTAAGTTTGCCAATCTTCGGCGGGGCCTAATCAGAACAACGTGTAGATATAGGGCGCCGCAACTTCCGCGGCCCCCACGAGGACGACGAGGAATGCCAGTGCCATCATGAAAAAGAGAGGCCAGATTACGCGATTGGCAAGGCAGTACCCAACGATATCGCGAATCAGAACCCATCCGTAATAGAGCCTCCGCATAAGCTACCTTTTCCAAAGCATCCTGACTAATCAGGGCCAAAATCCTGCTTCCAGTCGACGGTTTCTTCCCACGGGGGCTGCTCGTCCTTAAGCAAAAGAAACTTGTTGAGGACAAGCACGTCGAGTCCAGTGCGCATGAAACATTGGTAAGCATCCGCGGGCGTGCAGACAATCGGCTCGCCCCGGACATTGAAGGAAGTATTCACCAGCAACGGGCAGCCGGTCATTCGCTCGAAAGCGGAAAGAATGGCATGGAAATCCGGATTCGTTTGCCGCGACACGGTTTGAATGCGGGCGGAGTAATCAACATGAGTGATTGCCGGCGCCAGGGAGCGTACCTGGTTCACCCACTGCTCCAAGGGCGGGGCTTCATCGCCCGAGGGTGGACAGCGCTTATCTTCGCGCAGGCTCGCCACCATCAGCATATAAGGCGACGGGGCATCCAGTTCAAACCATTCAGCGGCGCGATCCGCCAAAACCGCCGGAGCGAAAGGCCGGAAAGACTCGCGGAATTTCGTGGCCAGGTTCAAGTGCGATTGCATTTTGGGGTTGCGGGCATCCGCCAAGATAGAGCGATTGCCGAGCGCGCGCGGGCCATATTCCATGGCTCCCTGAAACAAACCCACGGCGCGGCCTTGGGCAAGGAGGGCGGCTATTTTTTCGGCCCGTGATTCACCTTCTACTATCCGGTAGGAGTAACCATTGGCGGTGAGGAATTTTTGTACCTCCTCGTCTCTGAAACCCGGCCCCAAATATGAACCGCGCATGGCGTCGTCCCCCGAATCGCACGTTCGCGGCTGGCTCTCCGCCTGATGCCAGGCAAACAACGCTGCCCCCAGGGCGCCGCCGGCGTCCCCCGCCGCGGGCTGGATCCAGATGTTGCGAAACATCTTCGAACGCGCGATCACCCCATTGGCGACGCAGTTCAAAGCCACTCCTCCCGCCAGACAGAGGTTTTCCTCACTGGTTTGGCGACGGGCGGCGCGAGCCATCCGCAGCATGATCTCCTCCGTGACGACCTGAATGGAACGCGCCAAATCCATTTCCCGTCGGGTGATGGCGCCTTCCGGAGCGCGGGGTGGACCTTCAAAAAGTTTCTCGAAAGCTCGATTCGTCATTTGCAGTTCGTGCAGGAAACCGAAATACTTCATGTTCAGCCGGAACGAACCATCCGGACGAAGATCCACAAGGTGTTGATAAATGCGGTCGGCATACGTGGGACGCCCGTACGGAGCCAGCCCCATCAGCTTGTATTCCCCGGAGTTGACCTTAAACCCCGTGTAGGACGTGAAGGCAGAATACAGCAGTCCAAGCGAATGCGGAAATTGTTGCTGCCAGAAAATCGAGACGCCGTTTCCCTGCCCTTTTCCGATCGTCGCGGTATCAAACTCACCGACCCCATCCGCGGTGAGGATGGCCGCGGACTGGAACGGCGATGGGAAAAAAGCGCTCGCCTGATGCGCCTGGTGATGCTCGGGGTAAACAAACTTCCGAGGCCGTGCGTAGCCAAGGCGGCGCAATTCCATCTCCATGACATAAGGAAGCCACAGGCGTTCCTTGAGCCAGAGCGGAATCGCCTGTCGAAACGCCTCCCAATTTTGCGGCGCGGAAACAAAGTGAGATTTCAGGATGCGCACAAACTTGGTGAGAGGTTTTTCGTAGTAGGCAACAACGTCAAGATCGTTCTTCCCCACCTTTCCTTCCGCCAGGCAGAAGTTCACGGCGTGGATCGGAAAGCGGGCGTCGTGCTTCCGCCGCGAGAAGCGCTCTTCCTGGGCGGCGGCGATGATCCGGCCGTCACGCACCAGGCACGCGGCGCTGTCGTGATAAAACGCACTGATCCCCAGGATATTCATCGCTGACTATTCCGCCGAAGCCAATTGCCATACTCGATCACGCAGATATTCCGCGTAAATCTTATGCCCGGCCGTGTCGAGGTGAGCCCCATCGTGATAGAGTTTGGGAACGCCAATATTGCTTCGAAAGAGGGAGAGCGGGTAGGCAGCGGAAACCCGCATCCTTGTAAGATTAGGAAGAAATGCATCAAGGACACGCTGGGTCAATTCGCTCGCCCGGCCTTCCCGCGCCTCGTCTTCGTTGGGAAGAAACTCAAAATCCACCTGGGCATTTTGCTTGCGTGCCATGAATGCAATCCACAACCACGCGCCGACACCATCGCCCAGCACCGCTTCCGGCTGTGCGCTGGCCTCAAAGTTTGGATTTCTGACGGTAAAGCGCTGGTTATATTCCCACCGAAGGTGCTCCCAAAACTCCTGCCAGGCGAATTGCGGCCGATGACCTTCCGCAAAAAACGGCAATTGCGCAATGCCGTAGAGCGGGCGGTAGGCATCGTTGGGAGGCCCCATCACCATCACTAGATTTGCCTGGAAAAGGCCGAATTCCTTCACGTAAGCAAGTTCGTGCTGCGGCCCCCAAGCGTTCACTCCCATGCAGAGGACTTCCACCTGCCGCGGCGAGTTGGGCAGCGCACTAGGCTTTTGATTCAGGAGTCCTTCTAAGCAAGTCGCATAGATTTGGCTCTGGTCAAGGTAGGAGCCGCCGTACAAAGTGGAGTCACCGAGCATCAGGATGCGAAATGTGCCCGCAGGCTTTTCCGCCGCGACGTTGCGGGAGCGCATTCCAAAGGCGTTGATGTGGATTTCTCCGCCGTAGCGGTGAACATCCTGATTGGGAGCCGGGTAATAGCCAACGCGGGGATCAACTCGGTAGAAAATGGGATTGCCAAAGCCCTTCGAGCGAAGCATCAATTCGCTGCATCCAGCGAGGACCATGACAAAGGAGAGAATCCCGATCGCCCAGGCAAGAAAGTGGGATTCCCGGCAGGCGGGTTCAACCGTGAAGAGCCGTTGGTAGTACTTGGCACGCTTCCCGTCGGGCGCCGCGGGTTGCCAATACGACGGCCACTCGCTGTGCAGCCGCAAACCCAGCAGGTCAACCCTCGCCACTGACAGCGATAGACGGATGGCGCCAAAAACCAAAACGTAGAACGGCCAGAGCAGAACCAGCGCCATGACGCGCCCCAAGGCCGCGCCGAGCCAGTGGGCGGCCCGCAAAATCGGTATCTGCAAAGCCGGAGAGTTTAATCCCAGGGCGAGGAGTAACGCTGCTGCCCACACCACGATCGCCAGATTGCGATGGCCGCGCGCGAGCAACAACATACCAAAGGCTGCCCCCACCACGATAGACCCAATAACCGGCGGCGCGGTAACCAGGCGCGGCTCCGGGATCGGCGGGAACCATTGCAAATCTTTCATGGGCCACGCTTAGACGGCCAGTCCTATGTTCGCTTCGTGGAGGGCCGTCGCAATTTGTCTCTTGGCCTGGGCGGAAGGGGGCAGCAAAGGAAGTCGCGGGATTCCTCCGTGATACCCGCACAGGTCGAGCGCGGCCTTGATTCCCGCCACACCATAGGGGATAGCGATTTTCTGCCCCAGCGGTATGAGGCGTTGCTGCAAGTCGCGCGCTTCCTTGGCGTGTCGGTGGAGGAACGCTTGGTAAAGGCCCACGCAGAGCGACGGGGCAAAATTGGCCAGGCCCAGCACGGCCCCCACCGCGCCTTCGCACAAGGCGTCGTAAAAAATGGATGCTGCACCGACCAACACACGGAACCCCGGGCGAACCTTGGATAGAACGGCGCGCACGAAATCCAGCTTACCGGAGCTTTCTTTGAGCCCCACCACATTCGGCAGCCGCGAGAGCTGGACGATCGTCGCCGGGTTGACCTCAAGACCCGTAAATTGTGGAATGGAATAGATCAGCACCGGCCGGGTGACGCCAGCGCCCACGGCGCGGTAGTGGGCCACCAGGGCGGCGGAATCCATGCGAGGTTTGTAGTAGTTCGGGGTGAGCACCAGTAGCGCATCGGCTCCGCGCGCCACGGCTTCGCGGCTCAGGTTGAGCGTGGCGCGGGTGCTTTCCAAACCCGTACCCACCAACACGATCTCGGGCGCTCTCACGACTTCCCGGGCGACGTCGACCAGCCGCAGCCGCTCGCTTTCAGCAAGATACGGTGCCTCGCCCGTCGAACCCGCCACCAAAATTCCCGCCAGTCCAATGCCGGTGATCCAACTCAGGTTCTCGCGGAAGAATCCCTCATCCAAATCGCCGCGCCGGTTGAAGGGCGTGGCGACAGGGCAGATTACGCCTTTTAAATTTTTGATAACTTCATTTCTTGTCATGGTCATGTCCGGGCCACCGATCCTTGGCGTTGGTGGAGTTTCTGCAAGCTCTCCACGTGCGTTTCACCCTCCTGGAGGGCGCGAATTCCCTGAATCGCCGCATCCGCCGCGGAAAGCGTGGTGATGCAGGTCACTCCGTGTTGCACGGCCGCGCGCCGGATAGCCTTGTCATCGAAGCGCGATTTGCGCCCCAGAGGCGTGTTGATGATCAGATTGATCTCGGCGCTCTTAATGCGGTCCACGACATTAGGCCGCCCCTCGTTGACTTTATAAACCCTTTCCACCTTGAGGCCCGTGGCGCGCAGAGCTGCCGCCGTGCCCCGTGTGGCGACCAGCGTGAAACCCAGGCTCTCCAGGTCGCGTGCAATGGGAATCACGCCGGGTTTGTCGTGATCGTTTACGGAGATGAAAACGCGCCCTTTGATGGGAATCCGCTGGCGCGCCCCAAGCTGGGCCTTCGCGAACGCCAGCCCGAAGCTGTCAGCAACGCCCATGACCTCTCCGGTGGATTTCATCTCCGGCCCCAGAATCGTGTCCACTCCCGGCAGTTTCTGGAATGGGAAGACGGGTGACTTCACAAATGAATGGCTGACCGGCAACTCCAGGGGCAGGCCGAAATCCACAAGCTTGCGGCCCACCATCAGCCGTGCCGCAATTTTGGCGAGGGGGAAGCCCGTTGCCTTGCTCACATAAGGGACCGTACGGGAGGCGCGCGGATTCACTTCCAGGACGTATACCTTGCCATTTTGAATGGCGTACTGCACGTTCATCAGCCCCACAACCTTGAGCTCGCGCGCCAGGCGAACCGTGTAGTCACGCAGCGTCTGGCGCTGATCCTCGGGGATGCTTACCGCGGGCAGCACGCAGGAACTGTCACCGGAGTGTATCCCCGCCTCCTCGATGTGCTGCATAATGCCCGCCACCACCACGTCGGCGCCGTCGGCGAGCGCATCCACATCAACTTCCGTGGCGTTTTCAAGAAAGCGGTCAACCAGAATCGGCAAAGCGCGTTGCAATTCTTCCGCGCGGAGAACGTATTCGCGCAGCGTGGCCACATCGTAGGCGATCACCATCGCCCGGCCGCCCAGCACGTAGGAAGGCCGCACCAACACCGGATAGCCGATGCGCGCGGCGATCTCCAGCGCTTCCTGCACATTCATGGCGGCGCCGTTTTCGGGCTGCGGGATTCCCAGGTCGGCAAGCAGTTTGCCGAAGTGCTTGCGGTCTTCCGCCAAGTCAATGGATTCCGGCGAAGTGCCCACAATGGGCACGCCCGCCGCCTTGAGCTGGCGGGCCAGGTTCAGAGGCGTCTGCCCTCCGAATTGAACGATGACGCCCGTGGGCTTTTCCTCTTCCACAATCGCCATGACGTCTTCGAAAGTCAGCGGCTCAAAGTAGAGGCGGTCGGAAGTGTCGTAATCGGTTGAGACCGTTTCCGGGTTGCAATTCACCATAATCGTCTCGAAGCCCTCTTCTTTGAGGGCGTACGAGGCGTGGACGCAGCAGTAATCGAACTCAATTCCCTGTCCGATGCGGTTCGGGCCGCTGCCCAGAATCATGATCTTGCGTCGCGTCGTGGGCTCGGCCTCGTTTTCCTCTTCGTAAGTCGAATAGAGGTAAGGTGTGAAGGATTCGAATTCCGCCGCGCACGTGTCCACGCGTTTGAAAACGGGCCGCACGCTGAGCGCTATGCGGCGCTGCCGCACTTCCTCGGCGCTCTTTCCCCAGAGTTCCCCGAGGTAAGGATCCGAGAAGCCATATTGCTTGGCGAGATGCAACACGCTGGCGGGAATGTTTTCCAGCGTGAAGCGCCTTAACTCACCTTTGAGCTCAAGAATCTGCTGGAGTTGATTCAGAAACCACGGGTCGATACGCGTGATTTCGTACAACAACTCGGGGCTGTAACCGATCTCGAAGGCGTGCAAGAGGTCCCAGAGGCGCTCGGGGTGCGGAATCGCCAATCGCCGCTCAAGTTCGGCCGGATCCGAGGGCGAGGTGGGCGTTTTGCGCCCGGTTTCGAGCGAGCGGATCCCCTTCATCAAGGCTTCCTTAAACGTCCGCCCGATCGCCATGACTTCGCCCACCGACTTCATCTGCGGCCCCAGCGTGTGGTCCGAGTCGGGGAATTTTTCCTGCGCCCACTTGGGAATCTTAGCGACCACGTAATCGATGGTGGGCTCGAAGCAGGAGGGAGTCTTCTTGGTGATGTCGTTGGGGATTTCATCCAGGGTATAGCCCACCGCCAAGCGCGCGGCGATCTTGGCAATGGGGAAACCCGTGGCCTTCGACGCCAGCGCTGAACTGCGCGAAACGCGCGGGTTCATTTCAATCACCACCATGCGGCCGGTCTCCGGGCTGACGGCGAATTGGATGTTCGAGCCGCCCGTCTCCACTCCCACGGCGCGAATCACCTTGAACGCCGCGTCCCGCATAATCTGATATTCCTTGTCGGTCAGCGTTTGGGCGGGCGCCACGGTGATAGAATCACCGGTGTGGACGCCCATGGGATCGAAGTTCTCAATCGAGCAGACCACGACGGCGTTATCAGCGTGGTCGCGCATGACCTCGAGCTCAAATTCCTTCCAGCCCACCACAGATTCTTCCACCAGCGCTTCGTGCACGGGGCTCAGCTCGAGGCCATAATGCACCTTTTCTTCCAGCTCCTCGCGGTTATAGGCCATGCCCGCCCCCGTGCCGCCCAGGGTGAATGACGGCCGGATAATCAGTGGGAATCCCACCTGGCGGGAGAACTTCAGCGCGCCCTCAACCTTATTCACCAGGACGCTCTTCGGCACCTCGAGGCCGACTTGCAACATGGCATCCTTGAACCATAAGCGGTCTTCGGCCATTTTGATGGCCTTCAGCGACGCGCCGATTAGTTGCACATTGTACTTATCCAGGACGCCGCTCTCCGCGAGCTCGACGGAAAGGTTCAGCGCCGTCTGCCCGCCGACGGTCGGCAATAGCGCATCGGGCTTCTCCAGCGCGATGATGGCTTCAAGATACTCGACCGTAAGCGGCTCGACGTAAGTGGCGTCCGCGAATTCCGGATCGGTCATGATGGTGGCGGGGTTGGAATTTACCAAAACCACCTCGTAGCCCTCGGCCTTCAGCGCCTTGCAAGCCTGCGTGCCGGAATAGTCGAACTCGCACGCCTGGCCGATAATGATCGGCCCGGAACCGATGATCAGAATTTTGTGTAAGTCAGTGCGTTTGGGCATATTTGGCTACGACTTCATGGAGTCGATCTACCCCAACAAGCGAACTTGGCGCCACGGCGGCAAATCATGGTCCGCGCCTAAGGACAGCAGCCAATCTTTCATGACCTCATGGGGAATATAGTGCCCCGCCCCGAATTCCGCAATTCCGCGCCGAATTGATTCGAGTTGCTGTAGTTGCGTCTGAATGTGCATTTCCATCTTTGCTGCCCACGGGGACGAGCCGCGGACCTAAAGAACAGGCCCGCGCTTCGCCCCTTTTACCCTTTAGCCTTTATCCTTTACCCTTCCCCCTTTTCTTGCACTGTTCCATCATGGTTACAAACCGGTCAAACAAATACGCCGAGTCGTGCGGGCCGGGCGAGGCCTCGGGGTGATACTGCACGCTGAACAAGGGCATGTTTCGATGCCGCAGGCCTTCCAGCGTATCGTCGTTCAGGTTTTTATGGGTCAGGATCACCTCACTCGCTTTCAGTGAATCCGGGTCCACTGCAAAGCCGTGATTCTGCGCGGTAATTTCCACTTTCCGGGTTTCCAGGTTCAGAATGGGATGATTGCCGCCGTGGTGGCCGAACTTGAGTTTGTACGTCTTCCCTCCCAGGGCGAGGCCGATGATCTGGTGGCCGAGGCAGATCCCGAAGATGGGCACGCGGCCCATCAGGTCGCGCACCGCCTGCGCGGCGTACTCGACGGGTTCGGGATCACCCGGACCATTGGAAAGAAACACCCCATCCGGTTCGAGTTCCATGACCTCTGCCGCGGTGGTCATGGCAGGCACAACGGTAACGCGGCAGCCGACATCCACGAGCCTGCGCAAAATGTTTTGTTTGATTCCATAGTCATACGCCACTACGTGGAATCGCGGCTCAAGGGGCGGGGGGCTTTCACCTGTCATAATGTGGCGGGATGGTTCCGTCCACTCGTAGGGTGAGCTTACCGTGACGTGACTGGCGAGGTCGAGGCCGACCATGCTCGGTGCGGCCTGAGCTTTCGCCACCAAAGCCTGCTCATCGCGGTCGACCGTGGATACGACTCCGCGCATGGCGCCGTGCTTGCGCAAATGGCGGACGAGCGCGCGCGTATCAATGTGGGAAATGATGGGAATGCCGTGGTTCGCGAGGAATCCGGAGACTTCCTCTTCCGAGCGCCAGTTGCTGGCCAATTCGGAAAGCTCCCGCACCACCAAACCTTCCGCGTAAGGCCGCGCGGATTCACAATCGAGCAGGTTCGTCCCGTAGTTCCCAATGTGCGGGTAGGTGAGGATTACAATCTGCCCTGAATACGAAGGGTCCGTGAGGATTTCCTGGTAGCCGGAAAGAGAAGTATTGAAAACGACCTCGCCAAGACGTTCACCCGAGGCGCCAAAACCACGCCCCCTGAAAATTCTTCCGTCCTCTAGGGCGAGAATCGCGTCCATTCACCCTCCAAGATCGGGAGATCGGGTGATCCGATGATCGGATGAACGTTAAACAATCCACGCAATGTTGGCCTTTTGTTCATCCGATCACCCGATCGCCCGATCACCTGATTATTTCACCCAACCCATTTGGCTCATTGGCCAGTACACAAAAACCGCCTTGCCGTAAATGTACTGGCGATCGACGGTGCCCCACTCACGACTGTCATTTGAGGAGCTGCGATGATCGCCCAGCACGAAGTAATGATCCGGCTCAACCCGCACCGAGGGATAACTCTGTTCGTCAAGGTAACTGGGCGGAACATAGGGCTCGCTCAGGGGCTTACCATTCACCAGCACGTGGCCATCGCGAATACTCACCTCATCCCCGGGCAATCCGATCACTCGTTTGATGTATGACTTGGAGGTATCGAGCGGATAGCGGAAAACCACCACGTCACCCCGCTCGATGGGCCGGAAGCGGTAGAGAAACTTATTGATGAAAATACGTTCGTGGTTTTCCAGGCGGGGCATCATGCTGGTGCCCTCCACCTGTACGGGTTGGTAGAGAAAGACAATGACGAAAAAAGCCAAAAGCACTGACAGAATAAGGTCGCGCAGCCAATAGCGAGCCTCGAAAAACCATTTGTGCGCAGTGCTCGTGTCTTTCCCTTCGTCAGCCGCCGGCAATTTGATGTGCTCCTGGCCCCACTGGTGTTCCGACTTATTTTTATACCATAAATTCGTCATCGCGTACCAGGATTGAACACGCCCGCCGAAGGCCAGAGGCGTGCAAACCTGGCCGGGTGCTTAACCGCAGCCGGCGGTTCATCCCCCGCCTGATCGTTTTCCCCTCTCTTGCTTTTCCGCAACCAGTTGTGTACAAACAGACTCGGCATTCAGTTTCGTACATACACCTTGGGTTTGCATGAGCAAAGGGCTGTGGGTGAGTTCTCATAATCCGCTTGCGAAGTGGGCAGCATGCGCTCTGTTTGCTGGATGCATCTCCCTCGTCCCGGCTCCCCTGCCAGCGGAAACTCCCCTGCCTGAGGCGCCGCCAGCAATGCCCACCACGATTGTCCCCGTGTTGCCCTACAATCGCGGCCACTGGAATTTCGGCGCGCAGGTGGGATACTCCATGGAGTACGGCTTGGATTGGCACGAGGTTTCGCACATCCAGATGCTCATCGCCCAACCCCAACTCGGCTTCATCGTGCGAGATTTCCGGCGCTCCCCCGTGCGGCGCTTTGAGATTATCAACGAGGGCATTCTCGGCGGCGCCGTTCATCCCAGCCGGGCCTACTTGGCCGGTGACGCGTTGATCTTCCGGCTCGATGGCAGGGAGCATGGCCGCTGGGTTCCCTTCCTCGATGCCGGCGCCGGCGTGCAGCGCACTCCTTTGAGCCAACACGTCCCGGAAGTAAATGGATTCACCCAGTTTTCGCCGCAGGGGGGATTCGGCTTGCAATACTTTATCCGGCCGCAGCGCGCCTTGGTGCTCGAGTGGCGAACCATCCACATGTCAAACGCCAACCTCGTTCCTCCCAACATGGGGTTCAACAGCAGCATGATTACGCTGGGCTTCCGCTGGCTGCGCCGGCCGGTAAGATCGGGCGATCGGGTGATCCGGTGACCGGTTGAGTACGATCGGGAGTCGGCGTTGTTCTTTGTTCATCCGATCACCCGACCACCGGATCGCCCGATGTCGTCAACAGCCAATCGATCAGCCAAAGATATCTTTGACTTTCTCAGCGGTGCGACGTTCCAGGGGGTGATTATCAACGCGCACGAAGGGAGCGAGAATTTCCAGCCAGCGCCGATGATCGCGTGACAGGCGGGTGGGGGTTACGACGAAGACCGAGATGTAGAGGTCGCCGTGGCTGCGGCCTTCCAGAGTCGGCATACCAAAACCGCGCGCGGGGAAGACCTCGCCGCTCTGTGTGCCTTCGGGGATGCGCAAGGTGTACTCGCCGCGGAGCGTGGGTACCTTAACCTCCGCGCCCAGCGCCGCCTGGGAAATGGAAATCGGAATGGTGTAGAAGAGGTCGTTGCCGCGCCGCTCGAAGAAAGTGTGTTCGCGGATTTTGAGAATCACGTAGAGATCCCCGGGAGCGCTGCCGCGCGTGGCCACGCCACCTTCGCGGGCTACCCGCAGGCGGGTGCCATCGTCCACACCCGCCGGAATCCTCAAATCCAAGACCCGCTCCGTGTTCACACGGCCTTCGCCTCTGCATGGGCTGCACATCTCGCGAATCACTTGGCCCAGCCCTTGGCATTGCGGGCACGTGCGGGTGACGGTAAAGAATCCCTGCTGGTGCCGAAGTTGCCCTCGCCCGCCGCAGGTCGGGCAACTCACGGGTTTGCTTCCCGGCTTGGCGCCCGTTCCGTTGCAGGTTTTGCAGGCTTCCCAACGTGGAATCTTGATTTTGGTTTCCAGGCCTGTAGCCGCTTCTTCCAGGCTGATTTCCAGGTCGTAGCGTAGATCAATTCCCCCCACGCTACGGCTGCGTCCGCGGCTGGTCCGGCCAAAAGCGTCGCCGAAACCAAACAAGTCGCCGAAGATATCTTCGAAACCGGAAAAGATTGTGGAGTTGAAATCCGGCGCCCCGCCCCCGGCGCCCCCCACAGCCGCGTGTCCGAAGCGGTCGTAGGCCGCACGCTTCTGCTGGTCGGCCAGCACGCTGTAAGCTTCCGTAATCTCTTTGAACTTCTCTTCCGATTCCTCTTGGTTGTCGGGGTTGCGGTCGGGATGGTGCTGCATGGCGAGGCGACGATAAGCGGTCTTGATCTCCTGCTCGGAGGCTTCCCGCGTTACGCCCAGCACCTCGTAATAGTCACGCTTTTCCTTCAATCCTCAACCTCAGTTGTGCGGAGATTTACGCAAAGGCCCTGCCCGGCCGCGCGCCCCCTGGCCATCAATACGGAGCGCCCGGAGTTTTCCCCCTCCACGCGAAACGCCCGCCAGTATTGGGAAGGCGCCTTTACAATTCCATCCTGCGCAGCATCCTTGCGCTACGATTCATCCGCAATGTCGTGCCCGGGCTTGCCTTCCACCGCCACCTTGACAATCGCCGGACGCAGCAGCTTGTTCTTCAGTCTGTAGCCGCGCTGCAACTCCTCCACAATCTCATGCTCGCGACGGCCTGGGGCGTTCACGGTTTCGACCGCCTGATGCAGGTAGGGGTCAAACAACTGGCCGGTGGTCTCGATGGGCGCCAGTCCGGCGCGGCCCAGCACCTCGCGAAGTTCACGGTAAATCAGTTCCAGACCCTGGTAGAAGGCCGCCGGCACGCTATCGTCGCGGTGCTGAAGGGCGCGCTCGAAACCGTCGAGGGTGGGCAGCAAGGAACGCAGCAGATCTTCCGCCGCATGCTGGCGCAGCTCCTCTTTTTCTTTTTGCGTGCGTTTGCGGAGATTCTCCAACTCCGCCTGCTTCCGCAGCAGACGATCGTAGAGATCTTTGCGTTCGGCCAGCGCTTTTTCGCAAGCTTCCGCCGACCCCGCTGGGGGCGCGCTGGGCGCGGCGGCTGCAACGCTCTCGCTCGCGGGCGCGGATCCATTCTCCCGGGCCTCACCGGGTTGGGAAGTTATCGTCAAGTCTTTTTCGTTATCCATGGGTTCCATACCATCCGATATCCGGGACGCCCCCGGCGCGCACGGCCGAATCTTTCAGGGGGAAAAACCAGGTTTAATTGGAGCTGAGCAGGAGGCTACATAAATGGGCAACATACTCGACGGTGCTCATGGCGCGATCGTACTCCATGCGCATGGGCCCCACCACGCCCAGCGCCCCCACCGCACGGTTGCGGTAGTGCAGCGGCGCCACCACCAGCGTGCAATGGTGCATCTGCTTCTCGGCATTCTCCCGCCCGATCAGGATGCGCACGCCCGCTTCCGGGGTTTGCAAGCAGGCTTCCAGAATCCGTGCCAGCTTGGCTTTCTCCTCCAGCGTCTTCACCAACTGTTTGACCTTCTGCACATCCTCAAATTCCGGGCGTTCCAGAACCTTGGCCGTACCGTCCACAATCAGCCCGCCCGTCTCGTCTTCCGAGAGCGCACCCCACATGAAGAGCGTGGCGACGTTCTTGAGCAGGCGGTCGTAAAGAATCTTGTCTGCTTCCATGCGATGGAACACTTCCAGGCGGATGGTGCCGAGCGACCAGCCATGGAACTCCGCGTTGAGGAAGTTTGCGGCTTGGTCGAGTTGCTCCTGCGTAAATTCGTCCTCCAGGCGAACCACGCGGTTTTCCACCAAATCGGGCTTGGAAACGATCACCACCAGCACGCGGTGGTCCGGAAGGTTGATAAACTTGATGTGCTCCAGCAGCTTTTCCTCCAGCGCCGGCGCCAGCACCAGGCCCACGTTGTGCGACACCTCGGAAAGGGTGCGGGAAGCTTTGACCATCAGCCGCTCCAGCCGCTCACCGTCGGAACGCAAGGTCTGGTCAATGTAGCGCTCCGTGTCCGGGGCCAAGCGCGCGCCGGTCACCACGCGATCCACATAAAAGCGATAGGCCTTTTCCGTCGGCACGCGCCCCGCCGATACGTGCGGCTGCGTCAGAAAACCACCATCTTCAAGTACCCCGAGGACCGAGCGAATGGTCGCCGAACTAACCGGGGTCGCCATCTGCGCAGCTAATGCCTTGGACCCTACAGGGAAACCACTGGCGATGAATTGGCGAACTAGTGCCACCAGGATTTCCCGGTATCGATTTGACAGGTCAATTTGCCCCATCGTCTTGGCCCTAACTGACAAGATATCAAAAAGTTCGAGGCGAATGAGTCCTCAATTCATTCTATCGGCGGCGCTGCGCGGTGTCAAGATTGGGGAGAATTGGGCAGTGGTACAGCTTGGATTCTTCTGGAGCGGGTTAGTTTCCGGTGAGCCAGCTTTTTGAGGATGAACCAATTGCAGCGCCGGAACTATCTGAGCGGCCATAAGTTGCAGTAAGACGAGCGGAACGATTTCTTTGCAGCCAACCGGAAAATACCTCCGAGTGGGCGATGATCCGGTGGTTGAAAAGTTTTCCGTCCACGCTGCGCCGTTACAGAGGATCTATCTTAGCCGGTGGTCATTTTCCGGGAGGCCAACTTCACATGCGCAGGCTGGTTCCGGGAATCTGGCTGTCGAATGCTTGCTTTCAAGCGTAATTGCCGGTAGGATATCTTCAGCATCAGGGCATCCAACGTAAGGGAAGCCGAGGCTCAGCGAGATGACCAGCACGACCGTCTCCCGCTACCGCATTTTGGAAAAGCTCGGGGGCGGTGGAATGGGTGTGACGCACAAAGCCGCCCAAGATCGTGGTCATCATGACTCCCGAGCAGTTCCCTTCCGGCTGTCTCCGGTCGTCAAAAACTCGTTAGAAGGAGGGAAAAATGGAATCATCGCGTCAGACTTCCCCTCGGGTTGACCGTCACTTTGGCCTGAGCAGTACGTTTTGCCTTCTTGCTGTTATTTTGCCCTTGGGAGCCTCGCTTGTCTGGGTGCAGCAGACCGCGGGACAAGGCCCACCTCAGACGCGGACGGACAGCGTCAAAGACTCAATCCACGGCGTAGAGATCGTTGACCAGTTTCGGTGGCTTGAGGACCGAAAGAGCGCGGAGACGCAAGCCTGGATCGAGGCAGAGAATAAATATGCCCATTCGATCCTGGCTTCTATACCCCAGCGCGAGCGACTGAAGCAGCGTCTCACCGAACTCGAGAAGATCGACACGATCTCGCCTCCGATCGAGCGCCACGGGCGCTACTTCTTCTCCAAGCGGCTCGCCAACCAGGAACTGTTTGTCATCTACATGCGGGAGGGGCTGAAAGGCAACGACCAAGTCCTGATTGACCCCCATCCGATGAGCGCTGACCACTCGACCAGCGTGAATCTGCTCGAGGTCTCGAAAGACGGCGCTCTCGTGGCCTACGGCGTTCGCAAGGGCGGCGAGGACGAGTACATAGTGAGGGTACTGGACGTGGACGCGCGGAAGGACCTGCCCGATCTCCTGCCGAGAGGGCGCTATTGGGGGATTTCCTTTAAGCCCGATAAGAGCGGGTTTTATTACACGCGCCACGAAAAGGAGGGCCCGCGCGTTTACTACCACGCGCTCGGAGCGGACCCCGCCCAAGACGCACGAGTGTTCGGCAGCGGCTACGGCCCCGACAAGGTCATCTCTGCGGACCTCTCGGAGGATGGGCGTTACCTCCTCATCCACGTGCTATATGGCGCTGCTGCGGAGAAGACTGAGATCTATTACCAGGACGTCGCCGTTCACGGCCCCATCAAACCGGTCGTCAACGACCTTGCCGCGAGGTTCTTCGGCGCCGTAGGTGGTGATCAACTCTTCCTCCGCACCAATTGGCGAGCTCCAAAGAGCCGTATCCTGGCAGTGGATCTCAAGAATCCGGCGCGTGACCGCTGGCGAGAAGTGGTGCCGGAAAGCGATGCCCCCGCCGATGAGCTCTCGCTGATGGGCGGCAAGCTAGTGGTAAACTACGATCGAAATGTGAGCTCGCAAATCAAGGTCTTTGAACCCGATGGAAAGCACGTGCGTGACGTAGCGCTTCCGGCCATCGGCACTGCTTATCTCGACGGACGATGGGAGAGCCCGGAAGGCTTCATAACCTTCAGCTCATACCCAATTCCCATGACGATCTACCGCTACGATATGGCGAGCGGCACTGAGGAGGTATGGGCACGGCTGAAGGTGCCCGTCGATAGTGATAGGCTTGAGGTCAAGCAGGTCTGGTATGAGTCCAAGGACAAGACCAGGATTCCAATGTTCCTCGTGTGCGCGAAAGGGATGCAACTCGACGGCTCTCGTCCGACGTTGCTGACCGGCTATGGCGGGTTCAACTTTAGCTACACTCCCTGGTTCTCATCGACCGCGGTGCTGTGGGCTGAGCAAGGCGGCGTCTATGCTGTGGCGAACCTTCGCGGGGGCGGCGAATTCGGCGAGGAATGGCACAAAGCGGGAATGCTCGACAAGAAGCAAAACGTGTTCGACGATTTCATCGCTGCCGCCGAGTGGCTCATCCAGAACCGCTATACAAATTCGTCCAAGCTGGCAATCCAGGGAAAGAGCAATGGCGGACTCCTGGTCGGGGCTGCCCTCACGCAGCGTCCCGACCTTTTCGGGGCAGTAGCATGCGGCTATCCGCTGCTGGACATGCTCCGCTATCACAAATTCCTACTGGCCCAGTTGTGGGTCTCCGAGTATGGTTCCTCAGACGACCCCGCACAGTTCACATACCTCTACGCTTACTCCCCTTACCAGCACGTGAAGCCAGGGACGAGATACCCGGCAACGCTTTTCTTCACCGGCGATTCCGACACGCGCGTCGATCCGCTCCACGCCCGCAAAATGACAGCGTTGCTCCAGTCGGTGACTGCGGCAGATCGACCGGTCCTGCTCCGCTATGAAACCACATCAGGCCACTCCAGCGGGCTACCGCTGAGCAAGGAGCTCGATGAGATGACCGATGAGCAAGTCTTTCTATTCTGGCAACTGGGCGTGCTCGCGTCTCGCCGCTGACCCTGCGCGGGGTGTATTAGCTCGCCAAATAGCCGTGCGCGCCACATGCTTCCAAGACCTCCTGCGCCTCATGAATTTCCCGCCGTAGTTCGCGCCTTCGCCATCTGAGTCTGGATGAGATGGCGGGGCGTTTCGGCAAAAGTCGAAACACAAGGCAGCCGCGCAAATGGGGTTCGAGGAAATAGGTCCCGCCTAGTCGCCCTGTGTTTACCAACCATACCCAGTAGCCAAAAGATGTGTCGCCGTTTGTTCGGCGCGCTGGGAAACCTCCGGACAAACTGTCCCTCACTTTTAGTCCCGCATTACTAGCCAGTCCATACATAAACTTCTTGACACCTGCACGGCCTAGGACTAGTATTTTAATCGAGGCTATTGTCCTTGCGCCGGCAGGCGCGGCACGAGGCTATACCTCACCACCGCAAGCGCCCCATCCCCACCGGCAAGGAGGTTCGCATGTCGCTGACAAAAAAACGAACGTTGACCGCGAAGAGAATGGCCGCCAATCAGGCGAATGGGAAGCGCTCGCGTGGCCCCGCCACACCGCAGGGGCGCGAGCGGATTCGCGATGCGAACCTTCGGCACGGGTTCTACTCGCAGGACCGGGACAAGGCGTTGCGCGCTCTGGGCGAGAATCCTCAAGAATTCGACGCCGTGGTCAAGTCGGTGATGGAGAAGTGGCCGCCGGCGGACGCGTTTGAAGAGCGTCTGGCGATGCGCTTGGCGCGGGCGATGTGGCGGATGGAACGCGGCGATCGCATGCAGGAGGGCTACGCCCTGCGGCAGGCCCAGGAGGTGAACAACCGCCGGGAGGACCGGCTGCACGCGCAGATGATGCGGCTGAAGATGACGGCAGCAAGTTTGCAGTCGCTCGCCCAATCGGTGGCGCGTGAGCATTACGTCACCACTCCCGCCGACCTCGAGCTGATGAAGAACTTGCAGCAGGAGGGGGTCGTGAAGGAGATGGGCGAGATCGCTCTGGCCCTCTTCTACCAACTTCAGGAGCCGGGCGAACACGATGAGGAGGGACGCCGCATCGACCCCAACGAGATTGGCCGCAGGGCCCTCGTAAGGATCAAGGAGATCTTTGGTCTCAGCGGCGACACTCCGCCCGGGGCGCACGTCGCGCCGGATTCCAGCCAGCCACAGGAAAGCCGGCCGGGGGCTGGCGCTACCGAAGCGAAGGAGAAAGGGCCGAACCTCACCGCGGCAGAATGGGAGGGGCGCGAGCCGGTACGCCAGCTTCTCGAACATATTCTCACTCGGCAGGTGGAGATATGCGAGGCGCAGCGCAACGCCACCCTGAAGGAGTCCCTGACGGGGCCGTCGCCCTACGAACGTGCCGCGGAAATCGCACCCATCCACCGCAACGCGATGCTCATGCGGAGAATGGAAGATGCAAACTTTCGGCAAGTTGCGCGCCTCACAACCCTGCTCCTGAAGATCAAACGTCGGGCGCGCGAGAAGGAAATCTCGGAAGGCTCTGCGAAACCCCTAAAAGTTCATGAAAACAAGGCAGGTTAGCCAAGAATTGGGCGGGATATGGTGGCCAACACAAAAATCAAGTTATTGAAATTAAAGAAATTAATTGTCTCGCGCTGGGGCGGGCCGCCGCGAAAAAAAGGGGGCCCCAAAATGCAGGGATAACCCTATGGTTTGCTGAAAAAAAAGGAGATAAAAAAACGACTTGGCTCAAAATCGCCCCCATCCCTAAATATTGAACAAGAATAAGCCAGTTATCCCTGCGAGGCCTAAATGTTATTGAAAGGAAAGAAGAAAGAGGTCAAAGAGATTATCAATTCTGAATCTGATAGAATGACGGCTCCATGCGAAACATCCGATTAATTCTGGCCTATGATGGCACCGACTTTCGCGGCTGGCAGCGTCAGCCGGATGCTCCCACCATCCAGGCATACCTGGAAGACGCTCTCCAGAAGCTGACGGGCTCTCCCGCGCCAGTGTTCGGCTCGGGGCGAACAGATGCCGGCGTACATGCCTTGCATCAGGTTGCGAATTTCCACACAGCTTCCACTATCCCCAGTGCGAATTTTGTCAAGGCGCTGAATGATTTGCTCCCGCCCACGGTGCGGGTCAAGGAGGCGGATGATGTGGCCGCGGCTTTTCATGCTCGCTACAATGTTCTGCGCAAAACTTACCGGTATCGAATCGTGCTAACCCCGGTATGCTCACCGCTCTTGTCGCGATTTGTTTGGCACCATCCGTATCCATTGGATCGTGCGCAGATGGCGCAAGCGGCGGGGCTTTTTGAAGGTGAGCATGACTTCACTTCATTCACAGCGGCCGATGGGCAAGAGGACGAAGATACAAATTCCCGTGTGCGCGTCATACTTCGATCGCGCCTCCTCTGGCACCCGCAATCGTCAATGCTGGTGTATGAGGTAACGGGGAACGGCTTTCTCCGCTACATGGTGCGAAACATCGTGGGGACTCTGGTGGAGGTGGGAAGAGGCAAGCTCGCCCCCAGAGATATCCCAAGCATACTTGCCGCACGCGATCGCACCCAAGCCGGCCCCACCGCGCCCGCGCAAGGCCTTTGTTTGATGAATGTGGAGTATGAGAATCGGATGATCGGGTGATCGAGCCATCGGGTCATTGACGAACTGAGTCACTGGTCATCGAGCCATCGGATCATGCAAAAACCGTTGATTCAATGCTTCGATGGCCCAATCTTTGGATCATAAGATTTTCGTATTTTGGCGGTAGGTTCGGGTAAGATGAATTAGGATTTGCGATTCGAGGCCACGCGCGCCGGTTTGCTTTGTGCAATCCAAAATCGCAAATCCAAAACCCAAAATGGAGAAAGCCTCAGTGAGCACTGCAATTTTGAAGGTCAAAGACAAGAAGCCCGGGCAGCGCGCCTGTGATGAAAAAGATGCCAAGGGCGAATTGTGCCTCGGGCACCTGAAGCGCTGGTACTACTACCACCCGCTGCGGCTCGCTTTCAGCGACGAAGAGGAGGCGGCCCGGAAGGAATTCGGCAAGAATGCCGAGCTCTACCGCTGCGAACGCTGCCACACGCTTTATCGTCCGGTGGCGGCGGATCATTCGACGGCGGGGCAAGAGTTTCAGGTTCATGCCGTAAATCCTTGGGGCGATTTCTCCCGTGAGAACCCCAAGTAGCTGCAAATGCTCCTACGGCCCGAACCCGCAGCGGGCAGGGAAATCCCAAACCCCACATGAGTTCCACAAGCGGCCTCATCTACGACTGGAAGTGAGAGTTTGAGCCAACGCACGAAAGCTGAACTCCTTCTCGTGGTCACCACGTTCATCTGGGGCTCGACCTTTGTGATCGTCAAAGGCGCGCTTGCCGATGCTTCACCCTTTCCCCTTATTGCCGTGCGATTCATCCTGGCGGGAACTCTATTGTTTGGGGTCATGGCGCGCGGGCGCTTGCCACGCGAAACGCTTTTGCCCAGCCTGTTGCTGGGAATTCTGCTCTTCGCCGGCTTCGCCTTTCAAACCTGGGGTCTTGTTTTCACCACCCCTTCCAAGAGCGCTTTCATTACGGGTTTCAGCGTCATCCTGGTGCCTTTGATCTCCCTTTTTCACGGGTACCCCCTGCGCGCCGCGAATGCCAGCGGAGCGGCGTTGGGTTTATTGGGGCTTTACTTCCTGATCTTGCCCTCCGGGGCCGGAGCGGTGAATCGCGGGGATTTGCTGACCTTGTTCGGGGCCATGGCTTTCGCAGTTCACATTGTGCGAGTGGGAACCTACACACGCCGGTTTTCATTCTTGCATCTGGCGCCGGGCCAAATCCTGGTGGTGGGGATCCTGGCAACGTTGGCCGTTCCGTTCGCGCCTTCCTGGACCCTGCATTGGACCGGCCACTTGGTATTCGCTATTGCCGTGACCGCAATCTTCGCCACCGCCTGTGCCTTTAGCATCCAGGTGTGGGCGCAGCAGTATACTCCGCCCGCGCATACCGCCTTGATCTTTGCCCTGGAACCCGTGTTCGCCGCGCTCACATCGCGCGTTGTAACCAAGGAACACCTGGGGGGAAAGGTGCTGGTGGGGTCCGCGCTCATTTTGGCGGGGATGATCATTTCAGAGATGTGGGGCGGGGCACCGCCGGCTCCCGTCGAGGGGTAGGGTGCCCGAGCGCCACTACAGCTTGAGCGGGCGTGCCAGGCTCCGCATCCACTCCTTTTCGCGCGGGGGGTGGTGGAACCTGCATTGTAGTGTATACTGTAGGATGATGGGGCATTGGGGATTCTGGGATTGAGGGAGAGGTCAAGATGAGTGTGAGCGGTCGGCGGGCTCTGCCCGCGTTGGTCATCACTGCAACTCTGGGGATCGGAATTCTGATAGGCACCGTGGTTTCCCACGGTGTTCGTGCGGCCAAAGGTTTTCCCGGCGGCGCGGAGGCCAAACCCCTTCTCGTGCCCTCTCCCGTCGAACTCTCCAACTCCTTTTCCCAGATTGCCGAAAACGTTGTCGATGCGGTTGTGAGCATCAATACCGAAACGACGGTGCGCATCAGCCGCCGTAACCCGCATTCACCTAATGACTCGCCCTTCGACGATTTTTTCGATCATTTTTTTCAGGGAGGGCCGGAGGGTTCGCCCGGAGGGGAAGGTGACTTTCGCCAACAGAGCCTCGGGTCGGGTGTGATCCTTGATAGGAATGGATACATTCTCACCAACGACCACGTGATTACCCAGGGTTCCGAAGATAAGCCGGTGGATCGCATCACGGTTTTCGTGCACGGCGACGAAACCAAGTACAAGGCCCGGGTGGTCGGCGCGGACAAGTGGACGGACCTCGCCGTTATTAAGATCGAGGCCGGGAAGCCACTGCATACGGCCGCACTCGGTGACTCCGATTCGATGCGGGTGGGTGACTGGGTGCTGGCGATCGGGAGCCCCTTCGACCTCGATTCCACCGTGACCGCAGGAATTGTCAGCGCCAAAGGCCGCGATATCGAAGGGGGAACTCAGGGCCAGTTTAAGCGCTTTCTGCAAACCGACGCCGCCATCAATCCTGGGAATAGCGGCGGACCTCTGGTAAATCTAGCGGCGCAGGTGATCGGCATTAACACGGCCATTGCCACCCGGCGCGGGAGCTACGACGGAGTAGGTTTCGCCATCCCCTCGAACACTGCCCGCAAGGTTTACAACGCCATCGTCACCAGTGGCACGGTCAAGCGGGGAGCCATCGGCGTGCAATTCCAGGCGCAAGCTAACCCCGCCTTGCTGCGCAGTTTCGGCACGGACCATGGCATTGTCGTTGACAGCGTTCAGTCTGACAGTCCCGCTGACCACGCAGGCCTGAAGCGGGGCGACGTGATCCTCAGCGTCAATGGCCAAGCCGTGCACGGTGGTGACGAGCTGGTAGCTATCGTCTCCGACACCGATATCGGCAAGAAATTGCGCCTCGAATATTTGCGCGAAGGCAAACGCGCCACCGCCGATGTGGAAGTGGCCGACCGTAACCAGATCATTGGGGAGAACCGCGCCAGCCAGGGGGGAGAAGGTAATCCCGAAGCCAATCCGGAAGGCGGCGGCGTTCTGGGTATGGCCGTGAAGAACCTGACCCCGGATCAGGCACAGGAGCTTTCCGGTCAACTCCACCTCGAAACCAAGCAGGGGGTGTTGGTAACCGACGTGCTAGTAAGTGGTTTTGCTTCCGATCTGGGCGTGGAGCGGGGTGACATGATCCTCAGTATCAATCATAAAACTGTGACTTCCGTAAATGACTACAATAGGCTGCAAGTACTATTGAAGTCTGGCGAGGACGTAGTATTATTAGTGGCGCGCCGGACCGGTCCGCATAGCTTTACGACGCTATTCCTGGCTGACCGCCTGCCTTGAGGGGATGAAAGGAGCGGTTTGAATTCTTCCGATCACAAGACCAGCGACCTAGTGCTTGTTCTGTTGACGGGAGTTTGCCTGGCGGCGATGCGCTTGTACGCCGCCGAAAGCTCGACAACGAACAACGCGCAAAAGCCAGTCTCGCATCAGGCGGCGGGGTCGGCCCAACCGACCACCACGCACCCTGTAGCGAAGAAGGCAGGCCCCCCCACGACGACGTCCCATTCTGCCACCAACCGGAGGGCAACTCACCGCTCAGGCTCAGCGTATTCCGCCGGGAGAAAAACCACCCCGCACGCGTCCTCGGCATCTGGCGTAAAAGGGACGCCAAATCACACAACGGCTTACGCTTCCCAGCACCAAAGCTCCCCCGCGCGCCATAGGTATTCGACAAAGAGGCGGGCGCGCACGCTGACCGGTCAGCAGCGCCGGGCGCGCCTTCACTTGCAACCCGAGCGCGTACAGGAAATTCAGCAAGCGCTGATTCGTGAGGGTTACCTTCAGGGTGATGCGAGCGGCCAATGGGATTCGCGCACCCATGACGCCATGCTGCGCTATCAGACGGAGCATGGGTTTCCCGCTACGGGATTGCCGGAAGCCAAACCGCTGATGAAGCTCGGTCTGGGCTCGCACCCGTTGCCGGCTGAACTCGATCGTGGTGCGGCAGGGGTTGCGAGTCCGGGCGCCGCCCAGGGCGATCTTACCGTGACGCCCCCCTCGACGCCGGTTTCCCAGGCTGCGCCGCCATCCTAGAAAATAGCCTCCCCGGCATCCAAAGTAAGTACCTCTCGCAGGTGTTCCTTCCGAAAACGTCTTGGGGGCCCCCCTCAATATCTAATACCCCTTAACGAGTATTGACTTATGTCAGGTTTATAGCTACCATATCTCATCTCACAAACAACAGGGAGGAACCATATGGCGTTGCAAGGCAAGGTACAAATTCATGTCAGTCAAACTGTCACTCTCGAAAACCTTCAGGCCATCCTCGCGCAAATCGCTGGGATGACCGGCTGCCGAACCTGCGGAATCCTGGGAGTCGATCTTCAACTTACCGGTGATCCTGTGGAACTGCAGCAAATCGCGAAACTTCCCGGTGTACAAACTGTTTCATTTGGTGAATAAATGG